>Ga0307510_10011714_pt1 | contig 10409 bp, 7 predicted proteins | sample 12_EM_MG_FD_207224 | JGI IMG/M metagenome (GOLD analysis project Ga0307510, IMG submission 207224) | Populus trichocarpa ectomycorrhiza microbial communities from riparian zone in the Pacific Northwest, United States - 12_EM | ecosystem: Host-associated > Plants > Roots > Unclassified | place...
TTCAGTTTGGTCTCTCAATTTGTGAAAATTACAATTTAATCCCTGAACTTTAAAAAATTATAGATTGGTCCCTAGAGCATAATTCGAGATTCTAGACAGAAATAAGGATGAATTATGAATTTATGATATTTTTAGTTTGATTATCCAATTTAATAAAATTACAATTTGAGCCCTAAAATATGATAAAATTCCAGATTGATCCCTAAATGTAATTTTAGTTTTTCACATTTGTTTGATGAATAATTGAGGTTTATTTGGTGAATTATTATCAAGTTTTATGATTTGTTTTCTTTTAAATTTAATTTTGGGGAAACCATTTAATTTTTAGGACAAAAGGACTAGTTTGGTTCATAAACATATAGGGTAATGAGTTAAACCCTTAGTTAAGTGTATTAAATAAATTTTATTTTCATTTTTAGTCGTTTTTTAGTATGTCTCCTTTTGTATTAAGATAATCTTGATATTTTATCTGTGGGACATCAGTAGTATTGCTTCAGTATCTGCTTCCGTGTTATTTCTACTTTTAAGTCAGGTAAGTGGATAATTTTTTATATGCATGAGAAATAGTATACATATTTGAATTGTTAATATGAATTAGATTATGTTTCTTAATAATATATATGTTGATTATTATCCTTTGTTACAATAAAACATAATCAATTGTTGAATATAAATTCTTGATATAAGTCAATATATACTTTTGAATTGACTTCTGAATTAATAGTTTCTTATTTGATTGATGTCATGAGTTCAATCTTGAAATATGAACCTATGGTATATTGGTCAAAATACTCATGCTAACAAGATAGTGTTAGTCTTTGTGCACATCGTATTTGAACCCTAGTTGATCGGAGAAGTCAACAACCTGTGTGGATTGATCATTCCACAGTACGGAGCCTCATGTTCATAGCATTTTGATTTTTTTACGAGCTTTACCTAATGATATTTTTGTTATTGTCTATTTGAGAAACTTTCCTAAAAGAACCTAAAGCCATAATTGTGTATATATATTTCTCATTGTTGTATTACCTCGTGTATGTATATTGAACATTATCTATTCACTAAGTTGTTGAACTCACCCACTCATTTTTTTTCCAGGCTTATAACTTATTAGCATGACACTTTTGTTGAACCTTCAGAATATGCTCTTTTGGTTATAATTCATACTTTTCTTTTATGTCTAGTTAGTGCTCCACAATTACAGAAGTTTGTATTTATCTCTTATATTAAGACAATCAAATTATATTATGAAGTAAATTTTGTTATTAGTGTTGTGTTGAACTTTGATTGAATTATTAAATAATAAGTTTGTATGTAAGTTTGAGTTCATATAGGTATGAAACCCAAGAGAGGGAGGGTCTATGTGATGGTCATTGATCCGAGAATCGGGTCATGATAAAAGCCATCAAGAAGAATCCAATTGTTGCTTATCTCAACAATATCATCAACATACAACAATAAATAAATTAAATTATCACTCTTGAGAAAACAAATAATGATGAATTGACTAAAAGAAAATCTAACATCAATTAGAAAAGAGCTAAAACAATAAAATAAAGCTCTAGGAGCTTGTTTAAGCCCATAAAGTTCTTTACGTAGCCTCCACATGTGAGGGATGTTTGGAACCAATATAACTAGTAGTTGCTCCATATATATTTTTTCACGCAAAAAACCTCTAAGAAATACATTCTTAACGTCAAGTTGACAAAGAGGCCAATTATTGAAAATTGCCAACGATAAAACAACCCAAATTGTAGATGCCTTAACACCAGGGCTAAAAGTATAGTTATCAAACCCGACCCGAGGATTAACCCAGCCAAGGGGTTGGGTCACGGGTTACACGGACCCGAAAAAATTTTAAAATAAAATATTTGAAGTTTTAATATTTCATATGAAAAAATAAGAAACAATCCATGTGAATATAGGCTATACATGTTACAAATAATAAAGTTTAAAATATTCTTTCAAAAGGTTTTTTATCCCACATTGAAAAGATATTATATTATCATTTTAAGTTGAAGTATTTAAACAAAAAAAGTTTTTTATCCCAAATTAAAAAAATATAATTTTTTTTTTGTGAACATAGAGTATATATACTAAAGGGTTTCAAATCTCACATTGAAAAAATAATTTTTTTTTGTGAACATAATATATATACTAAAAAGTTTCAAATCTCACATTGAAAAAATAATTTTTTTCTTGTGAACATAAAATATATATATTAAAGGGCTTCAAATCCCACATTGAAAAAATAAAATATTATTCTAGTATTTATATAGTAAATTTTGAAAAGGTAACCAACTAAAAAATACGAAAAAAGATAGGTATGTGGCTAGGAGGAAAAAAAAAACATATAAAAAAAACCAAATCTCTACTGGGTTTTGCCGAGTCGTCCTGGTCATAGATTGACTCAACAGGTCGATTGGTTTGACCATTTTTTCACTTTTGCCGGTCTTTTACTTTATTTAGAGCGGTTTATTTATCGGATTGACCAACCGAGTTGTCTGAGTTTAATAACTATGAATAAAAGTATTTGTAAAATTTAGACCTAGTATATATTTGAGTGTACCTCCTTTGCTACAAGTCAAGCTTTTAGGCAATTTAAACTCGGAAAACCATTTTGAACCCACAACATTTTCACGGGTCGAGGTGCCAGATCTCATGTTTGATTGTGTTGAAGTGCTCGAATTTCCTCATCCATAGCGGCTATCCACCCCGTGTGCTTGGCAATGAATTTAAACCCTTTTGGCTCACGCATAGTAAGTAAGGAATGAAGTAGAGTAGAATATGGAACGGTGCAAATATGAGTCTGTTGTTTGGGTTTAAAAATGTCATTTTTAGCTTGAGTTTCCATAGGATGAGTACTTGAAGACTGAGGCCAACAGAAGATGGATCCAATAATGATATATGCACGTTAGTTGGGTGCGAGGAGGATTCAAAGGCTTGTTCATGTGCCAAAGGTGGCGCAGTAATAGATTCCTGCAAAACAGATGATGGCACAAAACTTATACATGGGTCACTTAAACAGGAGCACAAAAGTGATAAAGAATTGGGTTGCTTGGATGAATGGGCGGCCTCAAGTTCGTTTGGCTGAGCTAGTTGAAGAAGGAATTGGCTCAAGGAATGCAGAAGTCGGGGAATTGGATATATATCCAAGGTAAGGAATGTTTGAAAAAGGATATGTATGTTCATCAAAAGTAGCATGTCGAGAGATAAAGACTTGATTAGTCAAACAATCTAAGCAATGAAAATTAGGCATATAGTATCTCGAACGGAGACATGCCATGAAGTGTGGGCGTGGGAAACCGATTAGATGTGAAACTTACAATGCTAAGGGCATCAACCCTAAGTTTTAGGGGAACATGAGAATGAAAAACCATAGCAAGTCCAGTTTCAGTTATATATTTATGTTGCGCTCTGCACGATCATTTTGTGAAGGAGTATATGGACAAGACATTTGATGATGAATTCCATATTGATGTAAATGATCCCAAAATTGATGGCTTGTTTAAGCCCATAAAATGTCATCCACCCCCATGACCAGATGATGGAATAAGTGAAAGTGACAACTGAGTGGTGGAGAAATCAGGACCAAGACCACGCAAATACCAGTGAAGTTTGCCAAGGTCATCAACAGATTTGCCCATAGTAGCCAGCTGATCACAAGTAGTTTTGAATTCACGGGAAAATTCAACAACACTACGTGAGTTCTTTTTCATATGCTGCAGATCATCCTTTAGGCGTAGTTCATGGGATTAAGAACGATGACTGAAGGTGTTCTCCAGCGTATACCAAATATCATGGGAGGAAGATAATCCAACCACGGTAGACATGGCCTCCTCAGTTAAGGAAGAGAGTAGAAGGCTTAACAGAAGTTGGCTCGTTTGTTGCCACTCAACAAGTTCTGGATTTTCAGAACCAGAACTATCAATTATAGAAGGCTTGGTAACAGAACCATCAACATATCCAAAGAGATGTTGGGATTGCAACAATGACAGTACCTGACTGCGCCAAAGGAGATAGTTAGAAAAAGATGATTTGATGATTAGAAGATGTACCATAGTGTTGAAGGACAAAGAGGAGAATGGTGTGTTGGAAGCCATATATAGGATCGATCAAATGATGTAAATCCGCAAGGTAGCTCTGATACCATGAAAATGTTGTGAAATCACCACACCACATTTGTGGTTTTCTAGTTTTATTTATACTAGACTTCTGTCATGTAGTTACAGATATAGTAAAACACATTCAAATAAATACAAAATCAATTCTAGCTATCTATTGTTATCTCCTATATTCAAGTAGTTGTTATAAACATGATCTGATGACGATTTTGTGGATCCTTCTATAACTCTTACTAAAGTATAACTTGCATGACCATTCATATTCGTTACCACTTGTTAGCAATTTTTCAGTCGAAATCTAAGCAGAGCAGCGACAATGAAAGCCATTGCAGGAGAAAAATGGCACAGACCAATTGATGTGAGAGCAACATAGAAGCACATAGTCCTAATTATGATAGCAATGTTGTTAAATTCATGAAATGTGTCATATGGTCCTAATGGAAGAAATGCTGCTAAACTCATGAAGATATTCATTTATTCCTCACATTAGTGTTCAACAGATTTATCCTCCAGCCTTTAGTCATATAAATGAATTCCAACTGACCTCAACAATCTGACGAGTACAGATGTGAAACTATAGCATCACTCTTTCTAAAACACTTCTAGCTAGTTTAATGAACTACTAAAGCATCTTTCTGTACCATCTTTTCAGGAAATACCAAATTCTGCGCTGGACAAGACATAGGTGATAGATAGTAGTAACACCTCAGTCACTCGGTCTCCCTAGGAATTGTTCATATAGGTCAGCTTATTGGCTAGAGCTCTCAAGGTTTTGTCCTGTGGAAGGTATCACCTGGAAGGTGTAAGGGATTATCCTTTCTACAGATGCGGCACCCTTGTCTCCAATCTGAGGCAAGTTTCCAAAACAAGTAGAATATTGATGTATTCATGTATGTAGTTTTTCTTTCATGTTTAGAAAACAGCTAAAAGAGAACGATACTAGAGCTGCTAACCTTGGGATTCGGTAATTTTTTCTTCAAGGACTGTTGATGCCTAACTCTGTACTATTACCATATGTGGAAAGATTAATGTTAAGACACTTTTAGACAAGATCTAGCATTCCTATGAGTTGATTAGTTTTAGTAGCACATGATGAGAATTTAATCCCACATGTGTTGGAATTAAATCGGGTCTGTGCATGTGTAGTTTTTCTTGAATTTCAGATCATAAGAGATCTATCCTTGGGATGCATTCTAATATCTAACCAAGTCAACCGATTTTGTAACCTATCCATGAAATTAATTATCTATATGATCATAGTTTGAATTGATTTGATTATTTTACAGAAGTCCACGAAAGTCCCCTGATTAAGTTCCCTTTATCCCTTTACTACAATGTGTTTTCTAATCCTAGCTGTAACTCGTAGATAGATCTGTTCATGGGCTGGGCCGGTTTCTTACGTTGCCTAAGTTAGCCCTAGTCCTTTTTACAAGGCCTGGCCTCGATAATTGGGCTGAGACTTGATCCTGAGACCAGCCATAAAAAGGCCCAGGTTCTCGGGCCCCCAAATAATTTTTTCTTTAAAGTTTAATCATTTATCCTATCTTTGCTAGTTCTATTATTCTTGTATTTCAAACGCTTTAGATAATAACTATTTTAGTGGTGTCTGTTATTTCGCGAGTCAGACTAAATTTTTTTAAAATGTAAAATAAATATTAAAAGTATGAAGAATTTTTTAATAGTGTTATTAAACCTGATCAAACGGGTTAGTTTTAAAATCTCCCGACTTGACTCTTAATCTAACTCAAATTTCCAGTTAAACTCTGTGGGAGCTAGTTCAACTTAAATCGATTGATTCTAAGGGTTCAAATACAATCTTAATGATTTGTAAAAACAAGACTTAGCTTTTAAAAAACTTTAAGATGACCATTTGTTTTTAAATATTGAGACAATGACAGATTGGATTGACCCCGGTCCCCTCGTGATTCGGGTTATGGACTTTATTGGGTTTAATAAAAAAATTATAAACTATTTTTTTTATTATATGATAAAAATAGATGCTCACAAAATTAAGTACTAACCTAAAAATAGACACTTATTTGAGATTGTGATAACCCTATAGAAAAAATACAAATAAATCATGCAATCTATTTCTCAATCAATTTAATATTGAAGGATGAAATAAGAAAAAAAATTAAAACAATTAAAGGACCAAAAACAAAAACAAAAAAAGCATATTCGTTCAGTGGCTAAATTTGTCATACCTGTGAATCGAGTAACTCGGGCTAGCACACTAAACCTGTAAATTGGAATATGGACTCCATTAGGACTATAATTTGTTTTTTTAGAACTATTTTTTATTTAACTATATGATAAAAAAATAGACAATCACAAAATCAAACACAAACCCAATACTAAGATGCTTTTTTGAGATCGTGATAACCTCATAGAAAGCGAAATGAAATCAATTATGAAACTAAATTCTCAATTAATCCAATATCTATGGATGAAATAAAAAATTAACTAAAAAAAAGTGAAACTCGTCAAACTCATGAACTAGGTCAACCAGCCAAACCTTTGAACAGATCTATTAACTTTATAAAGTTTATTAACATGATTTTTCTCTAAAATAATTTAAAAAAAAATATATGAGAAAAAAATAAACAATAATAAAAGAAGAAGACAGCTCGCGAAACCCATAAACCGGGGCAACTTGGATTACCTTGGTATAAACGCTAACTCTATAGAAAAACAAAATAAAAAGAAACAAATTATGAAGCCAAATTCTCAACCACCTTAATATTAAAAAATAAAATCAACAAAAATAAATTTTTAAAAAAATCATAAGAAAAATTCAATAATAAAATAAAGGAAAGAAAAGAAGCAAAACGCTGTAATCCATAGACCATAAAAAATCAAGTTCAATAAAAAATAAAAATAAAAAGACATCTCACCAAACCCATAAACAAGGGCAACCTAGTTGCCCTAACAAACTCGCAAATCATGCTAATCTTATAAAAAGATAAAATAAAAAGAAATAAGTTACAAAGTCAAATTCCCAACCACTCAAATATTAAAAGATAAAATAAAAAAAAATATATTTTTAAAAAATAAAACATTATGGATTATTATTGTAATTCACAGTACAATAGATATAGGTGAACAATGATTTCCACGCACCCTTTAGTTTTTGTTAATTAGCTTAATTGCCCATACTTTTCTATGAGTATGGTTAAAATGGTTATAATCTAATTCTTTTATAATAGAAATTGGGAGTAAATTCATAATATTACATAGTTGAACTAGTCAAAATCCTATTAAATCATTTTTTTTAAGATATTGTTGTTTTGAATTATTTTTAAAACTATGTGAAGATGATGTTTTAGAACAATACATCAAATTTGATACATGGGCTATAATTCGGATAAGTTTAATAGTTTTGTTTTTCTGAACTCATACTCACAAGAAAAAATAAAATAAAATATAAAAAAATACAAATAAAATAAATCTAATGAAAGGGTTGAGTGAAAAATAGCAGCTGCTGTTTGTTATTCGAAAAATGATTCGAGTTCTTTTCAAAAATATGTTTTAAATAAAAATAAAAATTAAATAACTTTCAGGATTTTTTCATATAACATATCATAATGAATATAAATTAAAATTGAAGATCACTCGGATAAGCATAATTCATTTTAAGTAATCCATATAGAGTTATATTTATTTATATTGAAGGTAAAGAAAAGGACAAATTATAAGGAATAAACTAACCTAGTGCTTGGGTCCGGATGACTTAGCGAGCCTGGCCTTACATAGTAAGTGTTAAAATTCTTTTTCTTTGTATTAGGGTGGATGACATTTTTAAAAATAAAAATTAGAATAGCCAATATATATATATATATATATTGTAGATTCCTGATAGTTGAAAATTCAAACATTGGTTTTTTTAATCTAAAAAATCATTTCACAACCTATTATAATTTAAAAACATTTTAAAAAAAATATTAAACTTTCAAGAAACCAGCTATTAAGGCCCTAATGCCAATGGAAAATATTTTTGTTGCTAAATGCTCCTCCTTTTTCCCTTTAATCAATTAAGGCCCCTCTATTGAATATTAATTTATAATAGGTGGACTTTAATCACAAGTCACTTAATACAATATGCTGCATAGCTAAACCAGCTATGTCAAGTGTACATTTTTCGAAATATATGTTGGATTTATTTGCTCCTGTCAAGGAGAAACTCATTCAATTCGAAACATAATGCTTGAATCTCATTATAGAATTGTTTTTAGGAAGGTGGATTTTAAGGTGTGTTTGAAAGTGTGGTTGAACCGTGTTTTTAAAAAAAATTAATTTTTTTTTTGTGTTAAATTTTTTTTTTGTGTTTTTGGAGTGTTTTGATGTATATATAAAAAATAAATTTTAAAAATAAAAAAATTATTTTAATGCAATTTCAAGCGAAAATCATTCTGAAACGTAATCTCTACCGTACTCTTAAACATACCTATTACTTAATTAGTTCTACTTGCGAAAATATTTTAGATCTTAGTAGACATGTAAGAATTTTAAAAATCCCTTCAAATATATCTATTTATACTTTAATTTTGATTGACAAAAAATATTAATTTAGCACTAAACAAAAGTCTTAAAACTGTTGACGGGAAGCCATTCCTGCAGTAAAAGTCTAATAGAAGTTATAACTTTATTAAACTATGGGTAAAAGGTGTTAATTTTTTTTAAAATTATTGGTTAAAATAGAATTAGCCACTAAATAAATTATTCTGTGCTCAGAGTTTCTTAATAAAATTGAAGAGCTATTTAAATATTTTTGTTAGTTAAATTTCATTAAGTTTTTATTCAATTATAACAAAAGCTAAATGGTGTAGAGAAATCACTGTAGATCAAGAGACATTTCATTGTGAATTGTAATAATAGTTTCACATTCAATTTCTTATCTTTTCACGAGTGGATAAACGTTTCTTTGGCTTTCTTCCACAAGGACAATCAGGTTTTCTCAATTTTCAAGTACAAGTAAATAACAATTTTATTTACATGAAAGACAAAAAAGAAGCTTTACCTTTGGGGGTATTTTGATATTTTTACATGGGTATTTTGTATAATTAAGAGGATCATGAGGGCGTCTTAGTATTTTCACATTGTATTTTATATTTTTTAATCAAAAACCTGTTGTAGCGTGTTCCACACGTCCCAGCGAGTGGGCGGCATCCGCACCATTAAGGAGGTGCCTGAGACACTTTCCAGTGGCCAAATCTGTCCATCTGTTGTATCACTAGATCCGCGGCCATGCCCTCTTGCACATAGAGTGTTGTATGTAGACATCGCGGTTGGATTGTCGCTGGTGATTGATTGTTTGAGTTTTTTCTTTCATTTCTCTATCCTGACAACTATTGTGCTCTCTTTGTTTGTTTTTTACTTGGATCTGACATGGGTTGCCAACCCAAGCGCCTTGGGCCTAGCAACTATGGGTGATGTCAGACCTAGGCGCGGGTTGGCAGACCCAGACTCTTAGATCTAGCATGACCGTCAGACCCAAGAGCCTATAAAAAGAATTAAAAAAATTAATTAGAATTTATGTTTAGAATACTTCAAGGTATTAATTTTTTTAAAATTAATGGTTAAAATAGAATTAGCCACTAAATAAATTATTCGGTGCTCAGAGTTTCTTAATAAAATTGAAGAGCTATTTAAATATTTTTGTTAGTCAAACTTAAGTTTTTATTCAATTTGTACTAAAGTACGTGAGATGTATATCATCCATGTATTCTAGACACTAAAATTGGATCAAACCCGGAAAAAAAAAAAAAGAGTAGAAAACAAACGAAAAAAAAAAATCATGACTTCCTCCTTTATTTTTTTTTATTTCTTATTTTTTTCTAATTGTAAAAATTAAAGTATAAAAACCAAGTGCATCTTTTATGCTCGAGGTAACACTAATAAAAATAAAAACCTAGATTTAACTAGCAAAACGATCTAATCGGCTCTTTAATTTTGTTCAAAAACATTTATTTATTCATAAGAAAAGGAGAATAGAGAGATTGAAATAACTCCTCGTAACCTTAAAAATGAAAGAGGACAGACCCGACCCGATCCAGCATCCCTTTCCTTTGTCTTCAATTCCTGCTTCCTCTGTCATGTGAAATTATTTTAAAGAATTTCTTTCTTCCACGCGTTTTCTTGAGCTGCTCTAATATTTTACTATTACAAATCAGAGCTTGCTTCACAATTAAATTGCAATTAATGTTGATCCGTTCTCCGCTGCGCTGCCCTCGCTTCTTTACATCTTCCCCCCTTCCCGCCACCGACGATTCTTGTTCTATGGTTCTC
>Ga0307510_10011715_pt1 | contig 10409 bp, 9 predicted proteins | sample 12_EM_MG_FD_207224 | JGI IMG/M metagenome (GOLD analysis project Ga0307510, IMG submission 207224) | Populus trichocarpa ectomycorrhiza microbial communities from riparian zone in the Pacific Northwest, United States - 12_EM | ecosystem: Host-associated > Plants > Roots > Unclassified | place...
GGCGCCGCCGAACAGCGCGCCCCAATAGATGCAGGACAACATCACGATCGCTGACGTCGGGTCCATCGTGAAGGTCAGCGGCAGCAGGATCGCCACCCCGTTCGGGCCGCCGAGCCCCGGCAGCACGCCGACGAAAATGCCGAGCACGAGCCCGACCATCATCAGAGCCAGCGTCTTCCAGGTCAGCAAGACGGCGAAACCGTGCACCAATAGACCGAAGGCTTCCATGGAATAGCTATCCCGGTTGGCGCAAGCGCTAGTGGCCGAAGGCCGCTTCCAGCGGTCCCTTCGGCATGATGACGTCAAACGCGATATCGAAGGTCACGAACATCGCCGCGGTGAAAACGAAAGCGGTCAGCAGCGATTTCCACAGCGCAATCCGTCCGACCAGCCGCATGAAGGCCGCGATCAGCAAGAAGCTCGCGACATAGAGCCCGAGGTATTGCGTAGCGAGGCAGAACAGCAGCGTCGGAACGAACACCGCCATGACGCGCCGGAGTTGCGCGCGAGTGACGAAGGTCTCCGAGGCCTCCTTGCGCGACAGGAACGCGGCGACAAGGCCGTAGAGGCTGGCCGCGGCCAGGATCACCGAAAGATAGAACGGGAAATATCCGGCCTCTGGACCCGTCGAATCCCAGGCGATGCCGGTGCGCCAGTTGTCGTAACCGAGCGTCAACGCCAGCGCCATCAGCAGCAGCGATACCGTGACATCGACGACGCGGACGCTGGTCACAGCCGGCGAGTCGGCTTCCGGCGCGGTCGGATCGTCGACGACAATTTCAATTTCGGAATCAGACATGGGTCATTGCATCCGGCTCGCCAAGGTAGAGAGGGGATACAGCGTTGCTATCGCTTGCGTCAATGACTCACGGCCCGCTCGGGAAATACGCTTGCAAGTGCGCCACGTTCGGCCCTCAGCAGACCGCGCTCGGTGATCAAGCCCGTCACCAGCCTCGCCGGCGTCACGTCGAACCCGTAGTTCGCGACCGGCGAACCGTCCGGGACCACCCGTACCGTCTCCATGCGGCCGTCGGCGGTGCGCCCGGTCATGGTCGCAACCTCGTCGGCTGATCGCTGTTCGATCGGAATCTGCCGGATGCCGTCGTCGATGCCGAAATCGATGGTCGGCGACGGCAGCGCCACATAAAACGGCACGCCGTTGTCGTGCGCGGCCAGCGCCTTCAAATAGGTGCCGATCTTGTTGCAGACGTCGCCATTGGCAGTCACCCGGTCGGTGCCAACGATGACGAGGTCGACCATGCCGTGCTGCATCAGATGGCCGCCGGTATTGTCGGGGATCACCGTATGCGGGACACCGTGATGGCCAAGCTCCCATGCGGTCAGCGAGGCACCTTGATTGCGGGGACGGGTTTCGTCGACCCAGACATGAACGGGCACGCGTCGATCATGGGCTTGATAGACCGGAGAGGTGGCCGTTCCCCAATCGACGGTCGCCAGCCAGCCTGCGTTGCAATGCGTCAGCACGTTGACACGTTCGCCCGGCTTCTTCGCCGCCTTGATGGCCTCGATCAGCGCAAGGCCGTGCTGACCGATTTCCCGGTTGATCGCCACATCCTGTTCGGCGATCTCGCCGGCGCGGGTATAGGCCGCTTCGGTTCGCGCCGAAGGCGCAAGCGGCCGCAGCGCCAGTCGCATCTCGTCGAGCGCCCATTTCAGGTTGATCGCCGTCGGCCGCGTCGCAATCAGCATGGTGCAGGCCTGATCGAGGGCCGCATCGGAGCCGTCCCTACGCATGGCCAACGCGACCCCATAGGCGGCAGTGGCGCCGATCAGCGGAGCACCACGCACCAACATGGAGCGGATCGCATCGGCCGCGGCATCGCAGCTTTCGAGTCGGGCGACGACAAAATCGTGCGGCAGCCGGCGCTGATCGATCGCGCCGACCGACCAGCCATCGGGCTCGAGCCAGATGCTGCGGAAATGACGGCCATCGACCTTCATGACCGCAACACCCGGCCGGCCACCGCGTCGAGTTTCTTCAACAGAGCGGGATCGCGCGCTTCCGGGGCGGTGATCAGGGCGGTGTCGAGCGCGCGGTCCGAACCGATCGGGCACGGCTCGTGCTCGCGCGGGAAATCCCTGGCGAGACGCGCAACCAGGCCCTTGGCCTTCTCGGCGTTCGAACTCAACACGCGGATAATGTCCTGGACCGTCACGGCGTCATGATCGGGATGCCAGCAGTCGAAATCGGTCACCATCGCCACGCTGGCATAGCAGATCTCCGCCTCGCGGGCGAGTTTGGCCTCGGGCATATTGGTCATGCCGATCACCGAATAGCCCTGCGCCCTGTAAGTGAGGCTTTCGGCGAGCGTGGAAAATTGCGGACCTTCCATGCAGACATAGGTTCCGCCCTGCGCCACCGCGAGGCCCTCGGTCACGGCTGCCGCGGCGAGATGAACGCACAACCGCGGCGACACCGGATGGGCCATCGACACGTGGGCGACGCATCCCCTGCCAAAGAACGAACTCTCGCGCTTGTGAGTGCGGTCGACAAACTGGTCGACCAGCACAAAGGTGCCGGGCGGCAGTTCCTCCTTGAACGAGCCGCAGGCCGAAAGGGAAATCAGATCGGTGACCCCGGCCCGCTTCAGCACATCGATATTGGCCCGGTAGTTGATGTCAGAGGGCGACAGCCGGTGCCCCTTGTCGTGGCGCGGCAGGAACACGATCGGCAGGCCCGCGATGGTGCCGCGGCGAACCGGCGCCGAGGGTTCTCCCCAGGGACTTTCGATCGCCTCGTCGCGCACATTCTCCAGCCCCGGCAGCTCGTAAATGCCGGATCCGCCGATAATGCCAAGCACCGCCGCTGTCATGACTTCTCTCTCATATGTTACACTTCACATTCAACATGAGGACGCCGCGTCATCACCCCCATCAAAAGGACCATGTATGAAAGGAAAAGACCGGGAAAAGCGCCAGTCCATTATCGACACCTGTCTGCGCATGAACCAGTTGGGCATCAATCAAGGGACTTCCGGGAACATAAGTTTGCGCCATGACGCAGGCCTGCTGATCACGCCGACCAGCGTGCCCTATGAGACGATGCAACCCGAGCAGATCGTCTTTATGGACATGGACGGCTCGTGCGATCCCGGTCAGCGTCCGTCGAGCGAGTGGCGATTTCACCTGGATATCCTGAAAGCCCGGCCCGAAGTGAATGCCGTGGTTCACGCTCACCCACCCTATGCGACGACATTGGCGATCATGGGGCTGGAGATTCCGCCGGTTCACTACATGGTCGCGGTGGCTGGCGGGGATACCATCCGATGCGCGCCGTACGCGACGTTCGGCACCCAGGAGCTCTCGCGACATGCCGTTGCCGCCCTCGAAGGACGGCTGGCCTGCTTGCTGGCCCATCATGGCATGATCGCCATCGGCCCCTCTCTCTCCAAGGCGCTCTGGCTGGCGGTCGAAGTCGAAACCCTGGCGCGCCAGTATCATGGCTGCCTCCAGATCGGGAAACCGCCACTGCTGTCAAAAGCCGAGATCAAGAACGTGCTCGGCCGAATCGCCGGATATGGTCCGGCCGAGGAATGAACCGATAGAAGTCGGTCGAACCATACAGGCGAAACGACCGGCGCCTACTTCGCCACGAAGCCGGCTTCGGTCATCAGCGACGCGTTCAGCTTGTCGTCTTCCTCGAGGAATTTCAGCATGTCGTTGCCGGTGAGGAAGATCGGCTTCAGCGCCTGCTTTTCCATGTAGTCCTTGTATTCAGGCGTCTGCGTCACCTTCTGGAACAGCTCGACATAGAACGCCTGCTGTTCCGGCGTGACCTTGCCGGGCAGGAACATCGCGCGCAGCATCAGATACTGGACGTCGAGCCCCTCTTCCTTGCAGGTCGGGATGTCGTTCCACGACTGGGTCTCGGTCACCTTGGTCTTGTACGAAATCCGTTCCTTGTCGAACACGCAGAGCGCACGGACCTGTCCGGCGCGCCAGACCTCGAGATTTTCGGATGGATTGTTGACGTTGGATTCGGTGTGGTTGCCGACCAGTTGCGTCGCGGCCTCGCCACCGGATTTGTAGGGCAGATAGGAGAACTTCGCGCCGGTCTTCTGTTCCATGAATACGGTGAGGACGTGGTCCTCGCGCTTCGAGCCGGTGCCGCCCATCTTGAACGGCGAACTCGCCGCCTTGGCGGCGTCGATGAATTCCTTCACGGTCTTCGGCCCGGCACTGTTGTCCCACAGCACGAACTGATCCAGCGCAACCACCGACACCGGGGTCAGTTCGCGCCAGTTGAACGGAATCTTCGCCGACAGCGGCAGCATGTAGATCAGCGAATAGGCGATCAGCACCTTGTTGGGATCGCCATCGCTGGACTTCATGTACATCAGCGCTTCGGCGCCCGATGCACCGCCCTTCAGCGACACCACCATCGGCTGCTTCATCAGATTGTTCTTCTGGATCGCGGCCTGCATCATCCGCGCCATCTGGTCGGAAGCGCCGCCGGCCCCTGCCGCGACGACGATTTCAACGGGCTTGGTCGGCTCCCAGCCGGCCATCGCCGGAGCGCTCGCCAGTACAGCCGTCGCCGCCGCCGTGACTCTCATGAAATTTCGCACTTTTACTTCCCTGCTATGTCTCTGGTTCAGCCCAGCCGGATCGGTCGTCCCCTGCCACCATTGTGCGGGGTCAGGCCGACGAGTTCAAGCGAGTCCCGGCCGCCTTGCTTATGACTTTCGCATTAGATTGCAAGCCTTTAGCCCGGCGGTATTTGGCTTTTCCGTCGCACCCAGACTGAGGCGTCTTGGCTGCGCGTGCGACCGGGTGTGACGACGGCGCCGATGGCCCAACGGCATGCCGGCTCTTCAATTGACCCATGAACTGATGGCCGCAACTGCCTTCATTCGCGGGCAATCGATTCCTTGTTCCAAGTCTCGGCCGACGGTATGCACGCGACAGGCCCGGGCTGGAACGGGAACGCGGCCTATTTGCCCTTCCAGTTCGGCGTGCGCTTGTTGAGAAAGGCGTCCATGCCCTCACGGAAGTCCTCGCTCATGTAGGCGCGAAGGATCAGATCCTCGCCCTCGTCGCGGCTCAAGGTGCGCCGGATGCGGCGCACCGCTTCCTTGGTGACTTCGAGCGTGATCGGCGCATGACCGGCCACCAGCTTCGCGGTCTCGTCGGCGCGGCGCTGCAGCGTTTCGACGTCGGGCACCACTTCGTTGAGCAGGCCGAGCGCGAGCGCTTCCGGAGCCTCGACCAGCCGCGCCTTGAAGATCAGGTCCTTGGTCCGCGCCGGTCCGATCAGCGAAACCAGCCTGGAGATGTTGGACATCGACAGGCAATTGCCGAGCGTGCGCGCGATCGGAAAGCCGATCCGCGTCGCTTCGGTGCCGATCCGGATATCGCAGCAGGCGGCGATCCCCGCCCCGCCGCCGGTGCAGGCGCCGGCGATCGCTGCGATGGTCGGCACCCGGACCTGCTCCAGCGCACCCAGCACGCGGTCGATCCGCGCCTCATAGTCGAGCGCATCCTGCGAGGTCTTGAAGGCGCGGAATTGCGAGATGTCGGTACCGGAGGCGAAGGCCTTGTCGCCGGCGCCGGTCAGGATCATCGCCTTGATCGAACGGTCGGCGTTGACGGCCTCGCAGATCGCCGCCATCTGCTCGTACATCGCAAACGTCAGCGCGTTGCGCGCCTGCGGACGGTTGAACGTCAATCGTGCGATGCCGTCTTCGACAGCGTAGATCAGGTCTTCGGTCGCAGATACCGGTGCGTTCATCGCGCGCTCTTTCTCGTGTTGGATTTCAAGTTCAGGCAACCGCGGCCTTCGGCATCGTTACCTGGTCGCGTGCTTTCAGGACTTCCATGGCCGCCAGCACGCCACCCTTGCGATGCGGTATCTTTGCAAGATCCAGGCCCATTTCGATGCCCGACAGCGTCCCCATCAGCATCAGATCGTTGAAATGGCCGATATGACCAATCCGGAACGCCTTGCCCTTGAGCTTTCCGAGACCGGTGCCCAGCGACATGTCGAAGTTTTCCAGCACCACCTTGCGGAAGGCGTCGGCGTCGTGGCCGTCCGGAACCATCACCGCGGTCAGCGCCGGCGAATAACTGTGCGGATCGAGGCAGACCAGTTCCAGATCCCACGCCTTCACCGCCGCGCGGGCTGCCGCGCCATGCCGCATATGGCGCGCGAACACGTTGTCGAGACCCTCTTCCTCGAGCATCGCAATGGCTTCCTTCAGCGCAAACAGCAGGTTGGTTGCAGGCGTGTAGGGGAACGTGCCGAGCTTGTTGATCGCGATCATGTCGCTCCAATCCCAGTAGGACCGCAATGACGTGTTGGCCTTGGAGGCCGCGAGCGCCTTTTCCGAGATCGCGTTGAAGCTAAGGCCCGGCGGCAGCATCATGCCCTTTTGCGATCCGCCCACGGACACGTCGATGCCCCAGGCGTCGTGTTCGTATTCGAGCGACGCGAGCCCGGAGATGGTGTCAACCATCAACAGCGCCGGGTGGTTGGTGCGGTTGAGCGCTTTACGAACTTCGAGCGGATGGGTGACGCAACTGGTCGAGGTCTCGTTATGCACCACCATCACCGCCTTGATGCGGTGCTGACGATCGGCCGCGAGTTTCGCCTCGATCTGCGCGACATCGGCCCCGCGCCGCCAGTCGGTCGGCAGAAACTCGACATCGAGCTTGAATTTCTCGGCAATGCCTAGCCACAGCACCGCGAACTGGCCGGTCTCGGCCATCAGCACCTTGTCGCCAGGCGATAGCGTATTCACCATCGCGGCTTCCCAGGCGCCGGTGCCGGAGGCCGGATAGATGATGACCGGCTGCCTGGTGCGGAAGATACGCTGGCAGCCGGCGAGCACGGCATGACCGAGTTCGGCGAACTCCGGACCGCGATGATCGAGGGTCGGCATGTCCATGGCCCGCAGCACCCGGTCGGGCACGTTGGTGGGTCCTGGAATCTGTAGAAAATGCCTTCCTGTGTGCAAGGTCATCTGGCGTCCTTCCCGGTCTTGTCTTGGTTTGGCGGGGCTCGAATATCACTATTCGGCGGGCTTGTCCCCTGCCCGGCGGGTGCCGTCAATGCACAAGAATGCGGGCTTTACCCTTGCTTAAGGCAAAGCGCCGGATGCAAGGCATGCGGGTGCGCGCTTGTCCGGCAACAATATGTCCGGCGCCGAGCCCGGATTGATCAGCCGAGCGGCGGTACCCCAATATTTCGATGTCAGGTCTTGACTACCTTCAGATGGGTCGGGGAATTCGACTGGGTCGGCGCTTCCAGCGATTTCATCGCGGCTTCGACACCGCCGGCCCGGTGCGGCACGCCGGCTGCGGCAAGACCCATCTCGACACCGGACAACGCTCCCATCAAGGTGAGTTCATTGCACTCGCCGAGGTGGCCGATACGAAACACCTTGCCCGCGAGCTTGCTCAAGCCCGAGCCGAGCGACATGTTGTAATTGTCGAGCACGGTCTTGCGAAACTGATCGGCGTCATGCCCTGGCGGCATCAGCACCGCGGTCAGCACCGGCGAATACTCAGCCGGTTCAAGACACAGCACCTCCAGACCCCAATGGCTGACGGCGGCGCGGGTGGCCGTGGCGAGGCGCTTGTGGCGGGCAAACACCGCATCGAGTCCCTCTTCGAGCAGCATCGCCATAGCTTCGCGCAAGCCATACAGCAGGTTGGTGGCCGGCGTATAGGGGAAGAAGCCGGATGCATTGGGCTTGAGCATCTCCTCCCAATCCCAATACGAGCGCGGCATCTTGTTGGTCCTGGCCGCGGCGCGGGCCTTCTCGGAGATCGCATTGAAGCCGAGCCCCGGCGGCAGCATGAATCCTTTTTGCGAGCAACTGACGGTCACGTCGACCTTCCACTCGTCGTGCCGGTAATCGACCGATCCCAGCGAGGAGATCGTATCCACCAGCAGCAGCGCCGGATGCCCCACCTTGTCGATCGCGGCGCGGATGTCGCCGACCCGGCTGGTGACGCCAGTCGAGGTTTCGTTGTGCACCACCATGACAGCCTTGATGGCGTGGCCGGAATCCTGTGCGAGCTTGGCCTCGATCGCAGCGGGATCGGCACCGTGACGCCAATCGCCCGGCATGAAATCGACCTCGATGCCCCATCGCGCCGCCATCTGCCGCCAGAGGGTGGCAAAATGGCCGGTCTCGACCATCAGCACCTTGTCACCCGGCGACAGCGTATTGACGATCGCCGCTTCCCAGGCGCCGGTGCCCGACGAGGGAAAGATGATGACCGGGCCGGCGGTCTGAAAGATTTTCTGGCATCCTTCGAACACCGCCTTGCCCAGTTCGGCGAATTGGGAGCTGCGATGGTCGATGACCGGCATGTCCATGGCGCGGAGCACACGATCCGGCACCGGGCTGGGACCGGGAATCTGAAGGAAATGGCGTCCCTGGTGCTGGGTCATGGGTCTCTCCTCTGGTGTCGACCTATATTGCATTCAATTTCCTTGGTCTCAACCCAAATATTGTTTACATTATTTTATCGACGGCCCTCCTGCCACAGCCTATGTTCCGCCCATGAAGCTCCTGATTCCAAGCGATACCGCCTCGAAAGCCCTAAGCGCCGGCCCGGATGCCGATCGGGAAGACCTGTCCCTGCATGATGAGATCCTGACACGGCTGCGAGACCACATCGTCGAGGGCAACATCCCGGACGGCGACCGCATTCCCGAACGCCAGCTCTGCGAAATGCTCGGCATCTCGCGCACCCCGCTGCGCGAAGCGTTAAAGGTGCTGGCGTCCGAAGGGCTGGTGGAACTCTTGCCCAACCGCGGCGCTCGCGTGCGCCCCTTGAGTGAGCGCGATCTGGCCGAGCTGTTCGACGTCATGGGCGGACTCGAAGCACTTGCCGGGCGCCTCGCCTGCGAAAACATCACCGACGCCGAGATCGCCGAAATCGAGCGGCTGCATTATGAAATGTATGGGTTTTACCTCCACCGCGACATGCACGGCTATTTCCGCGTCAACCAGTCGATCCACCAGAAGATCGTCGAGACCTCGCGCAACGCGACGCTGATGAGCGCCTACGCCAACTATTCGGGGCGAATCCGGCGGGTTCGCTACTCCGCCAATTTTGCCCGCAAGCGAGAACGCTGGGGTGAAGCGATGCGCGAGCACGAAACCATCCTGGACGCGCTGCGGCGCCGAGCCGGAAGCGAACTCGGCGACATCCTTTTCCTGCATCTGCGCAACAAGCGGACCGCCGCCATCGAACACCTGAAAGAGGCCGATCCGGCCGCGTCAGCTCCGGCCTGACGCTGTCCGGCCACGACCGATCCAATTTTGAATTCAAAATAGAAGTACGAAAAACAACATTTGCATTTCTTGCACGCCATCGACGCGAGCAGGCAATGTTCGCCAGTCAAAGGCCCAGCGGGTGCAGGATGTCCAATCAGGGCGCAATGAAGCTTGAAGACCGGCTGGCCCGCGAGATCAGCGGCGAGATCCTGTTCGATCGGTTCAGCCGAGGCCGCTACGCCACCGACGCATCGTTTTACCAGATCATGCCGGCGGGCGTGGTGGTGCCGCGCACCGTCGACGAGGCCCTGAGGGCGCTGGCGATCTGCCGCGACGAGGGACGGATCGTCACGCCGCGCGGCGGCGGCACCTCGCAATGCGGCCAGACCGTCAATGACGGCATCGTCGTCGATTTCTCCAAACATTTGAACCGCATCGTCTCGCTCGACGTCGAAAACCGCATATGCGTGGTCGAACCCGGGATCGTGCTCGACGATCTCAACCGGCAACTCAAGAAGCACGGGCTGTGGTTTCCGGTCGATGTTTCCACCGCGTCGCGCGCCACCATCGGCGGCATGGCGGGCAACAATTCCTGCGGCGGACGTTCACTGCGTTACGGCACCATGCGCGACAACACCCTGTCGATGGACGCCGCGCTGGCCGACGGCACGCTGCTGCATTTCGGCGAGGTGCCGCGCGACCTTGCACAGGCGAATGCGAACGATGACGGACAGGATCTGTTTCGTGACATGCTCGCACTCGGCGCGCGCGAGGCGCAGGAGATCGCCGACAGATTTCCAAAGGTGCAGCGCCGGGTCGGCGGCTACAATCTCGATGCGCTGGTGCCGCGCAATGCGCCCAACAACATGGCGCATCTATTGGTCGGCTCCGAGGGGACGCTAGCCTTCACCACCCAGGTCGAGCTGAAACTGTGGCCCGTGATTCGCAACAAGGTGCTCGGCGTCTGTCATTTCGGCAGCTTCTATGAGGCGATGAACGCGGCCCAGCATCTGGTGAAACTGCGACCCATTGCGGTGGAACTGGTCGACCGCACCATGATCGCGCTCGGCCGCGAGATTGCGATGTTCCAGCCGATCATCGGCACGGCCGTGCGCGGCGATCCCGATGCGGTGCTGATCGTGGAATTCGCCGAAG
>Ga0307510_10011716_pt1 | contig 10408 bp, 4 predicted proteins | sample 12_EM_MG_FD_207224 | JGI IMG/M metagenome (GOLD analysis project Ga0307510, IMG submission 207224) | Populus trichocarpa ectomycorrhiza microbial communities from riparian zone in the Pacific Northwest, United States - 12_EM | ecosystem: Host-associated > Plants > Roots > Unclassified | place...
ATCCTCGCAACATCCCCGCGAACACGAATATTCATCATTGGAAGGCCCCATGTTCGAGCTGAGATCGAAAAGCGTCTTCCCGGAAGAGTGATAAGTCTATCTGTGGGCCCCAGCAAGAATGATATTACCGAATACCTTCGTCTTAGACTGGATGAGGACGAAACTCCAGACGCCATGGATGAGTGTCTAGAGGCAGAAATTCTGGAGAAGATTCCCGAAAAGATGTCGGAAATGTAAGTAGGGGCTGTGGTACTAGGAATCCCGCCATATACAATCCGCTAATAGATATGCATCTAGGTTTCTATTGGTTTCCTTAAATATCGATGCAATCTTACACGAATCAACAATCTCCCGAAGACGAGAAAAGCTAAACAAAATGACAAGTGGATTGGAATTGGGAGACGTTTACGGTACGACCATTGAGCGGATAAGGGCGCAAGATGGGGACAAATCGAGACTTGGGATGGCAGCGTTGACGTGGATAAGTCATGCGGAACGGCCATTGCGGGCGGATGAGCTCTGTCACGCCCTAGCAGTCGAGCTGGGCTCCAGGGATTTCGATGTTGACAACATCCCCTCCATGTCGACATTGGTCAACTGCTGTCAAGGGCTTATTACTGTGGATAAAGAGGCGTCAACTGTGCGATTGATCCACTTTACTCTCCAGGAGTATCTTTCAGCTCATCCCGATTTATTCACTAAACCTCAATCGGCAATGGCCGACATATGCTTGACCTATTTGAATTCCCAACAGGTCAAAGCCCTTTCGACCGATCCTTCGTCGGATACCCAGAACGCACCATTTCTAGAATATTGTTCAGTATTCTGGGGAGTGCATGCGAAAAGGGAGCTCTCAGACCACGGGGGATCACTTGTGCTAGAGCTATTAAAAGAGAATTATGGCCCGATATCGACCAGATTACTTTTAGCGCAAGCAAAGAATTTCTATGTTTGGCGCTTTAGTACTCTCTCCCCATTCAGTGGACTACACTGCGCATCGTTCTTCGGAATTGTTGAGGTTGTAGCTGGTTTAATAGAGATGGGATGTTGTGATATTAACGAAGCGGACTTTTCGGGTTGTGGACCGCTCACGTGGGCCGCTGGGAATGGACATGAGGGAGTGGTGGAGATACTACTCGGGCGGGAAGATGTCGCCCCTGACAAACCAGATGATGACGGCCAAACACCGCTCTCGCATGCCGCCTGGAATGGGCATTCGGGAGTGGTGAAAATACTACTCGGACGAGAAGATGTCGACCCTGACAAACCAGATAATAACGGCCAAACACCGCTCTCGTTTGCCGCCGGGAGTGGACATGAGGGAGTGGCGAAAATACTACTCGGGCGGGAAGAGGTCAACCCTGACAAGCCAGATGATAACGGCCAAACACCCCTCTCGGATGCCGCTAGGAATGGATATGAGGGGGTGGTGCAATTGCTACTCGGGCGAGAAGAGGTCAACCCTGACAAGCCAGATATATGGGGCCAAACACCCCTCTCGTTTGCCGCTCGGAATGGACATGAGGGAGTGGTGGAGATACTACTCGGGCGGGAAGATGTCGCCCCTGACAAACCAGATAATAACGGCCAAACACCGCTCTCGCATGCCGCTTGGAATGGACATTCGGGAGTCGTGAAAATACTACTCGGACGGGAAGACGTCAACCCTGACAAGCCAGATAGAGGGGGCCGAACACCGCTCTCGTTTGCCGCCGGATATGGACATGGGGGAGTGGTGAAAATACTACTCGGGCGGGAAGAGGTCAACCCCGACAAGCCAGATAATAGCGGCCGAACACCGCTCTCGCATGCCGCTGGGAATGGACATGAGAAAGTGGTAGCTCTGCTGCAGTCTCGAGAAGCGGTAACCTCCATTACAACCTAAAGCCCTGGCGGCCCCCTCCGTAGAAATACCCGTCGCCCTTTACTTCATGGGATGCCACTACTGGTAATACCCTCAGACATCCCTCTGTCAACGGGTGGAATCCCATGATATGGGAACACAGCCACATGTCATACCCTCCTACACCCCTTTGTCTATTTTATCTCACGGTTGGGTGGTGATTTATGACTTTCTGTTTACAATTTTCGCAGTTTGGTTCGTGGGAGAAGGTGGCTTCAATTCTTGTGGCAAGGTCCAGTGTTTAGCTTGTAAATTTCACCCGATCATATATAACTTAATTCTTCTCTTTCTGTAGATTCTTACATATCCTTTTTTTCCTTATATTTTGTTACCACTTCATTTTCTTTCTCTCCTCCCCCGAACCATAGATGAACCACATAGAGTGTTTTTATGTTAGAGAAATAAAGTGTTGTACGATAATGGAAGGATTCATAGGGCAATTGTCAAAAACTAGATAAAAACCGTGTCCACAACAGCAGACTAGTCACGATAGATGATACTGTTTAGGCCTAGTGAATAGTTAGATGCTAGCCACCCCAGCTATAGAGTCGAGTTCTGGCGGTGAAGGAGGCATAGTAGGCTCCCTTTTCATGCCCCTCATTAGTCTCATTCATCTTGCGGTCAGTTTGATCGTATAGAACAACCACAAGATAAGCTACCGACTACCAGGCACTCCCGGTGAAAGTCGCGTTCGCGCTACCAAGTGTCAAACACCCCAACAGTACGGCTCCCCGAGATCGGCTGCAAATAACATCTCTAGACGGCTTTCCGAAGGGCTGAAGTGCGAAATTCTCCCATATACTCCGGAGGATTGTAACGGAAGTTTTTGGACACTAGACTAAGGCTTCTCCTTCCGGATAACTCATACTAACAACTATCATGCGACTTTGTCTGTCTGAATCCTACTGCGAGAAGTGGAATAATTTGATTGGACTTTACGCTAAGACGTCTAGAATTCCCTCCTGAGACAAATTGATCGGCGCGTTTCGTCATGTCTCGCATTTGCAACCCCCCGCGGTATTATGGGAGCCACTCCCGTTTCAGATGAGCCTTATGTTTTGCTCGTTGTAGCTAACATAAGTGGAATTCTATAACGACACGGATAGGTTCCGGCATGGTTCCCAGAACGCTCCCAGAGAGCCGGTGCTCAATAATCATTGGTATTTTCATCCCCCTCTCTTACGAACCGGGAGACCACCGACTGTGTGCGGAGGCGAACCAATTGTAGAGGGTATCTTTACGGGAGAAGCCCTGGATCTAATATAAAAGAACGCTAGAGAAATTGCGCTTTGATCTCGTGGCATCTCCGAGTTCAGAGCAAGCAAAGCGGGGTGAAGCCCCGGAAGCGCAGCGATGCGCAGCGATGCGCACTGTTCCAGCCGAACTAACACCTACGGTGAGTTGAATGCCTCCATGAAGCGTGTGCCTAATTTTCTGCCGTACTGCATCTTTGTAGCTGGGCGATGAGAACGCGACGTTGACTGGCAGGTGTGTTAGCAAATCCCGCCAGACTCTAGACTAACTTACACGCTAGGGTACTCAAACGAAGAAATACCTGCCAGTTTGTCTACTTTTAGAAGCACAAGAGGTACGAGCTAACAATCGTCACTATCAAGAAACCCCACCTGTGAAGAGAAACCACACTAGTCGTGATCAATTCAACCCTCCTAACCTAATCGGCACACCTCCGACTCAAGAAGAGCCCGCAGAAATAAATAAAAATCCCAGTGAACAGCCTTTGCCGGTTGTTGGACTATATAGACACAGGTGATGCTCCTCTTAAGCCTCCTTCTTATCACGCACTCTCCCAAGGGGTTTTTCCTTCTCCCATTGTCCGAAAAAATAAACGCTTGTCGTTGTCGTCATGAAAAGAAAGATGGTCCCCGCGCAGAGCCTCTGCCCTCCCCCTCCCCTGTCGGCCAAGACTAAGCAACCGCCACCCCTGTAATTGCTGAAGTTCGCACTAAATTTGCGGCTCATGGAGGTATTCTTGTCAAAGACAGTTGAGTAGCAAAAAAACGTGACACACCCCTGCCCTCCATTCAACACAAGGCCAGCATACCCGTACTTCCCTTCCAAAGCCAAGCCATATCATGAACCACTACACGAGTATCTATTCTCTCTAAGTTCTCCTCAAACTAGCTAAGATATGCAAACTAAGTAAAGCTAGATTTCTCACCCACAGTACTTTAGGTAAACGCCATCTACTTGCCCACACACCCCCACCTGCCTAGCCCCCCCTAACGGTCCGCACAGTCCAGTGCCGCTTGACGGCTGTCTATACAACTAGGTAAACGAGCCCTTATAATTAACCGTACTACATTCCGCCGTGTTGGTGATGATCGGGAAGCGCCCACGAGGCACCGCCATAGAACATTTCATCATTGCGAGCAAGATCTTTCTAGTATTTACGCATGTCCGGCAGAGCTTTGGTGTCCAGCCTCAATCTAGCTTGTATCGCGATCCTCTAGTTTTAACGGGCTCACTCCCTCGCTTGATTCCGAATTTCACAGCTTTTTAGGGTTGCGATAATAGCGTTGCAATCAGCAACCACTAGTCCGTAATGGACAAAATACCTTGAATCCCCTAATGCTTGCCGTAGACCAATTCAAAAGGTTAGGCGCTAGTATGTTTGTGTGATAATAATACTCGTAGAAAACCTCGGGCTTGATAAGCGGTGCAGTGCCTTGAGTGGAGCAGGCCTGGCAGCACTCGGAAATCCCGAGTCGGAATGGCTATGATCAACACCGGATCGTCTGAGCTTAACCACCCCTAAAATAAGCGAGGGCCCACCATTTTAAACCGGGGGTGGGTGCCAGAGGAGAGCATAATGGTCAACTGCATAGATAGCGATACTCTTATTACCATCGCGCTCACCTAAGTGTTGCCACCGTGGGAAGCAAGCCCCGAAATCAAAAGAAGTTTGCCATGCCAGCCTAGCGGCCCAGCATCCGGTAACATGGTTTTGGGCTTTAGCCGAATTCGAGAGACCCGAAAAGAGATATAGTTTGAGATACACGCCCTGTGGGCGATGCTGGATGGTGACCGTGACTATTCGGGTGCCCCCCGTACAGACTATTATAGTTCCATAACCAGCGAAGTCATGGTTATAACCGTATAAAGCGCCGGTGATTTACCTGGGGCACTGGACTTTAGCCGAGAGAAATGTATGACTTTTGTTCGTAATCAGAGTAGTTATGTCTGTTGTGGGAGAGCTTCGATTTATATAGTGGGAAGCTCTCGTGGATAACTTAAGCCCACGATATTACCACTTGCAATGATGTTTGTGGCTTCTATTATACCAAGCTTTTTTTTTCTAGCAGCATCGGCTACCCAAGCTCCCATAATTTACGTATATATCTAATTAGACTTGTTCTACGGCAGGAACTTGGAAGTTTTCGTAGATGGCCGTTTGTATGGCACGAGGCTTTGATCCAATATCCTATGAAGTGGTACCTGCGAAACTACTTTAACGCTAGAGGACCCCCGCTTTTCATTACCAAAGACCCCGCCTTTCCCCTACCCCCAAGAAACCACCAACCGACCATACTCAATAACTCCCCGTCTACAACAGTGTAGGCAACAAACAGCGGAAGATGTCTCAATATACCAACCTCTCCCATAACACGAACTCTTTTAACGTACAAAATATCAATGTCGTTGCCGACGATCGGTCTCCACTCCTAAACTGGCTATCACCCCTAGAGCCCAAGCTCCGCCATCGGGACATCCAAGAGCGGCGCGTCGACAATGTGGGAGAATGGCTCTTGCAGACTAAGGAATTCAAAAGCTGGCATAACTGGAGTGAAGATAAAGGTGAAGGTGATAAGGTAGTCTTGTTTTGCTACGGAGGTCCGGGGATCGGCAAGACATTTATCAGGTAACGAGAATTATTCTCGGAGGAGAGAAGAAAGGGCCAGTGCTAACATACCACGATATCAGCTCCCTAGTAGTGGACAGATTGTGCGACCAGGCCAGGGGACAAAACACAGCCGTTACATGTTTCTACCTAGACTTCGCAGCCCGGAAGGAGCAGTCTGTGGCAAATATTCTGGGTTCCTTGTTGAGACAGATCGTTGGCGGGATGGAAAAGGTTCCAGAGGAAATAACACAGGCTTTTCAGGAGCAGAAAATGGCCATTGGTGGACGAGCACCGCGACTCCCGGATAGTGTGAAGATGTTACAGACTATCACGTCCTCATTACGCACATTTGTATGCATAGACGCTTGGGACGAATGTGCGGCGGTGCATCGGGTCAAGCTCCTTAATTCGCTACACCAAATCTTCACAACATCCCCGCGCACTCGAATATTCATCATTGGAAGGCCCCATGTTCGAGCTGAGATCGAAAAGCGCCTTCCCGGACAAGTGATAAGTGTATCCGTGGGCCCCAACAAGAATGATATTACCGAATACCTTCGTCTTAGACTAGACGAGGACGAAACCCCAGACGCCATGGATGAGAGTCTAGAGGCAGAAATTCTGGAGAAGATTCCCGAAAAGATGTCGGAAATGTAAGCACGGGCTGGGTACTAGGAATCCCGTCATATACAATCCGCTAATAGATATGCATCTAGGTTTCTATTGGTTTCCTTAAATATCGATGCAATCTTACACGAATCAACAATCTCCCGAAGACGAGAAAAGCTAAGGAAGATGACCAGTGGATTGGAATTGGGAGATGTTTACGGTGCGACGATTGAGCGGATCAAAGACCAGGATGGGGACAAATCGAGACTTGGGATGACAACGTTGATGTGGATCTGTCATGCTGAGCGGCCGTTGCGAGCGGATGAGGTCCGCCACGCCCTAGCAGTCCAGCTAGGTTCCACAGATTTCGATGATGACAACATCCCTTCCATGCCAACATTGGTGAGCTGCTGTCAAGGGCTTATTACTGTGGATAAGGAGGAATCAACCGTGCGATTGATCCACTTTACCCTCCAGGAGTATCTTTTCTCTCGTCCCGACACATTCAGTAAACCTCACTCGGCAATGACCGAAATCTGCTTGACCTATCTGAATTCCCGACAGGTCAAGTCCCTTTCGACTGCCCGTTATCCTAATACCCAGAACACACCCTTTCTAGATTATTGCTCCGTATATTGGGGAGTGCATGCGAAAAAAGAGCTCTCGGACTACGGGATATCACTTGCCCTAGAACTATTAAAAGAGAATTATGGCCTGATATCGACCAGATTACTTTTAGCACAAGTAAAGCATTTTCCTATTTGGGATTTTGACACACTCTCTCCGTTTAGTGGACTACACTGTGCATCGTTCTTCGGAATTGTTGAGGTTGTAGCTGGTTTAATAGAGATGGGATGTGATGATATTAACCAAGTGGACTTCTCGGGCGGTGGACCCCTCGCATGGGCTGCCCGGAATGGACACGAGGGAGTAGTGAAAATGCTACTCGGGCGGGGCGAGGTCAACTCCGACAAGCCAGATAAGTACTACCAAACACCGCTCTCGTCCGCCGCTAAGTGTGGACATGAGGGAGTGGTGAAAATGCTACTCGAGCGCGACGAGGTCAACCCCGACAGGCCAGATAAGTACGGCCAAACACCGCTCTCGGTTGCCGCTGAGTATGGACATAAGGGAGTGGTGAAAATGCTGCTCGGGCAGGAAGAGGTCAACCCCAACGAGCCAGATAAGTACGGCCAAACACCACTCTCGTTTGCCGCTAAGTGTGGACATGAGGGAGTTGTGAAAATCCTACTCGAGAGGGAAGAGGCCAACTCTGACACGCCAGATAATGATGGCCGAACACCCCTCTCGTTTGCCTCTGGGAATGGACATGCGGAAGTGGTGAAAATACTACTCGGGCGGGAAGAGGTCAACCCCGATAAGCCAGATAAATGGGACCAGACACCGCTCTCGTTTGCCGCTTGGAATGGCCATGAGGGAATAGTGCAAATACTACTCGGGCAGCAAGAGGTGAACCCCGACAAGCCAGATACTGATGGCCGGACACCGCTCTCCAATGCTGCTGTGAGAGGGAATGAGGGAGTGGTGAAAATGCTTCTTGAGCGGGAAGAAGTCAACCCCGACAAGCAAGATCATCGTGGCCAAACACCGCTCTCGCACGCTGCCCTCAATGGACATGAAGGAGTGGTGAAAATACTACTTGAACGCGCTAAGGCCAACCCCGATGAGCCAGATAATGACGATCTCACACCGTTCTTGTTTACCGCCACCAGTCGATATGAGGAAGTGGGAAGAATACTCTGGCGGGAAGCGGTCAGCCCTGACAAGCCAGATAATCGCGGCCAAACACCACTCTCGCATGCCGCTTGGAACGGTCATGAGGGAGTAGTGAAAATACTGCTCGAACGGGAAGAGGTCGACCCCAACAAGCCAAGTAAGCGCGGCCAAACACCGCTCTCGTATGCCGCTCTGAATAAGCATGAGGCAGTGGTAAAAATACTACTCGGACGCGAAGAAGTTGACCCCGATAAACCAGACAATCGCGGCCAAACACCGCTCTCGCACGCTGCCTTGAATGGACATGCGGAAGTGGCCAAAATTCTATTCGGGCGGGAAGGGGCCAACCCCGACAAGCCAGATAACCTCGGCCGAACACCACTCTTGTTAGCTGCTAAGTACGGACGTAAGAAAGTAGTGAAAATACTACTCGGGCAGGAAGCGGTCAACCGGGACATGCCAGATAATAATGGCCGAACACCGCTCTCGCATGCCGCTCGGAATGGGCATCAGAGAGTGGTAGCGCTGCTGCAGTCTCGAGAAGTGGCAACCTCCAGCACAACCTAAGACCCAAGAGACCCGCACCATAGAAACACCAGTCGCCCCTTCCCTCTCAGGGTATGTTACTCCCGGTGATGCACTGGACATCACTCTCTGTGGACGGGCGGAATCCCATGATCTGGGAATTCAGACACATGTCATACCCTCCTACGCCCCTTTGGCTATTTTCTCTCACGGTTGGGTGGCGATTTATGACTTCCTATTTACAAGTTCTGTAGAGTTTGGTTCGTGGAATAGGGTGGTTTCCATTGTTGTGGCAAGGTCGAGTGTCCAGCTTGTAGATTTCCCCTGATCATATATAATTCTTCTCTTGCTGTAAATTCTTACTTATTTTTTTTCTTGTATTATTTTTTTTCTCCTCATTTGCTTTCTTTCCTCCCCCGAACCATAGACCACATATAGTATTTTTATGATAGAGAAACGCAGTGTACGATGATGTAAGGATTCTTGAGGCCATTGTCAAAAGCTAGATAAAGACAATGTCTACGGCAGAAGACTAGTCACGATAAACGATACAGTCCAGATTGGTGAATAGTTAGATGCTAGCCACCCTGGCTATAGAGATGAGTTCTGACGGTGGAGGAGGCACAGTAGACTCCCTTTTCACGCCCCTCATTAGCTTCATTCATCTTGCGTTTAGTTTGATAATACAAGTACGACAACCACGAGATAAGCGATTGAGGCGATATATTGTAGCAGGTACTCACCGACTACAAGACTCCCGGTATAATTTCCGTCAACGCTACCCGATGGCCAACACCCCAACAGTATGGCTCCCCAAGATCAATTTCAATTAACATCCCCAGACGGCTTGCCAAAAGGCTGTCCAACTAATGAAGCTCAAAATTCTCCTCTCTACTCGGGGACGTTGTGGAGGAAATTGTTGAATACTAGACTACGATTTGTCCCTTCGCATAACTCATACTAGCAACTATCATGTGACGTTCTTGGTGCGAATCTTACTATAAACACTAGAATAATTCGACTCCCCGCTTCTTTATGCCGGGAGTTCATTTGGATAGGTGAGACACGTTTTCGCTGATCTCAAACGAACTCTGGAGGAAACGTCCCGAGTGGCCGGGACATATTTTGGGTGGTGGGGTAAGGTTGATCAACCAAAGTGTTGGGGCTCCTTGTCCTCACTGCTCTCTCGTGCTCCCCAGTAGGTGGTTGAATCCGGCCTTGGGCAACCTTTTCTACCCACAAGCACTCCTGGTGGCCGTCATCCAGTTTGACCTTATGGAGTGCTAACTGCACGCTTTACAGGAAAATGTGGGTGCTAAGTAAATTTATAAACCCACTTCCCCACCCCACGGTGCTGCGTATTCTGGAGCTAGTTCTAGGAATTTATTTTATAATCTTTCGCCTTAGATTATGATCCAGAGTGTCGGGGGTGTTCGATTACCTATGGTAAGGGGTTGGGTGGTTATGCGGATATGTTGTTGAACGGATAGGCAAACATGCGTCTAGGTGATGTATCTCGTACAGCTAGGAAGAATTTGGCTTGGTGGTGCACGGCGACCCGGCATTCATGAGTGGGTTGCTGCTATCATACCACACCCGGTGTTGGGCTGATTTCGCAGGACCCGTTTAGTTTGGATGGTGTGTCGCGCGTGCTGAAATCACCCTCCTGTGCGTATGTGTGACCTATTGATATACCGGAAGACAAACAGGTGGAAAGTTGACCAGACGATGAATTGCCTAAAGGCCTTGACAAGGGTGAAGTAGGGAGCTAT
>Ga0307510_10011717_pt1 | contig 10408 bp, 16 predicted proteins | sample 12_EM_MG_FD_207224 | JGI IMG/M metagenome (GOLD analysis project Ga0307510, IMG submission 207224) | Populus trichocarpa ectomycorrhiza microbial communities from riparian zone in the Pacific Northwest, United States - 12_EM | ecosystem: Host-associated > Plants > Roots > Unclassified | place...
AGGCCCCTCCTAAGGGAATCGTTTCCATACAATTACAAGCTTTGGCTAGCTGGGCCCTGAGTTCCTTGTGGTAGTTAAGTGAGAAGTGTGCCCATTTGGCCTGACTGGGGTTGGGCAGCATAAGTCCTCTGCCTTTCAGCAGATTGGTCATTGTGAAATAGAGCTGGGGATATATCTGCAGTAGATAGAGAGCCATATCTTTGTTGAGTTTCCTGAAGTAAATGGCTAGTGTCTGTGTTTTGAAGCATCCCAAATTGCGCTTCCACTTGTTGTCCATAGCAACGAAATCCTTGACAACTAACTTGAGGATTTCTTTTCTGAGTTCTGCTTTAAGGTCCCAAGTTTTCTGCTTTGGCGATGGCGATGAGGACTTCCTGGTGGAGTAGTCTGGCATCAGTGTATTGGCTAGTGGTGTCACTGTGGTCATCTTCTTCCTCTATTTCTGTTTCAGCAGGTTGTTTGCTTGCTGGATAAAGTCTGGTAGTACTGGCGGCAGGGTTGAGAGAACTATGTTCTCTGGATGGTATTTCTGAGGCAGATATATATAGAGGCAGGTGTTCTGGTGACTGAGGTTCTGCATGTGTTTCTGTGGGGGGTTGGAAATGGAATGGGGGTCCCCTGTGGTAGTAGCGCTGATGTCTGATGTTGGCTGAGAGTAGGGGTTCTTCACTGTCAACTGGGACATCAATTCCATTGTGGTTGATAACAGTTTCTTCTTCTCCAGGTCCTAGTTAGTCCAGTGTAGTCTGATGGTAAAGTCATTCCATCTGATGAAGGTGGCAAATAGGTGTAGGTTGTCATTTTCTGTGTGTACTCTGACAAGGGTAACTCCATTGTCTGTTCCAAGGGTGAAGATAGTGGACATGGGGAATCCTGAGCTAGGTAGGTCTGGATGTTGTGCCATCTACTAAGTAGCAGTGGTAGGGGCAGTAGCATTCTTTACAGAGGTGGGAGTGCTCAAGAGTGTGTTGGTAGGTAATATGGATGGCACATTGTAGCAATCCTGGCATCCTGGCAGTTGGTATGAATTCTTTGAACCAGTATGGTTGGGAAAGATAGTGGGATCTCTGAAGAGCGAGCAGAAGAAGAAAAAGGACTGCTTGGAGGGATGGGAGTAAGCTGGTCAGCGGGGCATGATGGGGAATATTCTTCTGCTGTTTCCAGGGCTTTTAAGCAAGAGCGAATGGCTGCAGGATGGCTAGCGTAGAAGTCTATGATAAGGTCTGTGGTATTCATATCTGATTCATCGACCCATGAGTCATAAGAGGGCAAGTATCCTTTCCAGCAGACAAGGTATTGCTTCTTATTTGTTCTCCCAAAGCATCTTGATTGGAGGATTTGCTCTACCTTCCATTCTGGTTCTCCTTCTATGATATCAGGTGGTGGTTCTATCCAATTTGGGCCATGTGCTTCTGTTTCTTGGTATGGTGTTAGTAATGATGCGTGAAACACATTGTGGATCTTCCAATGACTTGGCAGTTCTATTTTGAATGCAGTGTTTGATATGATGGTGACTACCTGAAAGGGTCCATATCACCTTGGTGATAACTTTGGAGTGACATTGGCGGGTAAGTTCAGATTGGTTCCTTCTAACCAGACTCTGTCTCCAATTGCAAATGGTTTGTATCTTGGTTTTAGCTTTATCCGGCTGTCTTGCGCTTTACGTTGGGCCTCTTGGGTGGCTTCTCTGGCTTCTTTGATATTGGTAAGTCATTTTTCTAGAGTGGGAATGTCAGTTGATCTGGTGGGCTGATATACGCATGGGGTATATCCAATAAGGAGGTCGAATGGGGCTTTCTTTGTAGTGGCAGATGGCCATGAGTTCTTCATATACTGGGCTAGAGGTAGCCAGGCATGCCAGTTGTTTTGCTGTGTTCCACAGAACATTCTGAGGTACTGGTCTGAGATAATCTTTTTGGGTAGGCCATAATGTGGTAGGATGTGTGTCAGGTAGAGTTGTGCGACTCCTTCAGAGTCTATAGCTTCTTTGCAAGGCAAGAACATAGAAGCTTTGGTACAATCTGTGTCTGTGATTGTCAGGATAGTGTCATAGCCTCCAGAGGGTGGTAGTTTTGTGATAAAGTCCATAGCAATGGTCTCAAAAGGACAAGCATTTTCAACAGGAGTGATTGGTGACAAGGGGGGATGGCTTGGATAAGTATTTACTTTGTTTATTTGACAAGTTGCGCATCCTTGGATGTACTCAGTGATAAAGGCTTTCATATTCATCCTTCTTCTTCCACTACCACCACCTCTGGGCCTAGGGTTTACAACACTATGTCCAATTGTTCTGATTCTCCCCCTCTGCACGGTCACTTCTTCAGCCCTGAGGGTACGCTCTTGGGAACTGGTCCAAGCACCACAACACACTATAAAGAAATATTAAGAGCGTCAGGCTTTCCTATCACTGAAATTTGTTGGGAGCCTTTCATGGAAGGCGGCGGCAGCAGCTATCTGTTCACCAACCCACTTATTCCCCCCTCCCCCACCCCTGACCCCATCCCTCCTCTCATCTCTGCACACGGCATTGACGAAGGTGATGTCAATGTGCTCCTAGGCTCAGTTTCTGAGCTTCCCTTCCCCACTGCCTTCAAGACGCTTATTGCGTCCTCCATGGCCCTTTGGGCAGCATCGGCCCCTGGTGTTGCAGCCATCAAACCCCTTGGCCTTGATGCAGTCATCGATGGTTTCATGGAATTCATCTCACCCCCCACCTTTCCCACCACAATTAGCCCTGTTTGACTTCCTATTGATATCCCTCCCACCCCCTGTTTTTCTGATCCACTCTTCCCCTCCCCCCTTCCTTGCGATGAAGACGCTGTTATGGCATCTGGTGACTCCCCAGACACACCTTCCTCTCACTTTTGCACTCTGACGCCACACCCCTTGGAAAAGGGCAAGATGCGAGCCTGAGAACTTTCTGAGGTTCCCGGAGATCTGACACTGACACCTGTTGTCCCCTCCCCACTCCCTGCCCCTTACGCTGCCCCTATCGAACTCGTTTCCCCTGCTGTCATGGTGGAGGCGGCAGGCAAGAAAAAGGGTAAGAAGCAGGCATCTTTTGCCAAAGTTGCTGTGAAAGCAAAGACCACTCCAGGCCCCCCTAACCCTCCCCTTGGCCCTAAAGCCACCACAGCCCAGATCCGTGCCCAGAACCCTCCCCCTCCTCCCAGGCCTAGCCTTGTGCTCAGCCTCATGCATCACACACTCGCGTCAACCCTCTGTGCCACAGCAGCTCTTGCACCCCCTGTCTTGGTCAACACCTGCAACACCGCTCTCTCCACCGACCCTACCCACACCAATGTTCAGGTTTCCGCTGCAAAGTGGACTCCCAAGGGGAACTTGGTTGTGTTCACTGGGCCTGGTGTTAGCTGTGACGCCCTCTTTGCCACCTCCCATGTCCTCACCTCTGCCATGTCCCGGGCTCTGCCAGATGACCCGTGGATCTCCTCCCACCTGAATGTCAAGTGGGGAAAGGTCATGATTAACTCTGTGCCCACTGGCATCTCTGAAGGATGCCCCACTGCTCATTCCCCTGCTGCCTGCTGGCAGTCACTCATCGACAACAACCCCTCCTTACACCACCTCAAGGTCTGTCAGCTGCCCTCTTGGGTGCGCCGACTGTCCCTTTTCCAACCTGGGTCACAGTCTTCCCTAGTCCTTGCCTTCAAGGACCCAGATGGGTCCCTTGCCCCTTCCCTTATCTATGCATGCTCCATGTACACTTTCGGATCCCAGTGCTGCATTGTGCACTGGTGTAATCCCCCCCCCTCCCCTGCCAAACGTGTAGTAGCAGACTTCACGAAGAAGGCCCGGAATGCCCAGTCCGCACAAGAATCAATTGCCGGATCAAGTTGCCCATCAGCCCCACCTCCTGTCTCCATCACACAGCTTGCTGCGTACAGCTCTGTTATCATGGGTGACAACACGTCAGCAATCCTGGAAATCACTGCCACTTTGGCCTTATCATCGAAGCGGGCCCCTACCTCCTCACCCCCCACTGCTAGGTCCAAAAAGCGGAGAGCACAAGCCACAAGGCGCAGTGCTGAGGTGGCCAATGCCATCCCCTAGTTCAGTCTAGACCCCCAAGATCACATGTTCGCCGGATGCAATATAGCCCAACTGGTCGCCCTCCCCTCTACACCCCTCCTTTCGTAACCCCGCACCTGCATACCCCTTTCGTCCATGTAACGACAGGATACGTGCTGGGCTCGGAATGCCCCAAACCCAACCATCACCCAACTCGACCGACGCCACAGGGCAGTGCCCGCTGCTGTCATTCCTTTTCCTTGTCACCCTCTTTTCTGTAGTTATGGACAGTTAGCTAGACTGTAAGTAGATAGTTCCGATATATATAAAAACCTGCGCGTAGCACCGTGAGCAGGAGGCGAGTAGTGCCTCAGCTGTGCCCCAGTTTGCATTGCACTTTCCCCCCTTCTGTTTGTGTTTTGCTATTGTTGAAGCAGCTCACACAGAGCCAGCACACACACATACACATACACACACACTCTCTCTCTCTTTCCCTTCCCTTCCTTTCCCCTTCCTGCAGCGGTAGAGTGACTAACAATCGCAGCCCGCTTTACCTTTTGCTCCATCGCACAATCTCAGATCGACGTGCTTTGGTTCTATCTGCTATCTTGCCTTCCCATTCCCCAAACTCACATGTGGACCATTCGTCCATTGTACATCCACCAACCCCTAAACAGGCGCTTCAGCTTTTTCCCCCCTCCCAACCCCCCCTTACATTATTTCGAGTGCACCCCACTGACCCCTATTCCCCCTCCCCTCCCTGCCTGGGTCTGTACACTGCCACCTGTCATCAGCACCTCGTGCGTGATTTAAGGTGCAAGCAGCAGGTGCAATGGCTGCCACAGTAGGCCAGATCAAGACAGCATGCACACGTTGAGGTAGCGCAGCCAAGTTAGGATGTGATGGCAGGATTAGGACATTACGCACAGGATAGGATTAGTTAGTAACGTACAATTTTGTCTGGTAGCTCATCGTTAAGGACAATAAACAAGAATTCAAAAAAAACAAAAAAGGCTTTCATATTGGGCCACCAGTAGTATGGCAAAATTAATTGGAGTGTTTTGGAAATTCCAGGGTGGCCAGCAGTTAATTGGTCATGAAAAAGGGATGTTACTCCCCTTCTAAGTTCATTGTCTGCCATGACAACCAAGGCAGGAACACATTGGCTTCAGAAACAAGTTCTGTGAACCATAATAGCATGGATCAGACCTCATGCTGCATGTAACTATCCCACCCTGTGACTATGCTGACAAAGCAATGTGTGTGATGAAAGTCAAACACATTCACACACAACATACTCATTGTTGTTGCATTCACTGACTTGCCCTCATCATCTTGCCATCCATCATTATCTTGCCTTGTCAAGACACCTCACCCCAAGTTCTGTACTGAAGACATTCAGATCACCCACCATCATTGCCTCAAGCCAGCAAAACAATGGCATACCCACCTCTTGCTGAACACTCTGCTTCTTACTTTTGTCCATTCAATCTGATCGCCAAACATTCCCCTGATTACATTGCTGTGCAGGATTGTTGCTGGCTACAATACCTTCCTTTATTTATTTTTCTTTTGCTCACACTCCTTTGTAGTGTACTTGTGGTTATTGCACCAGCCTTGTCCTATAATACATGTCACCTGGCCCTGCATCAAATCATTGAATAGCAGGCAACTGCGCCCCCATTCTCTCTCTCCTTGTGTGCAAGTTCTCTTTTTTCTTTCTGTCTAATCCATCCCAAAGCAACACTGTTAGCTGTCAACTGACAACAATGTGCATGAACCACAAGCTAACTATTCCTAGGTTGTTTGCGATTGTGCATACCCACTGGCAGTTGTATGATTGTATAACAACCATCAATCCGCCAACCCCCCTTCTTGCTCCACTGTGTATCCTTGCTCTGAGACATGATGCTGGTTCTATTTCTCCCTTCACTCCTTCCTCAACCTCATGGCACAGACTCACTGTTGGTGCTACAGCACCCCCTACTTACAACATGTCAACACAATGCTGCCACATAAAAACAATGATAATCAGCATTTGGGTATATGCCAGAAACAATCTGCAAGGACACAAGAGGGCCTGGAAGTGGCTATGTAGATGACATGGATAATGAGGGGAAGAAATGAATGGGGTAGATAGGTATGACACAAAGCTGCATGATAGCATTGTAACTGTGATGGATCGCAAAAGACTTGGAAGTATGGAGTAAGATAAGTGATGTAGGATGATTCAAAAAGACAGATAGTGGCTTCTAGTGCTGCATAGGGCCCTGGCCATAAATACTGCTAGTACTAAGCGGCATTTGGAATGCCCCCACATGGATGGCTGCTATGTCTTCCTCTGCATACCTGAGAATCAGGTCAGCTGTCCCTTTCCCAATACTAAGCCATTCTGAGAGCTTTTCCATTGTGATGTGATCTCCTGTGAGTTGGTGCAAGCATCAGAAGCCTTTCTGATCAAATTTGGACACAAGATTGCTAAAATCTTCCCCAGAGCACTAAGGGTGATTGTCACAAAGAATGAGCCATTCAGAAATCAAAGGATAGTTGCCTGGCAGCACAGGTGGAATTGATGTCATTGGTGCAGCCATGTACTGTTGTGGGTAGGGCAGAGGGAATGGCAGGTTATAAATGGAAAGCTGTCCATACCAGAGTGGGTGAGGAGGGATGTTTGGATAAGGGAAATACAGATTTCCTAGGGCCCCTGCTGTCAATCCAGGCTGGGGGGGTGGAATGGCAGATATAGGAGGGCCTGATACTTACACTTGATTGATGTTCTGGGTTCCCCAAGGACCATTGAGCATGATGTTGACTTCAGAAGGCTTTGTCTCTGCAGAGTACTCCTCTTTGTTATGGATCTATGAAGAATTAGAATCAGAATAACATTACAAAATCAGGAAATGTCCTTACACATAATATAGTCCAGAGGTTGATATTTTGCTCCATTATCAGGTAGCACAGTTGGTTTGAGTTGGTGGGGTCTTTCTAGCACAAGAGTATCTTATCACCTTGGCTATGGAATTGGCACTGGAATTTCCCAGTAATCTTGGCACAAATCTCAACACATGCCTGATAGAGTGCATTGTTATTGTTTCAGCTCTTTTCCTTCTCAATGGAAACCTTGTTTTGTTGACTATCAGACTTCTGGATTGTTTGATGAGAAACGGGCATAGGAAGCAACTTAGTGGTAACAAACCTTAGTATCTGGGACTGCCACCAGATCATCTTTGTTGGAGATTTGAATTGTCACTGGCTTCAATTTATGGGTTGAATGGCATCTGTTTACAAGTAAAGGGGGGACAATCAGTGGCTGAACCAACATGATCATCAATTTCATATCCTTTTCAGTTTGAAGGTCAACTGCATAGTCCTTTGGCTGTGTGCTAAGATGATACTGTGCTTGAAGTGATGATGGGTAATGACCTTAGCTACAACTTTCTTCTTTGTCACACACTGCCAAACTGGTGCAACTGTAACCAGCAGTCCCTCCTCTGAGTCATTGGTGCTAGAGTCCTGAGAGTTGCTGTCAGACTCAGGTTCTGATTCTACAGAGTCAGTGGGTTTGTTATTTTGCTTGCCAATTGTAGTGTGCTGGATTTGATCAAGTAAGACTTTCATAGGTTGTTTCATAGGCTAGGAGGCCTTCCAACATGGATGGTCAATAGGGGCATGTCACCGCCACAAAGTGAGGGCAACACTGATTCAGTGTTGGGCTAATATGTGTGTCCTAACTTGACAGTATGTTGTGTGGATAGCTTGGTGTCGAGTTGTAATCAATTTATATAAGAAGTGGTTCCCACACTAGAGTACGTCCTAGTGCCCACTTATAGCGAAGATGTAAGAGAAGAGAAGGGAGTTGAATTGACAGGAGATTCAACTTGCTGTCTTAGGGACAGCAGTGAGCCTCTTTTATACTAAAGATACAAGTACGACTAATCACTAAGTAGTAAGCCAGATACATGCTATGACTAAGTACTACTAGGATCACTAAGCGACTCCAGTTCAATCAGTAAGCACAATAAGCATATCAGTCATCTGATCACTAATCACCAGGGCCGGTTCCCACAACTTACAAAGGCTGTACCGTATGAGTAATCACGATCACCTAAGGCCAGTCACAGGGCATCTGAGTCTGGCTTCCCAAAAGAGCCACCTTGAATGAGAAGTATGAGCTAAAGTAACAAAACATATCAAACATTACACCACACACCTTCAGGTTGAGGCACAGCCTCAACCACAGCATCAAGACAAGATCCCACAGAAACCCTAGCCATTGATGGATGACTTGGAAGGCACTGCTTGCTTATCTGATAAGTCAATTGCTGTCTCTGATGTGGTGTCCACAGCTACTGCATAATTGGTGAGCATTGTGCTGGTCCTATCATCAGTGGTTGTCAGTAGTACCTTTTTTCTTCTTAGATTTGGCTATAGTATGGTGTTTTTTGACAGCTTTTTGTCCCATAGGTGTAGTGGGGTGTGAGTAACAGAACATAGGCTCTTACCACCCACAGTGACTCACCAGTACTCACCAGTCAGTACCCACTTGCAGAGTTTGGAGATGCAACCTACTAACAACAGTAGCAATTTACCATGTACTGTGCAGCCTGATGCTATTTGTTTTATTATAACACCTTCTTGATGCTGCCAATGAGAGGGACCTTCAAGTTGATGTCCTGCCAGTAGCACTTGCATATGCTGGGTCTGGCTTGGGATAGGCTCAGTGCCCCTCTATTCTGTGTTGTTCACCACCTCTCATCTGCCCCTCAACCTGCCAAAAGAGGGGAAAATCATTCCCAGTATTCCCCCATTTTCCATGTGACTTCTTTCCTCTCAAACTTGGCTGCCTGACGACAAACTGGGCCACTGCACCATCACTCATTTCTTGTTGCTCAGCCCTACCCTCCTTTCCCTTCTGGAGCAAGTGCTTAGGCCGCGTTTATGGGCACTGAGCTACAGAAGCCACAGTTCAAGTTGGAAGCAGGAGTAGGAGGCAGCTGAAGCCAATGAAACTGTCAGCACTAGCAGCAATGACTCCAAGTCCACCAGCTCTGGCACCCCCTCCACCATCACAGCAAAGATTGCTTGTACTGATGCTCTTCAGCTTGCACTGTTCATTTTCACCATGCCACATCTGTTCCCTGCTGTTTCTCCATCACCAAACACCTGCATACCACCTGCAAACATGCCCTCATGGCACAGATCATATCCAGCCCTGAAGGCCGCTCTGACAACTAGATTCTCAATTCCAAAGCACTCTGGAACATGTGTGTGCCTGTGATATCCCCCTTTTCCCTACTAACATCATCCTCCATGACAAAAATTCTATCCAGGCCACTGACATTGGCAGAATTCCCATTCACATACATGCTGAGGGCAAATCCTTGTCTGTGGCATTGCAGGACCTCATACATACAGCAACCATCACCCCAGCCTTGTTAGTACATATCACAGTACTCAATGATTCCCCTGACACAGTGTTTGTTGATTACAGACCTTGCTGCTAGAGTGTGTCACCTTGCCCATAACTTTGCCTTTGCAGTCCCCAGTGCAAGCTTGTTACTTCCATGTGCCCATGCCTCTCACAATAGTCACCCCTGTTTCCAACCATCCAAACCCAGTCCTGCCGCTGGCATCCACACTCCCAGTTTATAAAGCCCCATTAGTCTTGCTGCCACTGCTTTCACCTCTGAATTCCCCTTCTGCTCAGCCTCCAAAATAAAAACCTTTATCTGCACACTTCAAATACTTTCTCTCAACCTCACCAATGCCACCCTTGTTCCTGTCCTTGCTACTGCCACCATTGTCACTGCCTCTCTTGCCAACACTGCCAGTGCCAACTATATTACCACCAATGCTGCCCTCACCACTGCCCTCACCCCTGTTGCCCACACCTCCAGTTTACAAACTCCCATTGCCTCCAGATTTACAATTTACCATCAGGCAGATGAGGACCTCCATGTTGGAAATGCACCCCAGAGGGACCTCATTAGAGGGATACCACATATGAAAGGGCCTCCTTGGAGGGACTACATGTGGGGGGGCATATAAAGAATATGGCCAGACTGGGGATTGAACCCAGGACCTACTGGTTATATACCAGGTGCTCTACCAACTGAGCTACCTAGCCTTGGGTACAGGAAGTGGATTCAGCAATATGACAGATTGCCTATCCAACACTCCATCATTATTTACTGCACCACCTAACCTGTCCAAAGATACAGAAGCCAAAATGAATAGCTGCCAAGCACAAGAAGAAGCCAGTGTCACAAGCATAGATAATGGCAATATGAAGCCAATAATGAAGCTGCAAGCATAAGCCTCACAGAACAGTCCCAGAAACCTCAAAGATGACACAGCAAGCAAGACAGCATGCAATAGC
>Ga0307510_10011720_pt1 | contig 10407 bp, 8 predicted proteins | sample 12_EM_MG_FD_207224 | JGI IMG/M metagenome (GOLD analysis project Ga0307510, IMG submission 207224) | Populus trichocarpa ectomycorrhiza microbial communities from riparian zone in the Pacific Northwest, United States - 12_EM | ecosystem: Host-associated > Plants > Roots > Unclassified | place...
TTGCGCTGAACCACCCCTGCAACTGTGGAGATCGGAGTATTTTTCATCTTCGCTATCTGTTTGTATCCCATCCCGAGATTGGATAGCAAGGCGATATCATGGTTTTTATCATACCGTTCTCTAACTCACTTTGACGTATTGGAATGATGCGGAGGAGCCATGATTGTTGATGAGTTTTACAATACTCGCTACGTAAATTCTGGAGACAGGGTACATCGTTGGTGCTAAGACACCACTATAGATACCTGCGGGGTTACGAGAACTTTACGGAAGCGAGTGTACTGTCACGGTTAAAATTGAGCTTTCCTAAATTATGCTTTTCTTGCTTATTCACGAATAAATTCTGCTTCATAAATAGCTAGTCACGATCACAAGCTTAGGGTAGAGGGTTGTTGTATTGCTGAAGTGTGACTGTTGATAGGCTTGGCGGATCGGGTTGTTGTGTTAGTTAGGTTTTTTTTTCTCTCTTACATAATTTTTCCTTTCTTCTTTTCTGACCACCAGCGAGGTCAACAACAACGAAGTGGATCGTGAGAGCAGCACAACGGAGGAACCGTTTTGTCTGTGGGTTGAGGAAAGGAACTGGGCCTGTCTTTAGTTAGTTTAGTTAGCTTGAATCGATTACAACTTGTGTTGTTTGGTTGTCTTCTTGACAGTTCTAGAAAGTGATAGAGATTCGTCAGTTCTTCCACCGTTCAGGAAAGTAAATACTCTGGACCAGGTTTTCGTTTCTTCAGTACGGGTACGGACATCGCACTTGGGTACAAAGGCTTACGTGGGTTGTTTATGACTGTGCCTGCCCGTATTGTGCTTTTGATGAGAGAGTTCAGGCCTTTGTATTCGTATCGTGTGGGTGGTACGGTGTCGGGATTACGTTCTGGACGCGAGCTCCATAGTGGCTGAGTGATGGAAGCTCAATTGAAGGGTTCGTTCCGACACGTATTATCGGGGGTCGTTTTCTTCCTTTTGGTGTTGATTTATTCGGACTCGGCGTAATTCTGTGCCCTGAAGACACTTGTGAGGCTTGGGACACTGTGAAAGGCAGGATAGCATTAAAGTGTGGAATTTTTATATAATTACCGTACCGCCAACATACTCCTACCCGAGCTCTAGAACTGGCATGCCTTGTCGATAACTCGTGCAAAAAAGGTAGTACCGATATCACAATCTTTTCACCCTTCTCCAACTCTAGCACATCAACGGATATCACCTGTGGCGGTGCCGACGACGCCTCATAAGAGATCGCTTTTTCCTTTCTTCCTTTCGGCCCCCCTTTTCCTCACCACTTCTACCACCCGCAATTGGTCCAACACTTGCAGATAAAACTTCTTGGAAACCCTCCGCCGCCAACTCCTGCACTAACTTCGAACACGTATCTCTACATACAGCTCAACTCATCTTTCACATCCATCATCCCTCCCACACACTTTTTCCCGAACTCCCCAATTCAGCCGTCCAATCCAGACGATTAGCCAGACTCCAGCGAGATCTTGATCCCAGAGAGAGGTTCTTTATTAACCCTCTCCCTTCTGCCGCTTCTGCTCCCTTTTCTTCTCGTTCGAGTGTGGCCTTCCAGCCGCCCCCCCCCCAAAAGTGATCGTCGAAGGTTCTCCAAGGAGACCGAAAATTATCACCATGTCTAGAATTTCCATTCCTATATCTGCTATCACGGAGAGGTTTAACCTAGGCCGTTTCACTGTGAGTTCTTCGCGAGCTCTCATGGGGCTGACAAAAAAAAAAGCAATACCGGCAGTCTAACGATTGGAATTTCTAGGAGGGCAATCGCATGCCGCTTGCCAATCGGTTTTCCAACCTACGCCCCCTCGGTGAATTCTTCGATTTCAAACGTCTCTCCAAACCCGAAAACTTTGGCGAGGTCCAGAGTCGTGCAAGCTACAATTTGGGCTACTTTTCTAGCAACTATGCTGTTGTTTTTGTTATGCTCAGTATTTACTCGTTGTTGACAAACCTGTTGCTGCTCTTTGTGATTATCCTCATTGCTGGAGGTATGTGGGGGATTGGCCGGCTTGGTGGAAGAGATTTGGACATTGGTATGTATCCTTACCTGCTTTTACCGGTACTTGTTTCCGTCTATGATGCCGTTTCTCGTTCAGCCTCGAGCTCTTGTTTTTCTCTTTTTCTCTATTTTTAGCAATGTCTTGGCTCTAGATCATAGCTACAATGGGAATCCCTGCTCTTTCAGATGCTGAAAAAGTACCGTAATCTGCAAGAGGAAAACCCATGCTAACGGTCGCTCTTTTCCCCAGGCCCGATTCACGCTACCACTTCCCAACTCTACACTGCCCTCCTGGTTGTCGCTGTTCCCCTTGGCATCTTTTCATCTCCCATAACCACGGTTCTCTGGCTCATCGGAGCTAGCGGAACCTGCATTCTCGCCCACGCCAGCTTTATGGACAAACCGATCGAGAATGCTTTTTCCGAGGAGGCGGTCTAGAGATGGTCTCTCCGCGACCTCCGTTGACGAAAAGATATGGACCATCGAAGCCGGCGGGGACGAGGACCGACTTAGTACACAAGAGATTTGAAACGGGTTTAATTGATACTGGACTTTTGAATAATGATGTGGAAGGGGTGTTGGATAATTACATGGGAAAGCATGAGATAGATAGAAATGATTTTGAATCGGGGCCGGAGGAGGATGAGATAGTTACTCACGAGCTGTTGGTGGAACGGGCCCTGGCGGCCTTTAGAAGGGCGGAATCGAGACGGGATGGGTTGGTGGAAATGGAAGAACGGGAGTGGCAGGCATGGAATAGACACCAGGCGATGGAACGGGAGATTGAGAAGCGAGTGATGGAGCGGGAGCGGGAGCGGGAGATACAACGAGAGTTGATGGAAATGGAAAGACAACGACAATTGGACAAGCGAAAACCAAGTCCGGCCCGTAGCGAGCGACCCCGCCGGAGCCCGAGCGTGAGCAGAACACGCAGCGGGAGCGAAACACGAAACCGAAGCGGGAGCGCAACAGGAGCGTATGGATTAGGCTTTGGCGACCCGGGCTACTTGGGAGATAGCAATTTCGCCCCGCTGGGCTACTCATCCTCCGCCAACTCCTCCCCCAAAATCTCACACTCCTCCACAACTTCTCCATCGCGGCTGGATCGGCCATATAGCCATCAAACCCGGGATCCCCGAATGATTGCATCATCAGAAATAGAACATCACAACCCCCCTCGCTACACCCGCGATATTAACCCCTCTTACTCATCCCTATCTGCTGCCCCCTCCCCCCGCCCACGTGTTGCAGTCCCATTGTACTCTACCACTTCCTCCTATAAACCAAACATATCCCCCTCGCCATCATTCCTGGAACCAGCATCTACCACCTTACCGCACCGGAGATCCAACGCTCTGAACAGAAACGTTGGATCAACGGCTGGTTTCCCACCTGGGGCAAGTTATTATCCGGGTATGCATCCTAGTATACCAGGTAGTTCGTCTGCGTTGGGGGGAAGTGATCGGGAGGATAGCAGCAGTGGCGGTGGTGATGGGAGGTCAAGGGTTAGGAGGGGTTTATAGTTAAGCTTGTTGGTTTTGTTTCGGTTGTCCCTTGTTAGATTTCTGAAGGGTTTCTTTTGTTTTTGTCCTTGTTTTGTTGGCTTTCTGATGTTTTTCCTTTTTCCTTCTGTTATTATCGTGTTCGTTTATGTAGGGTTGGTTGTGCGATTAGTAGTGGTTGCGGCGTCAGTGAGCAGGGGGCTGATGGATAAATGGATGGGGAATAAATACATAGTGGTTCGGTCCCATTTGGCTTGAAAGAAAGAGTGGGAATGGAGAGTTATTGTATTTGAATAGAGCATTCTGGTGTCATACAGTACTATACTTGCGGCGTGCACAGTACGGCCTTTGGCAGCAGCGTCGAAGCTACGGTACTCGTAGGGTAGAGCACCACTTCCGACACCGCGCGATCCATATATACCAACCGAAAGAGTCGGACCAATCGCCTTCCATAATCACACCAGTCATGTCTGATATGATAAGTCATTCTCAGCACGCAACCGTTGCATCATGAAGTATCACTCGCTAGCCAACCACGGATATTAGCTCTTGGTGTCGTAACGTGACTCGGATGTTGATGGAGGTATGATATTATATTCATAGTATGATATCACTTAATATATCGGTGCACTTGCACTTTTTCATTTTTCATTTTTTTCATTCCCATTCTCTGCGCCAGGGGGGGCAGGATATACCGGTACCGGTAAGTTAGGTCACGGCAGTTCCATGGTCAAGGGCTAAAAAGCCGGCAAATTCCCATATTATTATTATATTTGGTTCTTACATCACGGCACTGCACAGTAGATCTCGGATAAGTTAGGTTATGTTTAAGCATATGTATCATAGCTTAATTAGCGCTATGGGCGGGTTGGGATTAGCCTGTCCTGCCTGCCTGCTTGCAGGGTTGGGGTTTTGGATTGGGATTATTAAGCGGGTGGGGTGGAGTGGGGTGGGGTGGGGATGCGATTCTGGCGGTGGAGTATGTTAGGAGGGCGTATTGTATGATATGATGCTTGCGATGGGGGTTTGTTGGGGTGAGAGTTTGTGTATTATACAGTAGGGATTTGGTCGATTTTTTCGCTGCTGGGCTGGGTTGGGGGTTTTTGGGCTGTGATGTTTGCACTGGGGTGGACTAGGGGTGGTTGTTGGTTTCGCCGGTTGGAGTTGGTTTAGCCGCTTGAGCTGGAGTATGATATGATATCGGTAGTGGTGAGGGAGGGTTGGATTGTTGATTATTAAGCGGGGGGTTGGAGGTTGTTTGGGTGTTGGGGGGTAGGCTTTCTGGATGTACTGTAGCATTGTGGAGGAAGGGTTATTGATGCTTTCTCTTGGATGGCTTACGGTGAGGAGTTCGAAGGTGGTGCGGTGAGGCCTGGTAGGTTTTGGTATGATGGTGGATCCCTGGGAAGTAAATGTGGCTTGCTCATATAGCTGTGAGGGCGTTGGGGTTGCGGAGTGTGGTTATCTCGCTGTCCTAGGGAAAACATCTATGTGCGTCACTCTGTATGTAGTTTACGCAAGAGATACAGTTTAGGTCCAACACAGTGCGCAACGGAGGATGGAGTGAACGAAACTGCAGCCACATGTTAGAAGATGGTTTTACCGATTGGAACACCCCAGTGCTAGTAAGGTCTCAGTTCAAGCTGCTCGGATCTATAATGGTTTACCGCTTACTAGGTGTTATATATCCACCATGCCCCCTTCTGATACTATCGTACTCCAGGGCAGTTTTCCTAATATCGCACTATGATACCATACCCCCCCCCCGGGGCCTAGGTCTTCGGCCGGTGCGGCAGATTGTACTCGCTCTGCTTTCGACGCTCGCCACACTCCCGGGCCCAGTGTGTTGGATAATTGCTCCTCTGAGGAAAGCCCAGTAGGAAGAGCAATAAAATTCAAGCTCGCGAATCACGGATGAGCAATATAAGGAAAGTCATTGAGAATGCAGTGAATAAAATCCAACAATGCCACCTTCACTTGCTTCTCTCGCGGGTCTTCGCTCCTACACTCTCTTCCAGTCCGAGGAGGAACATCAGTCCCTTTCTTTCTAGCCTTTGGATCTCGAGGGCGCGCGGCACTTTCCTGCCTGCAATTGCCTATGGTGGTCTTCACGACTGCGTGTAATTTACTGCGGGCGTGATTGCGGCCCCGGAACTGGGGTTGAGGAACGTCAGCTACGTCCCGGGGTCAGGGGGTGCGTGGCAGAATCTTTGCTGCTTTCTATAGCATTGGTTTGGTTTGGTTGAAAGCCCCCGGACAAACAGGTTCTGTATATCTGGCCTGCCGGGTTGGCTCATCTTCCATCACACCTGACAATGCGATACTTACCATGCGTGGTTTTGCCCCCCCACTAGAACCCGGGAGCTCGTGGCATCTTCATCCTAACCGCAGGTCTGGTCAGACTAGACAGGAGAATTTCTAAGAAGTGAGAGGATGAAGAGCAATCTTCTTTGGACTTCCAATAGCCAGCAAAATTGGAAACCTAAATGGAATACTTCGCGGCCCCTGGAACCGGGAAAAGATGCAATAGAGGAAGCAGCCTGCTAGCGTCGGATGCATAACGAAAGCCACAGGAACGTTCCTGTGGCACATCTGATGCTGTACTATTAATCATAGAGGAAGCCCGAATGAAGCTTCCTCCGTGGGAAGATGGATAGTTAGGACACATTCCTTCGAAACACGGGGAAGGAAGATATATCCTCCCAGTGTCTCATTATCCCCCACGGCATCTCTACCCCACTGGATAGCGCAGCGTTGTCGAAATAAGCTCGGTCAGATGAACAAGGTGTCATTGGCATCCTTGTCTGGGCTTGGCTATAGTACCGTACGTTGGGAGAAAAGTTTCCGGCAGCGCTCCGGTAGAGTAAAGCTAGGAATATCTGAGTCTAGCTATTATGATACCCATGCTGGAATTAATTTATGCGCCACAAAATCCCGTTTTGAGTGTGCCGGCGGCTGCATAAGTTAGTTGGAGCGTGGGTTGGACGCCGGAGTTGCCTCCCCTTGTCGACTCTCTTCCACCGGCATTCTCCCAAGTGAGGGGTGAAAGAGGTTTTTTTCACTTTGTTTCTACTCCTTTCATCCGAGCGGGGAGGGGTTCTGGGGGTTCTCGCGTTCTCGGGTATTCTAGTTTTGCCTTAGGAAAACTTTAACTTACCGGTACTCGAGAGCATATCGGAAAAAATGGAAAGCTTGGTGCAGACTAGCCAAGAACGGTGGGTAGTGGGAAGTTTACTCTTGGCCTAATTTTTCACTGTTAGGAACTGTTCCGGGAGGGGGCACTCTGGTACTCTCCAGGTGGATTTCTGATTACTCAATAAGTGAACTAAGGGTTGTTTTTGTTGGGGAATTTCTCACGCATTGGTATAATAGATTCCCTAAGGGGGGACCGGCCGACTGTAGTTGGACGGTTGGGCTCCTACCGAGTGTTGGATGTTACCGCGATAATGCCCTTGAGATGGCGGGTTTCGTGACCGCATTGGTATGATAGGACGCTGCTCTGTTCTAAAATCGGCTTAACCACGAGATCTGCGCCTGGAAGGGGAGGGTTGATATTTTACTACCTTGAGGGAGAAAGGAGCGGGGTGATATTCTGTGACTAGCGACCCCTACCGAGCCGGATACAATATTATTACGACATTGGCACCAGGAACCGTTCAGTCAGATATTTGGGCCAGGGGTCCCACCGCCGAGTCCGCACTAGTTCCGGAGATTCTGTTAGATATAAGGCCCATCTCACACCTTTTTGTAATACATCAGCTATGAGGAGAGAAGAAAAACAACGATGGTTCCAAGTCATTTTATATCCCCCTTTCTCTTTCTCCTGGTCGCTTCATTCTCGGCAGACGTTTCTGCAGGCCGGTTTTTCAAAAAGCTCAGGTTGGGGTCATCACGACAAGATACTACTGGCCAATCGGGCGTATCAGCCCCTCCTCCCCCTCCCGAACGGTCCCGGCCATTCCAACCACCGGCCCAGCCAATTACAATCACCCGGAGGCTAGAACTCTGGTATCGCCCTGGCGATACCCTCCTCGCCGTAGAAGTCAAAGGGAAACTCTGGGGCACAGAACCACCATACATTGTCGAAGGCTCCCCGGGCGAGGAATGCGATCCCAGCGAAAACACCCCCGAGACACTCAACACGGTCGACGCCAAAAGGATGAAGCCAGCCAACCTCCAAAAGTACAATGCGCAGCTGATACAAGAGGAACTAGTCAGCGCCAGGCACGTCATGTACGACGACAGAGGAAAGTATATATCCAGGAACCCCTACGTGACAGGGATTCAGGAGCTGCTCAATTCGATGATACACGTGCTTGATTCCGATGGGAATCCGGATGGCGGTGACAGGTACAAGAGTGCGGTTGAGAGGTACAAGGATGTAGCCGAGTATCGGGGCTGTTTGCCGGAAGACTGGAAAAGCTACCCGCTTCCTTTGTTCACTTTCCAGTGGGAGAATCCGGGGGTAGTCGAGGTGCTTGATTCCCGGAGTTGTGGTAGGAAGGATAAGTGCCATGACCAGAGGGTTGAGTTTAGCGGGGAGGGGCGTGTTGGGCTGAGTCCTCCAGTGATTTATCGCGTTTGCGCGTGCGCCGTTCTCAACGGCTAGAGTGGGGGTTGGAGCCGAGGTTTCTGTTTGCTGCTGCCCTGTGGGTGTAGGAGGATTGGAGCACAGAAAGCCGAAATCACTATTTCGGGTGCTATATTCGACGAATACTTGGATTGATCGGACACTTTGGACCCCACAATCCAATAAATTCATGGTATCTCACTCGCTTGAACATACAGTTGCTGGGTTGACTGTCTGATTGAAATGGTGGCTAGAGGATTGTTTCCTAATAATAACCAGACAGAATTGAAGCTGAATCTTTTCCATATTTTTCCATTAAATTCTGTCCTTTACTTTATCATCCCGCTATCATTATCCGATTCTGTCTTTGTTAACCCTGTATACCTGTTTGCTGTGGATAATATTAGCTGGGCAACATTACCTAGCGCGTACCATCCCATCCTCCAAGATGTGAGTTTCGCCGTGCTCAACTTGAACCCGAGACGAAGGAGAGTTCGGATGAGTACGGTGCCAGAATGAGCAATAGAACTCTGTTGCGCTCGATAAAATTCTGAAGAGTCGAGTCTGAGTTATCACTTCGTACTGCTTATGCCCACAGTCGGGCCTTCAGGCTACTCCGCGGACTTTGGCCCCTCCCTACTCTAACTTCGCATGATACAATGGACGACTATTCTAGTACTCGCAATGCCCAGATGAGCTGGTTTTGAGGTGAAAAGAAATCGCCACGGGATACGTACCCACACCCTGAGCAAGACGTAGTACCTCTTCAATAGCCATAATTCTCCTGATGATACACCCCCAGAATACACATGATACCTGCAAAATATGACGAAACAGGAAAAGAGAGAGAAAAAACATGCCAACCTCGCGCACTATCAATACGCCTATATGGCACATAGCAACTTGGTCAAAGGTTGAAAACCGGGGGAAGCTCTCACTCTATCCAGAGTGAACCTGACAGAGCTTGAAGCGGAAGCTTCAGAACATCCAGTAACAACGCCTAGAATCTGTATCAAAAAATTAGTCTTCTAGAGGGTAACTGGATGGAACATAACCACAAGCGCTTTGCACTCGAAAGGTATTTCACGAAGATATTGTAACCCTTTTGGGGGGGGGGGGGTGTTTAGGAAGGCAACATAGAGTATAATACCAGAGCATAAGAATAAAAATCAGACCGAGAAAACAAAGTTCCCCGGAATTGCTCTCTTCCCGCCAAAGCCTCGCCATGCAGCCGGCCCTCCCGGACGCTTGTGCGCGCATGATGGTTCCGAGGAATAACAGATAGTGCGGATTATATACGGCGGTGAGAAGCAGCTGTAGAAGCGAGCAGTGATCTCCGGGACATTCGCCCCTGCTGGGTAAGCCATTGCTAGAGTGTGAATGGTGTGCATCGTTAAGAAACAGTATTATTCTATATGCCCTTTTGTATAAAACTTTGTTAACGATCACTGGTCTCCTTCTTAAAACTCTTAGTTTGGGTTCAATCCGGCTTCGGAAAGGTAGCGGTTAGAGTGGGAGGAATCTCCTTTCTTTCCTTTTACCTCTCGTACAAGCGCTTCCCCCCCCCCCCCAGGATCTTTTCTCGCTCTCCTGTCAGGCACACTTCCGTTTTTGTGCTGCTGGGGTTGGAGGGGGAACTTCGTGGCCTACCCATATTTTTTTCTCTCTACTCCTCAACGGAGGGCTGAAAGTCTGTTTCCGTTCGGGGTGGGGTATATTTCTCCCGCACTAAATTCTCCAAGTCTCTGGCATGGAGTTTAATCATCCCCGTTCTTACCGTATTATACCTCATCACGTCATCCCCCTACTCATGTATAGAATAAATTTACTTACTCCCCCGCATGTTACATACAGCGCTACGAGTAGGTAGGTAAGAAACACAGAGACTTGGACTAGTTGAGCAGGTTACAGTAAACCCCTCCAGGGAGTCTACATAATTATGAGCCCCCCCCCAAAGAAAGAAGAAGAAAAGGATTGCAAAGAGAAGCTATATAATACCCCAATAACAACTCCAAATCCCAGCAAGCTTTCAAAGAGAATTGGACATTCTCCAAGATGGCACTAGCAGCAGGTAGCCGACACACATCCTCCCGGAAGTCCCATTTTCCCAGTCAATCAGCTCCTCGCTTTCCGACCAATACAGGAACTACCAATCCTCTAGAATAGCAAGGAAGATTCCCGCGTACCGGGCAAGAATGCTAATATCCAGGCACCTTGACACACCTCATCCAAGGTTTCTATCTTATTGTATATAATGGTACGGACAAGCATCAATATCCTTCCAATCTTCTCAACAGGTCTCCCACAACCTCTCCCTA
>Ga0307510_10011721_pt1 | contig 10406 bp, 4 predicted proteins | sample 12_EM_MG_FD_207224 | JGI IMG/M metagenome (GOLD analysis project Ga0307510, IMG submission 207224) | Populus trichocarpa ectomycorrhiza microbial communities from riparian zone in the Pacific Northwest, United States - 12_EM | ecosystem: Host-associated > Plants > Roots > Unclassified | place...
CATGTTTGGCATGCCAGAGGTGTTTTTCAATGAAAATTATACAGATAGCATCTTTGTCTTGGTATGAGCTGTTTGACAGCTCGAGCTGTCGTGTATCCTGTTGCACTAGCAGCTCTAAAATTAGACGTGTTTTGTTCTATAAAGTAGACTGCAATCACACACCATCTTGTTTTTGTGACAATGGGTTCTAGCAATCGCACTTTGATTTTCGCTACCATTTTCTTGTACCTGCTCCTGCATTTCCCTTCTCAAACCGAGGCTAGAGGTCTCAAGTCTCCAGCCAAATGTCCGAAGTCACTGAGTCAGGTTTGCAAGACAAGCCCGAACTATGCATTCTGCGTGAGAGTTCTCATGTCCAATCCTCTGACATTGTTGGCTCCTAATACAAAGGGCATTGTTGTGAATGCCCTGGACATAGTAAGAAAAGAATCCATGAAGACAAGCAAGTTCTTTGATGGATTGGCCAATGGCAAAGGCACGGTGCCTGCTTTTAAGCCAGCCCTCAAGGAATGTGCATCTGATTTTAAGAAGGCTTCAGGGCTTATGAACCTCAAGGTGCTAGAAGGTGATTTTGCAACCATGGATGTGAATTATGCTCTTGATGATGCTCGAAGCTGTGAGTCTAAATTGTCGATGGATGAGGTTAACATTAAATCAATTCCTGCTGCAATTAAGAACTGGAAGAATTTCTATGCTGTTGCTAACGCGGCCGCACTAACCCTGGAAAATCTTCAAAATTAATTCCTCATTTCAAGACTTTGAGGACAATATTTAATGTCTTTTGCACGCACCTAGTTTGCTCGCTCTGGGCTTTGATCTCATTTGAGAAAAACTACGCATTCTTATATACCATGAATCTCTCTATACACGAGAAGAACAAAAGATGTATGAGCTTTCATATACAGTAAGAAAACTTTCAGAAGCTGCTTCTTTTCCAATGCTAATCTAGAGATTTTCTCAACCAATGTTTAAGAAATTAGCTGGTTGATTAAACACTAATTACATATATACTAACCGACAGATAAAAAAAAATTATTATTTATGATGGTAATGCACTTGTAATTGCTTCGAGCGATTATAGTATGTGCCAGTGTCATAGCCTCATAGTGGCTGGGCTTGAATGCCTAATGTTAGGGCTTGAATCTGGCGACCCTGCTGCAATGGAAGTGATGGATGTTTCATTTTCATTTTTATTTTTTTAATCATCCTGCTAGGTTTTATAAAGCATGAACTCTATTAAGATTTTTAATTGATTATAATATTTTAAATATTTCTGAGAGACTATGATACTTTTTAATTACTAAATAATTATTATACGCTCATTTAATATGTGCATGCTTTCTGTATTTTCAACATCAAATATTCATGGTGTTACTTCTCAATAAAAACATGCAAAAATATATCATTTTACCCAAAAAAAAAAAAGTTTTTTTTGCTACTGTGTTAATTCACATTTTATTTTAGTTTTGTGTGTTTATTGCACCATTTATCCAGATATTCACGGTGCCAAGCTGTACACGTCTACTCCTCTCCTTCACGCATCACTGTGGAAGTTGAATTGATTGCGATCTTATGATTATTAACGTGTCACTTCCAACACTTGTCGTGTTACACGTAAAGTTCGGACCTGATCCTTGATCTCCTGTCACGTGTGTAGGTACGTGCTTCATGATCTCATCCATTTAGAATAAAGGGACATTCTAGAGAGAAGAAAGCGACTGCCTAAAATAAAATTGTTTTGAGACGTAAGCTTCAATGACAAGTAATGAACTGTTCCGTTTATAAATCAAATTGGTAAAATATAATGTAACTTTTTTTTAATAAATTAGATGTTTTATTTAAATACTAGCTATTTGATCAGCATGATAGATTTTTTTGAAAAACAAAATGAATATACAAGCTTTTTTAATATTTTTTTTACAAAAGAATCATTATCATAAATTGAAAACAATGTATATATTCAATTAAATAAATTGATAATTATATGTTATAATAAATGCAAAAAAAATATTATTGCTTTTATTTGACTCATCTTGCTGGAAGTTGAATAATTTTTTTCTAATTCAAATGAATAAATATGCAGTATTGTTAACATGCTCTTTGACATCAAATAAAAAAATATAATTGTTAATCGAAAAGCCGATAGTTACATATAATAAAATAAAATAAAGATCACTTGCATTAATAAATACATGTAAGATCTCAAGTTAATTTTTAACGTAGTTGAAAAATGAGATAATATTGCAATTACTATAGTGAAACACCATTTTATTTTAGTTTTTGTATAATAATTTTTCAAAACAAAAATGTAAAGAAAAAATAAAAAAATAAAAAAAATAAATTACAAAAAAATAAAGATAAAAATAAAAAGAATGATGAAAATAGATAAGGTGTAGAGTGATAAATATTTTAAGTATAAAAATAAAAAATAATATTTTTTTCTCCAAAAAAAAATGTAAAGAAAAGATGGAAAAAAAAATACAAAAAGAATGAAGATAAGAATAAAAATAATAGTTATAAATAAACCAAAAATAAAAAGATAAATATTTCAAGTGTAAAGATAAAAAAAAATCTAAAAAAAAGTATTTTTTATTAAAAAATAAAAAATTACAGATTTATCACTATTACTTGTTGTAGTGAAAACTCTTAAAAAATTTAAAATTTATCATTTTTGTATAATAATATTTTTTTTGTTTGTATAGGAAACTCATTACTATCCGTTAAGTTGCATTTTACTCACTGCAATGATAAAGGATAGAAATTCATGTTTTGTAAATAGGACAACGACACAAGTTTCTTACTGCCTTTTCAAGTCAGAGAAGAGAATTCGTATTGGTAAAATTGTGATTGCGGCAACCAATAGTATTTTTAAATTATTAATTCATACATCAATTAAAATAATATTTTTAAAAATTACATCTTATTTTTTAAAATATAAAAGGTTTAAAAAACATAAATAGCTTTTCTAACCGTTCAAATAACTTTTCGTAGAAAGTAGGTGAGAGCCTGTTTTTTTATTGATAAAACGTTTATTTTTTAAAATGATTTTTGTATAAATATATTCAAATAATATTTATTTATTTTTAAAATTTTATTTTTAATATTAACACATTAAGATGATCTGGAAATATTAAAAAAATTAATTTGAAATGAATAAAAAATATTAATTTTTTAGAAATACAAAAATATACAAACTCTTAATGACTGTTGTTTAAATCAATGCAGTAGTAAATAAACAAATGTATTTTGTCAGAGCTACTAAATTTGGTGATCTGACAGGGTGTTACGAAAATTGCCATACTTGCAAACCTGGCGACATATAACAATATAGTTGAACGCAACAGTTGCTTGTTTTATGGTACAAAAAACACTATTATATAAAAAACTATAAAGGGTTCCTTGTTTTATGGTAAGTTGTTCTAACACTATTATATATATATATATATATATATATATATATATATATATATATATATATATATATAAAAGAAGAGAAAAAAACAATGTTTTAAGGTATGGTTAAAGGTTGTATATTTTATGGCTTTGTTGCTATAAAGATCCTCGCGCCAGCTGTGGGGGCAGTATGAACATAAGACGTTGTAGGTGAGCATTGTTATAAAATATTGAAGGAACAACAAAAAAGACACTTGAACTTAATTTGAATAGACGAATCATACAAATATTTAGCACGTTTTTTTGTCTTTCGAAAAGGCATGGTTTCCGGCATGCCAATAACAACAGGACACATGTTCCTCAAATGTGGTTGGAAAAGCACTTTCAATGATAAATTGTTAGATATGTAAAAGAGAATATTGTTTAAAAACCTATATCCTTCTATTTTCCACGAGTCTTGCTCCGACACTACAATTTAGGTTTCTTTTCCCGTTTTCGTTTATTTTAATTACAAATAATAATAAAAATACTCTGTTGGGTATAGAAAAAAGTAGTCTATTTCTCATATGTTTTAAACAAAAAATAAAATAAAATAAAATAGAACCTGAAACATAAATGATACAAAACAAGCCTCTAATATCTTCATCAAAGTCTCCAAATCAAACTTGAAGAAGAAGTACAAGAACAAGAACGACTGATCTGTCCATGGCCCAAAGCAAATTGGACTTTGGTGGATTAAAAATTAAAGAAAGAAAGCACCGAGCATGTTTTTATTAATCTTTTACCCCATCACGACCAAATGGAATCATCATCACTAACATAAGCACACGCGTGCATACAGAAAAAGAAAGCAGAGAAAAATTATCTGTATATGCAGAGAAAAAACTCGATAAATCTGAATCAATTCACCAACTCGTAAATTATCTCGCACTGGGTCAACTCTTGAAGCTATATATGCAAGGGAACAAGGAAAGTTGAATTCTTAATGATTCCCACTATTGTTCTTCCCTTTTATAAAGCCAAGAGAGCAAGAAGGAGAAAGGGTAAATAAAATCTAATCACCGTCGTTATCTTTCTGTGACCGAGTTAGATATATTGACTTGAACAATCAAAAGAAACAAATTAAGATGCAAATACAAAATGGTACAATAATATATATAACTAATCAATAACAAAACAATAATATATATAACTAATCAATAACAAAATAAGATATTTCTAAATTTCCAAAAAAAAAAAAGGAGGGGGAAACAAAAGCAACAAAATAAATTGCGGTATCAGTTTTTAACCAGTGGAGGAAGGACGGCGACTACAATCTGTCCATGGGGGCACCGGAAAATCGGAACCAGCAGCTGGATTCTGATTTTCTGGTGGCCGAAAATAACCTAACTGTTGACCAGCAAAAAGCAGAGGAAATGAAGAAGCAGATGGAGATAGTGTTGATGATATCGAACCAGAGGGTATTGCTGCAAATGAAGAACCTGAAGTAGATGAAGGTAATGAAGACAAAGTTGATGATTGTAGAGAGGCCAGCTGGGGATTATAAAACATCTGCTCTAACAAATTTGAAGGTGGTGGTTGTTGTTGTCCATGAAAGTCCCCAGAACTCTGCAACAACTGGGAGTACTCCCAGTAGTCTCTTATAATATCAGGTTGAGACTGAAACAATGCAGGTGCTGGCACCTGCGGCCGCTGTGCTTGTTGCCTTGGAGATGAGATTGACTGTAACTGGTGATGAGAAGGTAATTGTGAACGAGAAATGGGAACTTGAGAAGCAGTAACATTTTGCATTTGAGCTGGCAGTAGCCTAGCATTTTCAGGGAAGTTAAGTTTAGCTCTACTTCCTCTGAATCTTAAAGCAGCCTCATCATAGGCTCTAGCTGCAGCTTCCGCAGTTTCAAATGTGCCTAGCCAGACTCTTGCTGCTTTGTGTGGATCACGTATCTCTGCTGCCCATTTGCCCCATGGCCTTTGCCTAACTCCTCTGTATCTTCTTTTTCGCTCTCCTGTTTCTCCCAAAGATGCTGTTTCACTTGATGGTGTTGCTGTGGTGGAGGGTGTGGCTGTGGTGGAGAATACTAGAGTTGAAGCAGACACTTCTTCAGTTGCTGCAAATGATAAAAGTAGAGAAAGCTTATCGACTAAGAAAGCAATTTTCTTATGGAGTTTGTGTGTAATATTATTGCTTTAAAGCTAAGTGGTTGAGATGCCAAATTCTCTACCAAGACTATGACGCATTGTTTTTGTTATTCGATGAGTTGATCTTTTCTAGATGACAGCAAATTATGTTTTTTTCTAAAGCTGACAAAATCAAGGACTTTGAGGGAAGTTGACAACAAAACCTTCAAATACATGCAATAATAGGTATATTAGATAATATTTAGATATTTATTATAAAAAAAAGATATTATTTAGATATTTAGTAATTTCTACAAGAACAGTTGTAACAAAAAGGACTTCACAATACAAATTGTTATAAAAATCTAATCAATCAACACTATACAGAATCAAAAAAACATTGAATATGAATTATTGACTAAATAATTTTGGTGGACAAGTAACATAATTCAAATAAAATAATGGAGTTTTGAACATAATCGAGAGAAGAATGGCATGGGATAAAAATTGATTCAGGATTGATGATTAAACTTACCAGTTGCACCAGATGACGACGAATCGCCCAGTGAACTTCTAAAATCATCAAACCCTCTATGAACCCTTGGCAAAGACTCCTTCAATTGAGCTGCTGCACCGGCTTCCTTTTCTCTCCCTCTCTTCTGGCCAATCCAAGAACCAGAACCAGAAGTAGAAGAATATGCAGACAAAGATGGAGAAGCGGGAGAAGTGTTAGAACCAGGTGCTGCCTGAACAATAGTCGACGTTATTGTTGCACCTCCTAGACCTGAGGCCCCATATGATCCCCAATCGCTAGTACTTCCTCTGTGGCCTGAGACCACATGTGTAAGTGCTGATACCATTGCAGACATCTCTGCTGAACTGCTATACCCCATGAACATATGTGGTGATTGAGTTACCTCCACATGCCGCTGTATTGGTTGATTCAATTCAGAAAATATTTGTTGTGCTGTGTACGATCTCTCTTCTTGGTTATCATCGCTATCTGTGTAAGGGTACCTGCTGTACTCCCCTGAGTTGCCTCTTGGGTTCGCCACCTTCAATACGCACATGTAACTTGAATGAAAAAGCAGGGTACAAATATCAAGCCAAGTTTTTTCTTTTCTTTTTTGGGGGCTTTTTCTTTAGTTTTTTTGTCAAATTGTAGGAGAACCTTTTCTGAAGTTATAGTGAAGGGAGGGGGTTATATATGGAGAGAATTCAAATTTGATCCGCCGCCATTGAAACAGTGCTACAATCTTTCTGCATCATTCTCAGAACTAGAGCACAACTTTATGATAAATATGATGATTTTTTTTTGTGAGGGGTTTTAGTAAAAACGTTTTGTGAATTTTGTAACCTTTTATTTTCTTTTAAAGAGGCGTGGTACCAAAAATTAAATACAGAATCGAATAATATACGTTCACACTGTAGATTTGACTGATAAATTGAAGGTTCCATGGAGCCAAGGACAAGGCCTTACAAGCTTAGAACACCGTCATGTCTACATTAGATAAGAGAGACAGAGCGTGTCCAAATTGACTTCCGATAACCGACTTACTGCTTAAACAATTGGGCTTTGATATTAATCGAGGAATACCTCATGGCTAGTTTTGGACCTTCGTCATGCGGTGACTATTTTTTTTCGTGATTCAAATAATAGATTTAACTAATTTAAAGAAGTTAATTTTATTTTAAATAGATCATAAATAGATAACAATAACAAATGATATAAATTAAAAAAAAACTCATGATAACGTAAAAAAACATTTTTTTTAAAAGATGATAAAGAACAAAACTTAATTCTAAGTCCATTAAATATGAAAGAATAAAATTAGATAAACAAAATTATAAAAAAATCAGGTTTAGTCAACTCAAGTTAATATGACAAACCTATAATCCTAGTAATCAGGGTTAAGCTAACTCAAGTTATCCCGCCAAACATGCGGCCTATGTTATAACATCAAGATAATTAGATAGAAAATAAAACAAAGAAAATCACAAAGTCTATTTTTTTATAAAAAAAATATATCAACCCATGTTAACTTTTTAAACTTGTGATCCAGGTTATTAGACTAGAAACATCCTATCTGGAAAAACCTTGAAACTTAATTCCAAATCAATTAAATATTGAAGGATGAAATTGAAAAAAAAAAATCAATTATACAAAATGATTAAAAAATAGCAATTAAAAAAAAGAATGAAAATTGAAATATAAAATAAATTCTATAAGAATGAAATTGAAAAGCAAAAACAATTTAACAAAAGGATAAAAACTAAAAAAACTAAAAGAATGAGGATCAAGGTTGAAATAAGAAATGCAAACGATTTTTTTTATTAAAGAGTGAAATTGATAAGAAATATCAATTTAACAAATGGATCAAAAAAAATTAAAAAAACAATTAAAAGAATAAGGATTAAGGTTGAAATAAAAATATTAGAAATTGAGATTTAAAGATGAAATTAAAAAAAATTAAAGTTTTACAAAAAGACCAAGAATAAAAATTAGAAATAAAAAATAAGGACTTAAGTGGAAATCCCCATAAATCAAAGGACAATTCTAAAATTTTGCATGGCCAGAGTAAATTTTGTAGGGAGGAGAGAGAAAATATAGAGGGAAAGCTTTGTCGGCAACAAACTGTATCACCAACAACCACATGCAACACCCCGCAAGGAAAAGGACATCGCTTCGCTTCCAATTACACGATAGAAGGGGTATTTTGAACTTTGGGAGGTGTTGCAAGCGTTACATGAAGGCCCAAACACCTCACACATGTTGGCTCTTGCTATGCACCCGCAAACCACTTTTATTTTTCTATATTTATGAAAAATACCGAATTCCCTCTAAGTTCACTTGGTGATAAAAAAAAAATCATTGTAAAAATACAAAAACATCGCCTTGAGGCTAACTTTAATTTTTTTTTGCTTCCAATAATATTTTGATCATTCACTGTGCTTTTTTTCCCCATATATTTATACAAATACTAAATTGGCCCTTAGTTGACCTATAGTAATAAAAAGATCATGTGAAAAATACAAAAAAGCTCTTGCACACCACTTTTAATTTCTTTTCTTATAAGGATATTTAGGTCATCTCACTCTATTTTTGAAATGACTTATTTGCCCCTAATTAATTTGTTAACAACTAGTGCCCATTATGAAAAAACTTCCATGCCTCCAATAACCAATTTAATATTTTTTTTTGTTAGAAAGACAAAAACATTATTACATTTTTCCTGTGAACAATACAAATAGATCTGTTATGTTTTAAAAATATTAATTTTTTTATTTAAATTAATATATTTTTAGTATTTTCATATCATTTTAAAGTGTTGATGTTAAAAATAAATTTTTTTTATTTTAATATATATATATATATATATATAAAATAATTTAAAAAACAATTAAAAATCAGACTCCCAAACACTCTTTTAATCACAATTTTCTCCGAGCTTACCTATCCATTCGTATACTTAAACACCTAATATTAGGTCACTGGAGCCATAAATCTAAGTGTTTGTTTGAGAGTGTGGTTCAAAGTATTTTTTGTGCTGAAATGTATTAAAATAATATATATATTTTTTTAAAAAATTATTTTTAAGATCAGCATATCCAAACGATTCAACGCTTATAAAAAAATTATTTTTTAATAAAAAAATTAAATTTAAAAAAAACGGGTTGGACGCGTTTTCAAATGGGTCTGCGCGCTGCGTATTAGCTAGCCGATCCTTGTTTTTATCTCAACAAGTTCTTGAATAATAATTAATTGAATTAGTTTTCTTCGTGGCAAGTGTTTACACATTTTCCGTGCACGGTCAAAGCACCTTTCTCGACTGTCATCTCATCAGCTGCGTAAGATCGCAAATCACTACTACTATTATTATTATCATTTTTTGACCCGTACCAAGACAGAATCGTTCAATTTAAGACAACTAGTTCAAGAGACAGACGGATTGCTTAGTTTTTAGCTTAATAAAAAAAAAACAATTTCTAGCCCGATTCTGGTTAATTACCATGCCTAACTGCTATCGTAATTATTTAGATGTTGTCCTTCGAGTTTGACGAGGAACAAGCAAAGACAGTTTGGCTGAACTAACCTAGAGTTTCAACTTTTAAGGAAAATATCCCAGTTGCCAATTCGGCTTTGGAGGGTTCGGATTTAACAAAGACCTAGCTAGAGTAACAAGTAGTTTAGCTCAAGTTGGCTTCAATTCCCTTTTTTATGATTCGGTGAAGATTGTCTGTATTAAGGTTTGATGTGGAAGGATTAGATTTGTGTGGAACCCACAAGGCAAGTGCTTTTGATTATGATAATGAATCGTCGAGAAGCTACTAGTAACGTCAACCAGCGACTTCCGTCAACTGTTTGATGCACACGTGGCTTTTTGATAGTACAATTAGGACCGTCAAGATTAGGGGAGGCGTTTGTAAGCGCCCTAGACATGGGACCCCTAGCAGTAGGTAGGGTCCTCTTAGAATATTGGTAGCAATTTATTTTTTTAGTCTTTTAAGCATATTACAAACGCCTTTGAAAGAGTAAAATTATAAATATAGTATTTTAAATAGTATAATTTATTTTTTCCCCATGTGACACTTTAATTAAAAAAAATAGTATTTTGACAAGTCATTTTGTATTTTACACAGAATAAGAAAAAAGAAGGGAAAAGTTTAAAGAGAAAAGGTTGTTGAATTTTTTTTCCCTCAATTCTATAGGTTTCACTTAATTATTTTTTGTGCTATAAACTACACTTAATTTCTCGAACTTTAACGCAACTAGTGTAGCTACAATTCTGTATACGACTCTTTGCTCGTGCTAGAGGGTAATGCTTTAAATGTTTTCCGTTCAAGAATTTATTACAATATTATGTTCTCAGCCGTATTGAATTATGAATTTAAAT
>Ga0307510_10011722_pt1 | contig 10406 bp, 7 predicted proteins | sample 12_EM_MG_FD_207224 | JGI IMG/M metagenome (GOLD analysis project Ga0307510, IMG submission 207224) | Populus trichocarpa ectomycorrhiza microbial communities from riparian zone in the Pacific Northwest, United States - 12_EM | ecosystem: Host-associated > Plants > Roots > Unclassified | place...
TTCCTGATCGCTGCAATGGAAGCAACCTGGCCGGCGCGTCTGCTGGATGATGCTCAGAGTCCATACTTTTCGATACGGCGATAGAGCGCTCCACGACTGAGGCCGAGCGCATCCGCAGCATGGCTTACATTACCACTCGCGCGCGCTAGCGCCTTGCGAATAAGAATCGCCTCAACAGATTCCAGGCTCATGTCGTCCAGGCTCTGTGTTGTACTGCTGCGCTGCGCTTGAAGCCCCATGTCAGCCACTTCGATCCTCTTACCTCGCGCCATCAGCACACTGCGCTCAATCGTGTGGTCCAACTCACGCACGTTGCCCGGCCAGCTGTATTGAAGCATCTGCTGAAGGGCCGCCGGTTCGAAGTTCTCGATCTGCCTGCGATAACGCCCGGCGTAACGTGCAAGAAAATGCGCTGCGAGCGCGGGAATGTCCTCACGCCGATCGCGTAGCGGCGGCAGCATAATCTCTACCGTATTCAGCCGAAACAGCAGGTCTTCGCGGAACCGACCGGCCTCACACTCTGCACGAAGCTCGGCATTCGTGGCTGACAGCATTCGTACATTCACTTTTTGCGTCTTCGACGATCCAACGCGTTCCATCTCACCGCTTTCCAGGACGCGAAGAAGCTTTGCCTGCTGGCGAACGGGGATGTTTGCAATCTCATCCAGAAACAACGTGCCCCCGCTGGCAAGCTCAAATCGGCCAATGCGATCTGCCCGCGCATCGGTAAATGCGCCTTTGACGTGACCGAAAAGCTCACTTTCAAACGTCCCTTCCGGCAGGGCACCCGTATTCACAGCAACAAGCGTGCGGTCGGCACGCGAGGAGAGACGATGCAACGTCTGCGCAACGACCTCCTTGCCCGTTCCGTGCTCGCCCATGATCAATACGTTGGCATCCGAAGGCCCAATCCGGGCCATCGTCTCGACAACACTTCGCATCGCAGGAGCTGATGCAATAAAGTCGGCGGTACCCGCAGCACGCAGAATGCGGTTCTCCGCCTCAAGCCACTGCATGCGACGCTGGCTGCGATACAGCTCCATCTGAGTTCGCAGCACGTTCAACAGACGAGTGTTCTCCCAGGGCTTTTGAATAAAATCACTGGCGCCACGACGCATCGCATCGACCGCAAGATCGATATTCCCCCAGGCCGTCATCACCACGACAGGCAGATGTGCGTCGATCTCTTTGATGCGAGCGACAAGGTCCATCCCTTCCTGTCCGGAGGTGGTGTCTCGCGTATAGTTCAGGTCGATCAGAGCACCATCGAAGGTCTCCCTCGAGATGGCCTCCAGCGCCAGAGCAGGCGTGCGAACCATCTCCAGTTCGTACCCTTCCGGCTTCAACAGCAGTCGAATCGCTTCGAGGATATGAGGTTGATCGTCGGCGACGAGCAATCTGCACGGCACCTCATTCTCTGCACGCCGTGCATCCTTCGCTACTGTCTCGGAAACCATCTTGCCCTCGCCCGTCTACTGCCCACCAGGAGCTACGCCTGTTCTCGCTGATTCTATCGAAATCTGGTTCGCATCGAGCGTCGTTCCAAGCGAACGATCCACTTCGATCTTCGCTTTCTGGTATGCCGTCATCGCCGCGACAAGTGCAGACTCCGCCGCAGACAGATCTCTGCGTGCCGTCAGCGTCTGCAGATTCGAGCCGGCGCCCAGCTCCTGCTCCTTGACCATAATATCGAACGTCTTCTGTGCCAGGTCTCTTGCCTTGCGCGCTGACTCGACCCGTGCCCTGCTCTGTTCGAGGGCGTATTGAGCGTTTCGGACCTCGATGCGTATCTGTTTTTTTAATTGCTGCATGCGAAGCTCTGCCTGTCGCGTTTCAAGCTCTGACCGATATTGATCGGACTTTGCCACGCGGTTCCGTATCGGAACATTGACATTCAACCCGACATAGTAGTCAGGCGCGGTATTACTGAACGCGTTTGAGACGGCACCCGTCCAGTTGCGCGGCGATGTGGAGGGGACTCCAGCCGCAGGGTTCGGCGGTCCCGCCAGACCAGATCCGCCATAGTAGGCGTTCAAGGCAACGGTGGGCAGAAGAGCATTGCGTGCTGCGCTTCTGCTGATGCGGCGATTCTCTAAATCGATATCAGATTCACTCAGCTCGATGCGATCACGCAACGCGAGTGCGATGCTATCTTCGGTCGTGGCGGATGTTGCACTCTGATTGGTCATGACCGAGCTGGAATCCGTAGGCTTAACCTGCATCGCTTCAAGGATCGGATCGTCGAGATTCTTCGTGACCGCGTTCTTAATCAGCAACTCCTGAAACTGGAGTGTCGTCTTGGCAATCGTCAGGTCCTGCTCGCGATTAGCAACCTCGGCTTCGTCTTTCAGCACGTCCATCGCGGGAATCGCCTGAAGTTCCAACTGCTTGCGTCCGCTATCCAACGTCTGTTTCGCGAAATCCAGGGCCCTGCTCTTCACCTGTTCATCTTCATATGCGGCGACGAGATCCCAATACATATTCGCAATCTGCGTGATCGTCGAAACAATTTGCAGCTTGAATGCCTGATCGGAGATTTTCTGATTGTTCTTCGCAATTCGCAGGAAGCGCAGGTTTGGGCCAAAGCCAAATCCTGCAAGCAATTGTTGTTGAAATGCCACGTGGTAGTAGCTATCCAACGTAGGGTTCAGATAGCTGCGAGGACTGTTCGTCGCTGCGCGATCGTTATTGAAAACCGCCGACACGGTTGTTCCAGTGGGAAACGCCTGAGAGAAACTGATGTTCCCGGTAGTCGTATTCTGCTGCAGCGTTTGAACGCCATAGATCGAGATGTTCGAGAGCGGCTGCGTATAGTGTTCGTTGTTGAACGTCCCTGAGAGCGATGGATCGTACGACGAGACATTCGTTCCGGTACCAAGGGTCGATGTCACCAGACCAGAGGCACCTGATCCAGCGCCACCGGCGCCGCCTGATGTTCCACCGGCACCCGCGCCGCTTGCACCTGAACCAAACCCTCCTGCTCCGCCACCTGGCGTATTCTGTACCACGCCCGTGTTGACTCCGCGAAACGATCCTCCTGCGCGCGTACGCAGAATGTCGGCCTCGGCAATAGGAATGTTGTAACGCGCAATTGCCAGATCTAGATTGTTCTCCAGCGCCAGCGCAATCGCATTCTTCAGGCTCAGCTCCAACACCCCATCGTGAACCAGCGCGTCGATGCGCGGCGTGTTTGCAAGATTGGGCCTCGGGACCGTTGTTGCGCGATACGTATCGAGGGGATTGTGCGAGTGAGGGATATCCAGGCGCAGTGCCGGTGCCTCTAATGCTGCATTGGCGGAGTTCTGTGTCCAGCCCGTGACACAGAGAGAGAGGGTCACCGCCGTAGCGCAAGCCCTGCGAATCATCACAACTGCACCTCCTGAGACATGCTCTCCGCCAACCCCGCACTGTCCGAGTAGACCCAGCCGTCGCGAAGCTCGATGGTGCGGGTTCCATACTCGGCATTCGTCTCGGAATGCGTCACCTGCACGATCATCGTTCCCTGTTCGTTCAACTGCTTGAACATCTCCATAATCTCTTTCGCCTGCTTCGATTGCAGATTGCCCGTCGGCTCATCTGCCAGGAGCATCGCAGGCTTGTGAATCATCGCGCGAGCAATGCCGACAAGCTGTTGCTGCCCCCCCGAAAGCTGATGGGGATACAAGTCCTTCTTCCCAACAATGTTGAACCTGTCCAGCGTGTCGGCCACGAGAGCCTGACGCTCCGCCCTCGGGATGTCCTTGTACGACAAAGGAAGATCGATATTTTCGGCAACCGTCAGATCGTCCAGCAGGTGATAGCTCTGAAACACCATGCCAATCCGCTGCCTGGCCAGCTCCGCACGCTGCTTGCGGTTCATCTGGTGCACAGGTGCTCCATCAAAGTCGAAATGTCCCCGCCACTGATCGTCGAGCATGCCCAGCACATTCAACAGCGACGACTTCCCCGCTCCCGATGGCCCCATGATGGTCACAAACTCCCACGGCTGAATCGTCAGCGTTATCCGCCGAAGCACCCACGTCTCCGAGTGACCTGCCCTGTAGCTTCTCTCGATATTTTTCAACTCAATCACGGCTTATGACTCCTTCATGCGCGTGCAATGTTCGCTGGGAACGCGTCCCAGTGGGGTTTGCTCTTCCTGCGGCTACTCTGCGCGGAGCGCCTTGACTGGATCGGTGGAAGCGGCGCGCTGGGCTGGAATCAGACCCGCCGTGCATGCAGCGAGCGCAAGGACCAGCACTGCTCCTCCCAGTACCATCGCGTCGTGGCCGCCTACGCCGTACAGTTGCGATTGGACAAACCGGGCGCAGAGCCACGCTACCGGGATGCCGATGGCAAGCCCGATTGCAGCCTGCATCATCGCCTCACGCAACACCATCGCAATAACGCTGCCGCGGTTTGCGCCAAGCGCCATTCGCACACCAATCTCTGGTGTACGCCGCGCCACCGAGTACGCCGTTACACCGTACAGCCCAACCGAAGCAAGCACCAGCGCAAGCACGCCAAACATCAGGGTGAGTTGAGCCAGCAGGCGCTCCTGATCGAACTGTCCCCGGATCTGCTCGTCGAAGGTCATGAAACGCGTTACGGTAAGGTTGGGATTGATGCTTGCCAGCGTGCGGCGCACCTGCGACTCCAGCCCATCCACTCTGCCCTTTGTCTGAATCATGATCGCTCCTGCATAGAGCGAGCGGATGTCGTCGTCGGGCTTGGTATGCGCCACCTGCAGCAAAGGACGAAAGTACATCGCGCGCACAGGCTTGCGAATATTGTTGTACTTCACATCCGAGACCACACCGATGATCTCCCAGTCGCCCACGCTCTCCATCCCAGAGGTGCCAAAGTGCACTCCGAGCGGGTTCTCACCCTTCGGAAAGAACTTCTTGACGAAGGCCTCGTTGACGACGACAACTGGGGTTGACGTTGCCGTGTCGTGAATCGTGATGCCCCTGCCTCGCACGACACGATGGCCGACGATATCAAAGTAGTCCGGCCCGACGCGAAGCCACGAGGCGCCGATTTGATCTCCAGCGCGAGGCTCAGGCCGCCCCTGCAGGAAGACACCTTCTCCCCAGTTATTCCCTTCCAGAGGGGTATACAGCGAAAGGGCGACCTTCTCGACTCCAGGCAGTCTGCGCAGCTCCTGATCGATCTGGTCATAGACCCCCTGCAACTGTTCCTGCTTCAGCCCCGCATTCTCCGGGCTGAAGTGAACGACAGTGCGGTTCTCCGTGATGACACCGAAGTCCTGGTTCTCAAGCTTCATCAGGCTCTTCGCCATGAGTCCCGCGCCTACCAGCAACACCAGCGAGAGTGCCGCCTGCAGGATGACCAGCGAACGCTGCACCCAGCCAGAGCGATCCTGCGTCGTCCGGTTCGATCCGCGCAGGGCCTCTGCCGGCTGCGAGTGAGAGGTCACCCATGCCGGTGCCACGCCGAACAGTAGTCCCGTCAGCAGAGAGAGCAGGAAGGCAAAACCAAGCACGGGCAGTGACGGATTCGCATCGATCGGCAGATTGGTCGCATGCGGAAACGCCATCGCCAGCAGCACCTTTGTGCCGATGAACGCCATCGCCAGTCCTGCGATACCACCCAGGCAGGACAGCACCACACTCTCGGTCAGCATCTGCCGGATCAGCCTCTTCCGCTGCGCCCCCAGTGCCATACGAATCGAGGTCTCCGCACGCCGCGCCATGCCGCGCACCAACACCAGGTTGGCGATATTGGCGCAAGCGATCAGTAGCACAAGCCCGGAGATTGTCATCAGCAACCGCAGCCCTTTGCCAAACTGCTCCTGCATGTTCGCGATTCCCGCCCCCCCCGGAGTGAGGACGACATGCGACTTCGTCAGGTTCGGCTTCTGGTCTGCCTTCTGATAAGTGTCAATCGTCGCCAGGTAGTTCCGCAACGATCCGCTCATCTTCGCCTGCAGCTGTGAAACATCTGTACCCGGCTTTATCTTGCCCAACAGATAGACCCAGTTCGCGCCCCTGTGGTGCAAAAGCGACGTCGGATGAGCTGGTCCGAACTGCGGCTCCAGCACCATCGGAATGTAAAAGTCGGGAGGATTATCCGTCATCCGGTCACCATAAAAGGCAGGCGGTGTGATACCGAGAATTGTCACCGGATATGTGTTCAGAATGAAAGTGCTGCCCACCACGGAAGGGTCCGAGCTGTAGTCCCTCTGCCACGCCTGGTAGCTCATCACCACGCCCATCGGCGCACCGGGCTTATCGTCAGAAGGTTGCAGAAGCCGTCCGGCATATGGCTTCAGGCCAAGCACGTCGAAGTAGTTGCCTGTCACCATCTCGCCGGCAGCGGGCTTCGGCAGCGCGTTACCTCCACCGCCGCGCGCAGTGAGGTTGCCCTTCCAGACACCCGCCTGCATCGCCGCTAACTGCTCGAACTCCGGTGTATTGTCCCGCAGATGCTCATACAACTCCGAAGCGAAGATCGAATAGTCGTTCTCATCCGGGACACCGCCGTTGACACAGCAGTCATCACGATCGCCAACACGCAATAGTGAGCTGGGATCGGTAACAGGAAGACTCTTCAGCAACACTGCGTGTACCAGCGTGAAGATCGCGGCGTTGGCGCCGATACCAAGCGCAAGTGTGAGGATGGCCGTCATGGTGAACCCAGGCGCTTTCCTCAGCTGCCGCAGCGCAAACTTGATGTCCTGGAGCAATCGATTCATCGCACACTTCCTCTCTTCACGCGCACCCTGCGTCCACGGTTCTGTCAGTCTCTAAGCCACGCTGTGCTTGCAGGCGCTGAAACTGTCCGCAAGCTTCATCTGCGTCTCTTCGAGCATCGAGCGCATTCCCTCGACGGGCACGCTCAACTCCACGCTGTACTCGCTCAGGCCCACAACCACTATGAACCCGGGGATCTTCTCGTTACACATTGTCTTCTGTTCCACCATCGTCAGCAGTTTGGCCGGCGTGCCCTTCGCATGCAAATCTCGATCCGCAACCACACGGACGTGATCTCCGTCCGCCTCGTAGAAGATCGACGCGTGGGCTCCCATGCCAAAGACAATCGCCACCAGTAAAGCCGCCGCGGTCCACGGCATCTCACGCAACATCAGTCTCGCTTCCTCAATACACGTCATCAACATAACTACACCTCTGCCATCAGCTGGCTAAGCTCTCCTTCGGCCACGACCTTGCCGTCGAATAGATGGATCTGTCGCTCTGCATGTGCGGCGAATCGCGGATCGTGTGTCACCATGCAGATCGTCGCGCCTTCGTCATGCAGCTCCTTCAGCAGCTTCATCACCGCTTCGCCGTTCTTCGAATCCAGGTTTCCCGTAGGCTCGTCGGCCAGCAGGATCGACGGAGAACCCGCCAGCGCACGCGCCACAGCAACGCGCTGCTGCTGACCACCGGAGAGCTGCGCCGGATAGTGCCGCATACGGTGCGCCATATTCACACGCTCCAGCGACTCCTGCACTCTCTTCTTGCGCTCGGCCGCAGGCATGCCCGTGCGGTAGGTCAAAGGCAATTCAACATTCTCTGCAACGCTCAGATCGCCGATCAGGTTAAAGCTCTGGAAGATGAACCCGATCTCCTGGTTGCGAATCCGCGAGCGGTCTGCAAAGTCGAGGTTTGCGACTTCTTTGTTGTTCAGCTGATACCGTCCGCTCGTCGGCGTGTCGAGCAGGCCGATGATCGACAGCAATGTTGACTTGCCGCAACCCGAAGGCCCAGACATGGCAACGTACTCACCGCGCGCGATCTGCATATGCACGCCCGACAATGCATGGGTCTCGATCTCATCGGTGTAGAACACCTTTGTCAGCTGCTCGATCTCGATAATCATCTCTGCCATCTGTTCTCTCCTTAGTCCTTTTCTATTCGAGGCGAATCTTGTCCGTGTTGTCCCAGCGGCTCATGTCCGACAGAATCACGGTATCCCCTGATTGCAATCCCTCAAGCACCTGGATCGCATTCACTGATGCCTTGCCAACCTTTACTGGAACTCTCACTGCCCCTTTACCATCCGGAGTCAGCTTGAAGAGGCTGATGGTGCTGTTCTCGTTCCCGAACGCCGGGCGGCCTACATACAGCACGTTCGCCAGCCGGTCGAGATCAATCTCTCCGTCCACGCTGAGGTCAGTACGCGAGCCCTGCGGCAACGCGCCTTCTAGCTCTACGTCAACCGTGACCGTTCCGTTCACTACAGCAGGATCAACTCGCATAACTTTTCCGGAGACCACACCGTTATGCGTATCGATCTCGGCTGGCTGCCCGATCAGAATGTCCTTTGCCTGCGTCTCGGCGATCTTCAGGCTGGCCTTCAACTGGTCTGGCTGCACCACCTTGGCCAGCGTGGTTCCCGGCGCAACGTGCTCACCCACCTGGTGCGGCAGATCGATCAGCACGCCGCTGATTCCCGCCTTCACGCTCAGCGCCTCCTGTTGCTTCTGCTTCAGCCCCAGCAGAGCCTGGGCCTGCTCCACCTTGGTCTGCTGCACAGCCACCTGAGTCTCAATCGCCGTCTCATTCACCGTAAGCCGCTGCTTTTCGATAGAGTCGCGCGTCGTAAGCTCATCAGCCTTGCCTCTCGAAGCGTTGTACGTCAGGCCACTGATCACGCCGAGGTCATACAGCGACTTGTCGGTCTGCGACTGCAGCTTCGCCTGGTTGTAGTCAGCGCTCACTGTCGCCGCTCCGGCCTTCTGCGTCATCAGGTCGCTCTGCAACTTCGCCTTCACATTCATCAGCTCCGTCTTCGCCGCCTTCAGCTGCAGCTGGGCATCGAGGAGCTCCTGCTGCACCGTGGGATCGACCAGGTCCATCAGGATCGTGTTCGGCTCAACTTTAGCGCCGGGCAGAACGCGAATCCTTACCACCGTCGCCTCGGTCTCCGCCGGAATCAGACGAATCTTGTCCTCGCGAGGGACCAGCGAACCCGGTCCGCGGACCTGCCGAAGCAGAGGCCCCTGCTTTACCGCGTCTGTCCAAACCACGGCACGATCAACGGTCGGAGCGGCTGGTTTCAGCCGCGAAATAAAGAACGCGACGGCTGCGAGCAACAGGACAAGCACACCCGCCACGATCAGCTGCCGCTGTTGCTTCTTCTTCTTGATATCTGGTCTCTGGATGTCCATACGCCAGATACATATGCACTCAGCGTGCCAACGCTAAGTATCTGCTTTCAATTACTTACAACGCCAATGTCGCTCGCAGCTGTTCGCGAACAAATTAAACTGTCCGATAGCGGACACCGCGCTGAGATCCTGGCTCGCTCCAAGAAAGAAGCGCGCAGCAGAGGCCACGCGCTTCCATAAGGATTGGATCGTTTGCACTAGGAATGCAACGACATTGGCCAGCCGAGATAGTTCTTGGCTGCCTCCTCGACTGCCCCCGCACAGTGCGAGAAGTTCGCTGCAACGTGGTGCTCGAACCCGTTCTCGCAGATATACCGAAGCAGCTTCTGCATGTTGGGAATCTGCACGACTCCCGCGCCGCCGAAGGTCTCCAGCGCGTCGTCGGTGAAGTGACCTTCGCCGACATATCCGCGAATCGTCCCGGTAAAGTCGTCACTCGAGAAGCGCGCGAACGTCATCGCCCCCGCCTTCACTTTTCCATCGAGCGTTCCGTAGGTCTGCTCCTTGCCGACCGTACCGGCGATGATCTGCTGGAAGTCCATCTTCACTCCCCCCTCGCGGAAGAAGTGCTTCGGCAGGTTCGAGCAGTGGAAGCAGACCGCCTTGTCCGGGTCGCCGCCATAGTTGTTATTCCAGTCCAACAGCGCCGAAGGCGTCTCGCTTGCCAGCGTCAGCGCGTGCATCGAAACCGTTCCCATCGTGTCGACCTCACACGCGCTCGGCAGCAGTTTTTCGCTCATCATGCTCATGATCGTGCATGGTACGACGCCGAAGAACTCTTCCATCGATGTCCAGCACTGCACCGAGGTCACATCGAGGTCGTTCGACTTCATCCAACCGTCGATCACCGCGCCCAGCTTCGACATCTTGATCAACGCTGCCTCCGGCGTATGGTTCGTCGGCAGGTAGCTCTTGATGGCCGCCAGCTTCTCCTGCACCGCCGTATCCGTATCCGGCAGCTTCGCGATGCGTCCGAAGACCTCACTCAGGTCCAACGTGTCCACGGTGATGCCGCTGTTCTCCAGCAGCTTCTCGGAGTAGCGCACGGTGTTGAACGCCGCCGGGCGCGCACCGATCGCTCCAATCCGCAGGTTACGGAAGCCGCGAACGATACGACAGGTCGCCGCAAATGTCTTGAGGTCCTTCTCGAACTCCGGCGACGCAGGCGCTTCGGTATGCAGCGTCGTCAGCGTGTACTTGATGCCATACTGGCGCAGGTTATTACAGATCGACATCTTTCCACAAAAGCTGTCGCGGCGGAACGCAATCGACATCTTGCCCGCGTCATCCG
>Ga0307510_10011723_pt1 | contig 10405 bp, 21 predicted proteins | sample 12_EM_MG_FD_207224 | JGI IMG/M metagenome (GOLD analysis project Ga0307510, IMG submission 207224) | Populus trichocarpa ectomycorrhiza microbial communities from riparian zone in the Pacific Northwest, United States - 12_EM | ecosystem: Host-associated > Plants > Roots > Unclassified | place...
TTGAAGTCGTTCTTCAGTGTTCTCAACTTGTCCATTATCGTGCTGGGCGATGTATTCGGTTCCGTCTTGGTAGCAGCTCTGCGTCATGATGTGAGGACCAAAGTAACCAGCAACGTAAGAGGTGTTTTTCGAGAGGGGGTCAGCGACAGATTCAAAGATTTCACGTACCGCACCGGCTCGCTTGTCAGACGCCAAAACACGTTCCACTCCTTCTCGTCGCCGATCGTCGTGCGGCCGACAGTGACGGCGTGCTGGGAGACGAGCTCTCCGAGCCGCGCGAGCGCCGCGTTCTCCGGGTCGATGGAACGGGCGAATCGGAGGTTGCCCGCGGTGTACTCGTGCCCGACGTACGTGACGGTCGCGTCGGGGAGCGCGGCGAGGCGTTCGAACGCGGCGTGCATCTCTGCGCCCGTGCCCTCGAAGAAGACGCCGCAGCCGGCGATGAAGAGCGTGTCGCCCGTGAAGACCGCTCCGGGGACGGACTCGGAGGGCGAGGATGAAGGGGCGGCGTCGGTCACGTAGTAGCAGATCGAGTCTTGGGTGTGGCAGGGCGTTGCGAGACATCTGTATGTTGGGCGCACCCCCGACCACCCCACATCATCCTGTCAGTTGCCGACCGGGGCTAATCGGGGGAAGACAAAGAATAACGGACCTGACGCCGAGGGCGTTTCCGATGGTGAATTGGTCGTCGCCTTTGACTAGTTGGGTCAAGGCGGGACTCTTGTGGCTCCCACCATAAATCGGTACGCCCGGGAACAGTTGAGCCTATTCGACCACCACACCACGTAGGGTGAAGATGAGGGAGAGAACGCGCGTTCTTTTAGCGAACGGGGAAGGAGATGTCCGAGTATATTATTGGTATACGCACAAATTCCTAATCGACGTGTGTAATGACCGAGTTTGGAGGAGGGCGAAGGTTCACGGCGTCAGACGAGAGAGAACGAGAGACTGCTGTGGGGGAGAAGGGGAACGCAACGGACTTGGTTTCCACCGCTGTGATCGTGGTGATGATGCGTCGTGAGTCCCGCGACGACTCTGACACCGAGTTGGTCCGCCGCCTCTTTCACTTTGGACGGGGTGTGGGGATCCACCGCGGCTGCCTCGTTCGCGGTGTCATCTATGATGAGATACGAGTAGTTGTCTTTTCTGACGGGGACCGGAATGACCCTCATGCTGGCTCGAGAACAGGTGGAGGGGTGGAATGACCGTTGTGCACGTGTGAGAGAAGAGCTGAGCAGCTTCAGGCCAGCTGTGACACTGGACTGACGTAGTAGTAACATGGGTGACAGAGGTAGTCCAACTTGCAAGTGGAGCTAGAGCTAACATCGGCAAGGATCGATAACGAGAAGACAATGCATGAAAGACCATAAAATGTGGCGTTAGGCTAAGCCATTTCTTTAATCTCTGGATCTCCATTTCTAAAATCTCTGGACGGTTAAGGCCGTCTCTGCATCCTGCCTCTGAAGCTAAGTCTTATTTGCCCCACTAACCGACAAAGCACATGGTGTCCCCACGATCGGGCGCTGAGGGTATTCTTCTCTTTCTTTGTCAGGCTCTCTTCTGGTGCCCACTCGCGGTCTGTCGTCGCCGGCATGAGAGCCCGCACTTGTCGCCGTTGTACGTCAATCAAGTCCCCAGTCAGTGGAGGGGGCAATTGACTCACAGTTGGTCATGGTCCAACTTGCCGTCTGCGCAGCACAACGACAGGCGGATCCGATGTGCAGTTGTGCGCGCTGTAATGTATCCGTGGAATTCCTCCGCAGCGTACGGCACATCGTTATTCCGTACACTCGGTAGCCAGCTTAGAGGTCGCCTGATGATGCGCTCAGGGCACATTCCCACAGGCCCCGCCTGGTCCCACTCACATAGAAGAACGCGGAAGAGGGTATCCCGTATCAGTACGTAGGCGAAGGTGATCGGGTCGCGTCAGCAGAAGCCGACTCATCGTCAGTCTCATCAGTGACGTCCTGGCGTAGGGTGGTGGGTCTGGGGGTTGGAATGGGGTCACGAGCCACTTGAGAGCGTACGGCGGTCTTGGGGGCGTTCCTATGAACAGTGTCATGGAACATGTTGCGCACTTCAATCACACCGAACCAAAGGGTTATGGGATATGACACTCGCGCACACACGCTGTCGGCCATCGTCTGCCTCGGTTGTGGGTGCAGCACCCGATTTCGTCGAACCCAGTTAGCGGCCATACTAGGAACCTTTGCCCAATATAAGTAATACCGTGTGCTTGTAGCCTGTTATGCAGGCTGCGATCTGGTTGAATAGAGTGAGACATGAAACGCCTCATTCGGTGTCATTCGGTCCATCACCCAATCCTAGCATAATTCTAGTCATATTCGGTGTCGCATATGTCCGGTGCTCTGACATTAAAATGCCCTACCCCGAACTAATCGCTCAGAATGGCTTGCACGACGTTCCCAACACGCAACTGCTTCAGATCCGTATATGTCTGTAACATTCATCAGGTCTCTGGTCCAGGAAGGGGCAGGAGACAAGGCACGTACCTGGCCAGTGCCGACAAAGACTATTGGCTGCCCTGTCACATATGTCATGGATAAAGCCGCGCCCACCTACAACCGCGGGGGCCTTATGTCGGCGTCTGCATAATGTGTAGCGACCAGGAGACGACTGACCTTGTCATCGACGGTGTCCCATTTGGTCACAAGCATTCCATCGATGCCGCGACCCTTACTCACACCCCCGACACCCGAAAAATCGCGCAAGGCACGGTCGAACTTGGACAGCTGATCAACGGCTTCATTCCCGACAAGCGCTTCGCCGACAAAGAGAATTTTGTCGGGATTATTGACAGATACCAACTTGGCGAGGGCGCGCATCAGCGGCTGGATGTCCAAATGAGCCGATGGGAATTCCAGAGTCTGGAGGAATGCATGCATACCTCATTATCCTGCATGCGACCGGCAGTGTCAATCAGAACGACATCAAAGTCATTGTCCCTACCTATAGCCTAATCAGTACTCCTGATCATGACCCAGCGGACGGTGCATAACGTTACCGTAGGCGATGGCCTCCTTTGCAATTCCGGCGGCATCCTTTCCGTAACCCCGTTCGTACAACTCAACACGGCCTTTGCTGTCTCCAGCTCCATTCACGCCAAGCATGCTCAAATTCCGGACGTGAACGCGTAACTGTTCCACGGCTCCGCTCCTACACAATAATGAGTATTCCGTGATCTAAATCGGCCCCAAGCCAAACGCACCGGAAAGTATCGCACGCAGCGATGAGGACCCTGAAGCCATTCTGAATGAGCCAAAAGCAGACCTTAGATAGGTTGGTGCTCTTTCCCACGCCGTTGACGCCGACAAAGGTGATGCTATACGGCAGACGCTGTTGCGTCGACGTAAGCGGCGATGACAATTTTTCCCGGATGGAGAGCAACAGGTCTGTCGACGTCTTTGGGGTTAGAATGTTGGTGATCGAATTAGATAGGGCCTGTCGCACGGCTGCGTTTGTTGCTACGGCAAAGTCAATTGTTGTGCCCATTAGAACGGCGTATGGACTCACTTTGAAATCCGCCAACTTTTTTCCCGATGAGGCTCTCCCCGACGCCTTCGCAAACTTTCTCAGCAATGTCCTTGGCCACGTTTTTCTTCATCAGGTGTTGCTTCATGCCCTCCAGCACAGGGTTGAGATCATCCTCTGAGAGTACCCTCGACCCCGTAAACCTTGCGAACAAGGAACCCAGAGTGCCAAGCGAGCCCTGGGTTGGCTTATCTTCCTTGTCTGAGCCCGCACCCAGCACTCGGGCGATCGCATCATCTGCCGTCTGAGCGTTGGCGAACTCCAAGTCTCTGACCTCATACAAACCATCCTTATTGCGGGTTCCGAGTGAAGCCTCATCTACGAGTGCCTGCAAGTCGCTTGAAAGCGGATGGGTATCCGGGTCGCTCAACTTCTCGTGTGAGAAATCAAGAGAAGCCATCTCAGACTCGTCAGGTAGTGCATCGCCCCACTTGCGGAGGACCTTGCCTTTCTGCTTACGCTTCGTGGCAACGTCCGAGCTGTTTGCGTCATGCTGGGTAAGAAAAGGAGAAGAAGGATTCTGCCGAAGGGAGCATACTCTGAGTTGGGATGGCTGTCTCTGCCACTCCCAGGATCCCCACGCGCCTTGCCCCGCCCAGCTGCACGTGCTCCTCCTCGTCCCCGTAGTCTGCTTTTCAGCGCCTGGACGTTACGCGCGATCTGTTGTTCGTCCACTGTTCCGGGATGCGACTCTGCAGGAGCTAGCATCCAAAGTAAGAAGGAGTAGAAGAAAGAGAAAAGTAACGCCCACGGGAATCAATGTCACTGGAAACAGGGCTGGGAGTGGAAGGTGGTGGTCTAGCAGCAGGTCGCAAACGCGATTTGCGGTCCTGAAACGACAAGGGTAGCCCGGCATGAGTGCCTAAACAGCACATTTGTGGGAGAAGCGCACCTCCGCGGCCTTGTTCTCTAGACCCTTGAGTAATTTGTCGAAAGCGGCATCCCAGCCTTCAAGCATCTTTGTAACATTCCAACGGGTGGGCTGGGATGCGGCGTTGGAAAGCACGACGGCGGTGTTGTTGACGGCATGAAGCGAGGCCACAAACGCAGCGAGGAAAGGCTGGAAAAGTTTGACGAATACGGTCTTCAGTGCTCCCAAGAGTTCGTCAACATATGTAAGTTGAAGGATGCGCTGGTATGCGACCTGAAAGTGGGGAGTGGGTCGCGAATCTTCATGGAGAGAGGCAGGGGAGGGCTTACGACAAAGATCAATTCGAGGTCATTGACGAGGGTCCACCTGACGGCATAGCCGTCCTTCTCGTACTTTTGTTCTGCTGCACGACCGGGTATGAGAGCATCACGGATGAGGCCGTTAACAGGTGATGCAGAGGAAGAGGCCAATTGGGAAGCTTCTGGGGTGAATGAGCGGGACCAAAGGACGATTCCGCCTACTAGGATATGAACTCGAGTACGTGTGAAGGAGGAGCGAGCGGACCTTTGTGCACTATTGTGCAATGGTCGAGCATCGTTACTTTCGCCGTCACTGTCGCCGATAGAGATTTATTTCTTTATTTACTTATTTTACTCTACCTTCAAGCCATTGTCGCAATTCCTTCTTACTTAGCAAACCCATAATCTCAATCCGCTCAGCCGTCGTCCGCTCTCGGTACAACCGCATGATTTGCCCGCATACACTCCATAAATCTTCCCAATCAACATCGAATAGTTCCCACCAACAATTCTCGGGACTTGAAGGTAACGATATATCGAGCTGACGCGTCGTGAGTAGAATTGCTGCGCTGACCACCGTTGGCACGGGGTACAGAGCATATACTGGTGTTTGCAACCTGTTTCACATCAGTGAGAGAGTCCAAAAGAGGTTGGATCAGCCATAACGCACGCGTCATTGAGGTAACCCCACGCCGTCGACACGGCCTCATTGCGACTCGTCAATGCGAGCAAGCGCATGTAGTTCACCAGTGTGCCATACGGCAGCACCACTTGCACGTCGAATCCCAGCCTCTTCAAAATCTGCATCTCAGAGACGACCAATGCCTCTTTGAGGTCATAGAATGTGTTGCCAAAGTACGACATCGGCGTGTACTTGAATTCGGATGGGCGATGCTGCGAGGACTCGGATGTAGATGCAACGGTGTGCGCTGCTCGCTGAAGGAGGAGATCATAGACGTTGATGAGGTCGCGCATACGGACGGGGCACTCCTCCAGCTTTGAAGATAGATACAGTGCGCCCATCCCAATGTCCTATAAAGTAGATAGGAGAGACGATGAGAAAGAGAAATGACAAGGATCCACACATACAGCGACACCGAATTGTTTGAGAGAGCTGACATAGAAGAACCTCTGAAGGAGGATCTGTGCGGTGGCTACTGCCACTTGCTTTCTGTTACCTCGAGTGTAGGGGTTAAGAGAGGTCAACGACAGAAAGAGACGCACTGATTCAGCAGTATGCCTGCTTGGTGGATGAGCTTGCAACCGTATGCTCTAAGGTCCTCTTCGATAGAATGAGGAACGCCATCCTGGGCCGAGGGAGTAGACTGGATTTGTGAGAGAGATGCGAGGGGATAGAGCCTTCGGCGAACGGTGACGGTGCCAGACATGGGAAGAGGACGTGAAGCAAACAAGCGCCAAATAATTCCGTCTGATGTCTTCCACTCTGCCACTTCCACCTAAACCCGACTTTGAGGCTCTCCCAAGTCGTCCTCCTCCAGAAAGACGTCAACGCTCTCCACGTAGATCTCCACCGCCCCGCTCGCGTCCACCATACCGCGACTCGTACCATCCCGACCATCGTCCTCGTTACAGGGACTCGCGCGGTCCCTCTCGATACGACCCGAACGGGCGAGGAAGAGACGACTATCGTCGCGACGACAGGCGGTCTGACGACAGGCACTACGAACCTGATAGGAGAGACTATGACCACCGAAGAGACTATGGCCGTGACCGTGTCCGCGACCGTTCACGCGAGAACGACGGTGGTCGCGACGGACGCACCCACGTTCGAGACCGCGATTACGACCATGGACGCGACTATGAAAAACGGGATCATGACCGTGGCCGCGACCAACGCGACCACTATGACCGCGACCGTCGACGTAGCCCACCGCGCCGACGTTCCAGGAGTCAGAGGCGGGACGATAGATCGTGGTCGCCCCGGCGTCGTTCGCGTGAGTTTACCCTCAGTCTCCACTCATTCAATGAGGGCCGCATGCTGAGTGTTGCCCAATCCTTTTCTTTCTTCTAGCTTCACGCGATCGACGCCGACATTCCCCGACACCACCACCGCGTCGCGGCTCATCACGACGGCGTTCACCTGATTCCCGCTCGATCGGAGATGTAAAAGGGAATCACTCATATTCCTCCAGGTTTTCGGTGCCGCCAGAGCCAAAATCTTCTCCACAATCTGGCAGCGCTGCGGACGTGCGGCGTTCGCACAGAGACCTATCACCATCACCTGCGTCTCCGCAGCCTCCTCCATCAATTGAAGCACGTCTGAGTGCCACACCAACGTCTTCAACCCCATTAGACAAAGGCAAGGCCAAGGTGACACCGCAGCCTGCTACAAACACCGATGAGGATGTGAAAATGGACGATTTAGCCCCACCGCACAATCCACAGACCCTCGATCAGCCAAAGAAGTCTAGCCCTCAGCCTCCAGCAGGTGGTTCACCTGCGGCTCATCTACCTCCTCATCTGGGTCTGCCCGCAAACCCAAGACGATCGCGAAATACTCAATCCCAACCCAACACGCTAACCTCCAATGCATCCCGTTCTTCTTCTAATTTCCGCCTACCCCCAATTCCACCTCATGAAGCAAAGGAGGTCGTGAAAGAGAGCCTCAATAAAGAGGTCAGTCCCTACCTTAACGAGTCTCCTCTTATTCACACACGGATGGATGGCCCTGCAGATCTCCCGATTAACTAGCTTGAACGTAACACAGAAGGCGGCCGCCGAGCCACTCATTCGCGCCACTGAACGCTCACATCATGAACTCGAGATGAGTCTTCTCGAGCTATATGCGGCGGGAGAGCGTCGCAAAGCGGCCGCGGCGCAAGTCGAGGAGGCACGTGCGGGGACGTTGGGTGTTGGTGGTGGGCATGAGTACGCTGCAAAGGTCTCGGATTCTTAGGGTCTAGAAGACAGACGCTTTGTGTTTTCCTTTTCATTACAGCATACGGTAATGAGGGAACGGGCGCGATCGTCGGATGTGTGTGAACCGCGGTCGCGGTCGTAAGGAGTAAGATAAAGATTGGGTAATACAGTCACGATTTAGGGATCGGCTGGCACTCGATGTATGTCCGAGTCGGATCCATGGGCAGCGCGCAGAAGAAGCCATTCTCCTAAACGACCATTCCCATCAACGCCGTGATACCGAAACAATAAGTATCGAAGAACCACAACCCCGCAGCCACAATAAACGCATCAGTTGCGCCAGCCAGGGGCGACGAAGCGTAACGACACATGGGAAAAACGAACCTGCATTGCCGTAAACAACTCTCTAGAAGTCATCTGAAGCTTTTTTTTTTTTGAAGGTGGGGTGTGGGTTCGAAACAAGTTCACAATTGTGCGGTTGGTCGACGTTTTCGCGAAACAGAAACGGAGAAGACGTACGAGTATGCACTCCTTGTCTCTACCCTTGCCCTGTCTACAAATTTCGGACTGCGACGCATCACGCTCACTGTCCAAGGAATACCATGCTTCGGGATCTCGCTGCATGTGGATGGGATTGAGACACGGATTTACCATAAAAAAATAAAGAAGGCGAACGGAAATGAATTGTTTGAGGAAGTCTTTTGGGGTATAGTTGTTGTGGTTGTTAGACGACATGGAGCAAGTGAGAGTGCCGAACCAACCATCCATCACACAGCGCCGAATACCGTACGGTTACCGCCCGACGCGATGACATCATTTATCCCCCTACGCGTGAAACACTCCGAGTCGTATACATTCCCTCTGTGGCACTACAGTTGATGAATAAAGCTGCTACGTGTTCTATATTTTTTTTTCCCGTTTTGCGCCTTGCGCGGCGCTTCACCATCCACGATCTGCCATCCGCCCTCCTTTGAGATTTGCGTCGCTAAGAAAGATGAATCATTCGTTTAGAAACGGCGCAACGTGCCAAGCGACGCAACAGTACCCACATTGACAACCCCACCATGGGCGCGCCGAGGTTCTCTGAGACCTGTTTCACGGTTACGTTCGGCATTGCATATGACAGGCATGGCCAAATTCGAATCAAAAAATGTATCCGTACCTCCGCAAGAATCTTCGCATTGTTGTAATGTGTAACCTGGAAGCTGTTTCAGTGATACGAAGGAAATGCGGTGCTCGGCTCGGTACTTACGGCCTGCACGATGGCACGAGCGCGCTTGGCGGGATCTCCGGACTGGAGGGAAGCGCAAGACTCATCAAAAGTTGGTTGCAAGTCAAAGCACCGGAAAACGCACCAAGAAGATGCCCGAACCCACGAAGACTGAAAAATGGATGGAAATCAAATTACGTTGACATCACAGGGATGGAATTGTATTGCTGACCTCCATCGCAGCCCAACTGCATCATCAACGCCGCATCGGCTTTTTGTCACACGCAGCGCAGTAAAGCCGGAGTGAGAGGTGCGTTGCATCAGCTGAAAAAAGCAGTGGGGGTGGGGAGAGAGTATCACGGTTCCGCACCTGGGGTGGCGATTCCACCAGCAGCAAAGTTGACCACAGGGAGCCGCTTCAGGCGAGCCGTCTCTTTGAGCAGATGGAATGGCGCCTGTATATCCTTGGCGTATGCGTAGAGCTCTTCCTCCGTCATCACGCCCGCCTTGCGGATCTCGCTGGAGACAGCACGCTGGTGACGCACCGCCTCCACAACGTTACCCGTACCGGCTTCCCCCTTGGTGCGGATGAAAGCCGCCCCCTCGGATATGCGTCGGAGGGCCTCGCCGAGGTTGCGCGCACCGCAGACGAAAGGCACCTTGAAGGCGTGTTTGTTGATGTGATGTTCCTCGTCCGCGGGGGTCAGCACTTCCGACTCGTCGATGTAATCGATCCCAATGCTTTGTAATATCTAAAAAGGAGGGGGAACGACCCGGAGATAAAAAAATTGTGAGTGGCCCCCATGCATTACCCGAGGGGAGGGGAGGTGGTGTGTATAGTTGCAGCAAAAAACTCGTTTACCTGAGCCTCGACGAAATGACCGATCCGCACTTTGGCCATGACAGGAATGGAAACGGCTTCGACGATCGCCTTGATCATGTGTGGGTCGCTCTGGAAATGGAAGAGTGGGCATATGTTCTAGCGACACGGATGCACGGTGACGGAGCCTTGCACTTGCCATACGCGCGACACCGCCTGAAGCACGAATATCTGCAGGCACACGCTCTAGTGCCATGACCGCGCACGCGCCAGCTTCTTCAGCTATGCGCGCCTAAGCGAAACAAGCCGGCAAGGTGGACAGCCATTAATGACCATCACACAGGAAGCGTGCAACTGGGCATTCGATTATGCGCACCTGTTCTGCATTGACGACGTCCATGATGACGCCACCCTATTCGCGGGCGTCAAAAAGCTGGTAAAGGGGGGGCGCAAGGGCACATTGAGCCGCGAGACTAGCACACCTTTAGCATCTGGGCTAGACCAGACTTGACCTGCAGATCATAGATTGCATGGAACGGATGTCACAGAATTCAATTGCCAGCAAGGCGCCTATGTAAAAAGGAAGGAGGCAGTGAAAGTGAAGGAAGCCACACACCCCAAATGTGCCCAAGTTGCTGTTTCCCGCATCTTTTACGCGTGTCGGTGCAACAACGGTTGACCCAACGGTGCTTCCTACTCCCTGGACAATCTGTGGCGAGGTACTCATCACTAGCAAGTTGAAGGTGTTTCACTCATTTGCAAAAAAAAAAAAA
>Ga0307510_10011724_pt1 | contig 10405 bp, 9 predicted proteins | sample 12_EM_MG_FD_207224 | JGI IMG/M metagenome (GOLD analysis project Ga0307510, IMG submission 207224) | Populus trichocarpa ectomycorrhiza microbial communities from riparian zone in the Pacific Northwest, United States - 12_EM | ecosystem: Host-associated > Plants > Roots > Unclassified | place...
TATCATGATACGTGCGATTAGCATACTCTCTCACTCGGCTCCCGGACAATCTTGGTTGTTGCTTTGTTGTAGGGTATGGTACGGTAGGCAGGTATATGAGCACAGTGTTATTGCTCGTGGCAAGTTAGGCCACATTGCGAGTCCTAGGAATGGAATGGAAAAGGCATGGAATTTCCTGGAGCGTTTTTTCCTTCTTTCTTTCTTCGGTGTTCGCGGGCGGTACGGTACGGATGCTGTACGAGTACCGGTATATTTTCGTCAGAGTTGGATTAGTGCTGAGGTGGGGCTTGTTCGATTGCCTTTCGCTGTTTTGCTGGGAGGGTGGCGGTTTGGTGGGCTTCGTGCCTATTCGCTGGCTCGGCTAGCCTCTTCCTAACCTGCGCCTTTTTACCTTATTTCGGGGGGGGTTTTTTTTTGCGAAAGGACGTGGTACACCAAGCTGCTGTAACACGAATACTCGAGCAGAGAGGACGGCGGACAATACCGGGACATCAAAAGGTTCTGTGCCAAGGGCCAACCTTGGTACTGCAGGGCTGCTCGTTGTCCCCTCAGCTGTGTTACTCTGAGGCGCAGGACTCGGGAGGAGAAGAGGTTACTGATATCATACCTGCATTACAGGTAACTCTGAGCCTCGGACCTGTCCACTCACCCATCCATATCACATCGTATCTGCGGTCGCGAGTTACATTCGCAATTAGGATAAAAATATAATCGAAATTCGCCTTTTAGGGTATGCCGGCATGCGCCATACGGGTAGAAAGGGGAAGGATAGCTTAACTTAACTTGGCGCCCGACCAACAAACCCACCAACAACTTCCACCCCAGCAGACGCCGGATGGGTACTCGAGTACTACTCGTAATAGCTGGGATAGATATATTGAATTGATTCATCCTCCCTCACTCACAAGCACCGTATTCTTTTCCTCTTGTAAAATAGACTTTCCACCCAATCAATCAATCAATCAGTCAATCCGTCACTTTCACAAGCTTCACCCACCCGACCAGCCAGCCAAGCAGGCGAAGGGGAAAAAAGTAAAAACGCAGCCGTGGTTTCCCCACCAACGATTGTGCCCCATCCGAGAAGCGAAACCAGGTTATTGGTTCGAGCGGGACGGACGGACGGACGAATGGATGGATGGGTGAATCGGGTGCGTACTTGTTGCTGTGCTGTTCGGTACTCGTACTCTGCCAGGGCCGTTTAGTCCGGGTACGAGCAGGTGAAGTGAGGTCAGCACCGCTACTTTTCGGAAGGTGAGAGTGAATGTAGGGAAGAAGAAGGGAGGCGAAGTGTAAAAATAGTAACTAGAAATAGATATCGTCATTTCCAGGAGATTGGGTGTTTTTGAAGGAAGTGGTACCGGGGAGAAGTAGCAAAGCTCACCTCCCGTTCATTGCACGGGACAGTCATCCTTCCTTCCTCGCACCCTGCTCCCTCCCATACTTGTAAAACCTGGGAACCCCACATTGGCTTAGTTAAATCAATATATTCCAAGCTTTCAAAAGCCCACTGTACCAGGCAAGGCCAGGCAACCATAGGCCTCGTTCGTTCATTCGTTCGTTCAGCTCAAAAGCGAAAGAAAGAAAAAAGCAGCCAACCCAACCCGTTGCACAATTTCCACCTCTTCGCTCCTTTTTTCTTTTTTCCTTCTTTGTTCTTTACCAAAGGCGAGTTCCGCACTCCCTTTGCGCGTCGCGTTCAGGGGTGGGGCCTTGATATCACGGGTTAGCGTCGAACTCGTTTTTGCACCAGCCTTTTTACTTTTTTACTTTTTTTCACTCACCTCCTACTTACGGTAGCCTACAAGTATGTGTGATCTGACATTTTCCCCTGAGTTACTTGTGCCATGGTACGTGTACTCGTAATATCGTGACATTTGTAAAACGGACTGATATTGCATACAGCCAGATATTGGGCAGAGCCTCAGAAATTTGGTAGTAAGTTATGCAATAGCAGTCCGTTTTACAAACTTCGGAATGATACGAGTGCTCGAGTGCTGTAACTTAGGGTTGGAGTGGGTACCTAGGGGGTACAGAACGATATGATGCGGTGAGTGGGCGAGTGGCGTTTTGCATCGCCGGTTGGCTGGTTTACTTACCGTGGAGGGAATTAGATCTTTTTACTAATGTTTTGTAAGCGGATGATTTGAAGAGGGGAGGTTGTATTGTATGTGCGATACTGCACCGCGTGCAGACATGCTTTCTTTTACTGTTCCATGGGGTACCTTTGTTGGATGGGATGCGATTGAGTGCGGGAAACTGCGGTTCTGGGGGGGTTCAGGAAGTCATCCAGATGAAGGAGGAAAGTTTGGCAGAGTGCATGTGTTGGCGGGAGTGGCTTTTGGCTGTGGAGAGGGGCATCTTCCAACGTGGGAGACAGAGAAGAGGGATGACGAATGGATGTTTGCTTCGTTCAATGGTAGCTTGCTAGGTGGAATGTGATGAGCGCAGTGGTGAATGCTGGAGACTCGGATGCGCTTGTACAGCACAGCAGTCGTATGGCAGTCGTATCATCGGACAGCAGCTACGCCACTGTGAAAGCTCAGTGGAGTGCTCCCCTTATTCGTCAATTTTTAAACTTCGCCTACGAAATGCCAGTATACTACACTCTCTTCGGCATCACCCATTTCATTTCATTGCTCGCCGCCTTGGGCTTTTGCTCGGCTCAATGGAGCTAACCTAACTTCCTTGGGCGATCATGTTTTACACTGAGTTCCGGCTCTGTGGTTGAATTGGTACCTGTTTATGAAAGGATGTGAGTATCATACCTGTATCGGTATAGGCGCAGTATGAAAGGGGAGAAAAGGTGCTCAACCTGCCCGGGCTTTATGTCGGAGGTGCGTTAGCTCGCTCAGTTCAAGTCTGCCCATGCGGGTGTCAGAAAAACAAACTTTGGGTACGTAGAACTTCAGGTGCTTCTGGGACTATAAGAAGGACAGGTAAGGACCCGGTACTGCATCCAAGTGATGGACTTTGGCGCTGGAGTTGGAGTTGTCCTTCATCCTAACAGGCTCTTAAAGAGGAAGTTTGGATGAGAAGCTGGTTATCTTCTTCTGGTTCGGCCTGTCTAACGTTCTTTGCACTAATATTTAGTTTGCACATCGAATGCTCTTGGGGCCAGCGTGGCTGAGGGGTATCTGGCACGTGCTGGCTAATATCAAGCGCTCTCCAGGTTGCTACCCCCCCTCTTTTGCTTGAGCAATCATGCTGGTACGGTTGCTGATCGAGTGCTGCCAGCAGGTGGAGGAATGCTATAGTTTGCGCTCAGGCCGAAGGATGACTATCAAATCCTAGAAGGAATCACTCAGGCAGACTAAAGTTCCCAGTGCGTTGAGCACTAGTTCTTGTCGACTCAAAGGATTGCCGGTGAAATTACAAGGTTCAGTTTATTGCCAGCTATGTCCCTCGGGAGGAATGTTCTGAAGGATATATAATTTATTTTTATATACGGATACTAGCATTATGCATACCCGCGGACCATATATCGAGTTTCAGTTGATCTAAGCACCTCCTCCACGCGGCAGTGCATATGACAGGATCACGTTGGGCAGGTTGCTTCCAGAGTACCGTACTTGAGCTAGTACAAGTACCGGAGGATGGTGTTCCCAAGGGGCCGTTAGCATTGGCTGCATTGGGGATGGATTCAGAAATGATTTCGTTCTATGTGTAACATAACGTCGAGGCAGGATTCTGGTTCATACATGTTGACTTAGATACCTCGGTCTAGAAGGTTTAGTAGTCGTGAGTCGCTGTGGCCTCCCGTATTGAGGAAGGCCTATCCACCTCCTACCGTAAGCAGGGAAGTGGCGTATTGGAAGACTAGCAAGAGTTCCTGTGATCCGGTAGGAACCCTATATAGTTTCAAATGTTATGTACCCTTTCCGATTTGGGACGCCTGTGTTTCGTAGGGCTGTTGGTCTTCAAAAGCCGTCTTTTGTTCTTGAATCCATCCGAATCTGGAAATCTTGAGAGATTTCAGAACTTTGGTTAATTTGTAGGGTTTGGGAGAGTGCAGGGCTGTCACGAATTCGTGAAATCCGCCACAATTTTCTAAACCACTCGCTAAGTTAGTTCGGGGTTCGGTTGGTCTTTCCCTATGCTGTACTAGTTGACCGGTAAGGCATTTTAGGACATGGAATGGATATCTGGTTGCCGCTAACACTTGCGGAAGACGACAGGTTATCTGCGCCAACCCTCTTGGCGCGACTTCTTATATTGGTGCCTGGTGCCCCAAATAGGTTCTTCCGAAATGGCTGTGGCTATTCCGGTCTACCGGTATTGAGCCCTGCTACAGCTGTTGCTTTCAAACGCTGATCCTCGCTCGCATACGCAAGGTTGCCAATGCCAAAGGTGGTGACAATAATGTGGTAGCAGTTATGATATCCCGATAACGATGAAGAATTCCTTAGAACGGATGGTTCACGAAGGAGGTGGGTGTGAGAACGTCTGGCTGTCTACCTTGTTGGGCGCCCTATATCAATACTGCTATACTCCATTCTGACAGAAACAAACACTACTTCTGGAACTTGGGCCTATATCATACCCCAGGCCCTTCACAAAGATCTGCGACAGAACTGTGATGTCTCTGGGCTACATGCACACCTACCATAGCGATACTAATTTGACCCCCACAGTATTGCCAAGAGTGCCATCAAATGTCAAATTCTGTTCCATGGGTAAATGGTATCTTCGCAGCCGTCGGCGAAACGAATGGCGATGATGTTTAGCACAGGTCGGGCTGGCTTGGAAGCCCCGTTGGCTCTTGTACTGAGGTCTGGTCTTTGGATACCGATGGGGGAGAATCTATTTAGGGAATGGTGTCCTGAACTTGGCGGAACGAAGCGAAGAGTTTATGTATCCTTAGGAGAGTTGTTTTGCCGAGTAGGTATGGTAAGATCTCCTGCAATATTAATAAAAATACCGAGGGCGGGTTACCCGCTAGAGTGAAACTTTTTGTTTCATGATTTCTTTGCTTAATCCTTGGCGGTTGCTTTGGGGCAATGCGCGTATTATCACTCGGTAGCGGACCTTCACACATTAGAGTACCCTGCGTACGTCCTAATGGCACTGCGGCGCTATTGCCGTTTCCATACCAAACAAGGGACTACTGTAGCGCTAGCATGAGGAGGAAACATAACCCAAATCAACGGGAATGTGTATATATACATATATCGGTAACAACTTGCCCTTCACATTATGTTGCGCTCCGGAGGATTGGGGCGACCGGAATATTTGCACCGCAAGGGATGTGCATTAGGCCATACACAGGGAATATCCTGGGGTATTTATGTATCACTGAGGTAGGCAGTTGGACAATATCGGGCACCCGTACACTGACAAATAGTCTGTTTGAGCTGCAGTGAGGCCAATGCCTCATAAATCTTTTAAGCCGCCCTGTCCCTACATGAGCTCTGATACTCCAGCTATACTAGAAACTTAACTTATCGGTTAGGTCAATAAAAGCCTAGAATTCCCCAAACACTGTTTTAAGTTACCTTCCCGGGAAGTCGCAAACAGCTACCGGAAAGAAGTTTCACAGTTTTCTATGCTCATCGCTCTTTAGGGATACCACATGTTCCGGGGGAAGTGAGGGCAGGCCGGGGCCCAGAACCAGACTTTTTGTATCAATCCTTGCCCGTGAGGAAAATTGAGCTTGGGAATCTGTGAAAATGGAGTTTGCCGGGGCTATGATGTTATACCGTTAGGACATAGTACCATACCAGCATTAGGCATTATCTTTAAATCTTGTATTCGCAGGGTTGGGAGAAGTGAGAGATGGGAAATAGATAAATGGAGTCGGATCGTACGGAGCGCCCGAAATCGACAGCTTGGGATCATTTCCTAACTGGGGTAGATGCGTTAAAGTGAGGCCATTTCGGAGGAGGTATTTCGTGTAGAGAGCTAGAGGAGGATATAGTAAACAGGAGAAGACAAAATTCAATGAAAGGCTCGGAGGGATAATGGAAATAGGGATATTATAACGAAGGAGGTAGCGGGGGAGGGGAATTTCGAAGAAGAGAGCCACTGACTACGCAGATACAGCTAAGGGCCTTTCTTTATGCTGTGTAAAACGTTGAATGTATATCTATCTACAGTTCACAGCGATCCACTTCAGGACATGGCGACGGATTTCCAAGTAGGAAGGTACTAGTATAAGTTAACAATTCAATATGCCAGCATCAGAAGAGTATTTGCCATTTTTGCTGGCGCACGGTGGTTTGGACCTTGCTGTTTACACAGGATCGTGTTTGAACTAGAGGAAACTGTTCATAGTGGTTTGTCCTGCAGCGGTAGAGTCTACCGGAAGCTACCGCTAAAAACCCGGTACTTGGAATGCGTTGCTGGGGAGCGCTGGATGACAGAAGCAAATAGTTCAGATAAGCAAAAGCAGTGGACCCGTTTCCCAAAAATACGGCTCATGTATGAGCTCACTAGGCTTGCTTGTGCCAAGCACCATAAAAACTCCCAAAGTTCCATTGAAGAGAAGGGCAAGTGATGCTATAGATGCAAGTCAATGTCGAATCCCCAGCGACAAAAAAAACCCTACCGTTGAATAAACCAGGAAACTTGGCGGAGAGGGCATAGAAAATTCCCTATTGGGGCTCTTCAATTTCTCGTGGCCCCGGCCTCCACCGGGTCTCCTTGCAAACCCTACCCACTCCCCTCTCACCACCACACATCCAACCCTACCACGCACGCAATCTTCAACTCCCTTAGTTCAAAACCACAAAAAGTAAATCGGTAAAAAATGAAGTACATGAAAGACGGCAATCCCGTTATCTGGGATATTTACCGTCGCACTAGGTATACCCCCCTCAACGAAGCAATTAATTCCCTATGACCTAGTCAGACAAAAAATATTTCGTGAAAACCAAAAGCTAACGAAAGTGAATTCCTGCGACAAATGGAAAGCGTTTGCGTGGCCCTCATTGATGCTCTCGACGAACTTGTCGAAGCAGGAAGAATCACCCACTCCTTGGCTCGTAGAATCATTTACAACTATGATGTCTCCATTCAAGACAATATTGGAAAGTGCGGTGTTGAGATCAAAATGAAGGTAAATATATGCTCCCCCCCCCTCTCTCTCCACATGTATAGCCCGACTATCGGATCCTTGGGATCAGCTCTTCTAAGATGGAGGTGGAAAAATAAAATTGAAAAAATACAGGCCAAAATCATGGACTATCGCTTTGTCGAATCCGTCTGGTGGTTTAATCTCAAGGACATCGCTATTTCGAAGGGCCCTTTCCAACGCCGTGCTGGGACGGAGACTGTTCGATTTGACGGCCCGCTGCGTGTCATTGCTGTTGGGTACGATGCCACCGCGAGGACTGTGAAAACTAGGATCCCGGGGCATAAGATGTTCGAGTCTGGGGATCGTCAGGAGTAACGGGGTTTGTGAGAGTGAGATATAGATAGTCTAGCTAGGCTGGTTTGTGTTTTTTCAGTTCGGTTCGAGTTGGGAGAAAGTTTGTTTGTTTCCCTCACCTTTTAGCTTGAAACTCGAATTAAATATCCTTACTTTCTCATTTTTCCATCCTTTGTCTCCTCTCTTCGTGACTATGAAAATGGGTTTCAATGCGATAGTGGGCGAACTGATCACTAGGGCCGTGGATTCGGGTTGTGAGGTGGATTTAAGATTTATTTATTAGTAAGGTAAAGGTATCGTATGCCCCCAGTTTTTAACAAAATCCCCTCAAATGCCACTGTGCTCTCGGATGCCACAGCAAATATATTATATTATCTAAGTTTTCTTAGTATGATAGCAAATTATTTTTTTGAATTCTTTCCAAGTTGTTTCCAGCTGCTGTGGTCGGGTAATGATAGCTCGAAAGCCTGCAATTTTTGGAGTGTTTTGACCTGTCTGGTCAAATGACCCCTGTTGTCGGAAGTATTACTTCAATGTGATGTGCGGCGCACATATGTTCGGCCAATGGCCAGGCAACTTGGAATGTGGTGTACGGGGAAGTAACTAGAGTCATATTGATGTATGTTGATACTGCGGATTGTTATAAAGTACCGCAGTCTGGCGCGTCTATAGGCGAGCAAGCAAGATAGAATCAATCTCTTTCTTTCTTTTATCGTTCGAGTCCCATTACTATACACTGCATCTCCGGCCTCTTCTGCGCGACCTCCGACACCTGTTGCTTGTTCCCGCCGAGTGATATTTTGTGAATGCACTTGCATCGGGCATACCGTGTGCTCAAGCCAGATCCAGGCTAGGATCCGGCCATCCGGGGTGGTAGTACCCAAGAAATGATTGGAACTTCCAGCTCAGCCTATTCAATGGTAAACGCTACTTGCGATAGGGTTTCTAGTTTCGACAGACTCACCTTCTCTGGAGGAGGATGGTGAGAGAGTGGGTGATGATGCTGCTGCTGCGGTGAGTTACCATACTGTGGCGCTATACGACAGCGCGCTGTGCTACATTCCGCTGTGTCAGTAGTAATTAGAAAACAGGATCACCAAGGTGCCGTTATAGAAAATTCCTTCCTTGTGAGCAAGGGCTTTCCAATATCTGGACACGTCAGATAGAACTTTGCTCTGCTGCTTCAAGTTTGGTGGCATGTTAGTCATGCTGTTTTTCACAAGATTGGGGGGGGTTCGCTATGGGGGTCTAAGTGGCTAGAAACCTCCTCCACTATTGATCCCGCGGGGCCTGGAAGAGATATAAGTGTGAAACAAGAGCGGCAGAGTGCGATAACGGGTGAGAATCATTGGGGTCCTTCATAGAGACTATCGCAATTTTTTAAGTAAGTAAATAATCAGAGCTCTCATTATTATGTAAGGCGCCTATGGTCTACCTAGGAACCCGGGCTTTTGATGAGGGAAGCGGTGAGCTTTATTCGCAAATGTATTTGCTATGTATATAGTGTGAGAGCTTCTATCGATAGAGTGGGAGAGCCTTCAATATCGGAAATTGGAACCCACGATATTACCACAGGCGACGAAGTTTGTGGCTTCCACGAGTGATTTTTTCCCCGTGCCGGCCACCTAGAGCGCCATAATGTATAGACCTAGTTGGTATTTCTCTACCTGGCGCTTGGGGGTTTTTTGTGGATGACTGTTTGTGTGGTGCGACACTTTTCTTCGGTGGCCCATGAAGTGGCATTAACAAGGCTGCTTTAGCGCCAGAAGACCCCCGCTTTTCCTTACCATGCCCCACTTTCCCCCAGCTCCCAAGAATCCACTAATCGACCGTACCCAACAACACCCCGTCTATAACTGTGCAAACAGCAAAGAGCCAAAGATGTCGCAACATCCAATCCATGATAATAACAACTGCTTCAATACAAACTCATTTAATGTACAGAATAATTATGTTGTTGCCGACGATCGGTCTCAACTCCTGACCTGGTTATCTCCCCTAGAGCCTAGGCTACGCCATCGGGACATCCAAGGGCGCCGCGTCGACAATGTGGGAGAATGGCTTTTACAGACTGAAGAATTCAGAACTTGGTATGAACGGAGTGAGGAAGGTGAAGGTGATAAGTCAGTGTTGTTTTGTTATGGGGGCCCGGGGGTCGGCAAAACATTTATCAGGTAATGAGAATCGTTCTCGAGAACAGAAGAGAGAGAGAGAGCCAGTGCTAACAGGATGACCACGATTTCAGTTCGCTGGTAGTGGACAGGTTGGGCGACCGGGTCAGAGGACAAAACACAGCCGTTACGTGCTTCTACTTGGATTTCGCAGCGCGAAAGGAGCAGTCAGTAGTCAGTATTCTGGGCTCCTTGCTGAGGCAAGCTGTCGGCGGAATGGAGAAGGTTCCGGGGGAAATATCACGGTCCTTTCAAGAGCAGAAAAGCGTCATTGGTGGACGAGAACCGCAACTACTGGATATAGTGAAGATGCTCCAGATCGTCACTTCCGCACTGCCCACATTCGTATGCATAGACGCTTTGGACGAGTGTGCAACAACACATCGAGTCAAGTTCCTTAATTCGCTAAAACAAATCCTCGAAAAATCCCCGCGCACACGAATATTCATCATCGGAAGGCCCCATGTCCGGGCTGAGATCGAAAAGCATCTCGCCGGACGAGTGATAAGTGTGTCTGTTGGCCCCAGCAAAGGTGATATCACCGAATACCTTCGTCTTAGACTAGACGAGGACGAAACTCCGGACGCCATGGATGAGAGCCTAGAGGCAGACATTCTGGAGAAGATCCCCGAAAATATGTCGGAAATGTACGTATAGGCAATAGCACTAGGAATCCCGCCACACGCAATCCGCTAATAGATATGCATCTAGGTTTCTACTAGTTTCATTAAACATAGATGCAATATTACACGAATCGACAATCTTCCGAAGACGAGAAAAGTTAAGCAAAATGACTGGTGGATTGGAGTTGGGAGACGTCTATGGTGCGACGATCGGGCGGATAAAGGCGCAAGATGGGGATAGATCG
>Ga0307510_10011725_pt1 | contig 10402 bp, 6 predicted proteins | sample 12_EM_MG_FD_207224 | JGI IMG/M metagenome (GOLD analysis project Ga0307510, IMG submission 207224) | Populus trichocarpa ectomycorrhiza microbial communities from riparian zone in the Pacific Northwest, United States - 12_EM | ecosystem: Host-associated > Plants > Roots > Unclassified | place...
AGTTTTAATTTGCTCAGTTTTGACTTGTTGTAATTGTAATGTAATTATCCTGTCCTTTTGGGCAAAGTTTGATATATTTGTTTTTTTAATTTTTAAAAAAATTAAGTTTTTTTACTTTCTAGTAGTTTTTAATTATTGTGATACGATATTATTAAAAAAAATTAAAAAAATATATTATTTTAATATATTTTTAAATAAAAAAAAATATTTTAAATAACAATAATCTCAAATGTTACTAATTAGGCAAAGTCCAAATTATTGTTGTTGAAAAATCAAAACAAAGTCCAAATTATTGTTCTTGGAAAATCAAAACAAAGGTAAACTAAAACGTGTGAAATATCCTCGTTGAGGTCTGTCTGAAACAAACAGACGACGAAAGATCAACCAAAAAAACCCAAACCCAAAATTTCTTATCATTTCCCTCCCTCTCCCTGCTTCCTTCAGCAACGCTGCCATTCTTTAATCCTAATCTTCTGTATTTTTTAACAACTTTTCCCACACTTTTTCAAATTCTTGGTAAGTCTTCAAAATTTCCCTTTAATTTCTATACAGGCTCTCTTTCTAGGCAAAGTTCTTAACTTTGCTTGAGAACTAGGGTTTCGTTTCCCAAAACATGACAATAAAACCCTAGGTCTGGATTCTCCATCTGGGTTTTTATTCTTTTGTTTATTTCATTGTTTTTTAGGATTAAAATGATAGGTTTTAATAGCTTTTATAGTTCAAAAAACCCCAAATTGAAAGGGGTTTTCAATGGATTCTGTACCGTGATCCTATTGTTTTTGTTTTACAATCGGGTAGATATACTTACAAATCCTTATATTGGTCACAATTCTATTCAAAGAGGTGATTTTGGTGATGGGTCGAGGGGTAATTCGATAATTCATAGACAAATCATTGAGATCAATGCTAATTCATCGAGTTTGGTTAATGTGACTGGTGATCAAAATGATTTGAGCTTAAAGAACCCGGCTTTATGTAATGGCTTGATTGATCATGATGGTTATGCTAATGAGTGCGAGTACTTGAAAGCTAACCCGGTGTGTTCATCGGGTGGGTTCTTTGATTATATCAAGTTTTTGTATTGTGATTGTGGTGATTTTAGAGTGTTGGGTTATGTGGTGTTGGGTATTTGGCTTGCTGCTTTGTTTTATTTGTTGGGGAATACAGCTGCTGATTACTTTTGTTGTTCATTGGAAAAGTTATCGAATCTTTTGAAGTTGCCTCCTACTGTTGCTGGTGTAGCACTCCTTCCACTTGGGAATGGAGCACCAGATGTGTTTGCAAGTATTGCTGCCTTCGTTGGAAAGGATGCAGGTGATGTGGGTCTTAATAGCGTGTTGGGTGGTGCAGTGTTTGTTACTTGCATTGTTGCTGGGGCTGTATCATTATGTGTTGCGGATAGGGAAGTTAAGATTGACAGGAGATGCTTCATTAGAGATATCTGTTTCTTCCTTTTTACACTCATGGCATTGTTGATAATTTTGATGGTTGGTGAGGTGAGTGTCGGGGCAGCAATTGGTTTTGTCTTGATTTATGTGGTTTATGCATTTTCCGTGGTTGCTAATGAGATGTTGAGGAAACATGCAGGGAGGTTGAAATTGGATGCTGTTACACCATTGATTCCCGTGCGAGGAAGTATATTTTCCCAAACAAGCAGTGAAGAGGATGCAAACATTTATAGTTCTCTGCTTGACCTTGAGACTGACAGTGATGTGCCCCATCTACCTTCTTCCCTGCCATCGTGGATGTGGGCTTCAAATGTGGCCATATATTCCAATCATTCGTCAAAAATCAGTTTGCTGGATCAAGAAAGGCCTCCATGGGGCTGGACTGATGAGGGCATGGGAATCAGTAGCTCTTCATTCTCATGTTCAAGTTTGTTGTCACTGATGGAGTTGCCATTGACAGTTCCCAGACGGTTAACAATCCCATTAGTTGATGATGAAACATGGTCAAAGCCATATGCTGTAGCCAGTGCTGCCTTGGCTCCTCTTTTACTGGCATTTTTGTGGAATAGCCAAGATGATGTGGGTCCTCAAAGCAGAATTCTAGTGTATTTTATAGGCACTGTGGTTGGTTGCACGCTTGGTGTTCTTGCATATCAGCATGCAAACTCCAATCATCCACCTCAGAGGTTCTTGCTTGCCTGGGTTCTTGGGGGATTTTTTATGAGCATCGTGTGGTTCTACATAATAGCTAATGAGCTTGTTGCTCTGTTAGTTGCATTTGGCATAGTCCTCGGAATTAATCCATCAATCCTCGGATTAACTGTGTTAGCATGGGGCAACTCGATGGGTGATTTAGTTTCAAATGTTGCATTGGCGATGAATGGTGGTGACAGTGCACAGATTGCAATGTCCGGATGCTATGCAGGTCCTATGTTCAATACTCTTGTTGGCTTGGGTATCTCAATGCTGCTTGGAGCCTGGTCACAGAGCACTGGTATATACATTGTTCCTCAAGACAGTAGCTTGTTTTACACAATGGGATTTCTCATATCTGGATTACTTTGGGCACTTGTTGTTTTACCTAGGAACGACATGCGTCCTAGCAAGATGTTAGGGGTGGGCCTTATAACCCTCTATGTAATTTTTCTCTCAGCAAGGGTGACCGCTGCCATGGTATACGCAGCTAGTTGACCAGCTGCTATCTTTCAGAAATGCTAGAGTCAAGACTTTTATTGTCATGACATTCTACTTGTAAAATGCAATTTGACAACTCTATCATAGCGCCTGTATATTCTAGTAACACTTGCTGTCAAATTTTGAATGACCTCCCTTTCAGGGGGCTCAAACTTTCACATGGTAAAAGAACTATTGTCGTGCCAAGAGGTTACCTTTCACTGCTGTATTGGTCAAGTAATTTTTATTTTCTAGGTTTTGTTTCCTGTTCTAGGCTTCTGGGCGAGAATGAGCAATTGTAGAGAAGTGAATCGCAATGCCAGAAGCCAGGATTGATATATGATATTTTCTTATGAATCACAGGGCTGTTATCATAGACAGTTCATTGATGTCTTCTCTTATGTAGAGTTCCAAGAGTATTTTGGCTTTGAATCGCTTCTGATGCTTAGCATATTTTGCCTTCCTTCTCGACAAAGGACGCAGCTTCCGAGGATGAAATGATTTTATTGAGCATGGGGCATAGGTTTGTTTGAAGGTATGATGGTCTTGGATGAGATAAAAGATACGGTATTGGTTGGGGCTGCATGGGCAAAGATTCTAGTTGCTGCCTTGTGAGTTTGGATAAGAATAGGTGACTCTTTGCGCTACGATCAAAATATTTTTAAATGTAAAAAAAAAAAAATTAAAATGGTTTTTTTAAAACATTAAAACTAGAGGTTAATATATGAATTTTTTAAAAAATTAATATGGACTTAAGAGTTGTTTATAATTTAGTTTTTATGGTTTCTTGGAACTATTTAATTATTAGTTGTATTATAAAAATTAATTAAATGATACTTTAATCAGTTTTTTATTTGTACATTTCACGTGGTGATTACTATATTCTAACATTATTTTTGAAAAAATAATTATATTTTAACAATTTAAATATATCTTTAATTATTAATTTGGTTGCACATATATATTAGGTTGTGTATTTTGTTATAGATGTTTTTTTTAGAAAAACAAAAAATATTTCTTAATTAGCAATTAAAATATCTAATGAAATAATTTTTTTTTAAAAAAATTAAACTTCTTCATCCTTATATATTCAAATTTTCATTCATTTTTTTTAATGAAAATGCCTTTCAAATAACTGAAAGTAAAATTAATTTTTTAAGAAATAAAATATAAAATAAGAAACTTGAAAACCCTATAAATTTTTTTAAAAAAAGAGTCAATGTGAAAAAAAAATAGACACAAGCATGCGAGCCTAACCTGGATTGCCTAGTGCGTCTGACCATTAAAAAAAAGCCTAGGGGTACACATTTGGGCCATTTCAATTTTATTTTTATTTTTTTAATGAGGTAAATGACATGTCATTCTCCTTTAAAAAATAACAAAAGATGCATCATTTACTGAAACTAAAATTCTGAATATTGGTGGTAGTTGAAAAATCAAGAAAATGATTATTTTGGGTTAATAATTTATTTTTTTCAAGCTATTTTCACCTTCAAAACATCATAAAAACCTTTTTAAACGACTTCAATACACCTAAAAACCAAAATCAATAAAAAAAAAACTTGACCTCTTTTTCATGTATGTTGAGAGACAAACCATCATCATCAAACTCTTTTCGTCGAATAAAACTCATTAACATTAATAACGATGAATTTATATCCTTGAAAAGTGATCAAACCAACGTTTTACTCGCTCCTCTCTATTTTCATATGACTTTTTCTTTCCTCTACCTAACGCGTTAAGTGAAATGCAAAGAAATGAATTTTAGACTAAAATTGAAATTATAAAAAATAAAGTGATTATAGAGAGAAAAAAGAGTGAGGACTAAAAATAACTTTTTCCAAGAATTTTAGATTGACCATGCATTCTCTCCATGTTATACACTTTTGTCCCTTGTGTTTTAATAGTCTATCCTTAACAATTTATCATAAATTCGTCATTACTCTAGCCACTAAAAAATTGCAATTAAAAAAGAAATTGAGGATTAAAAAATTAAAATAAAATTGAGGATGTTAAAAAAGTTTACCGTAAAATACCTATGCGTCTTAGCATGTTTAGTAATTTTGGCTAGTTGATTGGAATTTTTGCAGGATCCTTCCAAAGGATACATATTATATGGGAAGGAAGGCTCCCCTCCTTGTCCCCTTGATGGCTTCCACGTACTCATGATCAGGTCTATGTTCTTATGTGTTCATTTAATTAGTACATAAATTTTCTTCTCCCTTTGATTCTCTAATTGGGATCCTGTTCATGGAATCCAAACGGAAGGTGAACTTGTTAGTAAGGCTGATTAAAGTCATTGAAGAAGTCCACTTATTTAGCTATAATTTTGATTCTTTTACTCAAACCTAATGGAATCTAAAATTAGTATTTATTAATAATGATATTCTAGACTTACCCCTTATTTACACAAAATCTTATACTCAAATACCACATAACATAAATACTTTCCCCATTTTGTCCAAAACAATATAAGCTTTAAATAATATTATTTGCTTATATGTTGTTAAACTAGTAAAATATTTATTTCTTTTCGAGTTATTGTGGGTTTTCCAACTCATTACATTGAGTTGGCAAGCTATAACTAGTGTTGAAAAATTTTAATTTTTTGTAAGAAAAAAATTATTTATTTTGGATATTTTAATCTCAAGAAACAATAGTGGAATAGGCAATAAAAAAAAAAAAAGAAGTAGTAAAACAAATTATCTTTTTTATGAAATATATTGTTTTGGATACTTGTTAGATTGTTTGGCTTCCATTGTGCTATATTGTAATTATTGTTTTGTGCTTTGAGTGTTGTGTTGAAAGTTAAATCGTTCAATTGTTTCATAATGAAATGATGTGATGTATAATGTATTGTTTGAAATAGAATTACTATTAAAGACATAACTTCAAGACTTTCATTAAGAAACTAAATAAACTAGATGAAAACTTGAGAGATACTTTCAAAGTTAAAATCAAAAGTTAGGGGTGATTATATTTGGTTCGTTTTGGTTTTTATTAAAAAAAAAATAATTAAATCGATTTTTTTTAAAAAAAAACCAAAACTGGTTCAAACCGACCGGTTTCGGTTTGGTTCGGTTTTTTAGAACAAAACCGGTTTAAATCGATTTGCTCGGTTTTTTCGGTTTGGCTCGGTTTTTTTTCCAGTTTGGGTTTGGTTCGGTTTAGTTTTTTCGGTTTCAGGTTTATAAAATCAAAATCGAACCGGTCTGTTTTTTTAAAATTTTAATCGGTTTTTTTTCACGGTTCGATTTTTTCGGTTATTTTTTTTTCCAGTTTTCTCGGTTTAATTGGTTTTTCGGTTTTTTTCTCACCCCATTCAAAAGTTATGAGAAATATAAGTAGGGAAAAAAAGAGTTGAAGTTTCAAATTCTTCTTCTATTATATTGATTTATGGCAGGATGTCCATGTACTATTATTTTGATTTAGTATGTTTCTAAACTATATTAGTGTAAACCTCAGTTAGTTTAGTATATGTCATGTGATTATTTGTAATTTTTTATTTTAAAAAAATTATTTTTAATATCCATATATTAAAACAATATAAATGTATAAAAAAATAAATTTTAAAAAAATAAATAAATTTTAAAATTTTAAAAAAACACTATTAAACCAGAAGAAAAAAACATAAATCCTATACATCTTTGTCATTACCATTACAAAAGAAAAAAAAAAAATTGTATTTGAATTTTGAACATAGCCGCGAATGCAATAATGATTCAGATAAACCATTTCTATAATAAAAATATCAACTAAACTTTGCCATTGGCTGGATGGAACACATGTGGTCCCAATTGAAGTCTCTTTTGCTCCCTATGCTCCTTTTCCCATTAAAAAGACCATAATCTCCAACCACCTCCGACGACGACGGCGACGATTTCCCAGGGATCAGAAAAAACTTCATGGCCATTTCCCCCGTCTCCTTCCTTCACTTCCTCCTCCTCTTCCTCTTGAACCAACCATCATCATCATCATCGGACCATCCACAAACCTTCATCATCCACGTCTCGAAATCCCACAAGCCCTCCCTTTTCTCTTCTCACCATGATTGGTACACCTCTATCATTCAATCCCTCCCTCCTTCACCTCAACCTGCCAAGATCCTCTACAACTACAACCATGCCATCCACGGCTTCTCAGTCCACCTCACACCCACCCAACTGGCAAAGCTCCGCCTTGTGCCGGGCATTCTTTCAGTCATTCCTGATCAAATTCGCCAACTTCACACCACGCACACCCCTTCTTTCTTAGGCCTATCAGAAAGTTCTCGCCTTTGGCAAAATTCTGGTTATGGTGATGGTGTGATTATTGGAGTTCTTGACACTGGAATATGGCCTGAACATAAGAGTTTATCGGATTCCGGTCTATCTGATGTTCCTGCCAATTGGAAAGGGATCTGCGAGACAGGACCTGACTTTCCAGCCTCTTCTTGCAACAAGAAACTTATTGGCGCCAGAGCTTTTCATAAAGGCTATATAACTCATTCAGGGTGGCCTATTGATGAATCAAAAGAATCTGCATCTCCAAGAGATACTGAAGGTCATGGCACACACACAGCAACAACTGCAGCTGGATCTTTAGCTCATAACGCGAGCCTTTTCCAGTATGCAACAGGAGAAGCTCGTGGTATGGCCTCAAAAGCCAGAATTGCTGCTTACAAGATTTGTTGGAGTTCAGGTTGTTATGACTCTGATATTCTTGCTGCGATGGATCAGGCTATCTATGATGGAGTCCATGTGATTTCTTTATCTGTTGGTGCTACTGGTCATGCTCCTCAATATGATCATGATTCGATTGCGATTGGGGCTTTCAGTGCATCACAGCATGGAATTGTTGTGTCTTGCTCTGCTGGGAATGCAGGACCAGGTCCATATACTGCTGTTAATATTGCTCCATGGATTCTTACTGTTGGTGCTTCAACAATTGATAGAGAGTTTCCGGCCGATGTAGTCCTGGGCAATGGATGGGTTTTTAGTGGGGTCTCACTCTATTCTGGTGACCCACTTGTTGATTACAAGCTTCCTTTGGTGTATGCTGGTGACGTTGGGAGCAGGTATTGCTATATGGGGAGTATAAGTCCATCAAAAGTTCAAGGGAAGATTGTGGTATGCGATCGCGGAGGGAATGCAAGAGTGGAGAAAGGAGCTGCAGTGAAGCTTGCTGGTGGGCTTGGAATGATCTTGGCAAACACAGCAGATAGTGGTGAGGAGCTGATTGCTGATTCTCATCTTCTGCCGGCTACTGAGGTTGGTGAAATTGCTGCCAATAAGATTAGACAATATATCAAATCGGACCAGTCTCCTACTGCAACAATTCTGTTCCGTGGAACAATAATTGGGACTTCACCTGCAGCTCCTAAGGTTGCTGCCTTTTCAAGTCGTGGTCCAAATTATTTGACACCGGAGATTCTGAAGCCAGATGTTATTGCTCCTGGTGTTAACATCTTGGCTGGTTGGACTGGATTCGTTGGACCAACAGATTTGGAAATTGATCCTAGAAGGGTTGAGTTCAACATAATATCAGGTACCTCAATGTCTTGTCCTCATGTTAGTGGAATTGCTGCTTTGCTTCGAAAAGCATACCCAGATTGGTCTCCAGCTGCTATAAAATCTGCTTTAGTGACCACTGCTTATAATTTAGACAATTCTGGCAAGAATATCAAGGATCTTGCTAGTGGTGAAGAATCAACACCCTTCATTCATGGAGCTGGACATGTTGATCCCAACAGTGCTCTTGATCCTGGACTGGTGTATGATATGGACACAAGTGACTATATTTCATTCCTTTGTGCAATCGGGTATGATTCTAATCGAATTGCAGTGTTCGTCAGAGAGCCTCCTAGTTCGGACATATGCAGTGGAAAAGTGGGCAGTCCAGGCAATCTCAACTATCCATCATTCTCTGTTGTTTTCCAGTCTACTAGTGATGTGGTTACTTACAAGAGAGTGGTGAAAAATGTTGGGAGTTCTCTTGATGCAGTTTATGAGGTTAAAGTGAATTCTCCGGCGAACGTTGACATCAAGGTATCACCAAGTAAGCTTGTGTTCAGTGCAGAGAATAAGACCTTGTCCTATGAGATTACCTTCTCCAGTGTTAGCTTGGATTGGCCTACCATTATCCCATCAACATTTGGATCAATCGAGTGGAGCGATGGGATTCATGGAGTAAGAGGTCCAATTGCTGTCAAGTGGCGTCAAGGATCATCCAGGGATTACATTTAAGAACTGGACACGGGAGAAGTTATTTGGAATAGTTTCAAACTTGGGGCATCGTCTGCCTCATGTACAAGTTATGTGATCATGATTTAAGTTTTCATTTTACCAAGATTTCAATCTGGAGATTGTGGAATGTAACGTAACGATACTTTCCACAGTGAATTAGATCAAATAATGCTTTAATTGATTCTGCAATTGTAATGATCAAGAGTTTTAAGCAGTAATGGGTTATGCGATAGAAAAGAGAGTGAATGAGGAGCGACTTGTGCCTGTTTTAAGCTGTTGAAGATTATCAACCATTCATACCCGCAGGCATCTCCATCTCGATGATCTTGTGGGAAAATGCCTGCATCCAAAGTCACTAGGTGATGAAAAAATACACCCGCAAACACATAGCCACTGGCTTGACTTCATGTATTTGTTTATTTTGATGAATGACAAGCTAAGATCTATAGCTTTGACACAGACTGATAATTCAAATGCACCTCCATGGTCTGTCTACACCTTACGGGGGAAATTACGCACATCACCAAGTACGTTGGTGATGAGAGAGAGAAAATGCACAAGGAACTAGTCGAGCTCTTTTTTTCTCGAAAATGGTTGAATGAGTAGCTAGCCAATTCAAGTGGGACATAGAGCTTTAGCACCATACGATTAACGATATGGAAACGAGAAGGCTGGTGGATTTGACTCGACTCTTTGTAAATGAGAAAGTAATAATAGAAGTAAACTAGAAGTGGTTTGCATCAACGACGCTTTGGCCGAGTGGTTAAGGCGTGTGCCTGCTAAGTACATGGGGTTTCCCCGCGAGAGTTCGAATCTCTCAGGCGTCGTCTCATTTTTACCTTTTTTTTTTCCCATGTCTTGCTGATTCGTCTGCCTTAATACTGCATTTTATGAACACCTCATCTTTACTACGGTTGGAATTTGGTAATTGTTTATGAGCACCTCATCTTTACAACTCCGCTTGCATTCAGCAGGTAAAATACAAGCCATGCAAATCTCTCACAAGAACCACTTGGTCAACCAGCACTAGTAACTTCTGACTGATGTACTTAAATGATTCTCAATTAAAAATATATTTACAAACTTTTATCATTTGATGTTTGAACCTGAAATTACAGAAGAAGCAAGCCTCTTGATCCCAAACTTTTATCATTAAGCCACCATCTAGATGGTTAAACCTCATCTTTACTACGGTTGGAATTTGGTAATTGTTTATGAGCACCTCATCTTTACAACTCCGCTTGCATTCAGCAGGTAAAATACAAGCCATGCAAATCTCTCACAAGAACCACTTGGTCAACCAGCACTACTAACTTCTGACCATTTGATGTACTTAAATGCTTCTCAAGCGAGGTTGTTAAAAATATATTTTTAACACGACACAGAAAATATAAAATAAACTTGGATCGTAAAATAATAAAGAATTTTTTTCCATACACAGTTTAAGTATCTTAAAATATATAGTTCAAATAAAAATTCATACATAATTCAAGCACCTTAAAATACATGGTTCAAATAAAAATTTATATATATATATATATATATATATATTAAAAT
>Ga0307510_10011726_pt1 | contig 10402 bp, 3 predicted proteins | sample 12_EM_MG_FD_207224 | JGI IMG/M metagenome (GOLD analysis project Ga0307510, IMG submission 207224) | Populus trichocarpa ectomycorrhiza microbial communities from riparian zone in the Pacific Northwest, United States - 12_EM | ecosystem: Host-associated > Plants > Roots > Unclassified | place...
GTGGAATGGCGATGAATATGATGTTAAAGTTTGAGAAGTATTGGGGTTTTGAAGGAAATCAGAATTTTTTGTTATACGTGGCTAATGTCTTAGATCCACGTTTCAAGTTGAAATATGTGAAATTTTGTTTTGGTGATTTGTATGATTATGACAAAGCACAATTGCTAACAAATAAGGTGAAAGATGTTTTGGTGAGCTTGTATGAGTTTTATTTGAAAATTGATGAAGTGGTGGATAATAATAGGCATAAACAAGATGTTAATGTTATTGATGATGTGGAGGTAGATGTTGACATTTTGGCTCAGTTCAAAAGATATTTACAGGAGATGGATAGAGTGGAAAATAAAAATGAGGTTGAGAGGTATTTGATTGATAGTTGTGAGGATCCTAATAATGATAAGTTAGATATTTTGGGTTGGTGGAAGAGTAATTCTTTGAGATATAAGACACTTTCAAAGGTTGCACAACATGTTCTGGCTATTCCTATATCCACAGTGGCTTCTGAATCAGCATTTAGCACAGGTGGTCGTGTACTCGATCAGTTTCGAAGTTCTCTACCTTCAGCAACTGTTCAAGCACTCATTTGTTGTCAAAATTGGTTGCATCATGGATCAATTCCAACTGATATTAGAAGCTTGATAAATGATCTTGAAACCTACAAAAACCTTGAGTCAGGTGATTTTTTTTTATAAACTTGCACCTTTTATTTTTTGATTTATTAATTAAATCGTTTGCAATCATTTAACATGTCTAATTTTTTATTTTGTAGAATTTGGTGGAAAGTTACATCTAGCAACGGATGATAATTAGTTCAAAAGTTACTTTGATGGTAAAATACTATTTTTTTTTTTTTTTACATATTTTAATTTATTTTATCATGTTATAATTTTAGATCTTGATTTTCAGGTTTTGATGTCAATAGTATTAAGGAATCAAAGTGTAATGTTCTTGCCATCTTGATGTGCTTTTCGATTAGGATGATGTGCACAATGAAGATTTATATTTTTTGCATAAAGTGTTTTATTTTTTATGGCAAGGTTATTTGTTGTTTCTTTTTAAGACCTTTTGAAGGTGATGCTTTGTAATTTAAATTTTAACTTGGTGTGTGTGTTATTTAAACTTTGATGCAGGAGGAGTCCAAAACATAAATATTAGAAAGACTTGCAACATATTGAACACAATATTAGCATTAATAATTTAATATAAATGAATATTTAGTGATAAAAAATATTAAATATATTATAGAATCTTATAACAAAATTAGATAATATTAACATTAATTACAAGCCTATCAGAAAGGCCATAAAAAAGCCCAAAAAATACAGGTTTTCTGGTTTTTATGTTAAAAAACCGAACTAAATCGAAAATGGTCAGTTTGATCTGGTTCTAGTTCGGTTCCGGTTTGAATATTTTAGTTTTTTAAAATTTTATTTTGGTTATTTTTTAAGATAAAAATCAAACCAAACTTAAAATAATTATCTTAAAAAGCAATGTCTAGGATGTTGGTTGAGGAACCTGCATATATCAGTTGCGCATCACTTAATCTCTCAATAACCTTTTTATCAATTTGGGGTCTTTTGCAGCACTTCAGTCGTCACTTTAGTAAACAACTCCTAAGATACAAGTTTTACAATGGTTGTTCAAGCTTGTTGTGTGAAATGACAGTTCCCTCAAGGACAGGTAACACATTTACGTTGTCCATTCCCATGACATTGCAGACAACTACAACCACTAGCATTCTACACATTTCTGAACTTCTTTTCGGGCCTGTTTTCTCCTTAATTTTGAAAGTAAGAAATTTTGGCTGGAATATTTGTCAGCTAGGGAAGGTGTCCTTTTCAGCAGGGCTTTGACAAATAACTATGGATATGATTTATATTATTTTATAAAATATTATTTTAAATAAAAGTTTTTTAAACTTGAAATTTACACAGATTTATATTATTTTATGATTGATTTTTATCAGATAAATAAGAGTAATAAAATTCTAACTCGTAATTATTTAATTATAAAAACTCTAATATCATATTAAAAGATCAATTCAATGCATAAACTTAAAAACTGCAAATTTCAAGATATAACATGTTAAATATAGTTGTGTCCACTGTATCTAGAAGAAACTGACAGAAAGCTGAAGGAAACAGCGTTAATATTCTTCCGTTTACTCTGTCTGAGGATTTTTACTAGGTTTAAAAAGACAGCCCCACCTTTGAAATCGACATCAAAACTTGCTAGTTCTGGTTCTTGATATATATAATCTGTATATGCTCGATGTCCCTACGAAATTAATTTATTATGTATTAATCGATGTCATTTTCTTAGCTTAGCATAGATTCAAGTTGCATGTCAAATGGATCCACGATGGGCTTTATTCGACTGCGTATGCGTATGGATAGATACGAGTATTGTGACAGGACTAATGTCCATGCCTTTTCCTTGAGATGTGTTAGAGAGATCTGCTTCGAAGCAGGGTTTGCGAAAGGAAGAATAGTTTTTAAACCTGGTCCGGTTTAAGGATCAAGTTTTGGGTTTTGATCGGGTCATTGGGTTTTGACCGGATCATCCAGGTCAATTTCTATTTTTTTATAAAAATTAAAACGATGTCGTTTTATTAAAAAAAACAAAAACAAAAGCCAACGGGTTGCAACCGGGTTTTGCCGGGTCACCCGGGTTTAACCTGTCGGGTCAGCCGGGTCACACCAGATTTTGACTTTTTCTATTTTTCCTAAACCCGGCCCGGTTCCATGCCCAGTTTGGTTGAGTCCCGGATCGACCCGTCAGGCCGGACCGGGCCGAGTTTCAAAACTATGAAAGGAAGATCTAACTCTTACTTCTTTTAGCCTTTCATAACAAGTGTAAGCAATTTAGCTTAAAAGAGAAATAAGTCTTAATTTCTTTTATCTAAATAGCCCTTTAGTTTTTTTGTTTCAAAAATAGTTTTGGAAAAAATTAAAAAAAAATATTTTGTTTTCTATTTCAAATTAATTATTTTTATGTTATCAGATCGTTTTAATATATCGACATCTAAAATAAATTTAAAAAAAATAAAAAAATATATTATTTTAATATATTTTTAAATAAAAAAATCCTTTAAAATTAGTAAAAAAGTATTACGGCATGATCCTATAAATTAATGAGATCCTCCTATCATATAATTAAATAACAACCTCACTGTATTTATAGAAGCTTAGTGACAAATCTCTCTCAAAACTCTCCTTCTCTCACATCATTCAACCACTAAAACTACACATCTTTCAACTACCTGCCACTCAACTTGCGCCTGCTAGTATTGACTCCTCTTCCTCCCATACCTCTCTCTACTTGCATCCATTCCTTTTGATTGGTGTATTTTTTTTATTATTATTAATGTGGACATTCATGCTAATTTAATTTGTATATATTTTGATTAATTTTACGGATTCTAAAATTAATGACTATATAAGCCTTCAGTGATCCTAAGATGACTCAAACTGGTAACTATTAAGAAGCAAATTCAAAACCTGACCAATTAACTTACTCCTTAGCTTGGTGTATTATTGCTTTTACAAGTCATAACATTGGCTCTTGGCATCTCAAATGATTAGCCTACCAGTCATTTATTTTGTGCTCAAGAACCCTCACCCGCACAATCAAGGCTATATAATCACTCAAACTAAATTCAATAACCCTTTTAATTTATCTCAAAGCAATTGATTTTGGATGTTGGTATCACGACCTGATTCATGGATCCATGATCAGAATACAGATAAAGTTTTTCTATCTAAAATTTCATATCTAAACGAATCCAAACTTACATATAAAATTATTTTTTAAATAATTCAATTTAAGCCTTTAGGAGCGTTATTGTCTTTACCTATTTATTCTTTCTCTTTATTTTTCCAAACATCACGGTAGGTTTCAATAAACCAGTAGCTTAAAGAGTAAATGAAGGTAAAGGACTTGGAACCTTCATTTCCCTTTCTATTCTTCATGATGTTTCTCTCTTTCTTCTTTAAATCTTGATGTTTCTAAAAGAACTTGATTAACATCTAGTCTAAGTCTTTTTTGGCCTGGGATTCTTTTTTCTACTTTGGCTTTATGTGAACAGAACTTTAAGGACTGATTTGATGAATTTAAAGATTTACACGTCACAATTCCACAGAGTCATCTATAAATCTGCACACAGGAAACTTGTAATGAGTTCTGTTACTGAAAACACAATGTAGAGTCAGAATGACACTCCAATATTGCAATCTTCTCTCTTTGTTCCATAGAGAAATTTCTGATGAAACATTGTGACGTTAGAAGATGCTTTGCCTCAGCCTAAACTCTTTATTACAAACTTCTTACAACATTTTATTTCAGGAAACAGGAGTTCTAAGATAATAATTATATATTCATAACTATTTATAAAAATACGAAATATGTATCAAAACATTTGATTTGACTAATATACTCTTATTTTATTGACTTAACCCCTCAATATTCAAAGACCGAATCGTGATAAAAAGATTGAAATATAAATCCTCAAACAATAAGGACCTAATATGCATAACTTGAAATTATAGGGCTAATTTGAAGTTTCCGTGCATGTGAATAGTTAAATTGAAAAATAGCTCTGTTTTTTTTATTTTTTTATTGATATTAATTTTGATCCTTATATTTTCAAATTGTTCCAATAATAAATGAAAATTCTAGTTTAAATTTGAAATATTTTGTGACATATTGAATAAGTGAGAAAAAAACAAATTGAAATAAAACTCAATATATAAAATCATATCAATATAACTTCAAATGATGAAATTGAAAAAAATATTTCAATAACCATAGTGCAAAATAATAAGAATTTATAGGATCTAAAAGGAAAATGTTACCTAAAAGGGGTAAAACATTTACTGTAGCTTTTTTTTTATATCGTTACTCTATACCGACAGTCATTGTTAATTGGAACAATAAAATTATGATTTTGCCCTTCACAACAAAACATAAATAGCCTTGGAAATGGGAGGGTAAAGTGGTTTTTTGTTGTTTTGTACACAGTAAAATTAGTAATATACCCTTAAAAACCAAAAATCATGGGCTGGCGGGAAGGGGTGTTTTTTATTTTTTTTCATTTCAAATGCACAATAAAATTATCAAAATACCTTTGAATTAAAGTTATCTTTGCCTTAGGTCAAGGGGTTTTACGTCTTTCCCATTTGGTTTTTTTTTTATTATTGTCAAGTCTGATCCGGGGCAATTTAGTATTTAGACATGTATAAAATATAAATTAATTTTTAAAAGTCAATTGTTCATGACATTCACAAGGGCACATGTGAATTCTCTCACGATCTTTGTTCGGCGTGTATATAATCATTCAGCAGCCAAAACTAGACTTCCACGATGACATTTTATTTCTCATGGTGTAGCCTCTATTAATGGGCGGTATATTTACCAAAAAAATGTTGCTTTTTGCTTCGATGGTCATTTTTTTTTTCTTCTTTCTTTCCTCCCTCCTCCTCGATTTAAAAGCCTTCTCTTATACATTTTCAAAATAGCCTTTCATTTTTTTCTTTCAAATTTGGTCCTTATTTTTTATTGCTATTTTTTTTAAATAATCCATAAAATTAGGATTGTCTTTTAATTTAACCCTCTTTTTATTTTTTTACTTAATTTTTTTTGAAGCATTCTTTTAATTCAACCCCCTTTGAAATTCAAAATTATCCGATGGAATTGCCATGTAAACAAAAATAATTATATTTTTTATTAAAACTTATTATATATATATATATATATATATATATATATATATATTATTAAATAGTCTATATGTTAGTAGTTCAATTATCTAACCAGTTTAAGAATATGGTAGGACACATTATATCCCCACTATAAAATAATTGACAAAAAAACGAAGTTAATATTTTTTTATTAATAAAAATCACCTAAACCTATTACATAATACAACTAAAAAAACTTGAAAACATTATGAAAAGTGAAGCTACTCTTCTTTTTATTTTTATTTTTTTTTCAATTCAAAGCCCCACTCTCTCTCTCTTTCATCTCTCTTCTTTTTTTCTTTCAATTTCATCCTTTATTTTTTCAATTTAATTCTCATACTTTTTTTAGCAATCACTCGGGTTGCTTTTAAATCTTCTAAGTCGACTAAATCACATCGAGACATCTCTCACATTGTTTAATTTTAAACTTGGCTAGGAAAAAAGTTAGGTTGTAAGGTTTTTATGTCAATTTCATCATTTTTTTTCTTCTCAATTTTGTCCTGAAACTTTTTTTATTGGTCGGCTAAGTTATCTCTAGACTGACTAAGTCGACTGGGTCATCTCGGGGCAACTCCTATACAGTTTGATTTTAAATCCGAGCTAAATAAGGAGTTGAATAAGAAAGTTTTAAGGTTAATCTACTAGATCAAGTTTAATAACAATATCAAATAATTTTATACATAACACAAACTTGTAAACTAGTTTTTCTCTATAGTGCCTCTTGTATTTTTTTTACAGGGTTATTGTCGGCCAAATCTAGGTTTCGGTTTTCTTTATACTCCCTTATCTTCCCATTTCTTCTTTCCTCCATTTATTTCTTTTAGGTCTTCCTTTTGCTTTATCCTTTCCTTCTCTTTTCTAACCTTTCTTTTGGTAGGCCTTTTGGTCTTTCACTCCTTTTCATTGTGGTAGAGCTTCTTCTTTTTTGGGATGATTCTTCAGTGCGCTTTCGAGCCCTATCATATTGTACTTTTAAGACTTTTCATCTTTGCCCTGGATAGGTTACCCATAACAATGAGATCACTTTTCATTTTTTTTTCACCTATATAGGTCACCCATTACAATGAAACTGCTTTTATATTTTTTCCATCTGGGTAGGTCACCTATAACAATGAGACTATTTCTGGAAAAACCTTTGTATGTTTCAAAAAAAAAATTGGATTTTTCATTGACAAGGAATGTTTTTCTTTCAAATGACTACTTTCTCGATTATAATGAGACTACTTTTCATATATTTTTCTACCTAAGTAGGTCACTCATTACAATGAAACCGCTTTTCATATTTTTTTCATCTGGATAGGTCACCTGTAACAATGAGACTATTTCTGAAAAACCTTTGTATTTTTCAAAAAAAAAATGGATTTTTCATTGACAAGGTATGTTTTTCTTTCAAATGACTAATTTATCGATTTCAACATCTCTCAGTGAAGATCATCTGTCAATCTAATGTTTTCAAAGTTTTCAAGACTCTCAAAGAAGCACAAATTCTTTTTTTGTGTCTACTTTTCTTTATAAATTTTCTACGCAAAGCCAAGAGAAAATGAAATTTTTCAATGTCTCTGCATCGTAAATATTATAAAAAGGGGCACCTGTCATAACTCAAACTTTGACTTATTTTATTTTTATCTTATTTTATTTTTTATAATAATAAAAAAAATGATGAAAAAAATGAAAAAATAAATGAAATGAAAAAAAAAACATATGAAATGAATGAAGAATAAATTGAAATATGGGTCAAGCCAATATAAATAGAAAGTTTGGGGACTTAATTAAACTTTGGATTAGTCAAATCAAGAACTTAATTGTAGAATTGATAAGTTTGAGGACTTAATTGAACTTAGAAATAGTTTAATTAATGAAATCAGGGGCTTAATTCAAGAAATACCAAAGTTTGGGGCTGATTTGGGTCAACATTGCAAGAAATTAAAGTAAAAGTACCATTTGTAAATGGTGCTGAAATGCAGGGTCTAATTACAATTTACCAAGGGCTTGATTACAAAATCTCCAAGCTTCAGTGACCAAACTGCAAACCGTTATTCCCATCCCAAAAACGGCGTCGTTTCTTCTTCATGGCGCTGAAGATGCACTATTCTTCTTCCTCACCAGGAAGAAAAAAAATGGACGCCAGCTGCCCACGCCCCCACGATGCATGCCATTGCTGAGGCATGAACGCATGGTATTCTCTGGCTTTATAAAAGGCAGAGAAAGGCCATGACCAAAGAGGAGGAACTGAAAAGGAAGACGGGGAGGACAAAAAAAAACAGAGAATACAGACCGAGAGAGTATACAGAGGGAAACACACACAGAACACAACAAGGAAACAGAGACACGAAGGAGGAAAACCAGGACGACAGAGAGAACGAAAAGGAGGGAAAGGACGCAAGAACAGAGATAAAACAGAGAAACACAGAGAGAAAGACTCGAGGAGCTAAACATAAAAGAACAAAAATGAGAAGAAAGAACGGAAGGGAGTGGCATCCTAGGTTCTTCCCGGAATTCCAGCGACGAGCTCAGGAAAGCCTTCGCCCAGCAACGCTTGTGGATCAGGTAAGCTTTTTGTTCCCTCCCTTACCATTTATACATAGGCACTATGCAGCTTGAATTTTAATTAACCCTTCATTGTGCACGCACGCGAGACACGTGCCTACTGGCCAGCCAGGTCGCTCTGATTTGGGCTAGTGACCAGGCTGAGCCGCTGGGTCTAGCTCAGCCCGTATGCACTGAGCTTGACTTGGCCCCAAAAAATAAAAGGAAAACAAAAGAAAGTTGAGGTCGGGCTGGCTTGGGCCTCCAAGCCCAACCAGCCTAATTTGATTTGGGCCAAGTGTGTGTTTGGCAAAACACACCCTTATGCCGATCCTCTTTATTTTATTCCTTTTTGTTTTGATATTCGGCCAAACAAGTTATTTTTAGATATCAGAAAATTTCAAAAAAATTTAGGGATCTTCGTTGGTCTATTTATGGGTCCCTCGTATTTATTTTGTGTTGTTTTGATAACTTTTGCAGTATATTTGATTTACAGACTTTAACCGTGGGATGTGAATCTGATATGCAATACATTTTTCTTCTCTAAAAGAAAGATAAAGATAATAAAAAAAATAGTTTTCTTTTTTTTAATCTAAATTTTATGGATTTATTCACTAACACTAGAGTCAGGAATACTATACTTTTTTTAGCTACGTAATATTTACCAATGCCAGAGTTGGAAGCATCCGTAATTGATTATTCACTAACACCAGGTTCAAGAATGTTACAAGCATACCATCGGTAGCATAGTATAACAAACCTTTAGCAATTTAAGACAAAATCAGCAATGTAGTCTACCTCAAGTAGGACGTTTAAGGGGTGATAATATCTTTTCTTTTGCGTAACCAGTCCCGTATCATATAATCTTTATTGATCAATAAGGATTCTTAGTGACCATAATACTAGGTGATGACTCCTTAAACTAGACCTTTCTCATCAAATAACAAGATGTCAGAAACCTGTTCTTTTCGTGAAGATTAATTTTTAAAAGGTCGTCTCGATGTCGGGTGCGACCATGGCCAAGAGCCAAATCAGAGAAAACATCCTTAAACTCTTCGGTGCCCACCCTATTAGAAGTCCCAGGTGCCGCTTCATCAGTTGATAAGGTAGGAAGTTGAGGTAGACGAAATATCATCATATAAGCCTCTATTGGTGAGACTAGAGCACGAGCAACCACTGGGGTAGAGACTCTTCTCCTCTTAAAATGGGTGGCAGCATTGTAATCATCATAGGGGGAGTCAAATTTACTACTTCCCTGAATAAGGGAAAATCATGACCCCCAACTTCTATAGAGGTTATGGCCCTCACCACTATCTCCATAGAGGTAGAGCCCTAAGGAGCAGAGAGATCCCCGACAATGAAGGTCAAGTATCCCATCACCTCTTCACCCTTGCCTCTACTAGTTTCATGAGACAAAGACCCTCAGACAAACCTTTTGTCAGAAGGTTGTCCTAAAGCTTCTCCTTCTCCTTCAACAATTAGTCATGTAGGGACAAACGAGGGTCAAATTTTTGTTTTTAATAAAGTGAAAAAGAGAGAGGAAAAGCAGGGTGGCAACATACCTTGCAAAATAGCCTGATAATATCATTTGTCCATTCTATTGACTTCATAATCAGTTAAAATCGAATCTAATATGACACAGTTCTTCTCCTCATTCGAGCTTAGATGAGGCTTGTTGTTTACTTCGTGAGGGGGACCCTTCAATAGTGGAAGCAACCCCATATTGGTTGTAGTCCTTTTGTAGTATCAACTGTCCCAATGTATCTTATGTCCAATCACCTTCCCCTTCACTTCTTAATATGTGTTGGCTTTCTAGTCAACATGTTCTTCATAGTGTCATTGTTTCTATTGGTGAAGGTAAGGAACCATCGCATGCCATTGCCACCATCGGTGTCAGTGACTAGTTGATAGCAACTCCTCAAAACATTGACCATGGAATCAAGCTCAATGATTATGCAGAATTTTTCAAAGAAAGACGATATTGTCCACATGTTGGGATGCAGCTAGTCCAAACCAACCTAATTATAGTTGAACACTTCCCCCGTGAACTGTTGAAGAAGGAAGGAGTATCCCATTGAATACATGTATATGAGGGTGGTGATTTCAAAATAACCTTAGGTGGAGCCCAGGGTTTGCCA
>Ga0307510_10011727_pt1 | contig 10402 bp, 10 predicted proteins | sample 12_EM_MG_FD_207224 | JGI IMG/M metagenome (GOLD analysis project Ga0307510, IMG submission 207224) | Populus trichocarpa ectomycorrhiza microbial communities from riparian zone in the Pacific Northwest, United States - 12_EM | ecosystem: Host-associated > Plants > Roots > Unclassified | place...
GACTCTTTCAATGTCTTGTCGCAGCTATTCGGCCGCTTCGCGTTGAGGAGCTCGCAGAGATATTCGCGATCGGGTTCGACCAAGATGGGGCATATGATCTCATGGAGGAATGGCGCCCTGAACATCCTGAGGAAGCTATACTTTCCGCATGCACCACTTTAATCACCGTCGTCGACAACAACGGCGCAAAAGTTGTTCAATTCTCTCACTTTTCAGTGAAAGAATTCTTGATTTCCGAACGCCTCCGGACGTTCGAGGTGCGAAACATCCGGGACTTCCACATTCACCTGGATGCCGCTCACACAATCCTCGCGCAAGCATGCCTCACGGTGCTGCTGCAGTTGGACGAAAAAATGGACAAAAAGCGCGTTGGGACGTATCTTCTGGCGTTGTATGCTGCTCAACACTGGCTCAATCATGCCAAGTACCGGGACGTGGCATCGCAAGTCCGAGATGCCGTGGAGCGGTTATTCAATCCAAGCGGGCCATATCTTGCCTCATGGATTTGGATACACGATGTGGATGGGGGTCCGGTTCGCAGATCCATTGACGATCTTTCAGACCACCCGTCTCCTCCCAAGGCGACTGCGTTGTACTATGCCTCGTCATGTGGACTGAGTGGGCTGGTGGAGCATCTGATCTTCACGCGTGGTAAGGACATCAATGTCAAGTGTGGTGTTCACGGAAGTCCGTTACACGCGGCATCGAGGAATGGTCATCTCAATACCGTCTCTCTATTACTCGACCATGGGGCCGACTTGAATATGACCGACAATAATGAGCGGACTGCTCTATGTGCAGCATATGACGGTCGATGTCTGGAGGTTATGCAGCTATTACTTGACCGTGGAGCAGCTGCAGACGTCCGGTACGATCGTTTTGGACTTCTGACCCACGATGCATCGATCCATGGACGCGTCGAAGCACTACGCTTGCTTTTACAACACAATGCTGATGTGAATGCCACCTCGTTTGACAATCGTACGCCACTACACAAGGCAGCTGAATATGGACAAGCGAACATCGCGCCGGTCCTCTTAGAACACGGGGCAGACATCAACGCCCTTTGCGACCGCGGGACTCCCTTGGGAAGAGCGTCGTACAATGGACATCTCGAGGTCGCGCGGTGCCTGCTAGAACACGGAGCTGACGTGCACATGCGGACTCCAACTGGTCGGACCGCGTTCCAGGTGGCTACGCGTTGGCCACACGTCGAAATTGCGAAGCTGTTGTTGGAGTATGGTGCGGAAAAAGAATAGGTGGTGTGTGGCAAGCTCAGACATGGGTGCGAATGGACTATCGGTAATACAGTAATATTTTATTTTTACATCGTCCAGAATGTCCAACGGCATCGGGAAAACCCTCCCGCGTTGACGAGGCTTATTTACCGATAACCAAAATAATCGAAATAATTTCCTTGGCGATAAGACCTAAATAACCATCTATGTCCGCCTGTCAATGGCTGTCATACTGTACAGTAGATTTCGGACACACTACTGGCGCTCAACTTGCCTTTTTCGTCGCAACTCCTTCGCAAGCGTTTACCACCACTATCGCCCACTTATCTTCTACAGGTATTGAACCACAATACAGCTTTTCTGCAAAGTATGAAGTCCTACAGCTCCTCAGATGGCAGAGACTTACGATATCGCTTGCCCACAAACGCACCGCTCAGCGTCTCAACAGAGTGGAAGATGACAATGTGGCTGGTAGTGGTAGCTGGCGGCTACCACTGACCATCTCGCTCGTCCGAGCGCCGATTCCAGCGATATACCTCTTACAGTCTCGGTGAATTTGCGCACAATAGAGGCCGAGGTGTGTTGAACCCCTCTTCTACGATGAAGTCCTTCCTAATGCTCCCATGTGCTGCAACCAAGACCATCCACCCAATCGTGCGTTCCACATCACTGCATGGAAGGAGTGCTACGAGTCGAGCAGTCGTCTCTTACCCGCTACCGCACCCATCGTTTCCCGTCGCTGGCGTTGAAACCGAACTGGCGCCCCCCACCCAGCCGTCATTCGAGATCGTCGATGAGCTGCCCACCAGGGGACATAATAATATAGACCTAGGCGCACCGCCGCGGGAACATGGCGCCAACGAAGGAGAGTATGTAGATGCGGGCGAGGAAGTGGGGGGGAAGGGATCTGAGATGACGAGTAAACGCGTCACGTCGTATGCGTATTACCTATACTCTCTTCTCGCGTTAAACTGACCATGATATAGAGCTGACTGACCCACGCACGGGGAATCTTACGCTAAAGAAGGGGCGCCTGCGGCGTGGTTCTGTTTGGATGTCGCATGGCTCCGAGATGCTCAATATCCATCTCTGACCAATCGCCACTCCCCGCTCCTCGGTAAAAGGATGACCGAACAAATGTATGGTGTCCCGAGTCTGGCGCCCTCCCAACAAACTGCAGCATACGGCAGTACCTCCGATTGAATCCCCGCTGTCACGCATATGGCCATGTATGGTACTGATACAGTATTCGTTGAGCCTTGTCTGTATTGTGGCTCACACACAAATCCAGCACGTTTCCTTGATTGTCACTGCATTACCAAGGAATACCCATCCACGATATGGACCTTTTTCATAGCAGCTACTGTCAATATCACGGACCTTTTTACGTCACCTTGGTTGTCTAAGGGGTGGAATTTCCCTTCGCCTGTAAGGCTGCCACCGCGAGCACGAACCCCTGAGGAGTTCCACGTAACAGTTCTGAATATATCCTATATCTTCAATGAACGGATTTTTCGCGACATGCTCGTGATGACAAGTCTCTGTACTCTCCTCGTACCGTGTCCTTTCGCGCCATACGGTAACACAACTTTATTCAAGTTGTCGCTCAGTATATCCTGGATGCATTAGATGGCGCGCACATCACCTACGGTATCTTTACCTAAGAATACTGGTTGCGACAGACATCACCTAGCCTCGTGGCCATCAGGGTCAGGGTTGTACGCTCGCGAACAACGCCCGTCCGCGCGACCCAGAGCCTAATTGACATTCTGATGGTTGTTGCCGCCCAATAACAATCCCTGTGTTTGTACGGCCGTTGTAGACAAGATTGGTACCCAATCGTGGGCTGTGGTTGGCGCATGTACGAGCTAAGCTGGTAGGCTCTACTGCTCGTGCGGCACCTATTTTTCATCTGAGTAAAGAATGGCAGGTGTTTCTGAGGGCAGCGGGAAACTCTGTCCATGGGAGGCTGGCAGGTGTGATGGAGACTAATAGAAGCTCTCACTGGCAATTACAGGGAGTTACCCTATTCTCAGACGGTGTAATCAACGCCTTAATCAAAGAGGCCTACAATGTATCATACTGGTCCGATAGGGAACTACGACGACGGTGTCGCTGGCGGTTGCAGTGTGTGCGTTGACTCATCCACCAGTTGTGCTTGCTAGACATACGGGAACTTGCGCCGTAAAAGTCACCAAGGGCAACGGACCGACAATGTTACTAGCGACTGTAATGGCAATAGGGTGGTGGTTCCCAGGGCACACAGCAACAAACTTGAAATAGGGCCGGGACGACAAGTGAGAGTCGTAGGACTGGAGAGAAAGGATCAAGGCTTCGAAACCGAGACGCGTCGCCGCTGGCTTGGTTTGGTGTGAGGGTTCGAGACGAAGTGAACAAAGAGACAAGTTGGACGTAGCGAGAAACTGAGTACTGAGTCCGCGAGGCCGTTCTTGCTGGCTTGGCTATTGTTATAAACGGTATCAAAAGCCCGATCTATACACGAATAAACGCCTGATATAAAATTAAAAAAGCCCGTTCGGTACTAAAGCGGCACGTGAGGGAAGGAGAAGGTCATTGCAATGTAGCTAGTGAATGGTGGGGTCTCAGATTACGATCACACAGGTCATGAGATGATGGAAAGCGGTCAACTATATTCAAGCATGGGGAATGACAAAATAGTGAAAGGACGAGCGATTGTGGAAGAGGGGAAGGGGTCGGGTATGGGAAGAACAAAACGTATCAAAACAAGCAAAGTATGGACCAAGGCAAGACTCGGAACTAGATATTGTATCTAAAAAGATAACCTCAATATTTTGAACAAGGTCGTCAAGGGGCTTTAAGCCTTAGGCACGCTGAGGGCGCGTGTCGAAAAAACGAAAGAGGCGTCGGTACATAGGTGGTTTAGAATTTCGGGGTGGTAACGCATGTTCTGCGGTAGTTTGGGGTGGCGGCGTGGGTACTACAGGAATTCGGGGTGGTGGCACAGGCACGTGCACGTTGGTACTCGGGTGTGTTGGCGAGTGCACTCTGTTACGTTGACGTGATGGCCCGGGCACTTCCATACTTCGGTATTGTCGCATCTGCACTTGAGGGAGATGGCACAGGCTCTCTGATATCTGTGGCGCTCTGGTGTTCTGTTTCGGCCGGTCTCGACCCAGAAAGCGGGGGGTCACCTTCCACCAACTCACACAATAAACGACGGAAGCCATTTGAATCACGGATCTGCTGATCACGCGGGAAATCCGCGCAAATACGGTGATGGATTTGTTGATGAAGGTCCGACCGTCCTGGTGCTTGGAATACGTGTTTGACGGCGGACCACGTTGTTGTCCCTGAGAAACTTGATATGGTCACGATGTCAAACAATGATTTCAGTACTGTGATGAGATCTGCAGTGTAGGTCGTTAAAAGGCGCTGAGCTGAGTGTCTTTACAATTTCCTTCAGAGGCTTGGTACAAGACCTATAGAAAAAACATACCTGTTATCCAGCACAGCAGTTGAGAACCATGTCACGAAAAGGTCTTTCAAACCAATGACGGCCATGGGTGAAGAAAGAGGGGCGGGCGCGGTGGTCATTAGGCTCAAGAACTCAGAAATCTTGTCAATCGCTGGAGGGCTATGAAATAATCGTCACATTCTATTCAACCCCATCATATCGCGACTTACGGCGTGACATGGGACCTATCCTGATCCTGAGAACCTTGAACGCCTTGGACGATGTACAGCATCAAATGCCAGAACTCGTCACTGCTGAGGATCTTCCAGGGAACACCGTTAAGTATTGCCAATTATACCACAAAAATCTTAATAATCCTACCCTTTCCTCATCCCCGAAGTTCCAATAAGTGATGATATCTTGATGAAGCCTCGCAAGGCAATCACGCAGTAGCGTTGGCTTAACACCAGCGAGAGCAATTCTGTGATCTGAAGTGCGGTAAATAACCGATAGAGAACCACCATTTGAGAAACCTACAGCGCATGGCTATGCTGATCAAGAGGTAAGCAACATAAATTACCATTATGGCTGAGAGGGGATTGAGAGGGCTTACGCAACACAGCCGCCGATTTTTACTGGGAGACTCGCTCGTTGTGCAATCGCCAACATGGCCGATGCATCATTCTGGAGCATGTCGTGCACAGCATTTCGGGTGACTTCAACAAGAGACGATATCTGAGCTTCATAGCCCCGACGGACTAGGGAGATATCAACGCTGATCAACAAAAGAAGGAGAATTCGTACCTGAAACGTTCGCATAGGGCACCATTGGCGTCTCCATTCCTTGCAAGGAACGCTCGAGACACTGGGCGCACTCATCAAGTACGTTCCCAGCCTCTACTTTGCTCTGCCTATCCAGAACCGTTGGATCCATGTCATCGTTGTCATCCTCTAATTCGAACATCTTTGTCCGCACTAGTCGGTCATACTGCGTAAAGACGACCACAACAGGGGCTGATTCCCTGGACGTTAACCAAACCATCTCGTGTCAGGCGAGTAGCAGGAAGAAGCGTACTTTGGGTTTGATGGGCAAGTTGAAGCAGTTTCTCGTCCTCTGGTTCGAATATACGCCCTCCCGCTGTCGGCGTCTCTGTACATAACCTAGTACCAGTGAGCCTAGTAGCCTGAAAGAACCTCCAAGAGGGTTGAGGATCCTTACCACACAGCGTGGAGTTGATCTTTCAGGGGGAGGTCCGCATTGCGTCGCTGCTGGATGAATTCTGACACTACAACGAAGGTTCCGTTATCCCCTGGTTCAAACCCTTTGGAGTCGTGGAGAACGAAGAATGGATTATCCTTTGAGGTATATTCTTCGTCGATGCTGGCTTCTCCTGGTCTCCAGTGTGAGACCGTGACGGGCTTCGCCGACAGCCAACCCAGTCAGTGGAACGATCTCCGGATACACTGGTCGTATGGCCTCCTTACCACTTTATTCATACGGAACACACAATTTATTAGCGATGATTTGTCAACCCCTGCCTGCAAATGTAGATGAACGGTCGGGGATACATTGGCAGTTGGCGGTGTCAGTAGAAAGGATAGACATACTCGACCCACAATAAGGAGGCGGAACCTGAGAAACAGCATTGAGAAGTAACCACTAGTTCTGAATACTTTCTTCTCACCGCCCAACGACCTTCAAGATGTCTTCAACAGTTGAGACTATGTGCATGACAAGCCAAAGACAAGCTAAAGGAAGTTGAACCTTGGAGGTTTGCACAAGGCCGCCGCACTACTCAAATTACCCAATCCACTTGACACTATAATTTTACTAAGCACTACCGTCAGCCCGCAGTAAGCGCCTCAATCATCTTTCCATCCTCCACAGGTTTTGAACCCCAGAGCAGCCTCCGCGGCCTTTTCAGCTGTGAAGTCTTGCAACTTCTCAAGGGGCTCGAGATTGACCACATCGCTTGCACGCGTATCGCTCAGCGTCTCAAAAGGTGGAAGAGACCAATGCGACCACGACTAGCCATTCTCCTCCGAGTCCCGATCCACCCTTCACAGTCTCGGAGAACCTGCGCATGATAGAGATCGAGGTGTGTTGTGCATCTCGTACTCCTACGACTAAACCGCTTCTAACGCTCTAACGTGTTGCGAACTAAGCCATACAGTAGCTCACGCCTCACGGCCAACTTTCAGCCCACGCACTTGCAGGCAGCCCAAGGAATCCAACGGCTCACGAAAACCCTTGCCCCTTTCGGTCTCACCAAGGCCGAAAAGCTCCAAATCGTCAACTTGACCCCCGTCGAGCTCATTGACCCCAGTCGTGAGTGCCACGTCATGCATTCCTCCGCCTCCCTACGCGAGTTCGTTCGTTTATTCGCATTTCCAGTTCCCTTGCAGATCGTCGAGGAGCTGGGAGGTCGTCTCTGGAACTGCATCGAAGACGTGCTAGGCATCATGCAGTCGTCGCCCACCACTCCATAGCCGTCGTCGTCGTGCGCCCTGCTGTCGAAGCTGAACTAGCGCTTCCAGTCCACCCCTCGAGATGGTCGATGAGACGCGCACCAGCGCGCACGATGACATGGACCTGGATACACCGCTATGGGAACACGATGCAGACGAAGACGAGTACGTTGATGCGGGCGAAGGAGTTGGGTTCGAAGGGGATCTGAATGTCGAAGACGACTGAAACCGTCACTTTGTGTCCGTAGAAACACATTCTTTTCTGTGTCAACCTGACCATGATGTAGAATTGACCTTCCCACCGCGAAGGAGTCCTGCGCCTGGGCACGAGCGCCCGCGGCGCCCTTCTTGCACGGTTTCAAGATACTCAATCTTCATTGCTGCATCCAATCCCTGCCCGCCTCTCTTTATTGAGTGGATGATCGAGCAGTTGTATGGCGACCTGGGTCTGGTACCTTCCCAACAAACCATGACGCCCATGACGACAGCCGTCCATCCGACTTTCGAATTCCCTGGGTCCCGAATATCTATCATACAATACCCATCTCCGCCGGGTTTATTGTCTGTATTGAGTATTGTCTGTATTGAGAGTCACACACAATTGAAGTCGTTTCTTCAATTACCGCTGTATCCTTCATGACTATCCAACCATGATACAAACCGCTTTTATAGCAACTACCATCAAAACTGTCTCTGGAGAGTTTGATTGGGAAATCGTTTCGTCACCAAGGTCGCCTGAGGGGCCAAATTTTTATTAGTCAATTTCACAAAATGGGCACACCATTTAACCGCTAACCATTGACCCGTTCCGATCCCAATAGTTTCCCCTCTGTTTCGTGCATACTATCTAGGCATTGCGGAGAGCAAGGAGGTGGCCCGCCCTTACGTATGCCTTCCCCAGTGACACTGCTCACTAGCGTGCCACAGCGCCATGTCGTCTAAGACGGCGGTACTGTAAAAACTGACGTGGATGACCTTGGAGGAAGTCCGTGGTCGAGTTCAAGGATGCAATTGGCTTTCACATACCCCTCGGCGAGACAGGGGATGTCATCGTTATTACCTTGTTCTACTGGGAAAACGAGCTTGGTTGAACTGATTCAGAAGGCGAGATTGGAATGGTGTTGCTTGTCTGCTGCGTGTCAAGTAATAGTTCATTGTAAAGATTTGACCCCGGTGTATGTGTATTTATATCATGATAGTCAGTTGGACAAGTAAGATAGTAGGCGGAGGACAACTCGTTGACTCGGGTGTGTGGAAAATTGAATCAGGTGTCTGATCTCAACCAGCCTGAGACACTCGAGTTCGATGATGCATGTGGTGACGCCTGCACCAAATGGTTGCACCGTCTCCGAGTCCGAGACCGTGGATGCTTGGGCTGTTCCGCGCTAATGCTCCATATCGGGCTAAATCAGTCACTGGTGGGGCTGCGTTTCTGGTCACCCGGGTTCACGTAAGTCTTCCGACCTGTATCTTTTCCGATCTCTCTGCCAGTGCTCTCCATATGTCTACAACAGCGAGCTCTTCGCGATCGAACGATAAGTTTACAGGGATATTTCAAGCTGCCTTGAATGGGTACCAGAGAACAACAGGAAAACTTCTAGACACCCACCGCTTTGCCACCCAGCTCGACAGCTGTAACAGTCCCGAGGCCACCTTGAACGTATTTCGAACCCAGGCTCAGGCTTTTAGCAAATTTCGCAAATGCGATGAGAAATTGATGAAGTGGTTGGATCCGACGGTACACGTCGTATTTACGTTTTCAGAGACCCTTGGAGAAGGGATAGGGCTGGTATGTCACTTTATTCATCCCATTTTATCGGTCTCTAATGTCTTTCCCTCAGAAATTTTCACCCGTGAAAACAATCTTCACCGGTATCGGTATTCTTCTCGCGGTGTCTCTTCCTTAAGTCCCTTGTCGCGCGTATGTAACGTTTGAGCTCATAGGCAGCGAGGGACGTCGTTGCGGACAATGACACCCTCACTCACCTCTTCGAGCGCATTCACTTCTTCCTTCAACGTCTGGACAAATATGTCAGGATGCCGCTCGCAAATGAATGGACGGAGTTGCTGGGGAAGATCATGGCACAGATTCTTTCCATCCTCGCGCTTTCGACAAAGGCAATGACTGAGAGTCGGATCAGTGAGTTCCTCGATCCAGGCTCTATTCTCCTTTTGACTGATTACGACTCAGAAAAGTTTTTCAAGAAGCTGGGGGGACGGAGGGATGTTGACGATGCGTTTTCACGGCTCGACGCGCTTACGCGAGACGAGACACTAATTGGTGTGGCGGAGATTTTGGACGTTGCATTTGATGTCAATGGCAACGTCAAAGGCCTCAAGGTGCTCACTGAAGACATTCATGCCCATGTTCAAGCGGTCGAAGAACGTACGTAATGATTTCTGTCCATCTTCCGCACATGCTGACCCTGTCTCCCGTTGTGTCTAAAAACAGGGATGGATGAGCATCAACGTTCGTCACCTCTTGACGGTATCATTGTTGAGTATCAAAGCTGACACACTCACAGGGAAACGATTACAAGAGAACCTTCAGACATGGCTCTCTCCTCCAGATCCTTCGATTAACCATAATAATGCATGCAAAACTCAACATCGTGGAACTGCGAGTTGGTTTATTCAAAGTAGCACATTTCGGGAATGGAGAGAGAATGGCTCTCTATTATGGATTGGGGGCAATCGTACGCTTTTCCTGCCCGCTCTGCCTTGATGGGTATTGATACCTATCCCTATTCCCTAGCTGGTGCTGGGAAAAGTATCCTTTGGTACGCGGGTTTTCTTCTGATACTATGATGAGAAACTGATGCTGTCAATCAGTTCTGCCATTATCGAGGATATCAAGAATACTCTAGAAGAGAGATCGGCGCTGGTCGCTTATCATTACTTCGACTTCAAGGACGCCTCCAAGCGCCATGTCCATGGCTTGTTGGCGTCCATGCTTTTCCAACTCTGTTCCAACTGCGACCCCTTCCAGAGTGTTCTTCATAAACTGTACAAAACGTGTCGCGACGGTTCCGAACGACCTAGCGATGCCGCCCTTGTAAATTGTCTCAAAACTATGGTCGAGCTTCCAGGGCGACCTCCGATTTTCATCATCATCGATGCTCTAGACGAGTGTCCGAATACCACTGGCACCCCATCCGCTCGTGACGAGGTCTTGGACTTTGTGGAGGATCTTGTTGTGTCAAACCATTCCCATCTGTTTCTTTGCGCAACTAGTCGACCTGAGCAAGATATCCAGACA
>Ga0307510_10011728_pt1 | contig 10401 bp, 13 predicted proteins | sample 12_EM_MG_FD_207224 | JGI IMG/M metagenome (GOLD analysis project Ga0307510, IMG submission 207224) | Populus trichocarpa ectomycorrhiza microbial communities from riparian zone in the Pacific Northwest, United States - 12_EM | ecosystem: Host-associated > Plants > Roots > Unclassified | place...
TCATGGGCCCATACGAATAAATGCACTTTTGACTGAAACTGGGCCCATGTTGTTTTTTCCGTAATTTACGGCTAATTTGCATGTGGGTTCTACCGACCACTACGACAATGTATACTACATGGGCTCATTGATGGTGACCCAATTAAGGGCCATGTCGCTATCCGCGTCGTCTGCAGAGCTCTGCGTGGATGGAGGATTGTCTGCGGATCCTCCGGGGGAGGTTGACTGGTAGCCCTGACTCTGGGGCGAGGTGCCAGCTATGGGCGATGAGGCAAGAGGGGTGATTGACTGGTAACTGCCTTCTCTACTGGTGCGTTGGCGTATGGGCGCTGAAGAGGGACTTGTAGGTGACAGGGAATGCTTCCAGGACACAGGACTACTAGGTTGAGTGAGGTATGCTTCCCAGGGTTCGATAGGGGACTCTCCTGGGGACAAGGTATGCGTCTGTCCTCCAGGGGCATCAGGTTCATAGTGAGTGACTGGTTGTGGCTCTAAGGGCAGTGCGTCCTCCATGGGACTGTCTGGGTCTTCCAGTAGGCTCTCTACTGGGATTGGCTCTTGGTACTCTTCCATTGAGGAGTATTCCCAACGATGGAGGTTCCAGGGAATAGGGATGAGGGGCTCGACTGGGGGTTGATCAATGGGTGTCAATGGTTTGGATGGTTCACTAGGTGGTAGCGGCGGCAAGTCTGGTAGGGATGGTGGGTTCGGTGGTAGTGGTCTCTTGGACGTGGATAGGGTGACGAGGAGGGGGTCCGACAAGGATGAGAAAAATTGGGGTGGATCATAACAGCAAGGGTGGAGTGGAGCTGGGTTTGAAGGCGTGTACATGTGGTTTTGATCTACGTTTCAAGGCGAGGGTCAGCTGAGACCACAAGGACATCATCCTTGGCATTAGTAAGGAAAGAGAGGAAATCCATCTGAAGGCAGTCTGTTTGATCGAGGCGCCAGGCCTCAGCCTCCTGATGAAGGGTAGGGATGGAGTTGTTGACAATGGTGCTATGGGCAGCATGGATATTTTGAGCACAGGATTTGAGGACAGACACCCATTCCGCTTTGTCGATTGGAATATGGCATTCTTCGAGGCAGCGGAGACAGATGTCCCAAGCCTGGGGATCGGATTTGTAGTTAGTGAAGAAATGGGAGAAAGAGGAAAAGGTCTGGTTGATAAGTTCGATGTGTTGGCTTTTGTAGGTGTTAAGGTTGGTGAAAGCAGCAGGGAAAGGGTGGTCACTGTGGGTGACCCGAATACTATTATGAAAGTCAACAAGAAGAGTAGAGAACATATGAAGCCAAAGGTGGCGAGGAGTGTCAGGATCATTGTCACAGGCTTGAAAACCCTGGTGGATAAAGGCACGGAGTCGGTTGAAAGCACTGAAGGCGTTTCTACCTTCTTGAGTATCAGGGAAGTCAACAGCCTCTGGGGTGTTGGAGGCAGAGATGGGGTGAAGGGGGTCGGTTTCAACCAGGGTAGTGGGGAGGGTCCCCACTATGACCAATGGGGACGGATCAGGAGGGAGGTAAGCGGCCATGGTGTGTTGCCTTTGGACGCCTTGAGGCCAACTGGCAGTTGGTTATGGTGCAGTCGGGCAGCAGCAGGGGTCGCAACGCAATATCCCAGTACTATCGACCAACGAAAAAAGGGGATTGGGCTCTTGTATATGTGTATTCTATCCTACTCTAAGCTACCACTTTCTTTGGTGAGGATTCTGCCGCGGAGGTGGTGGTTGCCAAAAAAGGAAGGTGGTTGCCCGGAGCTCACCGGTCCCCTTAGGGAGCAAGAACCGAAGCACGGGACGTGGCCAGAACAGCGGCGTCGGGAGCGCGAGTGCGAAGGGCCCGACCAACAGCCGGTCGTGATTATCGTTGGTGGTGGCCAGTCTGGGCTGGAACTGGCAGCGCGACTGAAGTACCTTGGGGTCAAGACGCTGGTCGTGGAGCGCGAAGCGCGCATCGGTGACCGTTGGCGAAAACGGTACGAAGCGCTATGCCTTCACGATCCAGTGTGTATGTCAACCGAGGCGTTCTTCTGCGGATGTTCGTGACTGATTTTCTTTAGGGCTTGACCACATGCCGTACCTGCAGTGAGCAATACCTGCCCTTTAGACGCCTCTCCAACTCAGCAGACTGGGTAACCCCCTACACCTTATAGCTTCCCGCCAACCTGGCCAGTCTTTTCGCCTGCTCCAAAAGTAAAGGGAATTCTGCTCATCTAACGGATAAAACCTGACGACGCGTGTGTCAGCTTGCAGATTGGCTGGAAAGCTATGCGCATGCACTTGAATTGGATGTGTGGACATCCTCCACCGTCACAAGGGCTTCCCAGGACCCTGAAACGAAGAAGTGGACCGTGGAGATTGAGCACACGAATACAGAGCCGCGCTCATTCGTCGTGAATCATCTCGTGTTTGCTGTAGGCTTTGGAGGTGGCACGCCTGTCCCGCAAATTCCCGGCGCGGTGGGTGCTAATATTTACACACAATATATCTCCTTATAACGTCCGGCGTTATCTAGGGAGAATTCAAAGGCACGATCGTTCACTCTAACGATTACACGAGAGCCAAAGATTACGAAGGAAAAAAAGTCGTCGTCGTAGGGCCTGTACATCTGGTGTGATGTCTCTATCAATCTTCCCTAGATATTCTTTCATTTCTGAGTGCAAAAAATAGGTCACGACGTAGCAAAGGACCTTTATGACCATGGTGTCGGTATGTCCATGGTCTTCTGCTACATATTTTGCCGGTGATGGAAGCGTTCTTTAGATGTGACATTGTTTCAGCGTAGCTCGACCTATATTATGTCCGTTAAGCACGGCATCAAGCGTGTTCTCGGAGGTTTGCTCATGCTCTTCTACGAGACGAACGTGGGAATTGAGAATCTGTGGAATTAGGCCTCTATTGCGAAGGGGGTCCACCTCTGGATGTCGCAGATCGCATCAATGCATCCTTCCCAAGCTACCTCCTGAAACCTGTTCATCAAAGGATTGCTGTAGATATCGCAAATGATGATAGGTTCGTTGTATGCGTATCTCCAGACTCTTCACCCCTTCTGAAGTACCCACCCAGAGAGATGCTCGATGGACTTCGTCGGGTCGGTTTCCGTCTCAACACAGGTCTAGACGGGACTGGTTTCGTCTTGCTCGTGTTGAACAAGGCCAGTGGATACTACTTCGGTGCGAATTTTCCACACGTCACTTCTTTGACATATCGCTGGACACCACCAGCTAATGCGAAGCACAGATGTTGGCGCGAGCCAGTTGATAATCGATGGGAAGATTAAGCTCAAGAATGACGCCCAGATAGCCCGCTTCGCGCGGGATGGCCTGGAGTTCGAGGATGGGAGCACGCTTGATGCAGATGCCGTGGTTTTTGCGACTGGGTAAGCCACAGCTCTTTTGCTTTTCCATCTCCCTTATTTTTCGTTTCGTTTTCGCGCGCTGAGTTCCTCTCACGCCTTTCCCACAGCCTCGGAGATGCGCGAGCCCCGATACGCAAGATACTCGGACCAGAAGTTGGTGCGCGCCTCAAGCCGATCTGGGGGTTAGACCCCGAGGGCGAGGTACAAGCTGTATGGCGCGATGTGGGGATCCCTCGTGTGTGGTGTATGATGGGTATGCATTTTCTTTTTTCCTGAAATAACGACTGACTCACCCCTAACGCAGGGAATTTTGCAATGTGCCGGTTCTTCTCGACACACGTCGCTCTGCGTGAGTTGCTTTAGTTTCTTTTTTTCGTGCGTGAGTGTTTGTCGCACTGCTGATGATTCTGTGGCACTGCTCTTCCAGAAATCAAAGCGATAGAAGAAAAGATATTTGATGAGAAAAGATACTGTTTGGAGACATCCTCGGAATGACCGACTTCAAGCTTCGGGTCGCGAGCATCTTTGTGACTTTAGTTACATTGTGCCTATCCCCAAGTTCTGACATACAGTAGAAAGTTAATACCAAGCCGGTTCGTGCGATACCTGGCCATCTTTTTTTATCTCCCTCGAGGTTCCAAATCCTAGCAACTCGGACCTTTCACCCCCTGCCTTTTATCTTGAAGTTCAATTTAAACACGTGCTGAATTCGACTCCTCGTTCCGTAGTGTATTTCGCAACATGGAATCAGCGTCTTGGTCGGGACGATCCGAAGTAAAAGTGATTTATTGAAGATCGCGACCACCTGCTGCAGTCTCCACTGCAACCAACCTTGCCCCGACTTGCTCCGACTCGCGTTTAAGTAAAACTCCCCACCTGGCGGTGGTAGCGGGTCAAGGAGATCACGAGAAGTGAGGAACAAAGGGAAATTGGCTATTCCCTGCACGACCCGCCAGGGGTGCGTCAGTGTCCGTAGTAGGAACCTCTCGAGGACCAGGTGTGGTGTGTGACGCGAGGCTCTTGGTGAGGCTGTCCTGCCGGCGCGGCCGTTGTCATGCCAGTGGCGCGGTGGGCATACCACAGTAGTAGTACTGTATTCGCACCACCTCCAACAGATCCCCAACTATTACCCCTTACAAGTGCGTCCGCAGTCACTTCAATCCTAGATCTGTTGTAAAGACCTGAATTGTTGGTCTCTAGTCGCTGTCCAACTTATATCAGCTCGAAATTCAAAACCCCCACGGTCTCCCAGTGCTATCGCCAGATAGTCGTTCTTTTACACATCGCTTATGCCGACTGTCGAGGAATTAAACGGAGAAAGGCCTGTTGCACGTCAACAAAACTTGTTATGGGTTGAAGAGCGTCAAGGTGAGCGATAATATGTACTGTGTTCTTGGGTGCGTGCTGAGTTGGGGAGACACAGGCGAGCTATGCCCACGGGTGACTATTGGCGCCCTCCCTGACAATGTCCTCTTGTTGGAAATATTTCGCCTCTATTTGGGTTTGGATGATTGTGGTAAAGATACCTGGTTAGCGGCATGGGAGCCATATCAACTGGAAGCATGGCATACGCTAGTCCATGTATGCTCCACATGGCGACGCCTCGTGTTTGCATCACCACGTCGTCTGAATCTGCGACTCAGGTGTGTAAACACAAGACCAGTGAGGAAGATGTTAAATATCTGGCCGGTGTTGCCGGTCATGATATTTGCCTACATCACAAACCCACGAAGGCCGGGTACGACTAACATCATTCACGCGCTCAAGCAGCGCGATCGCGTGTATAAGATCAGCATCTGGGGCACCCCAAACTCTCTGTTGAAAAAAATCGCGGCGATGAGGAAGCCATTCCCGGCGCTAACGGATCTGGGGCTTTCTTCAAATGATGAGAATCCCCTTGTCCTTCCCGATTCGTTCTTGGGTGGATCTGCGCCACGTTTGCAACAACTCACCTTGTGTCGCATTCCATTTCCAGCATTAGGGAAACTACTTTCCTCTACCTGTGACCTTGTCACTCTTTCCCTTTCCGATATTCCCCGTTCGGGATACATTTCTCCACATGCAATCGTCACTTGCATCTCTACGTTGACAAGGCTCGAAGATCTCAAGCTTCTATTCACGGACTCTTGCTCTCGCGCTGAGAGAGCAAACCGATATCCGCCTCCGCTCGCACGAGCTGTCCTCCCCGCTCTCACCAGGCTTCAATTCAGAGGAAATTGCGAGTACTTGGAGGATACCGTGTCCCGTATCGATACTCCTCTACTCCACTATGTCCATATCATGTTCCTCAATCAGCTAGCATTCGACACTCCGCACCTGCGCCATTTTATCGGCCGAACAGAACAACTCAGGGAGTTCTACAGAATAACCGCACTCTTTACACGAGGCGTCGTTCAGATCACGCCTTCTTGGAGAAAAGGGATCAGCATGCTGTGCGTTCAAACCTTCTGCGAACCGTTGGACTGGCAGCTTTCTTCTCTGATGCAGGTCCACAATCCGTTCTTATCTCCCCTCCGCCCTTTGGAAGACCTCTGCATCTACCTCGAGAAATATTTTTCACAAGATGACATTCCAGAGAACACCCAATGGCTTGAATTTTTACACCAGTTTACCTCTATCAAGGATCTGGAGCTATCCAGGAATCTTGTTCCACTTGTCTTTCCCGCCCTAGGCGATCTCACCGGGGAAGAGGCAACAGAAGTGTTACCTGCGTTACAAAATATCTTCGTGGCGGAGCTTCCTTCATCTGGTCCTGTCCAGGAAGCTATTGTCCAGTTCGTCGCCTCACGGCAGCTCTCCGGTTTCCCGGTAACTGTCCGCCAGCGGGAAATAGAATGAATGGTAGTGTTAAATGAGATGAGAGGTCGGTGATCGCTGAGTGTTTCTGCTCTCCATCCAACTGAAATTTGGTGTTGTCTACTCACCGCCTCAATATCTCTATCCTGTTGTTCTACCTTTCTAGTGTCGGTCACTGTGATGACATTTCATACACCTGCATAATTGCTGTATAATGGCAAGCCCGGCCGATCAACCGAAGAACGCAGAAAAAAACGCTCAAGATCTCCGCCGCCCTAGGAGTCCAGAGGAAAACGGTTTGTGTTCGGAAGAGTAAAATTTCTGTTTTTATTTTTTTATTTTACCGGCGCTCCTGAACCAGCGCAGCCATATTCTCCACCATATCCGACTCCACTGCGCCCTCTGTCGACCACGTCTACATTTTACGACCCCCGATTGCCCCGGTATCCTTCAGTCTCAAGCCTATCAGCATCCGACTCGCTTCTACGTCATTCCCCTCGACTCCAAACCCCGTTTCTATTCCGTTTGTCACTGCTTTTTATTAATCATGTAGAAAACCTGTCTAAAAGCCCTGTATTGTATTGCGTATTGCGAATCACTATCCAGTCCTGTCTGTGTCCCTCTCATCGTTTGCGTACCTCCCAGTCCGCTCAGAAGACCTTCACTGGTCTTGCTCTATCATCGTTCAACGTTCAACGTTCAACCATCATTGTCGATCAAACCCCTCGCGCTTTACACCGCCGACCGTACCGGCATTATCGGCCAGCTCTCCAACTGACAAGGAACGCCCTCGGACTACTGCACGTCGACTTTATTCAACACCAATAATAACTTGATCATGCACCGCAGCGCCTAGGGTAGCTGGAAGTCATTTCAGCTGTTCTGCGAAATGCGGTGTCGCGCCGCGTATAGGAAACTCTACAATAGAACTAAGGCAAGGTGTAGCAGTTGGTCCTTGGCATGTGCCAAAATCACTCAGTTCATTGAATGCTCTGATCCATACACGTTATGATATGTAGGCCTCGTGTGTGGCTGCGGAGAGCGACTGGAAAGGACAACGATTATTCGGTAAGGGTACCCTAGCATGTTCCTGCAAAGACGAATCGCTCGAAGTTACCTATCCGCCGCCGTGCCATCCATTTCCTTCAGAAGTCAAATGACCTGGGCATACAAAATTCTATTCCTCTCCGGCGTGTCTCGCAGCTGCCGCATGGACATCGCCACTCATTTCGTTACCGAGCTTGCACACTGCGTGTTGCGCCTTGCGGGGTAGGATCCTTAATGCCGTCGTCCTTGCTCGGGATGCCAGTGCGTCTGCGCTATTTCCGCCTCGGCTGTCGGAGCGTCAGCCCTTTGATTGATGGCCCCGATAAACGACATCAGGGAAGGTGGCAGCGTTGGTCTTTGCCTAGTTGTCTTCGTCGCCGTGGCGAGTCTCGTCCGGTTTGCGCCGCAGCGCGCCATCGTCCGACAACCGCTGCGACAGGTGCTGTTGTCGTCTCTCTTGGCGTTGGTCTCCGGCATTGCGAGCTACGATGCTACTGCGCCTCCGCCTCCACCATCATGTTCGTTGTTGTTGTTGTAGTCGAGTATCAGCTTGCCCTTATGGATCGCTCTCTTATTATTGGGAGCGCACGCGGAGCTGATCACGTCGCGCGAGCGGTCAAAGTTCTCGCGCGGGAAGTTGCCTGAGGGGTTATTTATAGTCAGGAGCACAAATTCTTGAGAAAACGGACGCACGAGAGCTTGCTCCGTAGTGAGGCGGCGCACGGAGGTTACAGTAGATCGAGCAGGGGGCAAATAAGGTCTTTCGTAAGCGGACAGTGAGAGAAATAGGTCACTTACTGTACGTTTTGCAGAACCATTACTTATGTGCTACTCCACGGATCCACGCCGTTCAGGGCAAGGAAGTGATATGGCAGACAACAGAGGCGAGGGTGAACTTCCACGATAGATACTGGAAGAATGTTTCCGACGAAGGTAGGACTAAACGCAGCTTGTAGCCCCGCCTGCATTCGTCGGACAAAGTCCTCCTATGTCTGTCGTGGAAGTTCGTTCCTTTAATCCATTGTCGCCTACCGAACGAATGGCATCACGTCGTCTGATGGGAAAGCATGTACAAGCAGAGGACACGAAAGTAATGATTCTGCACTGAGAAATTACTGTGTCCGCGACACGAGGAAAGTGTTAGTATTGCAGTCAATTCGGAGTTACCTGAGTCGCGCCAAATTCAACTGCCGCCGTAACACGCCACGCTGAACCAAACACTGTAGTTGATAATTCGACCTGCACGTGCCTGTTTGGAGGGCACGCCGCGAGCATCTTCATCATTTTTATAGCGTGCCATGTCGCAACCTAGCATGCAACAGCCTATGTACTGTACGAGGCGAGGCGAGGAAGCTCAGGCTGGCCGGCCGTAGGCACAGAACTCCAATGCTACTGACCAAGCACGGCACTCCTTGCTCAGCTTGACCACTATACAGTAGCTTTACTGTCAGCTGCGATACTGCTTCTCGACAGCAACTTTACATGCGGCGCAAGCCGCGCAACAGCTTCAGCGCGCACCTACTCGTACACGAACCTGCAAGATTTCGCAAAGCCGCCCGCTGCCTTGTTGCGCCTCCTCAGGTCCCATTCCTCTCGTCACGACCGACACATAATCTATTCTCGACCGCTCTTCCTGCCTTCCATCGTGATCCTACATAGTCGAATGCGCTGATGCACATCTTATTGAGATCATGCCACATTAATATTCTTGAAACACCGACCACATTTACGACCTTACCATCATGTGGAGTTAGGCCGGTCTTCTCGCGGTCGGCTAGCTGGTCATATAGCACAGGTGTAGGAGCCTACGTCAGGCGTTTAGTTCCGGTCAAAGTACGACAGAATACATCGTATGCAAACGTCAGTCCTGCACTAGCCTCACCTCTTTCTCGCAACCGCTCAAGCACCGAAAGTTGGCGTCAACGAGGAAATAGACCTAATCGGTAGCCTGTCCCATCTACATACGTCCCCCCTGGACGGCAATGTTGCCCCGTATCTTCCCTATTGATGTCACTACGAGCTGATTCCATGACAGGAAATCCTGGCGATGCCAAGACAACTAGACAACCCCTTGTACGCAACGCTGATCACATGAAATTCGGCACCGTAACTATCCTGATGCCAGGCTGATGGCCACTTCGTGCTCAAATGGTGTCATCCACTCCTTTGTACACAGGCGAGTTCAATGTGAGTTCCGTCTCGAACCGTCCCACATCCGGGTCTTTTCAGTTCGGTTAGCCTCTGCCTTCTGTGTCGTCTTTTGTTCACACCGTCACTATCTAGTCGCAGTTCACTGGCATACAGTGGCCATCCCGCCACATCGAAACTTTGTGGCAAACTCGTATTCAACTGACGTAGCCCTATTTCAGTGTGTGGATTTTATAGATTATTCTAATTCAGTTCTGACAGGCAGTGACAGCTGACCAATCAGGTTTCAAGATTTAGCATGAATCCTTAGGATATATTGTAAAATCCACAGTGTTTGGACACCTACTTTCGATTCAGGAGATTGGTATCGACGTCCACAAACCATCCACTCTACTTCCATCCGAATCTTATCAGAGAATCTTGCACAGAACTTACCGACCAAGGGAAGGTCATTCAACTGGTGCGCGTTCCCAATGCCTATTATAGCAAGATGATTACGCCTCTCCCGTTCAGTTCTTGAGATGTCCTATTTTGTCCTAGATAGGGCAAACTGTAAGCGTGATAAGCGACCAAGCAATCGATCAACAACACATGGTAAAGGCGCAATAGATGGGGTTTCCATACATGTTGATAACCAGGTAGCTTACCAAGCTGACCAGCTGCACCAAGGACCATATAAATGGAAGGCAGGGCACGCATGGATGCGTGTGGTGATTGTTCACTACCGTTTATCCTTCCTTTCACTAGATATGGGTCCTGTAGCTGACATTCATCGTGCGGAGCTGCCGACCCTAGAAAGGCTGGGGCTGTCTGCGCCCCCCGAAGTGGACCCTGCTGCCGTAGCTCAGAAGTGGTATGAATCATTTGCTAACTGTGTCCAGAGACACGACGTGGACGGTATCATCGGCCAACTCGTGGGCGACGCTTTCTGGCGCGACATCCTCGCTTTCACATGGGACTTCCGCACCTTCTTTAGCAGCAATCGCATCAAGCGATTCCTGCTCGATCGCCTGGCGATCTCCAAAATCTCGAATCTCCAACTCGACGCCAAAT
>Ga0307510_10011729_pt1 | contig 10401 bp, 10 predicted proteins | sample 12_EM_MG_FD_207224 | JGI IMG/M metagenome (GOLD analysis project Ga0307510, IMG submission 207224) | Populus trichocarpa ectomycorrhiza microbial communities from riparian zone in the Pacific Northwest, United States - 12_EM | ecosystem: Host-associated > Plants > Roots > Unclassified | place...
TATATATATGCAGCAGGAACATTCAATACTTGGATACAAATTAGTTACCTGATACCGTGTCCAGGGCCACAGGTTACATTTCTGATGTGGACATCGGTGCATCCACGTATGATGCCAATGCAATCATCACCAGTGCCGATGACACTATTTGATACATACACTTGATTGGTTTGGCTGATATGGATTCCGTCAGTGTTGGGGCTGTCGGAAGGGGCAAATATACGAAGATTTTTGGCCTTGATGTTCTGGGACAGAACGATGGATATGTGGAAACCCATGGGATTCACAGAGGTGATCTGTCTTATAATCCCGTTGACTACATGATTGAATTTTATAGACTGCGCCACAAATAATTAAAAAAAAAAGGAAAGAAGAATCATTATGAAATTGCAATTAATCCCATATTCTCTAATTACTAATTAGTTAGTGCATGTAAGTCAAGATAATTTTGTTGCTTACACTTGGGAACTTGGCACCGCCGTCGCCGACATTGTATTTCCAGACAGCATTGCCTTGGCCATCAACAGTGCCTGTACCAGTAACCAGCAAGCCCTTGATGTTTTCAAATAAGATCCAGAAATCTTCTTCGTACATGCTAGGGTCTGGTACAGCTTTCAGAGTTCCTGCAATTTGAACCTTAATGGGTGCTGGACCTTGGCATGGTCCCTGAAAGATAGTTGCCCCTATCAAAAAGGTTCCCTTGGGGATAAGTAGCCTTGCCTTTCCCCTATAATTGCATGCAGCCTTCCATGCTCGGATGAAAGACTGCGAAGGCCAAACCCACAATCTAATCAATTTCACCATAATTTCTTTACGAGAAAATCAAGGGCAAATTCAGATACATACGCCACAAATTATAATAGTTTACCCCCCATCAAATGTGGATTTCTTTTAACAGATAATTAAATACATGCCTCTAATATACTATTAATGCCATGAATACTTACGATCCAAAATAGCTTACCAGTGCGTTATCCTCTCTTCCAGGATGTGCTCCATAACGTAACACGTTAAACACCTTCTCATTGGGATCTTTCCTGTCGGCACGTCCATGGTGCCCCAGAGCCTTTGAAACAAAGGAGGCCGCTATAATGCACAAAATGAGTGAGGCATTTGCCGATGATTTCCATGTAAATAATATGGCCATTGCCATGATCTATCCAATTCAAGCTATATAATTTATATTTCTCTCTCTCTATCAACAAAATCTATATATAAAAGGCTTCGATTTGATGATTAATGATGGTTGTTGTCTGATGTTGTAATTGTGAGAAGCTATCTTACTTTATACCCAAGTTTGTTGGAGATTTAACTGAATCGATAGATGTTTACACCATTTTTTTTCTAACAAAACAGAATTGTACTGTTAAAAGCTACCTGTACGTAGGAGGTTTAACTGCATTAGATATTGTGTTTGGTCTGTACGTAGTTAGGTTGCAGTGGTTCTGTTCTGTATTAAGCGTCAGTTTACTTAGCTTTCTATTTCTATAATTAGTCAAGACACAAATTAAATGCTATCCTTAAGATTTTTCCCCGAATTATAGTACTGAATTAAATAACAAGCTCAACAATTAAGCAAATTTTAACTTAATTTGTTGGAGAACCTTTCTATTAATGGAAAAAATAAAAGAAATCTGGTATATCTGTTTTTTTTCCCTTGATGGTAACATCCTTTAGAACTGTATATTCTCATTTACATATCTTTGTGAAAATTCTCATTCATGAATGCAGTTTTGATATTCATTTATCAAATCTTGTAATTATAGTATGCAACTATAGCAAGTAAAATCTTTATGGCCTTTAACATAATTATCAACGAGAATATTGTTTCATCAAAGTCAATCCCTTGTATTTGTCTGTAACATTTGACAACTAGTCTAACTGTGTACGTTTGTATATTGTCATCCATATCAGTCTTTCTCTTAAAGACCCACTTACATCCAATGAGTTTTATCCCTTCAGGTGGAATATCACTCACATTCCATACTTGGTTGATGTACATAGAATCCATTTCAGATTTCATGGCTTCGAGCCATTTTCTTGGAATCAATATTAGATATTGCTTCTATATAGTTGATAGGCTCATCAAATATGAGAAATTTGTCATCATCAGCTTCCACAAGAAGTTGATATCTCAATGGTGACGTGTCTGACTAGATCAACAAAGTTCTTGAGTTCCAGGCTGAACATCAAATATTATAGCTTCAGGCTCTTGTTCTATTTAGATGTTTATTTATGGTTCTTGAACTTCATTCAGTTCTATTACTACTCTTTTCAATAACAAATTATTTCTCTAGAAAGGTAGCATATTTTGAGACAAACATTTTTTGCTCAACGAGATGGTAGAAATAATATCCAATAAATTCTTTTATATATTCAACAAACTTACAATTATTTAACATGGCTCCTAACTTTCAGATACTATATGTTTCACATAAGCGTTACATCCCTGCCAAATCTTGAAGTATGAAAGGTTTGGTCTCTTACCATTTCATATCTCATATGGAGTCTTATCAACAGATTTTGATGGAACCTTATTTAAAAGGTAAGTAGCAATTTGCAGGGTATAGCCCCAAAAAGAAGATGGAAGATCTGCATAGCTCATCATAGACCGTACCCTATTCAATAGAGTATGATTTCTTTTTTCAGAAACTCCATTAAGTTATGGTGTCTTAAAAGGTGTCCACTGTGAGAGAATACCATTATCTTTTAGATAATATTGAAATACTTGGCTCAAGTATTCACCACCTCGATTCGATGAAAGTATTTAGATGCTCTTTCCAGCTTGTTTTTCAACTTTATTTCTGAATTCTTTGAACTTTTCAAATGATTTAGACTTGTTTTTTTTATTATTATTAAATACACATAATCATATCTAGAATGGTCATCAATAAATGTAATGAAATAAGTATATCCACCTATGACACGAATCATCATTGGTCCACATACATCTGTATGTATTAAACCTAACAATTCTTTTGATCTTTCACTCTTTCCAGTAATAAACAAGTTTCACAAATTTCATATGATTCATAATCAAAAGTATCAAAATATCCTTCTTTATGTAACTTAATGATTCTTGTTTCATTAATATGACCTAGTCTACAATGCCATAAATTTGAAGGATGTTAATTATCTAATCTATTTGCCATATATCCTTCTTGTAGTTTATATTAAGCATGAACATTTCAAAATCAAGAATATACAAATCATTTGTATAATCACCAGATCCATAAAAAACACCATTACTATAAAAAAGAACAATATTTGCCATCAATAATAAATTTAAATCCATTCAAAGCTAAGTAAGAAATAGATAAATGTTTGTAAAAAGTTATGGAACAAAATAATAATTATTAAGTTCTAGTATCAGCCTACCTGGCAAAGTAAAATAATAAGTTCATATAACTAATGCAACAACCCTTGATCCATTTCAAACTCATAAGTCTACTTTACCTTTATATAATCTTCTACTTTTCTTTAGTTCTTGTATAATATTGCAAATGTAAAAACCACATCTGGTATCCAATACCCAAGAACTACTATGTGAAGTAGAAAGATAGTTTTTGATCATAAATATACCTGAAGTAGAAACCTTAATAAGTTTCTTTCTCTTCACAGTTGCAAGTTATTCCTTGCAATTCCTCCTTCAATGGCCATCATTGCCACAATGATGATGAGTACTCTTATCTTTATGCCCCCATTAGGCTTCTTTGCTTTAGAGACAAGATTCTTATTCTTGTTTTTCTTCTTCTTAGACATTCTAGAAGACTGAATTAGGAGAACATGACATTTTTCTTTTTTAAAGGCCCCTTCAGCAGTTTTAAGCATATTAAGCAATTCCAGCAATATATTATTCAATTTATTCATATGATAGTTCATAATGAATTGCAAAAAGTTTTGGGGTAATGACTACAAGACTAAGTCAACACTTAATTCATGGTCCATGACAAAGCTCAATTGACCTAATTTCTTAATATAGCCAATTATTTTCAAAACATGGTTGTTCTTTGAGAAACCATTTGTCATCTTGTAACGGGACAATACCTTAGATGTCTCATACGTCTCAGTCTTACTGGCTGCATCAAATAACTCTTTGAGATGCATAATCATAATCATGTATTAATTACATTCTAGTTTTCAATTTTAAAAATTTATTTACAATCAAGTCATATTTGATTAATCATCTCTTTTTTTAATTTTTGACCAATGGTTTATATGTGGTGACCTATTAAGTTCCCTTATAAATTGGCTCATTTTCAAAGAGTAACATGGATGACAATGTACAAACATACAAAGTTAGATTAGTTATCAAATGTTACAAACAAAGACAAATGGTTGACTTTAATGAAACCTTCTTGTTGATAGCTATGTTAAAGTTCATAAGGATTTTGTTTGCTATAATTACATACCATGATTATGAAATTTGGCAAATAGATGTCAAAACCATTTATTTGCAGTTTCAATCTTGAGCTGAAAATAGGCTAAAATTAAGTCATAGGCCAAGTTGATATTCAAGTGCTCATATGAAATGAGGGGTTTATTTGCATGTCCTCAGAAAATTAATTTAACCGAAGACATTATAGGCAATCAACTTAATGGTTGCACTAGTTACAACTTTTCTCTTTTCACTAAGTTTACGTGCTAGTTAATTTTCATCATTAATGCTAGAGTTTTAAATCCGTGGACGTAGAGAAGCATGTATTTTTTTTTACTTTCGTTATGGATCTATTCAAATCTTTCTAAAACACAAAGTATGCATGTATGGATTTTCTGTATTTTAATACAAAAAACATCGAGGTCTAGCTAGAGTAGCATGGAAGGCCAATGGCATGGACCTTTAAAGTAAATTAAACTCCCCCCAAATCCTAATCCTATAACTGTTTTTAGGTGCAACTCTTAACAGGTCTTGAGCTATACAAAGCAATGCTCATAATACATTATTTTTAAAGAGACAAAATGATAAATTGATGACACTCATTATTTTGTGTAGATAATATGGTTACTACTGGCAATGATGTAGATGAGATGGAAAATTTAAAACATTATTTGGCTTCTAAATTTGATGTGAAATTTTTTTTTTTTTTGAGGGGGTATGGATTGATGCACTTTTTAGAAATTGAAGTTGTCCACTTCAAGTAAGGTATTTTTCTATCATAGAGAAAGTTTATCCTAAACTTAAAAGAAATTTGCATGCTCGAGTACCAACCTTTAAGTACGACTATTGAATAAAATGATGGTTTAAAAGAAATTGAAGATCAAATACCTAATAATAAAGAAAGGTATCAAAGATTAGTTGATCATTTAATCTATTTGTGATATACAAAACCTCATATTGCATATTGTTGGATTGTTGCCTTTCATGGGCAATGGCAACTCTTCCAAACCAAGAAGGAGGTTAAGGAGAGTAAATGAAAGTTGCACTGAAAGTGAGCTGGAAGAAGCTTAAAAGCTTTAAATTTTTTAAAGAGAAAAATAAGTGGTATCTAAGCATGGTTGATGAGAACAATAGGTGTTTTGATTTTTTTTCCTAGAAATAAAAATCATCAAAAATGTGTTTTGAGTATAACACTTTGAAGAGGAGGTCGAGAGGAATATAATGGAGAAAACATCATGAAAAACTGACATCATGTTGGCTCCACACTCCTCCAATTATATTGCACATGTGCCTAGATGCATGTCAAGCTATTTCAAACTCCATCTTCACCTACAAGATCTGACTTGACTCATAAATTGACCCAAAACTAGAAGAATGGCATCATCATGATGCAAATGTTCCACGCCATTAGTCAAGTCAATAACAATATTAGCATGCAGGTCCCACCAGCTACATAAAGCAAGTGTGATTCAAAGGTAGTGATCAAGTGTAGTCAATCCCATATGGAACCAGATTTGTTGTTAAACTTGGTCCGCTCATGAGCCTAAGATTTTTGTGATCAAATTGTAATTATCTATAATATGATCAAGGTAACTTTGGATACAATAGTTTGGTTTGATTATCAAGATTCAGATGAAGAGTATTATTGGTGATATAAGAAGATAGATTGCGTTGTGGTTGGTGGTAATGAAGAAGAAGAAGTCTCACATGTAAGCCTAATATGTGTGTTAGATTATTATGGTGGTTTTAGTAGCCTTGAGGGAGGAAGAATTGGGTGCTCTGAACATCCGGTCAAGTGTAATATAAAATATCAAGGTGTAGAGTGAAAAAAATAAAAGACCAATCTTGACAAAGTTATAGCATTAGAAGTCTCAACATGTGTTGAGAAATTAGATAGATAGATAACCTAAGACATTCATATCACTTGTAAAAGATAATAACAACATAGTTAGCAAGTTGAAATATATGGAAAGTTAGTACGATGAATACATACAATCTAAGAAGTTTTATCTAAAGAGATTAAGTTTTAAATGGGATAGTGTGTGAACCCTCCAATCTTTTCTATGATCTTTCTTAGTAAAAGTATTATTTACACGATACTATTCTTGTATATTATGATAGTTTAACAAATTGATAGCAAAAAAGAATAGACAGGTTCCACATGTTCAATAATTTAATAAATAAGTGATTTTTCTACAAAGATGATTGATTTAGTGACTATAATTTCTCAAGGATATAACTAAGAAAACCCTTAATAGGGGTGGAAAAATACAAGTAGAAAAAGATTGACATCTTATTTTGACTCAGAGAGGTGTTGTGATAAGAGGAGATGTTGTAAAATATAAGTAAGGAATATAGAAACCTGGTGAATAAATATTACATAAGGGCATATGGAGATTGTGTAAAGTATCGATGGATCCAACGTGGTACTAAAATGAGATAAAGATGAGTACAATGAAAAGATGTGTTCCTAATGAAGCTTGGAGTGAAGACTAATACAGGAAGGTATACAATGTGAAGTATTATGTGCTCTCGTTGAAGATAATAGTGAAGACCTTTCCAATACATGCAGAGGATGGAAATAGAAGATATTTTAAAAGCATTTAATTAAAAAGGTGCAACTACCTATGATAAAAGGCAATCACCTATAATGAAAGGTAAAGACACTTTGGTTTGAAAATGTGAATATAGTCACGAACATCCTGAGTGAAAGAGTTTAGGCGCTCCGATGGAAGGTGTAGAAACTCCATATGATTAGTGACACTAATCTCTCTCGTAATGCACATGGTGGTAGAGACTATTGGAGCCACTTTGAGGCATCTTAGAGAAATGAGGATGCACTGGTCCTATAATAAAGATAAAGACACCTTAGTGAGAAGATGTGAGGGCCATGACTTGAGGCCAAATCAGATCACCCCAGAGCTAATTTTATGGTTGGATATAAGTGGACATGTGTATGGATAGCCAATGGAGTGGATATGATAAGTATAAAGACAAGTGCAAATTGCCTTTTCATGAGCTTCCCCATGATAAAAATGGAGAGCTAGCTGGAATCTTAAATGAAAATCAGATGACTTATGGATAAGTAAGATGCAATTCCTATGATGGAACAAAGGGAAACTAAAACTCTTGGATGAGCAAACTCTTGGAAAGAGTGGTGAGCTTATAATTGCATTGTGATACTTAGTGATTGTCACACTCAAAAATAGATATTTTTGTTTGAGTGGGTGTTGTCAGATGAAAGGCTTATTTGATCATTCCAGACATAAAATAGTTACAAATCTCGATGAGAAATGTAGTATGTTCTAGAAATAAGCATGAACACTTTTCAGATGTGGCGTGGTAGGCTGTTAGGTTATAATGATCTTTTGGTTTGGTGATTTTAGTGATGGAATCGTTTTGTAAGTACATGTAAATTTAGACAAGACACTTTCATAATGGTATGTTTAGAAAAGATGCAAGATGCAAACATGTGTTGAAGCGGTAAAGAGGATGATTACCTACATGAACGACAAAGGGGGTGGTTGTTAGGTTATTGCCATTCATATACAATGGAATCTCTCCTAGTCCAAAAAAGAGGCCGGGGAGAGTCAATGAAAGTTGCGCTAAAAGTGAGTTGGAAGAAGCTTGAAACAACACCATCTATGGTTAACAAGTTTGGCTACCACTAATGTTAAAGTTAAAGATTGCTGTATGTTGAAGTCCTAGAAAGTTGCAGCTGAAGTTGCTATAATAAGTTAGAATGGTGCCGTTTTAGCCTATAAATAAACCCAAGCGAAGAGAGCAAAAGAGAGCCAAAGAACCAATTATTAAGAGAAAGTAGAGGTAAAGAGATTTGCTAGAAGGCAACAGTAGTGGCTGCAACTGCAACACTACATAGAGAGAAAATGTGTGAGATTGAGAGTTAAGTAGAGTTGATGTTCCTCCTTCTCCATTGATTGCAAAATGTTGTTCTCTCCCTATATAATAACATTGGTTGTTCCATGGATGTAGACAAGTTTTCGAATCATATTAAATTATTATGTTTTGTCTTCAAACAATTAATAGATCAACAATCCTAACACATATGATGTAAGTGTGATGAGAGTAATTTATTCAAAATCCTAGATAAATTCATATGAATGCTGCAATGAAAATTCTATGGTACTTGAAGTTTGCACTAGAAAAAATGGTTGATGTTCTCGTTGCATCGACATACTAGAATTTCTGGGTATACTGACTTGGATTGGGGTGCTAAAGGGAAAAGACAACAAACTATGTCATGATATCTTACTTTTATTAGATGAAATTGGGTTACTTAAAAGAGTATAAAACAAAAGGTGATTGCTTTATCTAATGTGGAGCCTGAATATAAGACAATGGTTAAGGGTGTTTGTGAGTTGTTATCTATAAAGTTATTGTAGGATGATAGTCTGTTTTGTGAAAAGTAAAGGCATAACCTTTGTTCATTGAATCAGAGGTTATATATACAGCAGAGACAATGCTGCAGAGTTTCAACCAAATACAACAATTAGAGTTCTATACTATAACAACCTTATCACTTGTATAAGTCTTATTCTTCAGGTGATTGGTTAGTGTTTGTTTCAGACTTTGACACATGCTTACATGCCCCCTCAAGATGGATGGGGTCAATTAGTCCAATCTTGTCTTTAAGAACCCAGAACTGCGAGCGGGGAAGGGATTTCATCAGCGCGTCAGCTAGCTGATCGTTTGAAGAGACATGGGACACTCGTAGAGCACCGGATTGAACCCTTTGTCGAATGAAGTGAAAATCAATAGCAACGTGTTTCATTCTTGAGTGAAACATAGGATTAGAACTCAGCTGAGTGGCACCAATATTGTCACAATAAATGACTGGAGTATGACTCACTAGAAAGTATAGTTCGGACAGTAAAGAGCAGACCCAGCTGATTTCAGCTGCTATGTCTGCAACTGCTCTATATTCAGCTTCAGTGGATGAGCGTGCTGTGGTTTGCTGCTTTTTGGAGGACCAGGAGATGGGATTCCGACCAAGATAGATTACATAGGCGCTGGTGGAGGACAAATCTTCCTTGTTTCCCCCCCAGTCTGTATCAGAAAAGGCATGGACTGAACATGAAGAATGACGATGAAGAAGCAGACAGTGGTGGACAGTGCCAAGTAAATAACGAAGGAGGCGTTTCACCAATTTCCAGTGGACATCGGTGGGCTGGTGCATGAATTGAAAGAGTTTGTTTACAGCGAAACAAACATTAGGCCGAGTGAAAGAGAGATACTGAAGGCTGCCTAATGTTGCATGGTAGTGTGTAGGATCAACCAGAAGAGCACCCATGTCTAAGCTCAGTTTACAGCCAGGAGGCAAAAGAGTAGACGTAGGTTTTGCATGGGCCATATTGGTTCGGTGGAGAAGATCCATAATGTACCGTTGTTGGGAGAGAAGCATACCACCAGCGGGATGAGGTTGGACTTCAACCCCCAGAAAATATGTCAGAGGACCCAGGTCTTTTAAGGAGAACCGAGCTGCTATACAGTGAATGAATTTATTAACTGCATTTTCATTATCCCCTGTAACAATGATGTCATCCATATAAACCAGCAGATAAATGAGGTGAGAGTTCTGATGGAAGATGAAAAGAGATGTATCGGCTAAGGAGTTAGAAAAACCCGAAGTATACAGAAAGTTGCGTAGTTCATGATACCACACACGAGGTGCCTGCTTCAAGCCATAGATGGCTTTTCTAAGTTTACAGACAAACTCAGGTTTGTCCGGATCATGAAACCCTGGAGGTTGGGCCATGTAGACATCTTCAGCCAGGGTGCCTTGAAGAAATGCATTGTTAGTGTCTAGTTGGCGAAGTTTCCATCCTTTACTGACAGCAATGCTAAGAACTAGATGGACTGTCGTAGGTTTCACCACGGGACTGAATGTCTCATGATAGTCTAGGCCAGGACGCTGATGAAACCCTTTGGCCACGAGTCTAGCTTTGTAACGAGCCACTGTGCCATCTGAGTTGCGTTTGATCCTGAAAATCCACTTACAGCCA
>Ga0307510_10011730_pt1 | contig 10401 bp, 7 predicted proteins | sample 12_EM_MG_FD_207224 | JGI IMG/M metagenome (GOLD analysis project Ga0307510, IMG submission 207224) | Populus trichocarpa ectomycorrhiza microbial communities from riparian zone in the Pacific Northwest, United States - 12_EM | ecosystem: Host-associated > Plants > Roots > Unclassified | place...
GTTTTGCGATTTTTTGACAATATATTTCTCATATTGCAGGTATAGCCTCAAAGTTGAATGTGGCATGTTATCCAACCGTCACAAATCTACGACTCCAGATGCTTGCTTTTTCTTTGCAGATAATTTTGTAGTCATCGATCATCTTAATGACAATGTTTATATATTGTCTTTACATGAGGAAAGCACAACCAGCATTCCATGGTTAGATGACACGGAAAATAAGTTGCTTTGCTTAGAAGCTTCTACCACAAGGAAGTTAGGGGAGCAGGCTTCCCCTACTGCAACAGTTTCCCCATACAAGGCAGGTTTTCTTGGTGAGAAATCTAGAGAGCAGTATATTAAAGATGTTAGTAAGTGTCTAGAATACATTAAAGATGGGGAAAGCTACGAGTTATGTCTCACTTCTCAGATGAGAAAAACAGTTGGAGAGATAGATTCCTTGGGACTTTACCTTCACCTCAGAGAGAAAAATCCAGCACCATATGCTGCTTGGCTTAATTTTTCAAATGAAGATTTGTGCATCTGCTGTTCTTCTCCTGAGAGATTCCTACGCTTGGACAGAAATGGTATATTAGAAGCAAAGCCGATTAAAGGTACCATAGCTCGTGGGGTGACCCTGGAGGAAGATGAAGAGCTTAAATTGAAACTGCAGTACAGGTAAATTTGAATCTGGTCTTCAAATTGAAACTTTGATAGCTTATCATGTGATTTTACGTTCATGCTAGACATGAGAAATCATTCTTGTTAATGTTCACATGCTATAAAAATGAATGTAAATAATATTGAACAGACTAGTTTTACCTTTGAAATACCTTGGCCGTGTAAATCATATTGAACAGAATAAATGCATTTTGAGTGCAAGAATTGCTCTATTTTTCTTTTTTCTATGAACTGACCTCTCTCTCTCTCTTTCTCTAGTGAAAAGGATCAAGCTGAAAATCTTATGATTGTCGATCTTTTGAGGAACGATCTTGGTCGTGTCTGTGAGCCTGGTTCTGTTCATGTCCCACATCTTATGGAAGTAGAGTCGTATGCAACTGTGCATACTATGGTGAGTACAATTCGAGGAAAGAAGAGGTCAAATGTAAGTGCAGTTGACTGTGTCAGGGCTGCATTTCCTGGTGGCTCAATGACAGGTGCACCAAAATTGAGATCAATGGAGCTTCTCGATTCTCTTGAAAGCAGTTCTCGTGGGATCTACTCAGGTTCCATTGGATTTTTCTCATATAATCAGACATTTGATCTGAATATAGTGATAAGAACAATAGTTATTCATGACGGTGAAGCTTCTATAGGTGCAGGAGGAGCTATTGTTGCTCTATCAAATCCTGAAGACGAATATGATGAAATGTTACTGAAAACACGAGCACCAGCAAGCGCAGTGATAGAATTTCAGTAGGATCAGAACCAGGCGTTCACATTATAGAATAGCAACACTGTTGTATTTTCTTTTCCACAACTTTTCCCCCCCCAGAAATTGTCATTCTTGCTGCACACAACCACAGATAGCCCTGTAGAGAGATCAGGGGCAACGCAGCTTCACAGTTTTTTCTTCTTTGTAGCGGTCTTTAGATCCAATTATATATAAACATTGACTCTTGCATTTGTATTCGATTGTTACAATTTACCATTATAAAAAATTCCATACAAGTGTATCATTATTATTTTCCCCTCGCTTTTTGTATTCGATTGGCATCTCTTGCATTTGCGCTTTGAATGGGTTCTCTCGCATTCTTTTCTTCTCGCAGTCTAAAAATTTAAGAGTTTTTGTGAGTCGAAAAACATGAGCAGTTTCTTGGTAATAGCTAGCTAGCTAGCATCTTCGTAGAACGATCTTTTAGCAGTGCGGTCTTTGATTAAAATGTTGTAAAACAACCCAACTGGTGGCCGGTGTAAAAGAAGGAGCCACCGTATAATGTATGAATTGACCAAGTCGTATTTTTGTTCAAGTATGGACAAATTATAGGTTGGTGGCAGTTCTTGACAAATTATTCTTATTTCACTCCACCACCTACCAAGTTTGTATGATATCCAAGCAAAGATTGGGCCATCGCCTTCCCATTCTCCACACTACCTGCCTAGTCAGTGCTTACCTACCCATAAAATTGAAAAAAAAAAAAGAAAAAAAAAGGGGGAAATTCTCTCACACACAGACGAGGAGAAGAGGGGGGTAGGTGGTTCCAGACAAGCTACAACAGCAACTACACCACCACTAGACATCTCAAAGTTAAAACCCCACGCAATTTGCTTTATTAAATAAAACCAAACCAATCTCTCCCAGCCTACTCTCTCTCCTCATCTCTCTCTATCGATTTTCATTAGAGAGATCAATGGCTTCTTCTACTCTTACCTCCAAGTCCTTTCTCGGTTCCTCAAGAATCGACGGTGCTTCAATATCCTCCGACCTCCGTAAACTCTCAATATCCTCCGTTCAGATCTCCTTCCGCTCACGTATTCCAAAGAAACTCCGTAAGTGTCCTTCTCTTTTTAACAATTCATTTATCTTCTTGCATAATCTCTCGCATTTTAGATATTGAATTTAGGTTTACTCAGCTTGACTTATGTTTTTTTATTTAATATAGAAATAAATGCGGCGGGAAGCACATTTGGGACTAATTTTAGAGTAACTACATTTGGTGAGTCACACGGAGGTGGTGTTGGTTGTATAATTGATGGATGTCCTCCGCGCATCCCCCTATCCGAAGCTGATATGCAATTTGATCTAGATAGAAGGTTATTTCTTCTTTTTTTTCAAAGAATTACTTTTGTGATTTGTTTTGTGCCTCAAGGTGTATTGTATTGATTAATATTTTGTGTGTGCAGGAGGCCAGGTCAGAGCCGAATTACGACTCCGAGAAAAGAGACGGATACCTGCAAAATATCTTCCGGTGTTTCTGAAGGTTTTTTCTTCTTCTTCTTCTTTTATTGTTAATGGGTTGTTGCTGATGGTGTTGGTTTTTGATGTGCTGATATGGTGGTGGTGGTGGTGTGTTAACTGCAGGACTGACTACTGGGACGCCGATTCATGTATTTGTACCAAATACTGATCAGAGAGGATTAGTGAGTATTTAATGCTAGAGGCATGTGTGATACTTGGCATAAATAAGGAGGTCAATTTAGCTGAAAACGGGCTTACAGTATGTTTTTAGCAAATTTTGTTGATGGAAAATGATTTTGCCTAGTCTTTACTTTCCATTTTAGATTAGTTTGCAGTGTTTGCCTAAAGAATATTTCCTAGGGTTTTCAAAATAATATAGTTCTGTTATCCACTATGATGGTGACTGCATGTACATTCGATTGCTAAAATTTTAGGATATGAATTTGATTTGAAAATTGTGGAACAAGATAAATAATGGGGTGTCTGTTTACTAGGGAAAGGCACACGTAATTGGGCAATGATATACTTGGATGGTATTGTTTTGTATTTTCTAAGCAGTTGAGAAAGTCTCATTCTTATTTTGTTGAATTTCAGGATTACAGTGAAATGTCAGTTGCTTACAGGCCTTCACATGCAGACGCAACTTATGACATGAAGTATGGTGTTAGATCAGTTCAGGTAGTTTATTTAACCAATAAGCACTCTGATTATAAAGATACTGTTGGCTTTATTATGAAATGCAAGTTTGACATGGTTTATTTGAATTCTAACTGAAGGGTGGGGGTAGATCTTCAGCAAGAGAAACAATTGGAAGAGTTGCTGCTGGAGGTGTTGCTAAGAAAATTCTCAAACTATATGCAGGAACTGAGGTGTGTTTATTAAGACCTGGGTGTAGAGAAATCCATTCTTGTGATTTTTTGTCTCCATTACCATTTGTGGACAAAATCCTTTATCTTTTGGAGTGTTTGGTCTGTGCATGTTTGATTTTTGTTTACTTGTATGGATATGCTCTGTTATCCCATGTAAGTCTTGCTATCTGAGACGCTTAATTCTGTTTCCAATTCTGTATGTTGGATGGAAATAGATTTTAAACTTTTTTAAACAAGTTTCCTTGTAATGATTTTATCCATCTTATCATGAAAAAAAAAAATATAAGAGTAACGTGACAGCTCCTTTTAGTGCTGGATTTTTTTCTGTTTTTTAATTATCCTTTGCCTTAATGTTTGTTTTGCTTTCAGATTCTTGCTTATGTCTCTCAAGTCCACAAGGTTGTACTTCCAGAAGGTGTGGTTGATCACGACTCTCTTACACTTGATCAGGTACGAGAGGGTGTTTCTGAAGAACATTTATTTCGGGATTCAGTTTAGCCATGTGAGAAGCTAACTAAGAAGTTGCGATGTATTTTTGGGATGTCAGTTTTGTGGCAAGAACCTCTCACAAATCTGAGTGCCTTGATCCTGCATGAAGTTTTACAACACTTCAACAACCATAAAATTATATTTTGACTTGTAAAAGTTTGACTGAGAAGAAATAATATTTTATAAATCTGAAAGTCAAATTCCCTTTGCTGGAGATTTTTCCTAATTGTTTTTCTTTAGTTTTTGGCTCACTTATTATTTGCCCCTAGTCTGACCCTGCTATGCATGCCACCTTAACAGATGGAGAGCAATATTGTCAGATGTCCAGATCCTGAATATGCAGAGAAGATGATAGCTGCCATTGATGCTGTCCGAGTGAAAGGGGATTCTGTTGGTGGTGTTGTCACTTGTATTGTAAGGAATGCACCGCGTGTAAGTATTGATTGTCTCTGTCTCCCTGTGCAATGTGCATGTATTGATTTGTACATGATGTTTCGTCATCAGATTTTGGATTGTTCAAAGAAGTTTCTAGATCCTGAACATACAAAGCTTATTCTTATGGCTTGTTATTGTGCATTCTTTTCCTGGATTAAATCTATAATTGCATTCCAGGGGCTTGGTTCACCAGTCTTTGACAAACTTGAAGCTGAGCTTGCTAAAGCTGCTATGTCACTACCTGCAACAAAGGGCTTTGAATTTGGGAGTGGATTTGCAGGTTGATAACTTTAGCGCATTTTAGAGTACATTTGGCACCCAAGTTTTTCAATTAAGTTTGGTGATTGACACGCTTAGGATGCTATCATCTGCTCTGTATTTCTTTATTGCTATATATTAAGCCTCAATTCTAAGTCTTAATCAATGATGAAAATCATTGCAGGCACTCTCTTGACTGGGAGTGAACATAATGACGAGTTCTACACAGACAAACATGGAAGAATCCGAACAAGAACAAATCGTTCTGGTGGAATACAGGTGCTTGTTTGATTCATGATCCTCTTTCTAATTTTAGTACTTTGGTATGATATCCCTGGTTGAACATCAGTTTTGATATTTTCCTCTTTTGACGAGCAGGGAGGAATATCAAATGGTGAAATTATAAACATGAGAATAGCTTTCAAGCCAACATCTACAATAGGAGTAAGTTTGATCTATCTACGTATCAATATTAGTGCATGCATTTATTTGTATGCCTAGTTATTTGTTTTTAAGATGATGTAAAGATCATGTCTGTGATGAGCTTGCTCTCTTTCAGATCATTTCTTAAGATCTGCTAGGAACTATCAGATTGTTTTTCACATTATGTATCTACTGCTCTTGTTGGTTTATTAAACTCCGCTTGCATATTTGACAAATATTTGCATGTGTTTTATTCTGGATTTTATATATATATATATTTGGTGTACTGGTGCGCAGAAGAAGCAACATACAGTTACTAGAGATAAAAAGGAGACAGATCTAATTGCTCGCGGTCGCCATGATCCCTGTGTTGTCCCACGAGGTATGTCCTTGTATGATAGGTCGATTCTTCAAATGATTGAAATATCTTTTAGAATTTTGATGATTGATGCAATTTGGAGTGGGCTTATAGTATCATCGTTGGTGAAAATTGAAGAGAACCAATATTAATCATGCATGCTTGCTCGTTTGAATGTGAAAGAAAAGATAACTTCTCTCTAAGAGTATGCTTGTTTGGGATGGTAATGCAGCGGTACCAATGGTGGAAGCTATGGTGGCCTTGGTGCTCATGGACCAGTTGATGGCACAATACTCGCAATGCTATCTGCTTCCCATCAATTCAGAGCTACAAGAACCCTTGATAATGCCAAGACTTGAGGCAGCCAATGCGTCTGTATGAAAGATGGAGTCGCTGTAACACAATTTTCAGCTGTCTATAAGTGATACTTATGTCCACGACAGTTTTCTTGCTGAGACATTTGGCTACAAGTTCAGATTTTTTTTTCTTTCTTCCAAGTATTCTGTTGTTGTTGTAATCTCTGAAATTGTTCACGCTCCTTTTCGCCCTCTCTCTCATGGCATAATGTGAGCAGATATCTGATATTATTCATCAATAAAAAAAAATTGTAGAAGCAAAAGAGGTAGTGAACGTGCGCCTCTCTATTTATTTATTTTCTCGTATAAATTGAAGCTCTCTCAGAGATCAGCTGAGAGGACCAAGCTGCAGTCATATTTTTCTTCTCTCTGGATGTAGTTAAGCGATTATTTCCTAATGAGATGTTGATTAAGAGATTGGGTTCTGTGATCTTTCATTTAAATGTTCTTGCAGGACCAAAAATGGTCAGAGGTGGAATTAAAACCCTGAGCCCGTTGGGGCAGGTTCTGTTTGCTATCTATCGATCAGGAACAAAATTAAAACTTCTGCACTTTACCCTAAAAGAAATTCATATATTTGAAATGCCTTTTGAATTTGGGCTTACGAATATCAATCAGATATCTTGATAACAATAAAAATTAAAAAAAATCATGGTCGTTTTGCCCTTGTATGCCTCCATGGAGTACTCTCTATCTGTCTCGGTGATTCATTTAATTTTAGACCACCTGCTCTACATCATAGTCACTCGCTCCTCTTTTTGTCACCCTGGCAGGATTGTTTGAAAGCATCAAATTTCTAACAGTGCTACTGGCTGGCACCATTAATAAATCACGTCAAGAAAATGCGCGACATATATACCTACCCAGAAGTCATAATTGCACTCTTGGCGAAGGAAAAGATGCATCGTTTGGGAGGATACATGGTGTCATTGGTAGAGAATAATATAAATTATATTTTAGAGCCTCACCTAATAGTTTAAGTTATTGAGTTGAGATGATTATTTGACATGGTATCAGAGCTTTGATGACCAAGCGGTCACGAGTTCGAATCTCACCATCTCCATTTATTTGATAAAAATTAAGCACAAGGTAATGTAAGCCTGTGCAAGTTTCAAGTCCAAAGGGCTTTCACTTGAGGGGGTGTGTTAGAGAATAATATAAATCATATCTTGGAGCCTCACCTAATAGTTTAAACTATTGAATTGAGATAGTTATTTGACAGCCATGATATTCAATCTAAAAATAAATGTAATAAGATCAGGAGTTTGCCGGGCCTGTAATTATAGATTACTTGATATGTAGTGATTGAATACTTACAACTTAAAGAAACCGCTATTTCATTTAATTTCCATGTTTAAGTAAATTTCATGGAAATAAAATTCCTCGCCACGTACGGTGTGTTCTCTTCCTTGATTTTCTAGATTAAATTAATGGGATTAAAACCAGAAAGATTTATTAAATTCCTTTAAATATACATCATGTTAATATTACATTTATAATTCTTGAGCTTTATCTTTTTTTTTTTTTTAAATCGCTTATATATGTCCTTGCATGACCTTTTGCCCCTTAATAACATTACTGTAATTAGGGGTTCACTCGTTGTTTTTGCGTGTAAACTTGTTTTTGAAATTGCTTTTTATTTAAAATAATATTAAATTAATTTTTTAAATAATTTTAATACGTTGATATTAAAAATAAAAAAATATTTTAATATATTTTTAATTAAAAAATACGTTAAAAAAACCATTCTTTACGGCGACGCGCAGTGAATCATTCATGTTGCCCTTCTTTCCCAAGTGCAAGGCTACAAGCAAAACCAAGGTTAGCAACCACGGCAAGTAATGGGGAAAAGACCACTGACATTCTTGCTGTCATTTTCAATTAACATCCCTCTGTATCTTTGATATCGGGTTAGGTCATTCTCGTCGAACTAATTAACTTAACTTAATCTCCCAACTAATTACATATGCTTTATTTTCCTTTATTTTTTATGTTAATTATTGTTATTATTATTCACCTTGCCACGCTTTTGAGGTAGTTAACAAGTACTAATAGCGTTTAGGTGCATAAAGCGATTGCGTTGCATATTCTTAGGGGGGAAAGAGGGGGCACGGAGGGTATATATTGACAAGCGCCACCAGTGATTATCACTGTCAAGATGATTGTCATTAATTATCGTTTTCTGGAGAGAAAAAAAAGGTGATTATTAATTATGAACACAGCTTTTGCTTTATATTTAGCATTTTTTGTGGACAATCCAAACACGCGCATCCTCATCCATAAACTCAAAGATGATCCAGATTCCACCATAAAGTTATTAGGTCTCTATCCAGTATTGTTCACCAATATATATACATATATTAAGGACAAATTAAGAACATGTATAATTCAAGTTGGCTGACTAATTATATTATAAACTTGTTATAATATAATGTTTTGAGTCTATATAAACATGTCACTACACAAAGAACAAAGATACAAAACAAATGTGTTTTTTTCTGAATTTTTTTTTAATATTTTCTGTCTTTTTGGTAATTTAAAAAGTTTAATGGTATCTTGCAGATATTGTATCTAAATAAAACAAGTAAATATCTTAAAAACAGTATTTTTAACACCTCTGAACCACCTATATATCTGTTTCCATACCCATTAAACAATTTACTGCCATCGACACTAACACTTACAGCACCCATGCTCGAGCCAAAACTCGAGCATTTTACGTGGCGTAGGGATCAACTACCGTCTAGCTAGGAGCCCATGAAAAGAGAAACATATCTTAACCACTGTAGCGAGCGTTTAATGTCCTCATAAGTGCATGCTTTATCAACGTTTCGTATATAATATATAAAAATGTGTTGCTTTCGCTCTAAAGCCATGGTTCTCTTTATCCTTTAACCTGCATGGTAAAATGCTTTCCAACCACGTAGGGTCAACAAGATGGACCGAGCACGAGAGATTTACGGGTGAAATATAGGGATTATAAAACTTCTTAGCGTATGATTGCTAGAAATGGAGAGGGGGCAAAAAGAGAGAGATAAAGAGCTGGGCTTTACTAGACGTGTAATCCGCGTCTTGTCTCTCATATTTAGTGGTTAAAGCAGTATGATCATGGTGTGATGCATGGAATCTGGTCGGTCACGAGCCCATGATCTATCCTTGAGAAAGCCAAGTATGGCGGATCAATTTGTCTAATCGAGCCCTGCGTTGTTCTTTAATTTCTTGTTGTTGATCTGATGATCGTACGTGACAAATTGAAAGTTGGATTAGACATCACATTATCAGCATTATTATTTCCACAGCGAAAAGGGTTAGGGCTAGCATTTCTTTAAATGCTTGTAAGTTAGTGTAATGGAAGAGACATGAACTCAACTCAGACTCGACAAACCCTCTCCTAAGACATTGCTTATTAGCAATGATGAGGTCGTGGTTCAATGATATCATGCGCATATTCACGCCATGAAATAGAAACTTGCTGCCTAAATTTCATACGGCAATTGGTAAGGTTGTATACGGCACTGCTCGTATTATCTTCAAACTTGAAAGAAAGAAGAAAGAAGAAACAGTTTCTTTTTTTTTTTTTAATAATTTTATTTTGTTTTGACAAGTTGATGTTAAGAATAAAATTTAAAAAATAAAAATTTATATATTATTTTGATATATTTAATTTTCAATGTATATCCATCTCGCCCACCATTATCATCCGAATAATACCCACTAATCATTTGATAATAGTAAGTGAGGCCCATGAGAAAGCTAAAGCTCCGAAGGAAGCTAATTTTACTAAACTCAACCAGGAAGAATACAAACATCACCAACAACAACCATCCATGATCCCAACATGAGAGAAATCAACAGAGGGCCCCATCTCCAGTAATCAAGGATTAAGGCTCCCTTTGTTTCTATTATTGGATGCAATGCTATTTACTTTTTACCCCTTTAAAATATTTAACTAATCAATTCACTCTGCAGTTTTAAAAAAATCTTAAATGGAAAATATTATAATTTATAATTTTTTAAAAAATTACAATTGCCAAAACTACTACTCTGTCATCCACACATGAAATATCATAAACTTTTTTTACATTTCTCCATGCACAGGAGATGTGGTTGGTTTGGGGAGAACCACTGGTCACTCTCAAATCTATTCTTCACCGCTACAATCTATTTGAAAAAAAGAAAAAAGAAAAAAGAAAAGGTGAAAAGGGACCAAAGCTCAGTAAAGAACTCTGGCTTGTAGTAATAAAAAAAGAAGAAGAGGGACTTGGCTATATATCAGGGGTTCAGTGCAGGTAGCCCACCATGTACCCCACACTCAAGTTTCTTGAGAGTTGAGTC
>Ga0307510_10011731_pt1 | contig 10401 bp, 9 predicted proteins | sample 12_EM_MG_FD_207224 | JGI IMG/M metagenome (GOLD analysis project Ga0307510, IMG submission 207224) | Populus trichocarpa ectomycorrhiza microbial communities from riparian zone in the Pacific Northwest, United States - 12_EM | ecosystem: Host-associated > Plants > Roots > Unclassified | place...
CTCCATAGCTAGCGCTGCATGAGTCTTTTGTACCTTTAAACATAATAACGATTTGATTACAAAAAAAAAAAAAAAGAAAGAAAAAAAAGCGCCCAAGGAGATAGGATCTTCACGCAACCATCTAAGTAATACAACACTTGGATACTAGAGCACGGGCCAAGTCCTTTGACAGCGACCTTCCCGTGGTGCAAGATATACAAACCTATTACTCTACTTCTTACGCAAATCTCTACAGCTCGAGCACGAGCACCTAGTCCTCTAGCGATTGGACTTTGTACCTTCCGGTCTTATAACGATAAGACTTCCTCTAACGAGACTATGAAGATAGTCAACGATCACGATATGCACTACGATTAGTCGTTCCCCGTTAAACAAAACACCGACGGGAATGTGTTTGTTACAGGTACTGCCAACTCTCGCACAGGCAGCTGACCCCAAACTTCGGTTATCATATCACGATAGGCAGTACGAGTTCGGGGACAGTAAGGTCGACGCCGTGCTCGTATCGTAAAATTCTCTGGATTAGGTCGCATATCCTAAGCGGTTGTCAGGAAGCGAACAAGTGTTTTATCTTGCCAGAGGAAGGCAAGCACTTGACGATTATCAGGTATAATCCCAGAGACAGTTCCCCATGGTAAGAGAACCTTTTTTTTGTCAATTTTGAAGGCTCGTGGATATTCTGCTGAATTTGGCCTAACAGTACCACATGCAGCAATTTGGAAATTGCGGAGAGCTTGAAAGAGGGGAACATTTGTGAAATAATTGTCACAAAATAAAATGAATCTTCGATCCTGGAAAGGTAGGAAAGTTGCCAAATGGAAAACAGCACGGGAAGTAGGACTCAGTCGGAGATTATCTTCCCCCTGATAGGGCAAATCGTGATGCGCGAATTGATCAGTTCGGGAGGTATACATAAAAGAATATGTATAGCCATGCTCACAGAGAGCTATCACCCTATATCCTTCTGGGATAGGCTTTTTTGGCATTGTGACAGTATGTACTGAACGACCCACAAATCTAAGCATCATCTTATCAATTGCAACCTCAGTTGGAGGAGTACAGTAAAAGCGATAGCGATGCTGAAGATTTGAAGAAAGGGGTTCCAGTTTCTGGTACCATCGATTTCGTGGTAGGTTGGGTAGTGGCTGGGATATATGAAAAAATCGTTTCAATTGTTCAAATCGTGTGCCTGTCATATATCGAGATATTCTATATACTCTCCTGTTAGACAACATTTATAAGATATTAATTAATAAAAGGAGAAATATACTTATGAAGTAGTGAAAGTCCATCTTTTGGCCAGTAATCAGCCACAGTACTCGATCGATAAAGCCCCATATAGATAATAATCCCAATGAAAATCATCAACTCTGGACCTTTAACAGCATACCACCTTCTTCTACCATCCTCCCCTGCTCCCTTTGCTGTTGCATAATGATTGGTATTAGAGGCAAGCTCATTAAACTAATCATTATCGAAGAAAAGCATAAAATAGTCCAATGGCCGAAGTATCTTTGGATTAGGGTTGTGGACGGGATCGTAATGGGTTGAAAAATGTGCTGGAAGATGAGGGATACGATCATGTCTTGGTTGAGGATGTTTATAAGGTTGGAAATTTGGAACAGGTGGAAGATCATGTTGTTGCTGATGTACTCGCTGGTCTTGTTCTTCGGAATCGAGCTGTCCAGGAGCGTTTCCTTCAAATTGCTCTCCTTCAGGATCCTTGTGGTCTGCTTGGTCAGGATTCTCTTGAATATCGGTAATGTCACACCCTCCTAACACCCGACCTCTTCCTTCAAACTCAATCTCATCTTCACTGCTCTCATAGGTTTCGTTTCGAGATTCCCCTTCTCCACTCATTGTAAAGCTCAAAATATCTTCAGGGTTCAAAGTGATTTTGGTGGCAGATACTCTTTGCATGTCACCCTTCAAGTTGATCATTTGATACTTACATCATGGTTGCCACCATTATTTCTTACTTTACCCACTTTAGTTACTTCACCATTGATCGCTTCCACCACCCACACTTAGCGCGAGTGCCTGAAAACGAACGAAGGGATATGATATCTCACAACTCGCTTGGCATGGGCTTATTAAGGCAAATCCCGCTGATGGTGTCAATCTCGTTGGCGCAGTCGATCTGGCCCTTGTGCTATGATTTATTCCTATTGGTCGCCCGCCCGGTTTCGTCGTTGGTACGGTGAAGACTGTAAGCCTTTGTGCCTTTTTGTCTTTTGTCTCTCAGGGGAGCCAGTATCGAGGTTAAGCACCGTCGTGCGTTCTTAAATCACCACGGCAACCACACTAAACCTCACTCACTAAACCATTTTTGGAGACATAAGCACTGCAGAACGGAAAAAAACTTGTTCGTGCTTATGATGTGAGACATAAACAAAGCATATAATTGGTTTATGATCAGGTTTTAGGGAGAGGAAAAACAACTCTTACCCTATTCGTACTAGAATTCTCCACTACCTTCAAAAAAGCGACCGCCAGAAGAACACACGGTCGTGCTTAACCTCGCTTTCTTCACCCTAAGCTCGTGGCATATAAAAAAGCAAAAAAATAAGAACGCACGCCGGTGCTTAACCTCGATAGTGAGCACCATTTCTACGCCAAACTATCTTCCGCTCCCCTCTCTCGACTCCTCAAATGCAAAAGTATCCGGAAAAGGCGCCGTTTGTGCACGGTCCCCACTCTCCCATGGCGAGAATTCGGCGCCCGAAATCTATTAAGAAATCAAGGGCTAGGGTTGGCTTCTATCCCTGGTATCTAAGGCTGTGTCGGACTCTTAGATAGCTCTCTCTCTATTTTCGTTATTTTTCTGGATCGCGCAGGTTGTTATGTACCGTAGTCAGGCAAGTGAGCAGTCTGGGTGGAGGGGCTTTTGTTATTTAATCAGTGTGGAAAACTCCGTCGAGACAGAGGAGGTCAAGTGTGGATTTTTCTTCACTTGATGGGAACCGTTCTTTCATTATCATCCTTCATCAATTTTCTGAGAGCTGATCACTTCGGTTTATCATAACTATCGGTGTTCGGCTTTCAACTTCAATTTATTAGTTTTAGTTTCAGTTTTTGCTTGCCGGTTTTCTGTACCGGAGCCCTTCCAGTCAAGATTGCCAATACCCGCATAACGACATGGCACACTGTTCGATTACCACATCAACTAGTCAGAATCGTCAGGCCCTGGCGCAATTGATTAGAGCAATTCAGCCCCCGGGCACGCTCAAACTCCGGAAAAACTCGAATAAGTGAATCTTGTGCTATGAAGTCCAAAATTCCCTGCCTTGGAAAGGGGGCACAAAAAAAAAGAGCAAAAATACAGTCCCTTTCCCCCTTCAGTTTTTTTTCTTTTTCCCATGACCTTACCGAGATAGTAAGCCCAGACGACATAGCACACGGTTCAATTATTCGAGTTCCTACGGTAAGATTTTGGCTATCTCGGAATCGCGATAAACGCTGTAGGCTAAGTCTTTATAGCTAGGACTCAGGCTTTCAGGTCTCTGATTTTGACGCGCTCGTATGTTTCGCCTTGCCCGCTTCTTATTTCAATGTAAAAGTGTCCGCCGGTTCTCCCCAATTAATGTGATATTCGAGGTTCTACTCAAGTACACCACAGCACGCCTCAGGCGTCACGAGAACTTTACCGATACAAGTTTCTTGTAATACCAGTAGTTTCACAAAGTAACTTTCTCTGAACTGCTGCTGTCACTTAATGCCGTGTTTACCAAACTTCAAACTGAATACATGGCATCCCACAGCGGGATTAACTTAGGTCCCGGGCGAACGCTTGGCTGATGGGAGCAACGACGATCCACGGCGAAGCTCAGCTATCATGATAACCACCATGGGGATTACAATAACGAACACACCTACAGTGATTATTTGTGCTAAGGCTTGTATATTTGTGTTCTCCCCTCTTTCTAGGAGCCTGTGATGTAGTAATAGGACCTTTAGTTTTGGAAGTAGCATCAACTTGAGTCATTGTGGCATCGCAATTGTTGATTGTGGTGGGGAATTGTAGTTGAGCCATTTGTCTCAGGACTTGATCTCACCGCGAGCACCCCTAAGATGCGTTGGTATCGCTTTGGGCGTCACCACTTCAACCTGCCTGTCTATTGTCTTGTTCTTCTGCAGTCTTGTAAAAATATTTGTTTGCTGCTAAAGACTCCCGGACAGGCTTCATTTGATCGTACTTGAAATTGTGCAATAAGTGAAGTAGAAGTTAGTTTCAGCAGAGAGCAGGAAAAGAGGCAGCGGTATGATTCCTCCGTGCCTAGTCTTGCCATGTGCTGTGCTGTGCTAGAGCTGAACCCTTTGCCGGAGGGCATTGAGCACCGAGGGCTTCGTGTCTCGCTATTGGATCACTTCCTTCGGGCGTCGGGGACGAATCTTCCGGACCTCAGCCGCCCGTATCACGGACGAAAATGCGACAAAAGCTTACTTACTGCGATAGTCTGGGCACAAGCTCCAGGAAAGGGGAATACCAACACATGTATGAGGAATTTGTACAGTATGAAGGATTCTCTGCTGATTCTAAATTCAGTATCAAATGTTCGGATCTCTCATGCCTGGAACTTGTATATACCGTATACCTGGTGAAATTCGTTCCCATACTAAGTGGTTAAAATAAAGCGTGGCTCAGGATTTTCAGCAAAGTAGCCCTTCTGGGTAAACAATTGTCGTGGAGACAGCTTCCTATATAACTCAAAGCTAGTACAGTTGCCATATATTTTGTGCCGTAGGGTGTTTCCCCCCCCAACATACGTTACCGTTAGAACTCTAATAATTGAACTTCGCGGTACGGCGTTGGAGTTTCCTCTGCTGGTAAGGTGCGATTCTTTTTTCCTTTTTTTCCTGTCTTAAGCTTGGGTTGAGGGGTCAGTTTATGATGTGCTCTCGTTCTCCTATCCATGAGAGGGAATTTCGGACTTCTTAGAGCGAGGTTCAATTATTCGAGTTACGGTACTCAAGCGAGCTCACCTGCTGAGTCGAACTTTCTTTTGACCTCATGGTGTTATCAACTGCGCATGTTGAACGAGGGTCCATTGAATCCACAAGACCACACTCCCATTATTATTTAGTAAGGAGTCTCACCCACCGGTTGGGATCTGGGCATATATACTACGGTTCTAACGGGTTCATGAAGTATGTGGAAGACTACTTGGTCCAAGGTCTAATTTTTCCGGTGGTGTAATGGAATCCATAGGCTAGAGACTAGTGCTAAGAAAGAAAAGCTGGTGCTGTTTGCGGCGGTTCCAACGTGCGAGACGCCACTTACTTGGGGGGGATTTTCAACACCGGTGATCGATCATTTCTTCATGGTTCCGGCCCGCACTGGGGCCGAGTGACCACCCATGACTCTTTTGGTTGTCATATTGGTGTTTTTCTTTCTTTTGCGGCGGATCTATTTTGTTGGGCTGTGGGAAGGTTCATACATGGAGCAGGTGGTGGTTTTTTTTTGACCAGTTGAAGGCAGGTTTGTATAGCTAGTATTGATTTATGAGATTGAGCATCTTTGGGCCCCCACACTTCGTCCTATCACCTAGCTTGCCAAGTGCATATGATAATTGCTCGCTACTAGGAAAACGAACACCTCGAACCAATCTTATGGAGCTCTACGGGCACTTAGGTAATGTTAGGCCAGGGCGGTATAGTATTATAGAGTCTAGTAAAAACAGCCAATTAAACAAATAGCCTCTGGAAGTGTGTAGGAATTCCTATCGGTACAAGTGTCTGTATGGACCAACACCGATTGCTCAACCCTTCTGCGTACGCAATAAAAGTGATGTATCACCAATACACAGCGAGCTGGGGCGTCGCGGTGGAATAAATTCCCTTAGGAGGTCAAACATCTGAGTTAGAGTTCTTTGTTGACAATAGTCTTTGGTACAGTATTTGTGATTGATTTGGTATTGGATAAGATAACTGGATATTGAGAAGTGGGTCCCTAGATACAGTAGGAGTTGTGATATCCCCTATACTGTTCAAGTAATTGTACGTATTCAAAAGCAATGGTGTGTGGTAATGTAGTCTATGGAATATAATATGCAAGGAAAATATTCCTATCAATGTGACTTAACTTGCGAATGGTAGTATGATCACGGCCTACAGTGTTTTTTTCTACGATCGCCAGAATCGTTTTTACTCCGCCGGCGGTATGGGCTCCCTGATTGGGTGTTCGGGAGTCGGAAACCGTGATAAGGGATTCTAGAGCTCTGATCCGAGTGTTTGAGCCAATCAATCTCAGTTCTTCTAGCCTCCTCTTTTCCCATTATTATTATTTTCTAAAGTAGGCTGCTGGGGTCTCTTGCGGGTATCGTGTCTGGTGGGCTGTTATGCTTGAGAACGGTACTGCCCGCCCGTAGTAGAACATAACTAGGAGTTCGCAGAGTAGCTAACACAGGATTATTAGAGTGGGAATAAAATGAACAAATGTTCCATTTCTCAGTTGAACTGAACATCCGGTAATATCATAGGGTCTCGAATAATCGAATCGTGCGTAGTGTGGTTCGGGTTACATCCTCTGATAAGGCCCGGCATCTGTCTCTTTTTTTAGTCTTTTAGAAGGGCCGAACTATCTTTTTCCTCCCTTTTCCGGCAAAGGAGAGGCTGGACCATGCTGTATCTGGCGCGTTACTCAATACTGCGCGATTTTCAACTGCGCAAATCTAATAGTGTGGCTAGTACTCTACAGTTACGATCCATCTGAAAAAATATCTCATGTGGCGAAACTGGGGAGTGTAATACTTTATATTCAATTCCGAATGGGATGGTGGAAGGCGGACCCACAAACTCTCCTGTTTACTGGGGCTAAAGCCATCGCATAAATTTTACTAACAGACTTCCAATACACCTAGCCAGTATTTATCTGCAAAGCTTCCAACTCTAGTCCCCCCGCAGGGAAATACCGGTACAGCCTCCACAGCCAAAATTTAGAAAATCGGGTTTAAACATTCCATAAGTCCAGCAAATCCCAACCAACACTCCAGAATCACTCGACTGAGTGAGTTCCTTTTTGACTTCATAATCCCGAACCTAACGCCAGAGATACAAGTAAGATAACAGTGAAATAATGATTGGTCTTTCTGAAACCTAGCCCAAATCTCCATCCCACTCCATGATCCCGCCCTCCCTGATGCGCGATCCACCTCTCCGGTTTCCTATAGCCCCTCCACTTCCGTCCTCAGTGTCGCTTCCCCAGTCTGAACTGTGCTCGGCTACTGGCATGTTTGGATCACGGCTGATGTTTCGATTTCCTCTGGCACTGGGTTGAACCCAATATTAGCATTTCTTCTGGTCCCAAGTTCCATCTAACATTAGGATTCTGATTAGGGTTCGGAATAGTATTGGAATTCCAGTGATGATTCGGGACGGGGTTGAGATTCTGATTGGGATTCGAGTTAATATTGGAATTCCAATTTGGATTCGAACCAGGATTAGGATCCTGATTAGAGTTCGAACTAGCTTTATTCTAGTTAGAGCTCGAGCCGGAATTGGGGTTCCTGTTAGGATCCGGGCCAACACTAACATTCTCGTCAGGATTCGGATTATTGTTAGGATTCTATGCACCGTCAGGATTCTGTCCTGAATTCTGGTTTTGTCGGATGTTGGGGTTTCCAATGGGATAGACGGTTCTGCTACCCTGATCCCCGTCGCACCCACCACTACGGGTGTTATGCTCGGGATTCTGCAAGGGCTCATTCCCCAATGCTCCCAAATTGTCTGATGACTATTATCTGAACTAACTCTGGCGGAAGGGAAGATTTGAGGGTGCGCAATTTTTGTCCTGGGCGCATCCAGAATGGGGGCGGGGGCTTCGCGCTTTGGGGCACGTCTTACCCGGCAATCTGTCACCGGGGCCAATCGAAGACTATATCCGTGGTGAGGGTCTGGGGTTGAGGGTCTGCTTGTAGGAGATCTAGGGCTCGGCAACCAGTTCTGATTAGCAACAGGTTTTGTAGATAGGTTGAATCTGGTATTTGGGGTGCTACTTTGGGGACATGTTTGTGGAAAACTGTGGATCCATCTTTTCCTCTGCGCCTCGAGGCCCTTGGCGCGAGTCGCCTGGTAATTGTGAGATATCTGCCGTCAATCCCAATTTCATGGAACCCTTCTGGATCAGTGAACTCCCAGTATAGGCGACATCAGCTAGTGTCATTATAGCTGGGTTAATTATAAATTTGGAGGCGGTAGGGCCGCTATTCACTTGCAACCCCGCGTTCGCCCCGAATGCTACATCTCCTGAGGCGTACTCCGAGCCGCCCTGGGGGATTGGATTCTTTTGGCCTCTTCCGTTCTTCCGTTCGTCATGAGTAGTTATTTTGCCTTCACTCTTCCTACTCCAACTGCTCTCATCCCTATTTTGTGGTGTTTCATATTGATCGTCTCCACTATCTTCGTCGTCACTTTCAAGGCCCACCAACCATGCATTGCCCAATGCATCCTCCGCAGTCGGGCGATCCTTGGGTTGAATTGAGAGCATCGACTTTAGTAATGAAATTCCGGCATCGTCTTTTGGGATTGGTAACTTTTTTAGCTTATCTTCGGGAAAGGGCCATATCCCCAAGGAGTAACGAGATATTTGAGTTTCCGAGGCGAATAACCGTGTCCCTGCGAGTAACTCATATATCACACACCCGAGTGACCAAATGTCAACAGAATTGGTGTAAACCGAGGTTTCACTAGTAGAGTCTAACCCTAGGACCTCGGGAGCACCATAGATTTGAGTTGACACCTGAGTGTGGAACGTTGTAGTAGCCTGGGGCTGGATCCGTTTTGATATTCCGAAATCCCCTAGTTTGACCCTGACAGGGGACATCGAAACTATAAAAATGTTCTACGCATTGATCAGTATTTTTGCGATACCACAGAACCAAGAGAGGTGTTTGGATGCAGGAACCATACCGCGGGCTTCAGATCCCGGTGGGCCATCCCTTTTTGATGCATTACTTTGAGACCCTCGAGTACCTGCTTTGAAATAGTTTGAACTGTCTCTTGTCGTAGCGGCGAGCCGAGGTGCTTTGTGAGATCGCCTTCCGGGAGATATTCCATTGCGATATAGAGAGTCTCGGGTTTTTCGAACCATCCCAGGAACTTCACGAACAATTCCGGATGCTAAAACGGCTTTCCGTTAGACCACAACAAGGAAATCCTGGACATGTGATAAACTGGCGTAAAATCCCGCGGGAACAAGGACACAAACCTTTGCCAATATGGCCATTATAACGAGCTCCCTATAATAGTCAAGGTTGGGGGGTAGCCTTCTCTTATCAATTGCCTTTACCGCACGATAATGGCCCGTAGTTCCCCGGACCTGCTTATTGACGACACCGAAACCTCCCGTGCCCAGTTCCCCACAGTTGTCCCATTCCTCCTTCACTTTCTTATACCTATTCCGCCCTTTCTCGACATATACTGTATGTCTAACGTGATCCTGGAAGAATTCTGTTTCGAGTTTACACCACTCAACCAAGTCCGATTGAGCCGTGTTCATTTCTCAAATTTGAGGCGGCCTGGGTGCCAATAGTGCTCTGAATTATCTGAAGAAGTAAAAATGGGCTCAACTTGTAGGAAGCTAGGAGCGAATATTTGTGAGTCAAAGGAAGAGTGGTGAAGGGAGGTAGAAAGGATGCAACTTATCTTGCTAGTTTCTCAAAGGTCCTTGGATATATAACCACCCTGCCAAACGGTAGTTTGCCTACCCCACATTGCGATTTCATGTAGTATTACAAGTGGTAGGGATAAAGTATTCGAATAGTTAATTTAGGTTAACCCGCAAAATAAACCCTATCATGTACGAAAACTTCACCCCCGCACTTGTAAAGGATGATGACAGAGGGACAACTAGAAAATAGACAGGGAGAGACAGCTAAAAATGAGAAGGCAAAAAAGACACCGTTAAAAAAGAGACAGCTAAAAAAGGCATTGGATGGTAAGCACATCCCGGATTGTATGTGGCACCCAACACCCACCATGTTAAGGAGCGAACGAAAAAAAAGGTGTGGTGGCCACTGCTCATACCCTTCCCCTGATCCCAATCTCTTCACCAGTACTTATACCCGTAAACTCACGTTAAATCCACCATCGCCCATCGGCCTCGAATCCCTCCCGATCAGAGACCAAACACCCCGAGAAGGAATACCGCATTAACTGGTTATATTCGGAATGGCGCTATTACCAAAGTAGATAGAAAAGCGAGTTGCCACCAACATGGCTCTGTGGAAACTCAGCCCAGTCAAGGAGTCACCTCACCTTCTTGTGACAACAACCACCAAAACTGGAGATCTTGGAGCAGTAAATTGAATTTTGAACCAATGAGCCATCAGGTTATGACAAATATAGGAAATTAACCACGATTAATCAGTCACCTTACTGTCGCTTGCTCTCTTTTTTATATTC
>Ga0307510_10011732_pt1 | contig 10400 bp, 10 predicted proteins | sample 12_EM_MG_FD_207224 | JGI IMG/M metagenome (GOLD analysis project Ga0307510, IMG submission 207224) | Populus trichocarpa ectomycorrhiza microbial communities from riparian zone in the Pacific Northwest, United States - 12_EM | ecosystem: Host-associated > Plants > Roots > Unclassified | place...
GCGGGGCGTCCTGGCGGACATTCACACGCGGGTCTCAGCATCCGCCATTTCAACGATCTGCACGAGATCCAATTCTGGAAGGAACAACCATGTCGACTCCCATTACCGACCTGGCACAGCTCCCCCCGGCCTTCGAGAAGGCCATGAACTCCGGGAAGCTCGATGAGGTCCTGAGCCTCCTCGCTCCCGGTGCCGTCATGCGTACCGTCACCGGTGGGACCGTCACCGGCCAGGCGCTGCGCGACTATGCGGCCGGGTCGATCGCTGGCAACGCCCAGCTGTCCAACGGCCCGTCGCGCGTCGTAGCCGGCGACGACATTGCGTTTGTCACCGAGGACTGGACCCTCGAGATCACCACTCCCGACGGCAACCGGAATAAGGCCACCGGCACGAGTACCAATGTCGCCCGCCGTGTTGAGGATGGCGGCTGGCGCTACGCCATCCTCAACCCCCTCGGTACCGCCTGAGCGTCCGCGGATGGCTGGACTCCCCGGAGCCAGGCCACCCTCTCAGCCAACTGACGCAGTTCGCCGACGACGCTGAGGGCGTCGTCGGCGAGCTCGGCCACGGCGAATTCGCCGTGGTGGGCGGCTCGACGGACGGCAAGGTGGTCCAAGTGCTCGCCCCGCCGGCCTGAAGGGCGTAGTACTCAGCACACCCGCCCCGCTGGCCCCGAGTGTGACGCACGAAGTCCAGGAGGCGTCAGGTGCTGGGGGGAGAACTCCCGGGCAGGGCCGGAGCGATCGGCGGTGCTGGTGCTGGTCGGCAACGAGGACAAGGTGATCCGGCGCGGCCGGCTGCCGCCTCTGATTTTCACCGCCATGCTCACGAGCTCGGCGTAATGGGTCACTTGTCGCCGCTGGAGGCGCCGGACCAGGTCGCCTCTCACATCAGCGAGTCCGTCGCCCGCGTCTCACTTCGACGTGAGTGAGCGGGACCTGTGCGATCGGTGGGGTTTGTGGGAGTTCATGTGCTTCGTGGCCGTGCTGAACCCATGTCGAGCGCGCTGCATGTCGTGCACCGGGCGAAGCGTTCGGGCCAGGGCGGGATCATTCTGATCACAGGCGAGGCCGGCATCGGGAAGACCGCGGTCCTCGACACCGTGCGCGCGGAGGCTGCCTCCGCCGGGTTCGTGGTGGGGATGAGCAAAGCGGACGAGGGCGACCATGTTTCGCCGGGCATGCCGCTTCTGCTCGCTCTGCGATCCGGTCGCACACCACTGGCATCCTCGAAGGCATTCGATGACGTGAACACGCTGGTGGATCAGCCTCTGCTTCTCATCGACCGGGTCTGATACTCATGCAGGGATGGCTCGCCGCCGCTGAGGGAGATGTCGCGCAGGCCCTGGCCGTCCTCGGACCGCTGCTGTACACGGCGCGCGACGGGCGCAACTGGTGGCCCTGGTGGCCGGGATGGATGCCGGTGTTCGCGCGCATGGCTCTTGCCGGCGGTGACGCCCGTTTCGCGGAAGAGGTGGCGGCGATCGCGGGGGAGGGCGCGGCGCGCAACCCCGGCGTCACGACGTTCGAGGGCCTCGCCCTGCACACTCGAGGGCTGGTTCACCGGGACCGACAGTTGCTCCAGAAGGCGGCGGACGTCCTGGAGGCCGTTCCGCGACCGACTGCTCGCGCGGCCGTCGCCGATGATCTGGGCCGAGCGCTGCTCGCCGAGGGCCATCGCGAGGAAGGGATCGCCCATCTCGACCGGGCGTGGCAGCTCTACCACGACATCGGTATCAGAACCTCGATGCTGTCCGTCCAAGAGGTCCTTCGCGGGGCGGGAGTTCGACGGGTGCAGTGGGCGACGGGAGCAGCCCGCCCCGCGTCGGGGTGGCAGGCACTGACCAGGGCCGAGCTGGCGGTCACCCGTCTGATCGGCTCCGGGCCCACCAACAGAGCCGTCGCCGACGACCTGGGTCTGTCCACCCACGTCCGGTCGATCTTCGCCAAGCTGGGCATTCACTCGCGTGTACAGCTGGCGAACGCACTCCACAGACACGACGCCGAGTTGTCCGGCCAGAGCCCTCGGGACCCCCGGGCTGAACCGACCGCACTTGGGTCGGACGGAGCGTTCGCGGAGTTCGTCGACGTAGGTGGCGCATCCACCTCGGGCAGGATCCAGGGCAGGAAGACGAACCGTTAGCTGATCGGGGCCGTTACCCGGTCGATCAAGCCGTAGCCGCTGAACGTGCTGCTGGGCCGGGCAGCGAATTCGGCCGCCTCTGCCCGCCGGTTGTACAGGCAGTCAGCCGCGCAGGCGGAAGGACCGCTGAACGTCCTGAAGATCCTCTTCAGCTCCTTCGGCGGCCGGTGAGGCAAGGTGGGGGCATGCGTGTGCTGGTGATGGACGATGACGCCCGTCTCGTGGAGCTGCTCCAACAGGGCCTCCGCGCAGAGGGGTTCGCGGTGGACGCCACGAGCGACGGCCTTGACGGTCTCGCCAAGGCGGCCGCCGACAACTACGACGTGATCATTCTCGACGTCATGATGCCCGGCCTGAACGGCTACAAGGTGTGCGCCCACCTGCGCTCGACCGGCGACAACACCCCCATCCTGATGCTGACCGCAAAGGACGGCGAGTACGACGAGGCGGAAGGACTGGAGACCGGGGCCGACGACTACCTGACGAAGCCCTTCTCCTTCGTCGTCCTCACCGCTCGCCTGCACGCCCTGATGCGCCGCGCGCGTCCGGAGCGGCAGATCGTCCAGCACTTCGGGGACCTGGAGATCGACACAGGAGCCCGCCGCTGCCGCCGTGCAGGCACGGACATCGCCCTCACTCCTCGGGAGTTCGACGTCCTGGCACTGCTTGCGGCAGCGCCGGACATCGCCATCAGCAAGGCCGCCATCCTGGACCAGGCTTGGGACAGCGCGTACGAGGGCGGCCCCAACATCGTGGAGGTCTACGTCAGTGCTCTTCGCCGGAAAATCGACCGGCCCTTCGGCCGGGCCAGTATCGAAACCGTGCCCGGCGGGGCCTACCGGCTCCGCTCCGACGGAGCCTGACCGCGGACGCCGCCTACGGCTGAGGCCGCAGACTGTGCGCGTCCGAGCCACCGCCGCCGTCGCACTCGTCGCAAGCCTGGCCCTCGCCGCCTGCTCGGTGGTCCTGCTTTACGCCGTCCACAACAATCTGGTCGCCTCCGCCCAGAACGTGGCGCGCGACCACGTCGACGAGGCAGCCCACCAACTCGGCTCAGGGATACCTCCGTCCGACGTACAAGCCGCCCTACCGGACATCATCCTGGTCACCCCGCGCCCCGCCATCTCGTCGTCCACCGGATCAACGGACCAGGGGGCCAGTGCCACTGTGGATACGCCTACGGGGACGATGGTGGTGCAGGCCTTTCCGAACCGTGCTCCCGCGCGTACCGCCGTCATCACTCTGACCTGGGCCCTGGTCCCGGTTACCGCCCTCATGGTCCTGCTGGTCGCCTACCTGACCTGGTACGCCATGGGCCGAGCGCTGCGACCGGTGGAGAACATCCGTGCCGAGTTCGCAGACATCACCGCCCACAGTCTCCAGCAGCGCGTCCCCGTCCCCGACTCCAACGATGAAGTCGCCTTGCTGGCGGAGACGATGAACGGCACTCTCGATCAACTCCAGCGTGCCGTCGGACGGTTGCGGACCTTCACCTCGGACGCCTCGCACGAACTGCGCGGCCCCCTCACCACCCTGAAGGCCCGTCTTGAGCTGGCCCTGGCCCGTCCCGACCGGGCTGAATGGACCGTGGTCGGAAACGAAGCTCTGCGCGACACCACACGCCTTGAGGACATCGTCACCGATCTGCTGCTCCTGGCCCGCCTGGACGCCCGCCAGCCCCTGAAACTCCAACCCCTGCGCGTCACCGACCTCTTGCAACGGACTCTCGCCGAGCGCTACCCCCGCCAACCGGTCGTCCTCGTCACGGACTCCGACCCCGACAAGGCGGTCCCGGGCAGCCCCACGGCACTCGCCCGCCTCTTCACGAACCTCATCGACAACGCGCTGCGCCACGCACACAGCACCGTGACCGTGGAGGTGCACCACACCGAACATGAGGTGGTCGTCGAGGTGAGCGATGACGGTCCGGGCATCCCCGAACCCGACAGGGAGAGGGTCTTCGGCCGCTTCACGCGTCTGGACAACGCCCGTACCCCCAGTGAGGGCGGCACGGGGCTCGGCCTCGCCATCGCCCGTGACATCGCGACCGCCCATGGGGGGACGCTCACCGCCGAACCACCTCGGACCACCGACGGGGGTGCCCGTCTACTCCTGATCATCGCCAGACAGGACCAGCCCCACAGTCCCGTCGCGGCCTCGCGCCTGAAGAGAGGACGCGCGTGAGGGCGGGGGAGTGGGCGCCGTGCTCAAGGCTCCTGTGGCGTCGAGAGCCGAGAGCGGAGTTTTGCGCTCTTTACGGCCCCATGGTCCGGTAAATGCTCCATCACCCGTTCATGTGAGAGACAAGCGCCGATTGGTCATCGACGCTGGATTCAGGACTGGTGCCCGTGCGAAGCCGATGGAAGGGACAGCTCCGATGATCCGGAAGAAACGTCCCAGGGGCCGGCTCCGAGGCTTCCTTGGACTGTGCGACGGCCTCACGTGCAGCACGTTCCGCCCTTCGTCTGTGTGGTCGGCTCTGGTGTCCGGAGGCGGCTGGCACGAGGTTCCGGGCTCGGAGGGCGTGCGCGCGGGGCGGCTCAGAGTCGTATCTGCGGCGGGTGTGTGCCTCCCACCACGGTCAGGTCCTCGAAGTGGATCTCCTCGCCGCAGGCGGCGCAGTCCGCTCGGGTGTGCAGGACGGCGCCGCATCGGTGCTGGAACTCCGCTGTGGCGAGGCCGTCGCGGCAGTAGAGGTCGCCCCACTCCTTGAGGGCGGCGAGCACGGGGAGCAGGGCCTGGCCCGCTTCCGTGAGGACGTATTCGTCGCGGGGCGGATGTTCGCTGTAGCGCCGCCGTTCCACCACGCCGGCCGCCTCCAGCCGACGTAGCCGTGAGGACAGCAGAGTCCGGTTGAGCCCGACGGCGTCGGCGATCTCGGAGAAGCGCCGGTTGCCGTACAGCAGCTCGCGCACGATCGGCAGCGAATGGCGTTCCCCGACGACGGCTATCGCGTCGGTCACGGAACAGACGCGGGGTGTCGGTGCAGATTCAGTACTCACTGTGCTAGGTTAACGTCACCGGTGAGTACATTTTTTGTACTCACACCTCCGGTGTGGCCGTTGCCCTCAACCGGGTCCACTGCGGCCGTACGACAGCGAAGCCCCGCTTACGAACGACAAGAGGCGAACGCCATGAGCAACGAAGCCAACAAGCAGATCGTCCTCGCGGCCATCGACGACACCACCGGCCGCAAGAACCAGGTCCACCGAGTGCTGGCGCAGGGGCACTTCGTCGTGACCCACGCCACGACCACCTTCCCCGAAGGCAGCCAGGCCGCGGCCTTCGATCTCTGGCAGATCACGGACGGGCGGATCACCGGCCACTGGGGTGACCAGGAACCCATCGTGGAACAGACCGCCAACGGTCACACCCAGGTCGACGGCGTCGCCGCCATCGACACGACGGCCGACACGGACGCCACGCGCAAGGTGGCGGAAGGGGCGGTGCGCACGATTCTGGTCGACAACGACTTCTCCGACGTCGACCACCACCTGGCGGGCGAGTCCTACATCCAGCACAATCCCCGCTTCGCCGACGGCGTCAGCGGACTGGCGGCCGCACTGGGTGAGCTGGCGAAGTCCGGCCAGTCCCTCAAGTACTCCGACGTACTGGACGTCGTCACCGAGGGGAACTTCGCCTACATCCGTTCGGTGGGTGTCTTCGCGGGCGCCGACTTCGTGTTCCACGACCTGTTCCGGGTGGCGGACGGCCGGGCCGTAGAGCACTGGGACGTCATGGTCCCGAGGTGACGGGGGCGGCCGAGCCGTCCGTCCTCATCAAGGTGCCGGCAGATAACCACCACACGGAAAAGGGCGTGGTAGAGATGGTCTCCCAGACCGACTTGGCGTACGAAGTCTTCATCTCCGATCCGATCCCCACCAGCGTCACGGATCCCATCCCCAACGGAGAGCTGTTCTCCTGGTCGCCGATGTCGACCACGCTGATCTATGGGGAGGAGAACGCGGTACTGGTCGATCCCCCGCTGACGATCGAGCAGGCCCAGAGGGTGGGTGACTGGGTCGAACGGTCGGGCAAGCACCTCGAACACATTTTCATCACCCATGGCCACGGCGACCACTGGTTCGGCTCCGGCCCTCTGGTCGAGCGCTTTCCCGGCGCCGTGGTCCTCGCCGGCGAGGACAGCATCCGTCTCATGCGGCAGCAGAGCTCTGCGGAATTCAGAAAGGCCCAGTGGGACAACCTGTTCCCCGGCCAGATCCCGCCGACTCCCGTGCGCGCACGGCCCGTACCACCGCAAGGGTTTCTTCTGGAGGGCAACGTTCTGCACTCCGTCGAAGTCGGGCACACCGATACCGACGGCACCACCGTGCTGCACGTTCCCTCGATCGGGCTCGTCGTCGCCGGCGATGTCGTTTACAACGGCGTGCACGTGTACCTCTCCGAATCTGCGGACGGTGGGCGTGCACAGTGGCTTCAGGCGCTCGACGCGGTCGAGCGCCTCGCGCCGCGTCACATCGTCTGCGGACACAAGAACAAGGCACTTCCGGACAGCCCGTCCACCATCGAGGAAACCCGGCAGTACATCCGTGACGCGGACCGGCTCCTGAAGGAGACAACGAGCCGCATCGAATTCTTCGATGCCTTGTGCGCCCTTCATCCCGAACGCCTCAACCAGGCGGTTGTGTGGCTCACGGCCACCGCGCTCATGGATGCACAGAGCTGAGGTCGACTCTCTGCGAACGTGGCGTTGCGCCCGCGAGTGCCTGGCACTTTCCGCGGTGGTCCCTACGGAGCGCCCGCGCAGATCGCCATGCTGGTGCACGAGACGTTCTCCAGAGTACTGGTCAGGACGGGAGCCCGCTTATGCCAGCGACGTCCAGACGCTCTTCACCTCGGTGTACAGGTCGATGGCGCCGCTGCCCATCTCGCGGCCCCACCCACTGGACCCGTAGCCGCCCCAGGGTGTCGAGGCGTCCACCGGGTTGGACATGTTGATGTACACGGTTCCGGCGCGGACGCGGCCGGCGACGCGGTGGGCGGTTGACACGTCCCGGGTCCAGACGGCGGCGGCGAGCCCGTACTCGGTGTCGTTGGCGCGGGCGACGGCCTCGTCCTCTTCGTCGAAGGGGAGGACCGCGAGCACGGGGCCGAAGATCTCTTCGCGAGCGATGCGCATGTCGTCGCGGACGCCGGTGAAGACGGTGGGCTGGTAGAAGTAGCCGGGCAGGTCGGCGGCAGAGCCGCCGGTGACCAGGGTCGCACCCTCGTCAACGCCGCTGCGGACGAGCGCGTGGACGTGCGCGCGGTGCTCGGCGGTGACCAGCGGGCCCAAGTCGGTGGCTTCGGTGTTGCCCGGCCCGAGGCGCATCTGGTCGGCCGCCTTGGCGCAGCGTTCGGCGAATTCGTCGGCCAGCGAGCGGTGGACCAGAAAGCGGGTGTACGCGGCGCACACCTGCCCGCTGTTGAGGAGCGCGCCCTGCAGGCACCCGGCGACGGCCGCGTCGAGGTCGGCGTCGGGCAGCACGATACTGGGCGCTTTGCCGCCGAGCTCCAGCGAGACCCGCTTCAGATTGCCTGCCGAAGCGTGCACGATGGCGCGGCCGGTCTCGGTGGAGCCGGTGAAGGAGACCTTGTCGACGCCCGGGTGCTCGACCAGTGCGCGACCGGCTTTCGGGCCGCCGGTGAGCAGGTTCACCACACCGTCCGGGATGCCGGCCTCCTGGCACAGCTGGACGAGCCGGACCGTGGTCATGGGCGTCTGCTCCGCGGGCTTGACGATCACGGTGTTGCCGCATGCCAGCGCGGGCGCGATCTTCCAACTCGCGATCATCAGGGGGAAGTTCCACGGGGTGATGAGCGCGCACACCCCGACCGGCTCCCGCTTGGTGTACTGCAGCACGTTGGGAAAGGACATCGGAGCCGTCTCGCCGTAGAGCTTGGTGACCCAGCCCGCGTAGTAACGGAAGTGCTCGGCTGCGACCTTGACGCTCACGATCCGCGAAACGCCGATCGGCTGGCCCTGATCGAGGGTCTCCAACTGGGCCAGTTCTTCGGCGTGTTCGTCGATCAGGTCGCCCACGCGCCACAGGATGCGAGCCCGTTCGGCCGGCGCGAGGCCTGCCCAGGCGGGGCTGTCGAGCGCTGCCCGGGCTGCCGCGACCGCCTCGTCCACGTCCGTTCGGTCGGCGTCGGCGCACCGTGCGTGCGGCGCACCGGTCGCCGGGTCGACGGTGTCGAACTCGGCGCCGGACGCGGCCGACTGCCAGGTGCCGCCGATGAAGAGGGTCTGGCTCATTGTGTGCTCCTGTGTTCTGAGTCGTCAGTCCTGTCGCTGCCAGGACGAAGCCGGCACATGACTACGCCACCCGGCTCGATCGTCGGCGGAGTGCGCAGCTCACATACGTTGAGCGTCGCGCGAGTCGGACACCCCGGTTTGCGGTGGCGTGCACGAAGTCTTGTGATGCCGGGCACGGATTCCCGTCAGGCGCCGAAACGACAGGCGTCCCCGGCACTGCCGGATGAGGACTGCACGTACGCCTTGTCCGTCCGGCTACTGGGCCTGAGCCGCTTCACGGGTCTCCCGAGGGCTCATGCCGTACGCCGCCTTGAAGACGTGGCTGAAGTGCGCCGCGTCGGGAAATCCCCAGCGGCCTGCCACGGCGCCGATGGGGAGGCCGGCGAGTGCGGGATCGGCGAGGTCGCGTCGGCACTGTGTGAGACGCCGCTCGCGGATCCAGCCGGAGACCGTGTGGCCCTGCTCGGCCAGGAGCTTGTAGAGGTAGCGGCGTGAGATGTGGTGGGCTGCGGCGATCCGGTCCGGGCCCAGCTCGGGATCGGCCAGCCGCTGCTCCATGTAGAGGAGGATGCGCTGTCTGAGCGCCTCAGGCCCGTCTTCTGGGTGAGCGGAAGAGCTGCCGTGCTGCGCGAGCAGGGCGCTCACGAGGTCGACCGCGCTGTCCGCGAGGCGGTCTTCGCCCACGCCTTGCAGCTCCCGCACCTGACGGGCCAGGCCGCGCAGGAAGGGCTGGACCACCGGGCCCAGTCCCTCCCGGCATGGGACGGTGGTGGCGTTGACCCTCGCCAGCTCCCGTTCCGTCAGCCGCAGCAGGGCGCGCGGGAACATCAGCACGAGCATGCGGTACGGCAGCTCGCAGTCGAGTGTGTAGGGGCGGCGCGTGTCGTAGATGGCCAACTCACCGGGGGCCAGCAGGGCCTGGCGATCCCCTTGGGCCAAGCGGCAGCGGCCGGCCAGCTGAAGACTCACCTTGACGAAGTCGGGTTGGTCGGAGGCGATGTGCCCAGAGGTATGGGTGACACCGTGCGGCTGCGCGGTCACGACCGACACCTGCACGGCGCCGAGGTGGGAGGTGTGCAGGGAAGCGCGGAAGTCGGACGTCTTGCCCGGTACGGCTTCCATGGGCACGAAGCTCTGGCGGACGACGTCGCGCCAGAATTCGAAGCGTCCAGCGGACGTGTCGTCCTGAGGTGTCGTCACTGAACGCATGGTGCTCTCCTGTGTGGAAGAGGGCCCCGTGCTTCGGGGCCCCGGGAGACTCAGCCGAGGCCGTCGGCGCCGACCTTGACGGCGGCCTCGTCGAGGAGGGCGTCGGAGACGGGCTGCGGGCGGCCGTCGAGGTCGAGGACCGGAGTGGCCTCCTTGTACCAGGACTCGATGACGGCGTTGCCCCAGAAGTCGCGGCGGCGGTCGTCGTGGACGTTCCAGCGGTACGTCTCGTGGTCGGGGTCGCCGGTGTAGTAGTCGGAGGTGTAGATCTCCACGCGGTGGCCGTCGGGGTCGCGGAGGTAGACGTAGAAGGCGTTGGAGACGCCGTGCCGTCCGGGGCCGCGTTCGATGTGGTGTTCCTTGCGTACGGCGCCGAACAGGTCGGCGGTGCGCAGGACTTGGTGGGATTCGTGGGTGGCGAGGCCGAGGTGGTGGAGGCGGGGGCCGTCGCCGCCGGTGAAGGCGACGTCGTGCACGGTCTGCTTGCGGTACATCCAGGCGGCGTACAGCTCGTGCTCGTCGCCCTCGATGGTCTCCGAGCAGCCGAAGCCGAGGGACTTGTAGTGGGCGTAGGCGGCGGGGATGTCGGGGGTGCAGATGTTGAAGTGGTCCAGGCGGGCGATCTCGGCGCCGCGGTGCAGGTCGTAGCGCTGGATGAGGCGCTCGGCGTGGTCGATGTCGTGGAAGAACTCGACGGGGAAGCCCAGCGGGTCGACCACCCGCACCGCGTCGCCGATGCCGTACGTGCCCTCTCCCTTCTTCAGCCGCTTGACGGGGCGGCCGAGTTCGG
>Ga0307510_10011733_pt1 | contig 10400 bp, 10 predicted proteins | sample 12_EM_MG_FD_207224 | JGI IMG/M metagenome (GOLD analysis project Ga0307510, IMG submission 207224) | Populus trichocarpa ectomycorrhiza microbial communities from riparian zone in the Pacific Northwest, United States - 12_EM | ecosystem: Host-associated > Plants > Roots > Unclassified | place...
CCGTCGGGCACCCCGCGTACGCCAAGTGGGGTAAAGGTCAGGACAAGGACGGCATTGTCCGGGAAATCGGCATCGCACCGCTGCCATATCAGCGCCCGCATCCGCCGATCTATGGCGGCTTTGCTGCATCCGGCCGCACGATCGATTTTTGGGCGGAAGAGGGCGGCAAGCTCATAGTTCTGTCGGACAACCTCGATTTTTGCGAGAAGCTCAATGAGCGTTATATCGCGACCGCGGCAAAACATGAACGCCAGGTAACTCCCGCGGAGGCTTCCGCGTGGGGCGGGTTCTTGATGTTGACCGACGATAAAGCTCGCGCGGAATACCTGCTGAAGGAACACATGTGGTTCTGGGATGAATGGTTCATCCCGCATGGCCAGCGTCCACCCAACGTGTTGATAGGGTCGGCGAGCGAAATCGCCGACAAGATCGCCCGAGCGCACGATCGGCTCGGGTTCAACGAATTGTTCCTGATGTTTGGGCAGGGCCACCTCGATCCCGAATGGAACAAGGAAGAAATAGATCAATTTATTGCCAAGGTGGCACCGCGATTCTCACAAAAGGCGCCCGACGGAACCTGGGTTTGACTGGGGCCGTGCTTGCCTTCCACGAGTCAACAAGAGTGTTGACTAATTATAAATAATGTGTCAACTTATGAGTTGACTGGAAAATGCCGCCGGGGAGATGGTGTACATGAGTCCGGATAATGCGGTGCAGCGATTGCGCGATGAGCGCCTGATCGAGCGATTGTTCTTCGACTATTCGTATCACCTGGATATGAATCAGCCGAACGAGATGGCTGCTCTTTTTGTCGATGACTGCGAAGTGAGCTATGCCCCGAATTTCGGCGCCACGGGCAAGGAAAGTTATCAGAAGACACTGGATGGCATTGGCACCTTCTTCCGCGGAACGAGCCATCACAACACCAACATCAGCATCGATTTTGTCAGCGACACGGAAGCCCGGGTCCGTTCGGTCGTACTCGCCGTTCACCGCTACACAAAAGAGCGCCCGGACGGGATTCTGTACGGGCAATACTTTGACAGCGTCGTAAAGATCGGCGGCTCCTGGAAGTTCAAGCGCCGCGAACTGCGTACTACATTGGCGACGGATTATCATGTTCGTCAAGCCAATCCCATCGGCAGAGCGCAATAGGGCCGTGTCTGGTTATGAGACAATCCGGATCGAGCATGAAAGTGCGTTGAGTTGGATTGTGCTCGATCGTCCGGAACGAGCGAACGCGCTCTCCCCGCAATTGCTGGATGAATTTGCGGATGCCCTCGAGTCTCTGCGCTCCGCGGGCGGTCCCGTCATCGCCATTCGCGGGCAGGGCAAGGGCTTCTGCTCGGGCATCGATCTTGGCGGCTACGGTGGAGGCGACCAGGGGCCCGCGAACCCTGTGGAGGATCGGTCGCGCCTTCAGGCCAATGTTGATCGCTGGCTGATGATGTGGGACCACCCCAAGCCGATTATTGCCGCGGTGCACGGGTACTGCATGGCAACGGCTGCGCAGATGTGCGTTTTCGCAGATATCACGATCGTGGCCGATGACGCGAAGATCGGCGAACCGAAGATTCCAATCGGCGGCGGATTTATCGCCCCAACCTGGGTTTCGCTCGTCGGCCCCAAGCGCGCGAAGGAGTTTGCCTTTGTTCCGGGCAACTGGATCGATGGACCTACCGCCGTCGAATGGGGTTGGGCAAATCACTGTGTGCCGGCCCAACAGCTCATTCCAGCCGTTCGCTCCCTGGCCGAACGCATTGCGTTGACGCCGCCAGAAGTTCTGCGTTTCAAGAAACTGTCCATTAATCGCGCGGCCGAGGCCGCTGGATTTCGTGACGCACTGGTCGGAATCGCGGACATCGACGCGTTATTGCACCTTTCGCCCGGTGTTCTCGCGCTACGTGCGCGAATGAAGGAGCGCGGGGTGAGGGCGATGATCGAGGAATTCAAAGTGAAACCGACCCATCCGTTCGGTCCTTTCGAGGAATGAGCATGCCCGATGTCGAGTATTCAAAAGCAGAGCATGTTGCGCACGTGCGGCTCAACCGGCCTCAGGGAATGAATGCAATCACTCAGGAAATGGATGAGCTGCTGTGGCAAGCCTGGCATTCGATCAACAATGACGCGGATGTCTGGTGCGTTATCCTGTCAGCCGAGGGGGAAAAGTCGTTTTGCATCGGCGCTGATGTGTCTGGCGGAGCCGAACGCAGGACCCGAATGGCGCTTGCCGGCGGTATCACCGGAATTGGCGGACCGCTCGTGCGTCTCAAAAAGCCGCTCATTGCCGCAGTCCAGGGTTTTTGCGTCGGTGGCGGCTTTGAGCTCGCAATGTGCGCGGACATCCTGGTCGCGGCTGATACGGCGCAATTCGGTCTACCGGAAACCAAGGTTGGAATCATCGGCGAGTGTGGGGTGTTGCACCGAGCGATACGTCACCTTCCCCATCATATCGCCATGGCGATGATCCTGACCGGGGAGCGAATCAAGGCAGACGTCGCGGAGCGATTTGGCCTCGTCAATCAGGTGGTCCCGTATTCCGATCTTGCGGCGACGGCACAGAAGTGGGCGCAGAAAATCAATGGGGCGTCGCCGCTGGCTAACCAGGCGGCCAAGGCAGCCGTTCTGGGGCGTCTTGGATACCCGCTCGAGGTCGCGCTGATGACTCGTTTTGAAGAGATAGAGCAATACGCTGAAAGCAACGACAAACGTGAGGGCGAACGAGCGGCGGCGGAGCGGCGCAGGCCGGTATGGAGCGGAAGCTGAATGTATCCGCCCATTGACCCGCTTCGGTACCGACAGGTTCTGGGTCAATATCCGACGGGCGTTTGCGCAATTACCGCCAGACGAAACAGTCTGGAACCTGTTGCGATGGTGGTGGGGTCGTTCGTGTCGGTATCGCTCCAACCTCCGCTGATTGCGTTTTTCCCGGATCGTGCCTCGAGCAGTTGGGCGAAGTTGCGTGACTGTGAGAATTTCTGCGTCAATATTCTTTCCTCCGAGCAGGAAGGTCTTTGTCGAAAACTGGCGTCGAAGTTACCGGATAAGTTCGAGGGAGCGTCGCATCGCATTTCTGCGCGTGGCAATCCAGTGCTTGATGGCGTCGTTGCGTGGATCGAGTGCCGCCGACACTCCATAGCCGATGCGGGAGATCACGAGTTGGTTATGGGGCATGTTCTGTCTCTTGAGATCGAGACCGCAGGTTTTCCATTGTTATTCTTTCAAGGAGGATATGGACGCTTCGCACCCGCGTCGATTTCGGCTTTCGAGACGCCCGGTCTGACGCTGGGTCAATTGCGCTGCGTCGATCAAGCGCGGTCGGAAATGGAGGCGATGTCAGACGAGCTGAGTGCACGCTGTCTGGCGGTCGTTCCAATCGGCGCGGAGCTGGCGATTGTTGCGAGCTCCGGGCGTGCTCGCCACGACGGTCCAGGGACTCTGGTCGGCCAGCGGTTTCCGTTTGTGCCGCCCACCGGATCGATATTCGCTGCCTGGTTGCCGGAACCGGTGCGAGCGAATTGGATTGACCGGGTGGCGAATGGCGAGCGAAGGAAGTCCGTGCGGACGGCGTTGGAGCGGGTGCGATCTCGCGGTTATTCGCTGGGATTGCTCAACGATGCGCAGCGCAAATTCTCTTCGCGAGTCGACGCCATTGCGGCGGGCCTGGAGCCTTCGGTTGGGCTCGAAGCTGTTATTGATTCCCTCTACTATGACCCTGAGAACCTGACGTCGGCCGAATACGCGCTCGTTCGGGTCATAACGGCTCCGGTCTTTGATGCGACGGGCGGCGTTTCGTTTGCATTGACCTTGTATGATTTTCAGAAACCCGCTGCGACCGGCGGCATTGAGAAATACATCGCTCGGGTTACCGAAGGAGCGGCCCGGGTAACCCAGCGAATCACTCGCTCTCACGGAGCGTAAAAGATGGCGTGGGCGTGTTGCGTGTCCATGTATTCCCTGACCCGCAACACTTTGCCGTCGCGTATTTCAAACAATAGATGATACTGGTTGTTGTAGACGCGGCCATTGTTGAGCTCCGCGTACGAGGATGCTTCCACAGCAACGAAAGGACCTTCCGCGACCATCGATTTGGGCTCGAACTGCATCGCGCCGGCTTTATATACCGTTTTCACGCCCTGCAGCAGCGCACCAAAAGTCTTCTTTTCATACGTTCCGGACATGCCCGCAATCGTTCCCGACACCCACCACGTCGCATCGTCGGCCATTCTCTGCAACACGCCAGCCACATCGCCGCGCGAAAAAGTCGTGAGAAAGTCCGCAACGATTGCTTTATTCGCCAATGCAGTTTCGTCGGTGGTCATAATGATGGCCCTATTGCGACAGCATGCCCGCATCCACGACGTACTCACTTCCCGTAATGTAGGAAGCTTCGTCGGAAGCGAGAAACAGCACGAGGTTGGTGACTTCCTGCGGATCCGCGATGCGGCCCAGCGGGATCAGCGACTTCGCATCGCCACCCTTTTCATCCGTCGCCTCCACCATCATTGGCGTCATGATAAAGCCCGGGTGAACCGAGTTGACCCGGATGTTGTTCCGACCGTATTCCATCGCTGTGGCCTTGCTCATTCCACGAACTGCAAATTTGCTGGCAACATACGCGAGGCTCGGAAAGCCATAATTCGCGACAATGCCCGCAATGGAGGAAATATTGACGATGGAGCCTTTGCCGGCCCGCAACATGGACGGAATCGTCGCCTGCATCCCTAAGAATACCGAGTGCTGGTTGATGGCGCACACCTTCATGTAGTCAGCCTCGCCCAACTCCACCGTCTTGGCAATCGGTCCCAATACGCCGGCGTTATTGACCAGCACGTCAATCGGCCCGTATTTCGCTTCTCCCTCGGCCACCACGCGCTGCCAGGCAGAGTGACTCGTGACCTCGTGTTCAATGAAATGCGCATTCGGCCCGAGCTCCGCGGCAAGCGCCGCACCCGCTTTGGCGTTGAGGTCGGTCATGATGACCTTCGCACCTTCAGTCACGAATCCGCGTGCGTGCGATGCCCCCATGCCGCGTGCGGTTCCTGTGATCAGAGCGACTTTACCCTTCAATCGATCCATAAGATGACTCCCGATCTATAACGTTGTCGTTCTACTCTTTCAGAGCAAGGGGTCGATGACGGCCTTGATTGCGACACCCTTTTCAACTGCATGAAGTGCGGCAGTGGCGTCACGAATACCGAATCGATGCGTGATGAGCCTTTCGAGCGGGTAGCGGTCCTGAACCCGGGCCGCCAAATGCACGGCATCGTGGTAATTGCGCGGTTTCGGAAAGGTCGCGCCGCCGATTCTCATGTTCTTGAGGGTCAGGTCTCGTGGCGAGATCGCGCGCGTGCCGATCGCGCCCCACAGTCCCAACACGATGTAGCGGCCGTGATTGCCGGTCAGATTCACGCCCTCGGGAAATGCGTCCAAGGCACCAGCGGCCTCAATTACCACGTTCGGTCCCTGCTGGCCGGTCCCGGCCCAGGTCATCTGGCGTCGCTGCTCGGCTGTCGTGTTGCGCATGGAGATGGTTGCCGTGGCGCCCAGCGACTTTGCCGCCTCGAGCCGACTATCCACCGAGTCGATGACAATAATCTCGCGGGCACCGGAAAGTGCAGCCAACAGGGTGGCTGCAAGTCCCACCGGCCCGGCGCCCTGCACAACTACTGTATCTCCCTGCCGAACCGGTCCGCATTGCTCGAAACCGCGCAGGGCCGTTGGCAAGGCGCAGCCGAGCGCAGCAACCGCTTCCGGCCGTGCATGGTCAGGCAGGCGGTAGAATGGCATGCCGCTCGGCAGCCAGGCGTAATCCGCGTAGCTGGCCCAATTGGGCTTTTGCGCATGTTCGAAGAAGCGCGAGTTCTCGCAGGGTGTTTGTTCCAACACCGAACACGAATAGCATCGATGGCACAGCGCAATCGGCGACCAGATGACACGATCGCCGACCTCGAGCGGGTTGCTGGCATAGTCCGTTGAAACGCCATCGCCCAGCTTTTCAATGCGGCCGATCCCCTCATGTCCCAGGATGATGGGAAAGGGCATGACCCCCGCCTCACCAGAGGTGATGTGGACATCGCTGCCACACACACCGCCGATGACGACGCTGACGAGCGCTCCGCCGGGCGGCGGATCCACGAGCGGAACCTCCCACATTTCAACGCGATTGGGCTCCACGAGCACCGCGGCCCGATAGTTGGACATGATCGCACTCCTGTGTTGATTTGCAGCACGGCCGGCCCGCGATCTGACGGCCGGCGATTTGCAGTCCCATTCTATCCCCTTCGATTGCTGGATAGACAGCTCGAACCCTATCGGCCAACGAACGAGCTGTCGGGTGTGCCGTCAATCGTCAACTTTAGTGTTGACGATGTGCCGGTTCTCTGTCAACATCTGTGTTGGCAGAATGGGGCGAGAATCACTCGCACGCCGAATTCCAATGAGCCGGCCGAAAATAGTCGGCGGCCGTGTCAAGGGGGGAATGTATGCTCGAGCGGATTGATACCCGGTTGCATATCGCATTGTTGAGTGGGGCCTCGATTCTGGTGCTGGCCGCAATGCCGATGGCCGCTGCAGAGGCTGCCGACGCTGCCGACGCTGCGGCGCCTGCCGACGCTCAGGCGGCGCCCGAGGCTCTCGCTGAAATCACGGTGACGGCGCAACGCCGGGAAGAAAAGCTCTCCAAAGTGCCGGTTGCGGTCGTGGCCTTCGGCGCTGACGCTTTGGTTTCCCGCAACATTGTCAGCGAGCAGGACATGGGCACGCTGGTACCCGGCCTGCAGGTCAAGAACGGGCAGAACTCCAACCAACTCAGCTTCAGCATGCGCGGCCAGACGCTCGATCCGTTTTCGGGCACGAGCCCTGCGGTGCTCACCTATCTCAACGAAGCGCCGTATAACCCAGGCAATACCGCGACTGCTTTTTTTGACCTGGGATCGATCCAGGTCCTGAAGGGTCCGCAAGGCACCCTGTTCGGGCGCAATGCAACGGGCGGCGCGGTCTTGTATTCGACGCCGATGCCGGGCGACAAATTTGACGGCTATGCCATTCTTCGCGGCGGCTCGCGGGATTTCAGCCAGATGCAGGCAGCGGTCGACATTCCACTGGTACAGGACAAGCTAGCGGCCCGCCTTGCCTTTGATTCCACTCGTGGCAATGGCTATGTCACCAATGTGAATACCGGCAACACGCTGGGTGACAAGAACAGCCGGTCTGGGCGCGCTACGATTCTGTTCACGCCAGGCAACACGGTCAGGAATGTCACCGTCGTCCAGTATGATCGAGTCAAGGGTACGGAGGGCGCAGGTAACGTAATTGACTACAATTCCGTGCCAACAACGCCCGGAAATCCGGCCACGCAGTTCAACAGCGACGGCACGCACCATTTGTTCAATACCACCGGGGTGGCGTGGACCGATACCATGGCGGCGATTTATGGCGCCAACAATGGGCCGGCCGCCCCGGGCTTCTTCCCGGGCGGTGTTGAGGGCTATACGCAATGGTCGCATGCAAATCCCTACAAGACCTGGCTGCAGTATGATTTGCCGCACAACGCGGAGAATTTCTTCGTTTCCAATTCGACTGAAGTTGGTATCAATGACAATCTGAAGATCAAGAATATCTTCAGCTACATGAATGGCTTCGCCCATACCCCGGGCAATCTCGATGGCGGTCCGTTCGGTGGGCTGTGGCTGTTCAATCTGAGCGGAATCAATGCGACCGGTGCCCCGGGTGGTCAGACTTTTCGTTCCAATACATTCAGCAACGAATTGCAGCTTCAAGGTACAACTGCCGGTGACCGACTCGAATACACCGCGGGTTTGTTCTATTCCCGGCAACGTCGCTTTGAAGTCATTCCGATCGACATCGGCGCCGATCTGGGCCTGCCCGCCCCCATAGCGGATATTGCTTACGCCTACAGGAACAAAGAATCGTCGAAGGCCGTATTTGGACAAGTTAGCTATAAGGTGACAGATGCGCTGACGGCCACTTTGGGTGGCCGTTATACCTGGGTGGATGTTGGCATTACGCAGGCACCCGGAAATGTATTCGGAGTCGATCCAACCGCGGCGGCTGCGACACAGAGTGATAATCTTTCGGCACCGGCCTGGACCGCCAGTCTGCAATACCAGATTGATCCCAACAACATGGTGTATTTCAGCCAACGCGGCAGTTTCCGTTCCGGGAACCTCAACGGTACGGTTGCGCCATTTACCGATCCCTTGACGGGTCGGCCGGCAAACTTGTTCAAAAATGAAAAAGTTCACGACTTTGAATTGGGCTACAAGTACAACGGTTACATTCTGAGTGCACCGGCGCAGTTCAATATCGCGGCTTACGATGTCATCGTGAAAGACGCCCAGCACGCGCTCTATGCGGTTGTTGGCGGCGCGCCGGCTGGATTTACGGTCAATGTGCCGGAATCGACTACCAAGGGCGTGGAAGTGGATGGCAACATCGGTCTGACCAACTGGTTGGACCTGGGCGTCAACCTGGCCTACACCGATGCCGCGTATACGCAGAGAATCGTACCCATTCCCTTTGTCGGCAGCCTTGCTGTCGACAGCTATCCGGACAGCCCGAGGTGGTCGGGTTCGGTCAGCGTCGATGTCAGGTTCCCGGTTTCTGAGCACCTGGGGGCGATGGATCTGAGAACCGATGTCTACAGCCAGTCCCGGACCTTCTTCTCCAGCACCGATGGCACGTCAACACCGGGCACCCGTCTCGATGGATATTCGACGATTGGGATGCGGTTCAGCTGGAAGGAGATCATGGAGAGCAAAGTCTCCGCGGCTCTGTATGCTCGTAACCTGGCCGACAGGGTGTATCACATTTCGGGCTATGCGCTGGGCGCGTCGGCCGGTGTGAATACCTGGTATCCGGGTGAGCCGCGGACATATGGTGCGGAGCTTTCGGTCAAATTCTAGCTCGCGAGGCGCCCATATGCCGATCACCACTGGCTCCCATATGCCGGTCGGTGCCAGGATAGGCACTGATGGGCACCACCCTGAACATCATCGGCGCGCTCCTGATAGCCGTTGGGCTGGTGGGCGCGATTGTGCCCATGCTGCCGGGCATTCCCTTGATCTTCGGCGGTATCTGGCTGGTCGCTGCCGTTGATCACTACCAACACCTGGGTAGCGGCTGGTTGATCGGCATCGGCGCGGTTGGTGCGGTGGGTCTATTGATGGATCTGATCGCGGGCGCGTTGGGTGCGAAGCGTGTCGGCGCAAGCCCGCGAGCAGTGTGGGGTACCTTGCTGGGGACGGTGATCGGGTTGTTTTTCGGGTTGCCCGGCCTGTTGCTGGGGCCCTTTATCGGCGCATTGCTGGGTGAGTTGGCGGCCGGGAACAGCGTGCTGCGATCGGCTCACGTAGGGGCGAGCACCTGGATGGGCCTGATCTTCGGCACCATCATCAAGCTCGTCGTGTCCGTGATGATGGTGGCGATGTTCGGGGCGGCGTGGTGGTGGAACCGCGTACCCTGACTGGTCCGACCCCGACGGGTGTCAGGCCATCACGTTGATGAGCGTACCGAGCGTTTGATTGGCAATCTCGAGTGCTTTTGCGGAAGCCTCGACGTTGAGTTTCTGTTGGCCGGCATCGATCAACGGGGCAGTGGGGTCACTACCGCCGGCGATCGCTTGTGCGTCCTGTGCCATATTGGACATGCCGCGCGAAATGCCGAGCTGCGCATATTGCAGGGCGCTGCCACCGATTCCAGAAATACTGCTCATAGGGTGGACACTACCGGATTGGCACCGGCGGCGCCGTCGAGTGGCTCACACGCAGGATGAGACATAACGCTAGCCGGGATCCGAACGGTAGTCCCAGAACTTCGGTAGTGCGAGACTCGTCGCAACTACCGCAATCATGCAGGCCGCTCCACCGCTCCACAGGCTGAACGGGACGCTGCTCAGGGAAGCCACCCAACCCGACCGGGCATTGCCGAGCAACGGACCGCTCATATAGGAAATCATCGCAATACCCGCGAGCCGGCCGCGCATGGCATTGGGTACGGCGTGGTTCCAGATGATGCCGCGAAACAGGCCGCTGATCATGTCCGCGCCGCCCGCCACGACGAGGCACAGCACTACCAGCATTGGGGTCGGCGCCAGCCCCGCACCCAGGACGAACAATCCCCATCCGGCTGCCGCGATGACCACCACACGTCCCTGGCGCTGAATCCGCGAGCTCCAGCCGCTCAACAACGTTGCGATCAGGCTGCCGACGGCCATCGATGAAAACAGTACCCCAGTCATGCGCGCATCGCCCCACTGCAGCGACAGCGCCGGAAACAGCGCTACGGGAAACGCAAACAACATTGCGGCGATGTCGATCAGGTAGGTACCGATCAATTCGGGCTTGGACAACGCAAAGCGCACCCCGAGCGCCGCATCG
>Ga0307510_10011734_pt1 | contig 10399 bp, 4 predicted proteins | sample 12_EM_MG_FD_207224 | JGI IMG/M metagenome (GOLD analysis project Ga0307510, IMG submission 207224) | Populus trichocarpa ectomycorrhiza microbial communities from riparian zone in the Pacific Northwest, United States - 12_EM | ecosystem: Host-associated > Plants > Roots > Unclassified | place...
GTAAAATATTGTGTCAGTGTGCTTATCCCTCCGTTGAGCAACTATCAGTACACCCCCGGTCCGCGCATGGGGGAGCCGGAAATCCCCAACAGATGTCAGGAGGACAGAGAAGGCTTTCGAAGGTGGCAAATCCTACAAACCATCTGTCGATTGTTGGGAACTTTGTGGGGGCACTGTTGGGTGCATCGATGGGATTAAAAGAAGGGCCTATATTCTTCTTTGCAGTCGGTTTGGCTCACTATACAGTCCTATTTGTAACTTTGTACCAGAGACTTCCGACAAATGAGACAATCCCCGAGGAGCTCCATCCAGTTTTCTTTCTGTTTGTTGCAGCTCCAAGTGTTGCTTCTATGGCATGGGCAAATATTCAAGGTTCATTTGATCATGGATCACGGATTCCTTACTTCATTGCCCTGTTCCTTTATTTATCATTGGTGAGTCTCTGCCACTTAAGTTACCCTGGGCATTTCTCATAGGTTATATTTCTGTCATGTACATTCTCATAAGCTATCAACTATGTGAAGAGGATCAGACTATATTACTTTATTTGGCTGCTTAAGATTTATCCCTTAACAATACTATCCTCTCTTTTTTTTTGGCAATTTTGCAGGCAGTCCGTGTTAATTTTTTCCGAGGATTCAAGTAAGTCAATGCCCCTTGAAGTTATTTTTTTATTTCTCTTACCATTTCGCTTCTGAGGTTTCCTAAATTTAATGATCTCTTGAATCTACAGGTTTTCATTGTCATGGTGGGCATACACTTTCCCGATGACCGGCGCTGCCATTGCGACCATCAGGTACTCGAATGAAGTCACGAATGTAGTCACCCAAGTTCTTGCCGTCATATTCTCTACTGTTTCCACACTCACTGTATCGGCTCTCCTTGTATCGACAATAGTGCACGCATTCGTACTCCAGGACCTCTTCCCTAATGACATTGCCATCGCTATCAGCAACAGGAAACCAAGACAGCATCACCAAAGGAAGTGGTTCCATCTAAGACGTGGAAGCTCGGTTGAAAAAGAGATTGAACATTACTTAAAGTTCACAAACTCAGATGGTAAGGATATAGAATCTTCTCTAGACCCCACCACTTCTAGCTCAGATAGTAGTCATTGAGTTTAGGTAAGTTTATGTAATGCCCATCACAGTGAGGCTTATGTTTCGCTTCCTTAGCAGGTCCTTTGCCATTTTCTGAATCTTCAGCCTAGTCATGTAAGAAACTCATAATCTAGCAGTTATGACAGTTTCAATGAGCATGATCAATCAGAGAGGAAATGAAGATTTATGCAGTAAGAGTAGAGTGCTGTCCAAAGAAATAAAAAGATGTATGCTTGTATAGGATGAGTATCAGTAGTATCTATGCTTTTGCAAACAGGCTTTTCTGCTTTTATTAAAAAACAAAAACCAGCTAAATCAAAGAACCTAACTTTTACAGAAAATTGTAAATAGAATAACCCCTGCCTTTTCAGCTGGATGAGGTGATCAAGTGCCTCATCAATGCAGCAATCTGGGTTGTGCAGATAGCAGGTTGAACAGCATTGTTGGACCTTCAATGATTTTGAATGTTCAGGTTTAAGCTCCAACCACTTGCATAGACCCCAATTGTAGAGGACTAAGAAATAATAAAATGATCTGCAGTAGAGAGGACACCAATTCATTGGATTTCATCTTTTAAGAATTAAAGTGCTATACAGTACAGAAAATGTGACTAAACGTAGACTCTTAGACAAGCACTACCATTTCTAGTTGTGCCACAACATAATTGACAAGACTAGGTGAAGTTGAAGCCACAACAACCTCCTCGTCTCTATTCCCAGCGACTAATGATAGACATAGTTTTGTCGACCACCATGGCCACCACTAGCAGTGATTTGATCTCCGACATAGTTTTGTCGACCACCATGGCCACCATTAGCAGTGATTTGATCTCCATTCGTCATCCTCTTTTCCTTGCGACCCAACAACCACCATCTCTGCCATTTTTCAAACCACAGAAATTGACCCACACAACCCCTTGCCACTCTCTACTTGATCGATCACCACACCCAAAACCTAGCCTCCACGCCACTACCAGCCACCATAGAAATCATCTCACAGCCCCACATAACAGTAGTAATAATAGCAATACTAAGAAGAGAGAGAAGATCGATAGAGGGAAGGAAATTGAAACTTCAGGTGATCCAATTTCTTACCATGAGCAACAATGAGTTGCATTGCCATATAGGAAGAAAGAGAAGAAGAAGATGCACTTGTTCCTACCCTTCAAGTGCCCCGAGTCTCATCGGAGCAAAGGTTCAAGCACCAGCAGCTTCCCTAACCCACCAACGCATCTTAGTCACGCGCCACCCCCAGCCACTCTAGAAGTCGATTTTAAACCTCAAAAATGAAGCATGGATAATTTTGAAAGTTGATACGGTAAATAAAAGGGTGAATAAGAAAATTTAAATTTTAGTATAATTATGTTTATTGTTAATTTTATGTTATGAAGCATAATTGAGTTGAGATTTCTAGATATATTTTTCTAAATTGAATTAAAACTTTAGGTTAATTAGAGTTCTAAAAAGCATCATGATATAATTTTATAAAAATCTTTAATAATCAACAATATAGTTTTTAATTGTGGCAATAATTTCTTTAATGTTTCAAAATCCTTTTTTTACAAGGATTTTTATTTATCCTATATACACAAGGAAATGAGGGCTTATGGTATTTAATGGTAGAATGTTTTGGGAGTTTCCATCTTCTATAAAGAAATTAAGGGGTAACAACTATTACAAAGATTTTCATGCTTATTTAAGAGAGTTAAAATTGATTTTGAACTGATTTTTTTTTATTATATAGTTTTAAACCAACAAGCATAATTTTTTATCCAATTATTGGATCAAGCTGTAATGTTATTAAAAGTTTTCAAAGGTATGGTTTTATACTAGGTTAAAATTTTAGATCAATCGAACATACAAAAGACCTTGCGATAAGGTTTAGAAGCTACCACACGAGAATTTGTATTGATTTTCTAGTTGATTTATGATTCTTTTTTCTATTTTACTTAGAACTCTTTTATTATTTTTTCAGAATTTTTTAAGATATTTTTTTTATTTAGTATAAATTGGGTTATTTAGCTTGTACTTGGGTTTGCTTTACAACCATAGGGTTATTAGCTTTTTTTTTTTCAAAATTCTTTTCTAATAATGTAAGAATTCTTGCTACACTTGAAAACTATGTTGTTGTCCATTAAATATTCTTGTAAAACTAGTAAAGCTTTTAAAATTATTTTTTGGATATCCTTACATTATTATAAAGAGAATCCTCCCTAAATATAAAGTCCACAAGTCAAAAGGCAACAAATAACAAAAGACATATTACATATGCTGACCTGTAACGCAACACCTTACCAAACTCTAATTGGCTTAGAGTTTTAACTCAAAGTATAACAATATGTTTGGAGACTTCTGGTAAAATTTCAGTCTGATCCAACAGTCGTATTGAGAGTTATGCTCAATAGCATAAACCTGACAGTAGACACAATTACTCTAAAATCCAAATTTTCTTGTTCAACCTTTTCCTGGATTATTTAATAATCCAAGGCCCAAATGCAAAACCTTAAGTACAAGCTAAATAACACTATTTATACTAGGTAAAAAAAAGCATCCTAAACAATTATGGAAAAAAAAATAAAAAAGTTCTAAATAAAATAGAAAAAATAATCTCAAATCAATTAGGAAAATAATACAAATTCCTACATAATAGCTCTTGGACCTTATTGTGAGGTCTTTTTGATGTCTGATTGATTTGAAACTTTAAACTAATATAAAACAAGACCTTTGACAATTTATGGTAAAATTTCAGCTCGATCCAACAGTTGGATCAAAAACTATGTTTGTTAATGTAAAATTATGCATTAGAAAAAATTAGCACAAAACCAACGTTAACCCTCTTAAATAAGCATGAGAATCTTTGTAATAGTTGTTGCCCCTTAGTTTCCTTATAAAGCATGGAAACTCCCAAAACAATCTACCATTAAATACCATAAGCCCTCATTTTCTTGTATAACTATGATAAATAAGGAATTCTTGTAAGAAAATAATTTTGGGACATTAAAGAAGTTCTTGCCACACTTGAAAACTATGTTGTAATTAATTATTTGAGATTAATTAAAATGTATGAATTAAAATAATTATAATTTTTTAAATGAAATATCGTTTAATTTTTAAATGTAGATGAATTAAAATTTTAAATATTATTTGAGATTAATGAAATATATATATGTAGGATGCCCAACCTAGAGGGCATTTATTTTTATTTGAGATTAATTAAATATATTCATCAACTTTTTGATTTACAATTATTTTTTTAATATCTAAAAAATACATTGGGAATGCTTGAAAATTCATTTTTTTTGTTAAGTTTTTTTTTTTATCAATCTATGACAAAGCACGGGCCAACAGTCAAGTTGTTTCTATCACTCGTGGAGTAACTAAGGATGATATGGTCTAATATTGGGCCCTATCATTCTAATGTAATATGGCCAATTAATACATGACCCTTTATAACATGTGATTTTAAAATATATATATATATATATATATATATATATATATATATGTTAATTGTTTCTATTATTCACCAATCAATCCAGGATGATATGGTTTGATATCGAGCCTTGTCCTTTGAATGTTGTTTAGTAGATAATAAAACTGATTAATATATGGCCCATTTTTTATGTGGGATTTTAAATTTTTTTTTATGTTTTAATTATTTCTATTATTTGCAAATCAACTCAGGGTGGTAAGGTTCAATCTCAGGTTATGTTCTTTGTATTTTCTTAGTGGGAAATGGAATAGATTAGCATATATGACTAAAGTTTTCATGACAAGGTTATCATATTCCTAGGATGTGATTTATTTTTTTAATATCATGTATTGATTATTCTTGTTTATCTAAGAATCAACTCAAGATTGACACCATCTTTAAATGGGTCTTGTCCCAAGAAATTAAAAGCAATATGGGAATGGTTGATATATGATAATATTCTCAAAATATATATATTTTTTTTATGTATAAGAATTTTGACCCGTGGGTTCGAGTGCCCCAACAATACCCTTCTAATCTACTTCTCTGATTATCTAGTTAACCGCATTTAAGAAGTGAGGTCATTTGTGGTGACAATATTTTTTTATTTATAAATGTAAATATTTGTGAAAAACATAAAATTAATCTTGAATTATAAATATTATTTGTAAATATTCATTTGTTATTTAAATTTGAATTTCTATGTTTGAGTTGATGTATGTGTGGATTTATTCTTTTTTTTTTTTAGGATACCATTTTTTCATGATATGAGCAAATATAGGATGGATCGATGTGATCTCACATAGACTCATCAAGTGTAAGTGATGATTTTTTGGACCCATTTCAGTCTATTTATTTTTGAACATGCTTATACCTATAATTGATCACCAATTTTTTTGGTCCAATGCCTCGTGTTTTAAAATTAAGGATCAGATTTTGCCATCAGAACCATGTCCCAAATCACTAATTTATTATGTTTATTTTAATGATGATTATGTTGCATTTAGACAATGACAATTATGGTAGTGATGGTATTATCAATATTATCCTTATTGATAATTAGACGATGAGTGCAAAGAAAATATTGAAAGTGCTAAAAAATAAATTGATTTAAACTATGTTGATCCTTTTAATTATAAGTTTACTGCTGTCACAATGGTAGATATGTTTAAGAGTTATGTGGGTATAACATGTATTGACGAAGTAAGTTTGATGTTTGCAATTTATTACTTTAGAAGCCAATGGAAGCGAAATAATTTATTAAATTGTTGTTTCTTATATAAATTTTAAGATGAAAAAATTGAAGTTTATATCTAAAATTATTATACACCTGAAACAAATAAGAAAAAAAATGAGGGTGGAGAACCTTGATTGGACATTCATAAAATTAGGAGAAGAGTGATTTAAATTTGAAGACAATTTTTTTTTCAACCTGGGGAGTAGGAGGATTTTTAGAAAGAGGTTATTTTTCTTTGTTACTATTATTATTATTTTCTATTTAGTTTTAAAAAATATTTTTTTATGGTGTTTTTATTTTATTTTATTTAGTTTAGAAAATCAAATATTAAGATTGATAATTTTATTTTTTTCTAATTTTTTAAGACTTTTATTGATTTCCCTTTATTTTCATGTTTTTTTTTAATAAGAATCGAGTGGACCTAATGAAAATCTAGCAAATATGAACACAAGTGTTTATTTACACGAGTAAAAAACAAGAAAATCAAACAACCCAAATCTTCACATGACGCAAAGTATCTAGTTGGAAAAGACCGAAAACATTTCTAATTTATCCAAGTCCGGATATCTTCTGGCCCTATGTATAAGTCCGTTCATGTGTACTTAAAATTACCATTCAATGAAGAATCAAATTAAAAACTATATTCCAATTCGACATCTCATTATCAAAAACTATTTTCAAGTTTTTTAATTTGTTTAGTTTAATTTTTAAATTTATTTAAGAAAATGTAAACCTCTTAATTAAAAAAAAGCAAATTACATCAAAATTATTTATTTAGTAATAAAAATATGAATTAAGATTTCCTATAATAACTTTACTTAACTTTAATTCTATCTTTCTAGCTTACTATTTTATTTTATTTTTGTGTGTTTTCATCTACATTATTTCCATCCTATGTGTAAGGGATGAAAACTGCTAGGAAAGACAATAAAATCATTTGGATCTCCATGGGACGGCATCCAAAACTAGTATGTACGCAATTCTTTTCATTAATAGAAACCAAATGGATTAAATGTTCTTGGCCATGGCCATGTCTACTAAATGTTCATTGTGATAATCAGCACTTCTAGTTGGCTACGGCATCATGTCTTTCTATCTCCTAAAAAACATCGAAAATGTAACTCATTGATATTGACCCTGTCTTAATGCATGTATACTTAAGAGTGGTGCAAGCTCTGCGGAGGGAGAAGTTTTATGTATTATTTCGGTGTCCTGAAAACTTGCTACATTGACCCTAGCATGAGTACATCCGTGTATAGGGGTGAGCAAAAAAAATCAAATAACCGATTAAATCGAGAAAATCAAAAAATAATTAACTGAAAAAATCAAACCGAGAAAAAAAACTGAATTAACATATTAGAAAATCACAAAACATTTCCGGTTCGGTTCGGTTTTCAAAGTCTGAAACCGATTGAACTGAACCGAATCAGCCCGGTTCAACTAGGCTAGCACTTGAAAAAAAAAAACAAGTATAAATAACATATCTTCTTCTAACCATAAACTTAAATCAACATTCTCAGCCGCCCCCTCTCCTTGCTCTCTGTCTCTCATCTCTAAAATCTGTCTTCTTCTCCTTCATGCTCCATAACTCACACGAGGAACTGAATAAAAAAAAAGGTATCCAAGCTGATTAGAAGGGTAGCATAAGAGTTTTTAAAAAGAGAAATGTTGAGAGGAAATTTAATTAGTTAAAACAAGAAGAGAAGTGACTTCTCCCCATGTAAAGAAGATAAAGATGGATGGTAAGGATCCATGTAGATTTTTTGCAATTGGTTTTCTTTGGTTTAAATAATAATGATTTTACATTTTAATAACTTTTGATTTTCTCTTTGTTTTTTTGCAGTCAAAATACTTCTTTCATTTTATTTCCTTTCCTTTCCTTTTGTTTTGTGTATTTTTTTGTTGGGTTTAACTTATAGGCTCTATCAAAACGAAAATTGAAGTTGATTTTCTAGAAAATGGAAGCAAGTACAAAAATAAAAGTGATGAAAATATGGTCAATAAAAAGCCCAGAAATTAAGTTATGAGCAATTAAGTTGGTCATTTATCATTTAACTCTGAAGGGTAGCTCAACTGGTCAGGCCTTGGGTTTGCTCCTCAACGGTCACGAGTTCGAGTCTCATTAGGGTCACTGGAGGTTTACATGATCGTTAACTTCAGGGCTCGTGAGATTAGTCGATATACATCCAAGCTGACCAGCTAACCTAGACATCAGCGTTAATAAAAATAAAAATTAAGTTGTTCATTGTTTTTGGTTTCTTGTCATTACTTGCTGCTTCATTTCTCTATATTTGCATGAAACCGGAATGGGTATTGATGATACAATATCCCACGTCAGCAAGGAGTTGTAGGCAATATGCCTTTTCAAAGTAAAACCCACTGCAAGGTTATATATGAGCTCTAATGGGAACAATACTTCTTGAGGGGTCTAGTGGATTTTGGTCAACATCATCCTATCTAGGGAACAAGGGCTACTACATGTTCTTGGATCCTTAAGCCCCTCGACTAGAAGGGCTATGATGATACTAACATCCACGGTGGCTAGGAGTCCAGGGCTTAGACAACTTTTTTGTTTCATATACCACCTCTTTCTCTTCAAGAGGCACGTTTTCTAGACAAAACCTATCACGGGGCTATGAGCTCGAACGTGGAATAATACTTCTTAAAGGAATAACCATGTAGCGAATTTTGACCAACATAGTCAGATATCATTATGACTGTTAACACATCTTAATTCTCTATCATGTTCAAACATTTATACCATGTTCATCATTGTACTGTTACTTTAGTTGCAGCCAGTACTGCCCACAAGGCTATACCTCTACGAGGCTAGAAAGGAAACATGTTTGCCATGAAAATTTTGGTCAGTATTAGCTAAGAATCAATGTTTAATATCTCCATGATTGCTGGTCTGCAATGCTGTTGAGTGTGAATTCTGTCCACTAATCTGTGTAGTCCTAAATCGACCACTCCAGCGCAACCAGCCGTGTAATTTGTTTGTTGGTCATTTGTCCTTCTATAACAAGGTTCAGTTTTCACATTGAATCCAGCGTCCTAAATATCCGAGTACATAATTGAAGAAGCCCCATGTCCTCATCTTTGAATCTATATGCAATGTCTAGATGAAAACCAGTACTGTTATTATGACATGGAGTGTCTTGCTAGTAGATACAATTACCAAAGAATTGATAGCAGCGACAAGTAGCATGCATGATGTCTCGGTCCCCACAGCTATAAGAGAAACAAAAGTTATGAAGTTACCCTTGCTTTTTTGAAGAAGCAGAAAATCCAACTAGAAAAACAAAAGGATGTAGATAGGAACAGAAAAATCAATGTAATCAAGCTTTGAACTTCTCCTAGCACATTTTGCCATTGTCTCCCTATCCTACCTTCTGACATGTGATAAACCCTTCAATCGTTGCCAAATTCTGCTTCAACCCTGATGGCCTATATTTGGCCAGCTATGCTCGGTTAGGATACTTTGTAATGGATTGAATTTTAGATCTAACTAGATAGTTGGTCTTCGCTTTGCTCTGGCCGGGTTGATTTTTTTGTAGCATAAAAAAACGATGTTCAAGTGCTCTAAATGTATTTAAAGAACAAAAAAATCAACGACTCGACATCATAGAAGGAGAATTGAAAAAAATAACGATTGTCAGTCCTCAAGAATCAAAAGGTAGAAGGATGAAATAAGAAGGAAAAAAATCAATGAAAAAAAATCTTAAAAGACAAAGCACTAACAAAACCGTGTGAGGTCGCCAAAAACTCGCGAGTATGATCATACGAACGAGATAATTCAATAAAAGGCAAAACAAGAAAAAATACACAGTTTAATTTTAGAAGGAGTTGAATTTTGAAGGACAAAAAAAAGCGACCTAAAAAAAATAGGCTACTTAGACAAACCTTCTACCTAGATCATGAGAAAAAAATAACCTACTTGAAAAGAAAACCAAAGAAAATAAGGAAGTTTATTTTTCAAAACGAACAACTTCGAATGATGTAATTGGAAAAGAAAATAATGTCAACCCGTGTTAACATTTCAAACTTATGACCCTAGCTAGTAACTAAACTGGATGCACTGCATCTGGAAAGCCATTATTATAAAACTTAGCTCGATTTGATGGGTTGACCCGTGAACTAAGTGATCTAGGGCTTAGATTTGGCCGAGTTCCAAAGGAAATTGGGGGAGAATTAATCCGGTGTATAACAATCAAAAACCCAGGTTGCCCATGTCCTTGTTAACCTGGGGCAAATTCAGTTAAAATAGGGTCAAAACCCAATGACCATTTTCCTTCTTCTTTTTTTTTCAAAATGGTATCATCTTTACTTTTTTATAAAATAAAAAAAAAATCAAGACAATAAGGATCAAATTAAAAAAAGAAATCTAAATTATGGATCTAAGGATGAAATTGAAAATAAAATAAAAATTGATAATAGGACTAAGAATCAAAATTAGAAATCAAAACATTAAGGGACAAACCTTAAATATCATCAGATTTTGAATTGAAGGGAAAAATTAAAAAGAAAAATCAAATTCACAAAAGAATCCAAAACAAAAATAAAAATCAAGAGAATGAGGACCAGATATAAA
>Ga0307510_10011735_pt1 | contig 10399 bp, 12 predicted proteins | sample 12_EM_MG_FD_207224 | JGI IMG/M metagenome (GOLD analysis project Ga0307510, IMG submission 207224) | Populus trichocarpa ectomycorrhiza microbial communities from riparian zone in the Pacific Northwest, United States - 12_EM | ecosystem: Host-associated > Plants > Roots > Unclassified | place...
ATCCTTGCTTTCATGAAGAAGACTTTCTTGCCCACTTGGTTCTGTGCATAGCCGGAAGGGTACTTGTACTTGTAGAGACCTATCGGGGCACTACCGACGAACCATGTATTCATATTCGGACCAGCTGCTTCAAGGAGTGTTCGTTGGGCGCCCTATTATTGGGACGGAGGTTAGCGGAGCTGCCAAGTGATTGAGAGCTGAAGACAAACCCAACGTAGATGTTCCCATTTGCCGCTTAACCTGCTTTGTGGAAATCTCCAGGCGTGCTGGTCACGCTTCTTCTTGACCACCAAGTACAATGTTCGGCTCATCTTCCTATCTAGCCTCTTTGTGTTGTTTTCGATGTCCGCTTGCGTTGTGCGCGGAAACGGCTTCTCGACGATTTCTGAGGGGTATTCGACTTCCTCTCCCCGACCCTCGGCTTCCTTAGCGGACTCCTGCCTGGCTTGCATAATTGACATTGTTTCCTCTTCTCCGGTGACCGTGGTTGCTACAAGACGCTCGTAGTCTTTCAACGGATCGAGCTTGTGCTCGGTGCTGCCTTTCAGCAGCTCATCAGCCCATGCCCGAGGTCCGTAGGGCTGATAACGCTTTTCAGCGGCCTGTTTCCGCTTCCATTCATCTTCAGCTAAGGTCCCCTTCTTGAAATAAAACCAGCGGGCAAATGGGAGTTGTAGGCGATCATTTAGCCGTCGTTGATAGAAATAGTAGGATTGTTCGAACTCTGGGAGGTTCCTGGTAAGCAAAGGTGGCCGTGATATGACAACTCCAGCAGCGATGTCCCACCAATCCCTCCGTGGAAACTCTCCATGCGCTTCAATGGGCTTGAGGGGGTCTTCGGTGGGCTTGACTGCTGGGGGATTGGCAGCTATGACGGGGCTGGACTGGGCCTCAGCGGAGCTATATTGTCGACGGGTGATGGCAGCGGCTGTGTGCGGGGTCTCAAAACGGCATTGAGTGGCCGCCAAGGCGTTCAGGCAGATACCTAGAAAGGAACTTTGGTCAATTGTCAATTCGTTCGCTAGTTTTCTTGCAGATAGTTTGCGAACGCACTTCTCAACCCTCCGAGCCCTAGAGTTTTGCAACTCACGTTCATATTAACGAGCGGCTTTACGGCCAGAGAGAGAGAGAATAGGGGATAGGTTTGTGTCCAATCCGGAGGAATTGGTATGGTAATGGACGAGGTTCAGTCAGGTGGACCTTTACGATGATATCATACTTGGTCTTTTTTTCAATCAAAAAGTTTCTTTGGCTTTTGTGTGGCTTAGTAATCGGCTGTTTTGACAGGGTTTCGCAGTAGCTTACCAGAGAGTGCGGTTGGTTGTGCAGAGCCCCAATTGGTGGGGAATCAATTTAAATGTTTGGACTAAGCCTCAACACGGAGATGACGCGCCGCGTTGCCCAGATGGGTTCTGCTTCCTCGGACTTGTTTCTTGTCACACCATCACCCACAAACTCAATAATAATAGCATTCAACCAGCCCAACCCGTTTTCATAACATCTTCGAAGAAGGACTCGCGATCATGGGGGAGGCGCCACTACCCAAGGGTTGTGTTTCTATTGCTACTGCTGTTGACACTAAGATTGGAGAATATTGCGATCTGGCTGGAGTGGTTGCCGATTTTCGCCCTCCGATTGCCACAAGAGGCACAGGTGTTACTTTCCCGGCATCAATGATAAAGCAATTGGACTGATATTTGTTTCTAGATTGGGTGGCTACTATCACTCTTTGTGACAGATCTCGTGCTCTCCCTGAAACATCGTTGACTATCCGCATCTTTAGACCCAACATGGAACTTTTGCCAGAAATTAAATCTAATAGTGATTTAATTCTCATTCGGAGGGTCAAGATGATTAGGCGCGATGGTCACCTACTCGCTCTGTCCACTTTCGATACGAACTGGATAATTTCTTATGCTCCGACCCATCCGAAGGGTGTACCATTGATAACTTCATATCCCTCCAGCCTTAAAATCAAAGCGGATGAACTGGCCTATTTTCAGGGATTGCGAGTGTGGTGGAAGTCTCGACGGGAGTCCTTTGTCTCGAAAGGTGCGGCTCCAGACACTTATCCCTCATCTCAGCTCAGCAGCAGCAGCCAGAGGCGAAGACCTGGGTTGATTCGGGACCTGCAGATTGGTTCTTTTTATGATCTAGCAGGGGTTGTTGTCAAAACATTCCCGGGGAATGGCAATTACACGGTTTACCTTACGGACTACACCAAGAATCCAATGTTACATTCCTACGAATGGGGTGGGTCTCGAAGAGTTGGAGCTGGAGGTGAGGATGACGACTTCGACTATACTGGTAGGGGAAGGAGTTTGGGAAATCAGGATTGGCCAGGCCCATGGGGGCAATATACTCTTCAAGTAACTCTGTGGGATAGCCATGCCGTGGCTGCCAATAGGTTGTTCTATGTTGGCGCCCACGTTAGTCTGCAAAATGTGCGCGCAAAGAGGAATGGGGATGGGAAACTCGAAGGGACTTTGAATGGAGATCGGCAGTTTCCAGACAAGGTTATGGTCAGTCTGATAAAGAATATGGATGACCCTAGAGTGAAGCAGGTTGCAATCCGCTGCAAGGAATACACGAGGAGGTTTGAACACGACAAACTGAGATACGAGGAGGAGATAGCGGAGAAGATGGAGGGGGAATTGGGGGAGCCCAAGAGGGGGGAGCAAGAGAGAGATGGGGGGGGGAGGGAGGTGAATGTGAACAGTATGATGACTTCCTTTAGGCGATTTGATTTTTACCCGATGCTAATCAAATACCCTAGTTCGGACTCTCAGGGCCAGCCAGCCCATCACACCAATTTCTGCGATTGCAGAACCACAGGGCTTAGATGGCCCGTTCGCTAATAGAGTCTACAAGATCTATTGTAGAGTTATCGATTACCTACCCCAACAGCTAGAAGACTTTGCCGTTCTACAAACGGAGCAGAGTGAATGGACTTGGAGGTTTGCTTTGTTAGTTGAGGGCGAGGATGGTGCAACTCTCCGGGTTATTGTCGAGGGACAGGACGCAGAATACTTGTTGGGACGGCCAGCCGCAAAGTAAGAGATTCACAGGTGGACTCATGCAACCTAGTACGCTGACAGGGAATGACTAGTCTTCGTACGGACCGACGGGAACTAAGTGCACTGCGAGAAAAGTTGTTTATCCTTTGGGGAAACCTCAGAGAGGCGAAAGATCAACATCTAAAGTCCAAACCACCCAGGAAAACGGCCACTTCTCAGTCTGACGCTCTGCCTGAACCCCCGCGTGGAAAAAAGCGGCGCAGACGCCGCAACAACAAACAAAAGCAAGCTGCGCATAAACAGCTCAAGTATGACGAACTTGGGAGACCCTCAAATGTTGACCGTGATGACGACGACGAGAGCCCAGATGAGAGTGAGGAGAACGCGATTCCTCAATTATCCGGGAAGATGTTCGAAGCCTGTCTCAAGGAGTACGGCGTTCTGAACGCGAACGGTCAATGGAAACGACTTCACAAGTTATTTGGAACTGTTATTGTCTAATCTAATAATAATGTTTTCTTTTGCAGTTTCCATTTCTTGCTGCCGGTTGCTGGCGCTGATATTTGGCATTTTTCGCGGGCGTGTGGCTTCCCGGTGTTTGTTCTAGGCTGGTGTTGGAGAATTTACGCTGTCTGCTTTTCTTTTTATTACTCCATCCCACTGAGTTGATTGTAATATATGTATTGGTGGGCGGTATTAGGGGTTTGTTGCGTTTGATCGATTGTGTAATATTAGCCTTAGTGTGATAAAAGTTTCCAACTTTGCGCTCGTGGGGTATTGGGATGAGGGAAAGATAGCATTTAACTGCTTGTATTCCTGTGCGAGGGCGTAAATAGTAATGGTTTTTTGCAACCTTGGGAACGGTTGCTCTTGCTGGTATGTCTCTTGCCAGTGAGCTCGGGCGGAGTAGGGGAGTGTAGTTACAAGTTGCGTCATGATATATGACTCGTTGTCAGGGTCCTCTCCCATGAAGAAAATAGGCGGGGAACATAGTTCCATAATCGTGAGAATGTATATTTCGCTTCAATTCATCATACTCTCAAGATCACAGACAGAGAACTAGTCTATACAGCATTCCCAGCCTCCAGTATTCGCTGTCATTCCATTCCTTGCCATTCCACTCATGCCATTCCTTTCCACTCCATTCCATTCGCCACATTCCAATTCCCGACGGTCAGGAGGTTCGTCCCATTCCAATCCAAGGTTACCAGGAAGTACGACAGCCACTTCTTACAACACACCTACCGGTATTGTGTAGCCTTGAGATGGGGGGCGGTGGCGGAAATTTAATGATTGAATCGATGCCCATAAGAATAGCCAATACTCGCAATTTTGAGACGTTTTTAAAAAGACTGCTGTTGCATACCTCCTAAATCTAAGCGAAAAGGCTAAATTTTGGTGGTATGCGATAGTAGTCTTTTAAAAGCGCTTCGACTTGCGAGTACTGTATGGTATTCTTCTCATGCGGGAACCATGCTGGTCGAATTCTGGTGTGCGGGGGGAATGACTGTCCGGATACGGGCTTTGGTCTAGGTCCCTTTGTGACCAAGGGAGGGGCCGAATAGGCTACTGGTACTAGGTTTTGAGCCCGGTGGTGATCATCATCCGGTGACCAGAGTCGGGGTAGTCTATGGAGTGCAACACCAAGGGGAGGTACAGCACCGCATAGCATGGTGTAAAATATTCTGCGAAAGGGGTTGTTGGCTAAGGACCTTGTATCAGAACGGAGGTTGTTCACATGGGATTTCTCAGGTGATGCATTCGGAAGGATACCTTTTGGTCGGGTGGTGTAGTGCAATACAGCTTCGGGTGCAGGCTGCTGGAGTTGTGTTCAGCCTTGGGAGGTTGTGGGATCTAGACAATCCGGGATAGGGACTTGCTGTAGACGTTTAGAAGTGATTCTTGGAGGTTTCAGCTAGGTGTATTGCTTCACTGAATGACAAATGTTGAAGGAAAAAAAAGAGATTCAATAATTGAAAATTACACAAATCAATATCTTCTCTAGGAAATTGTTGTGATTATCAGGGGGACTCAAGAGTGCGGGAATATTGGTCTGGAGCTGTCGGAGGAGAATTTTGAAATTTTGAAACTTATGCGTGGGGAAGTCGTCTGCTAACTTGTATTATTAATATTATTCATTGGTCTACTTATCTTGTAATCAATGAAGATTGTTTGACTACAATGGTTTATCTGTGTTTGTCGAGAATAGGTGCGCTGGTAAATTTAGTAAAGGGTTGCCATGACTGGTCAATTCGAGTGTTTGATCCGGAAGAGAAGTGGGAACAATATTATTCCTACTGGCCTGCTAAGCTGTCTTAACAACGTCTCAAACACTTGGAGCCAGAGGTTGTCGCGATTCAAGGTTAGAACAAGCGTTAGTTTGATGTTTGAAATGGGGGGGGGTGACAATAGCAAGTTCTGATATCGGCTGGCAGTCTACTAGTTCCAGTATCATAGTAACTTACGGGCCGGGTAGAAGAGACTCAACCTGCCCATGCTTTAGTAAGGTAGGAAGAGTAGGATTCTAACTGTGTGATTCGTGGCCGTGTTTAAATAATACGGCAAATATGTTACCGTGCTGGTCAGGTATTGTAAGGAGCAGAGAGAATACTGTACTTGATAATGATTGGGCCAACCCATACTTGCGCAACGCCGGCCGGAGCCTTATCCGCCCCCATCTCCTCTATCTTCGGCCCAAGAGGCTGCCTAGGACTCTGAGAGAAATCATATCCCTCCTTAACACGATCCTTCTCTCGCGAAAACAAAGAATTCAAATAATAGACTATAGTACAGATGGCGTCAGGGCACCAGCAGGTCGCCGGTAATGTCAACTCGTTCAATGTATTGTATCAACTAACTACAACAATATCGTTAACTTCAATACAGAAATCGGCGCCGAGGGGCGTCAAATTCTGCAGTGGCTATCGCCGCTCGAACCACAGCAGAGGCACCAAGGTGTTCGAACCGATCGACTCGATGGTATAGGCAACTGGGTATTAGAAACCGACGAGTTCAAAAAATTGAGTGGTGCAGCAGATGGTTGCGTTGAGCCAGTATTGTTCTGTGATGGAAATCCGGGAGTGGGGAAAACTTATCTCAGGTAGGAACGCTGCTTATCTGGATGGAGGAAATGTAGATGTCACTGACGATCAGCAAATAATAGCTCATTGGTGATTGATAGCCTATACGATCAGGCTGGGGGAAAAGACATTGCTGTGGTAGGGCTCTACTGCGATTTCCTTGCCCAGCAGGAACAGTCCACCACAAGTATGTTGGGCGCCATCCTCAAGCAGCTTGTCATCAGAGGAGAAATCTCGGAGAATATACGGCAGGCATTTCAGAAGGCTAAAAGAGAGTTTGGCGGCCGAGGTCTCCAACTTCCCGATCTCGTAGAAATTATGAAGAAGGCTGTTGCGGGGCTGCCACGGGCATTTATGTGCATCGGCGGCTAGGCGGATCCATTCCGAAGCATCGACGGGAGCTTCTCTAATCACTGCGGGAAATCGTTCGAGTGTCTGCAACCACGCGACTATTCCTCGCTGGGAGGTCTCATGTCGGGGACGAAATCATGAAATGTTTTGGCAAGGTGGTTAGGATACTTGTTAGTCCGACTCGGTGTGATATTAAAAACTATCTGGAGATGGGGCTGGGAAGTGACAATGATCCTGATGTAATGGACGATGGATTGCGGGCGGATATTATGAGAGTAATTCCGGAGAAGGTCTCAGAAATGTAAGCAATACTATCAAGCACATTCCCAATACAAGTATGAGCTACTATTTACTAACAATGATTTCTAGTTTCCTCCTCGTTTCTCTAAACATCGATGCCATCCTGAGCGAGCTTACTCTCCATCAGAGAAGAAAAAAGCTGGACGAGATGACTAAAGGGGAGGGTCTAGGCGATGCTTATGCAGCAACTTTATCACGAGTGTAAGCGTAGCCTCGAAGCAGATCAAAACTCGGTATGCAGGTTTTGATGTGGGTATCGCATTCGGAGCGGCCGTTGCGTGTGGATGAGCTATGCCATGCCCTCGGGGTCGAAGAAGGATCTAGCGACTTGAATATTCGGAATATTCCTCGAATAGAAACACTTCTAACATGCTCCCTTGGGCTTGTTACGGTCGAGAAGTCCTCGTCTACTGTCCGCCTTATTCACTACACCCTACAAGAGTACCTCTCCCATAACCCCAACTCGTTCCTTAGCCCCCACTTGATGATTGCTGAGGTCTGTTTGGCCTACCTCAACTTTGATGGAGGCCTGGTTTCCGCGCAGGGAATATGCCGTCGTACAAGCACCGCAAGGACACAGCTATGATCGGAACTGTCGTCACGAGAACGATCCGGGTCAGTCGCTGATAGGAAAACTGAGATGTGTTTGATATTCGATGTATATGACAAGTGTGTTCGCAAAGGAGTGTGTGTTGATCATGAGAAGTCATCATCCAGAGAAAGGAACGCAGCTCAGACTAGATACAGTTTGTGGTGGCCCGCACAGTGGGCTCCTACCACACAACACCAGTCACCGCCTCGCGGTCTGGTCAATAGTCCTGCTCACACCTACAAGTGTGCCCTAACCTAACATACCACGATGGGGTTACTCCATCAAACTTTACTCGGGTCATGAACATTTCGCCTACTCTTCGCTCTGTGCAACTAACCTTGGCTTTTGTCGAATATGCTTCTCTTCGCTGGGGTACACACGCTAGGCGGGAAACCACGGAAGGTGTGAAAGCCCTTCCATTGAAACTATTGGAAGGGTACGATCGGCACATATCATCGAAGATGCTGTTATTTTATGGGATGGAAGCTTGGGACCGACCTCTTGATTGGGGAGACAGTCCTAGGGGATTTACAGGGCTCCACGGGGCCGCATACTTTGGATGCGCAGAGATAATAGTTGCTTTATTAAAGATGAAGGAATGGGATGTGCGGGCAACTAATTTCCATGGTAATATAGCACTAATATGGGTGGCTAGGAGGGGCATGAGGGGTTGTGAGGGTACTGCTAGAACGGAACGACGTCGGTCCCAACACTGTTGACAAATATGGCCGGACACTGCTCTTGTGGGCTGCACAGAATGGGCACGAGGGGGTCGTGAAGATACTTCTGGAGCGTAACGACGTCAATCCTAACCTAGCCGACGAAGATGGCGGAACACCGCTCTGGTGGGCTGCACGGGATGAGCATGTGGAGGTCGTGAAGACACTGCCGGAAAGGAGCGACGTCAATCTCAACATAGGTGACGAAGATGGTGGGACACCGCTCTTGTGCGCGGAATGGGAATGTGGGGGTCGTGGGGATGCTTCTGGAGCGGGGCGACGTTAATCCCCACGCGACATCTATGGTCAAACACCTCTCTCCCGGGCTGTGCAGAATGGAAATGGGAGAATTGGAGAAATGCTGCGGGGGCGGGCCGATTTCGTTCGCAGATCCGCTGCAGTTTTGCAACCAACAGAGCTCTTCTCTATCGAGCTGTCTGAGCCATCAGAACCCCCTCTCAAAAGGTCCCGCACGTCTTTATACCCAAGGACCAAACCTGGCTCTTCTCCCCCTACTTACTACACATACTCCCCTGCAATATAGTAAACTTGGCCAAACCAAATCCTCATGGTCCTTTACACTCGTGTCCGCAAAGTTCTAGTAACGTCTGATGTATCCCGAAGTCTTGACAGCCTTAAACTGGGGGATTGCAGAAGCTATTTAAGGGGAAAAAAAATCTGAATATGCTCTATGGGATTTGACATTACTGGATTAAAAAGGGTCTCTCGAAAAAGAGTTGTCCCCCCCTCGTTATCTAGATCCGTGTTGATGGGAGTACCGAAGGTGTTACCAGAACTTTGCGGATGCGAGTGTACGCGCCGACTGACAAGTTACGGCCGACGTCAAACGTTTGGATTTTCCACCTAGAATTTCCCATTACCTCATCGGCTCCCTCCAGTTACCTTATCCCCTTTCATATTTCTTCTTGGTTTTTTTGGGATTTGTTTAACAATTTTTTATATACCCCGTGGCCCGTTAGTGCTTTTCCGTACTGACATCTCTCCATATATTGTGCGGTAATTTGCTGTGGCAATGGTAGGGATGCTGTCCCCGGTGTCGCTGACTGGGGGAAGTACTCTGGAGTTAGAGGATTGCTTTAAGTACCCGGGGCATATTTAGAGACACTTTGAGCGAGAGACAGGTGTGACTAGAGGACTTGAGAAGGAGAAATGAAGGAGGATGTGGGGCCTTAATCGTGAAATACACTTCAGATTGCACCACCATTGTAGCACATCCACCGCTAATCTAGGTGTTTTTTTTGCCTCTTTTTTTGCGGGCCACTGGATGGTAACAATTAACCAAACCGGTTTCCGAGAGCATTAATATCCAACTCTGGAAAAACAAGTTACAGTATTATGATCCAGTTCGGTCCCAGAAAGATAGAGTTTAATAGTGGAAGCCAATGGTGGATGCTGAGCGGGGGCGTACACAAGGCGAGCTGACAGCTGCCATTGCTGGCGCCTCCTGGAGCAGGAGTGCCGCCATCGGCACTGTTTAAAGTGGTATTTTCACTGATAAACCTGTTTAATGCGCCACCAGTTGCTGGGCGAAGCGGAGTATGACCAACCTTGGGTTCAATAGTGGTGTTGGATTCATCCCCTTCATCTCCAGTTTCAGAAAGAAGAATACTATCAGCATTGCGTTCTTTCTCGTCACCCTTGGAAATCCTTTCACAGTTGTCACCGCAAGCCTGGTGCCCCCTATAATACCTACCCTGACGATGCTTGGAAATGGTCTTAAGGGCGCAGATGAAGGAGAGGGTTTCTTTTTGATCATCTCGGGGCTGGGAATTGGGGGATCTGATGGCTACTGACTTGTCGCCGTCGTGATCATAAGTTTGTTATCGGGGGTGGGGTCTGTTCAAAATGTGAACGCCAGGGGCACAATCTATTCTATGTGGATAATACTGCGCAAGTGCGAGGGGGGTTGTGAGGCACGCTTGGTGAGGAGTAGAGAGCAGATTTGGTAGGAGTTCTGGTTCTTAATTATTCCAAAACAGGTGGGCTGTAGCAAGCATATTTATACAAAAGTGTACGGCCATATGTATGAAAGCAATATAGGGAAAACTATGTAAGAAACATAAGTGCGAACATGTTTGACCCTGAAATCCTGCCAAGTAATCCTAAACAATGTGCGTGAAACTATAGGGATGTGATGCGAATATTAGAAATATCATGACCAATAATAGTGCATAAGAGATGCATAAAATCCTTAACACTGGATAGAAAAGCACATGTTAAATCCCCAAATATTATCCTAAAACAATCAATAAAACACCATAATATATATCTTAGCTGTAGTAATGTAAGCGGTGTACAGGTGGAGCCGAAACACAAACT
>Ga0307510_10011736_pt1 | contig 10397 bp, 13 predicted proteins | sample 12_EM_MG_FD_207224 | JGI IMG/M metagenome (GOLD analysis project Ga0307510, IMG submission 207224) | Populus trichocarpa ectomycorrhiza microbial communities from riparian zone in the Pacific Northwest, United States - 12_EM | ecosystem: Host-associated > Plants > Roots > Unclassified | place...
CATTCATCTGAGAGTACAGCGAGCGGACGCCGATTCACTTCTTCCCTCCCCTGTGAGAAGTCGTCGATGATATCTTCCATCTCTTCTTCCTCTTCGCTTTCGCTGAGGTTCAGGGCGTTGGCAAGGTTGATGTCCCCTACATCGTCCACAGCTGGTGGCACGTCCACTGTCAACTCCTCCTGCTCAGCTATTTTTAAAAAAATCATGAGATGGGAGTCAACACCGCCTCGAGATATTCCGACAACCAGAAAAAAAAACGCGAACCTTTCTCCTTGACCTGCGCCCGTATTTCTCCCTCTTTCTTGACCCTTACAACTTTCTTCTTCGTCTCGTCGCGCGCACTCTCCACCTTTAGGCTCTCCGGGGCCATCCAGTCCATCGCATGAACGTCCCTCATATCGACGATCTCCACGCCCTCGTCCGGATCAGAGTACGCCTCGGCGTCCTCGTCGACGTGCACGCGGCGCTCCGCGCGCTCCTTCTTCAGCGTCGGCGCCGCCGTTTTCGACAGGTTGGCGCCGAGCGCTGCGGCGTCCGTGGGACCGCGGGGCACGGTGGGCGTCGTGGCGGAGATGCGTGGACCGCTGAGCCAGGAGGACGAGCCGGCTTGGGAGGGACCCATCGCGAACGGTCCGCTCGCCGTCATCTCATGCCCGGGCGCGCGCGAGGGTGCGCCTCCGCGTCCACCTCGCGAGGCGTCGCCGCGTCCACGACCGCGCCCTTGACCCCGGCTGCCACGTTCGGAGGGCGGTGCACCGCTGGGGGTGGTGGTGGTAGTGGTGGACGATGCTTGCGCTGCGGGCTCCTTCGAGTCATTTTGTCAACGGACAATGGGGAAACTCTGCGGCTAAGAGTCGGACGCACTGACTTGCTTTACCTCCCTACAACCATGCGATCAGCAATGCATGGACCGTGGATAGCAATAAGGACATACGTACTCTTTCTTCCGGCGAGCTGGAAGAGTGGGGACGAACTTCATTTTTTGGGTACCCGCTCTGGTGGTATCAGGGGGTATTTTTGCAAGGCTTGCTATAGCCTTTCCTGTATTCGATGGTCCAGGAGTTCCCGACATGGTGTTACTGAGATGTGGTCAGAGTTCATCATAGGATGTTCGTTGGCGTTGGCACTTGAGGGCATGTGTCACGTGACATTGTATCTCTAAAAGACCGAAACTCGAAATTAGATCGACATCACGGACATCTGTTTATCAACACCCATATCACCCATGGCCAGCGAACCCCAGCATTTTCGCCTTACTTATAATGAAGTCCACAATCTCATCAAACGTTCCGCAAAGGAGATCGCAGAATTCAAACCTGATCTCATGGTAGCCATCGGTATAGACTCTAATTCCTAAATCCAAATCCGTGGCGTTTCTAAATAGTGAATTATGGCAGGTGGAGGGTTAGTGCCCTCTATATCCCATGAATCGCACCAATTTTGACTTGTCTTGGACAGCGGCTACTTTCCTGCCCGTGTTTTGGTCTGTCGGTTCACATTCTCACCCCGACGCCTGTAGTGGTAACCAGTCGGCTGCAGCGGACGTTCTTGAAGAACCCCGATACATCCGGCAGCGTACCCATTTACGCAATTGGCCTTTCTTTATACGAGAGTATACCAGGCACAACCGCTGAACAAATTGGAACTGAAGTTATTAGGACTCAATGGCTGTATGTTGCTCGCAACCTCTCACCACATGCCCCGATAATCCTTCTGTCTGAAATCATGTCCCCACAGTGGCCCTGATGCTGGGAAGGTTCTAGTTGGGAAGCGCGTCCTGGTTGTGGTATGTGCGACTCTTCTTTCTCAAGCGAGTTCCATGTTTATGGTCTCGTCTTGTACCACAGGATGAGATAGACGACTCGAGGAAGACCCTGCAGTATGGCCGTTAATAACATGCATGTATCATACTGATGAATCCCCTTCAGATACGCAATCTCTGAACTCCAGAAGGATGTCGATAACGCGGTACAGCTATTACCCGAATCCGAACGCGAGGGACTGAAAACACAATTCGCCGTCTTCGTTGTTCATAACAAGCTAAAGCCCAAAATTGGCTCGCTTTCAGCGGATGTTTCGTAAGTACCGTTGGGAATCGTACAAATGTCCAAATGTCCGTTATCGGAACTGCATCTTCACAGCTATTACGCGGGTGAGGAGGTGGGAGATTTATGGTGAGCCAGAGACGGATAAACCTGGCAATAGATGGGCTGATAATAACTTTTACCCAGGCTAGATTATCCTTGGGAAGTGACGTAAGAAATTCGGTTCTCAAAGCGATACCAAAAAATTGATGCAATGCGGGCTCCTCCACAGAGATATCGAGGAGCACGATCGTCTCGCGCTGGCACAGAAGGGAGCGTGATTCATATGTTGCTGAACGGGTCGCCACAGGAGCTTGTCCTCGCGTCGAAAAAGTGGACCGATCAGACGTTGTTTGCTTTACCGTGGGCGTTGGAGGGGAAAAAGAAGTGTTTCGGATATTATAACGGGGTGTTGACCGATTGCTGCCGAAGAGACAAATAGGATGTATACATAGAGATCAGATGATATGACTTGTGCGAGGGGAACGAAAACTTTCCGTCGTTGTCAGACGGGGGAACATCGAGCGAGCAACGCGTGGGCGAGCAGCCGCCGCAGTTTTGCGGCCGAACCGACTTTCTGTTCTTGACTCGGATCTCGAGTTCTGGCCGCCGCGTCGTGGGACGCGTCATACTCCACTCCACTCTAGAGAGCGTAAGTGAAACAACATCAAAACTCCGCAGCTGTAGGTCTAAGCTAAGTCACAGGATCGGTCCCATATAGCGTCAGCGTGGGGACAGAGCGCAGACCAGGTCAAGTTGAAGTCGAGAGAGAGAACACGTACTGCCAGTGGGACCCGATCAACCCGGTCGCCCTCTTCCAACTCCCTTTACACCGGACGACACCCACCGCATTCTCCAAAGTGACCCCAAGATAAATCCCGGTCTACTTTGTCTGCCTCCTTCCATTTTCTCCTCCCCTCCGACCTCGATACGACTTTGTGATTCGATAGAATGTCTGAAGAAGATGATTACGAGACGTTATCCCCCAACGCTGGACTGGGAGTACGTCAGAGCTGCGTCTCCCCGTTCACGGGCTTCATGGTCCCCTCTATCCTGATTTTTTTTCAACTCTTTATAGGTCAACATGCTCGCAGGCGCTCTCGTAAGTGTTGCCAACCCGTCAATCGGCATGGCCTGGACGATTCGAGACTGGACTTTTTTCTTCTAGGCCGGTATCACGGAGCACTCGGTGATGTTCCCGGTTGACAGCATTAAAGTGAGGCTTCTTTTTCTCCTGTTGCGTTCTCTGGCCGCGGTTGCCTTCCCGTTTGGAGTGCTCATCCCCATTCGTCTCTGGGAATCGGTCCGTACAGACGCGAATGCAAGTATTCGCCACCTCGCCAGCGGCGGTGTACACGGGTCTCGGCAACGCTTTCACGCGAATATCGTCGACCGAGGGAGTGCGCGTGTTATGGCGTGGCGTGTCTTCGGTGATCATGGGAGCTGGCCCAGCGCACGCCGTACATTTTGGGACGTACGAGGCCGTGAAGGAGCTGACGGGCGGGAACCGAGAGGGAAACGCAAACCAGTGGTTATCGGCGCGTGAGTTCTCCGCCTGTTCGTGGTATTGTCCTTTTGGTGGGACTGACGAGCGTCGACCTGGCGGGTGTCTTAGCCTTCGCGGGAGCTTCGGCGACAATAGCCAGCGACGCACTTATGAACCCCTTTGACGGTGTGCTGATTCCCTGCCCACCTCCTCCGCGTGCCATGACTGAAACCGCTCGCAAGTGGTAAAGCAACGAATGCAGGTGCACCAATCCGAATTCCGCTCCATTTTCACTTGCGCCAAGACCGTTTTTCGAAAAGAAGGGATATCCGCGTTCTACGTCTCGTACCCGACGACGCTCACCATGACCGTGCCCTTCACCGCCGCCCAATTCACCGTATACGAACACGTGAAGAAGTTCATGAATCCCCGGGGCGACTACTCGCCTTTATCGCACATCGTTGCCGGAGGCGTCGCCGGCGGTGTGGCTGCGGGGCTCACGACCCCTCTCGACGTCGCAAAAACGCTCCTACAGACACGAGGTACTTCGACAGTTCCGGAGATCCGGCATTGCCGGGGCATGTTAGACGCGCTCAAGGTCATTTGGCGACGGGATGGGATGCGCGGGTTTTCGAGGGGCCTCACGCCACGCGTGGTCACGCATATGCCGAGCAATGCGTTGTGTTGGCTCTCGTATGAATTCTTCAGTGCGTGTTGATGGGTCTTTTGTTTCCCTTGTGCTGAGTGCTGACCCACGCGTATTTTTTTTCAACCCATGAAGAAGCGACCATGCGCGAACGACCATAACATTTGGTGTGGATATGTTTTCGCTTGTTCTCGGATAGATAGATACATTCGTGTTTGCAGCATTTTTCCGTTATCTTATTTGCTGTCGATTGGTGCTTTGCTTTATAATGGACCCGTGACGTCATAATCAATAGACACCGCATTCGTACCGTTACCACATCACATCCCCGTCGATTCACCAACGCGTCTCCAAGTTCAATTAGAATAATGTCAGTTCCAAGGGCCATCCAGGACCTGATTCGGCAGATTATTCCCCCTCTCAATGGGAAACTCCACAAAGGCCAATCAGGCACGTCGACCTTGGACTCGCCTCACGCACTCCCTTCTCATACGACGCAGGACGTGTTGGAGTACTCGGAGGGGCACTTGAGTGCGTTCCTCAATCTAATAGCACCAAACGATGTTTCTAACCGAACTGCAGCTATACTGGTGCCCCATTCTTTGCCGCAATCACTGCCCAACGAGTAGTACGTGCCGCACAGTCGGACCTGCTCTGCATCACTTAGCGGACCACACGTTCAGGGAGTGGATCTCTCTCATGTAATTTGTGCCCCATCTGCTGCAAATGCCATCAAAACCTACTCCCCCGATCTCATCGTTCACCCAATGCTCCGCGAAGAGACGTATGTCGTTTCGTGAGGACGCGTGCTCGCTCCGACGATATCTCACACGAGGACGCCCACGCAGGTCTCCAGAGTCGCTGCGCTCTGAGCTCGCCGCTTTGCTTTCTCGTTTGCATGTGCTCGTCATCGGACCGGGGCTCGGTCGAGAGGAATACATGCAGACTTGTGCGCGGGTTGCCCTCGACGTCGCCAAGGAACAGGGAATGTTCCTCGTTCTCGACGCCGATGCCATATACATGATCGGACGTCAATTGGATCTCATTAGGGGATACAGGCGTGCCGTCCTCACGCCCAACGTCGTAGAATTCAAAAGGCTAAGCGAACAGGTCGTACGTATCGCTTCACATATGCTACTTTGGAGGACGCGGGTTGATTATACTCGCTAGGGAATTGATCCCAACACTCCGCCCGAGGAACGTGCGTCATTGGTGTCAAAAGCCCTTGGCGGCGTGGCCATCCTTCAGAAGGGCGCATCGGATATCGTCGCGGTCAACACGGAGGGTGCAAAGTCTTCCGCAGCCCACGAGACGTCAAAGATCTCGCTTGACGAGGCCGAGCAAAGTGAGGTTATCGTCGTGCCGACACCTGGCGGGATGAAGCGTTGCGGAGGACAGGGCGACATTCTCAGTGGTGCCGTCGGGGCCTTCCTGGCGTGGGCCAAGTGTTACGAGAGCGGCGCGTTCGGAGATAACACGATACCCGTGTCTCGGATGCCGATCTTGGCAGCGGTCGCCGGGAGCATGCTAACTCGGGAGGTGTCGCGGCGAGGGTTTGCGAAAGAGGGAAGAGCGGTTGTCACGCAAGACATGTTGAAGGAGATAGGTGGTGCTTTCGTAGAGGTGTTTGAAAAACGAGAATCTGGCAAGCTATAGTTTAGGTGCCCTCTTCCTGGACGATGACCTCTCAATGACGTCTGGTGTGTCTGTCTGTGTTAAAGTTAGAAACAAACGATCGTGCGATCACGTGTTGCGGGGCGATATAAATCAGTCTTCGCCGCTATCTGCAGCAAACCCAGTCTCTCGCTCTCTCGCTTATCTGCCATGTCTGTAAAGGAGATCCCGACCAAGCCGTTTGACGGACAGAAGCCCGGAACGTCTGGCCTGCGAAAGAGGTGAATTATCATCTCTGCAAACACCGTCGGATCTGTCTATTCACACTGTTGCCGTCCAGGGTCAAAGTCTTCCAGCAAGAAGTGCGCACACAGCGCAGCATGTCTCTCGACGTCCTTCTGATATCACTCTGATAGCACTACACCGAAGGCTTTGTTCAGGCCATTTTCGATGCCATCCCCCTCTCGGGCTCTACCTTGGTCGTCGGAGGCGATGGACGCTACTACTCGCCCGAGGTGGTACAGATAATTTTGAAGATCGCATCCGCAAACGGCGTATCCAAGCTCATCATCGGGAAGGATGGAATTCTGTCTACGCCCGCGGCGTCCAACGTCATTCGCAAATACAAAGCCAACGGCGGTATCCTCCTCACCGCCTCTCACAACCCTGGCGGTCCCAACGCGGATTTCGGTATCAAATATAATGTGGAAAATGGCGGCCCTGCACCCGAGAGCGTCACAGATAAGATATTCACAAAGACCAAGACAATCTCGTCCTACAAGGTCATAGAGGCACCTCCAGTAGACCTTGGTACGCTCGGCGACACGACCTACGGCCCACTCAAGGTCTCAATTATCGACTCTGTCAAGGATTACACGGAGTTACTCCAGACGATTTTCGATTTTGATCTCATCAAAACATTCCTTACGTCTCACAAGTCGACTTTCAAGGTGCTATTCGATGGTCTGCATGGTGTCACAGGGCCATATGCCAGGGCAATTCTTCTCGAGACGCTTGGCCTTCCGGCTACTTCCGTCCAAAATTGTGAACCCTCTCCAGATTTTGGTGGAGGACACCCCGATCCCAATCTCACATACGCACACACACTCGTCGAGGCTGTCGAGGGGGGCAAGATTCCATTCGGTGCCGCGAGCGATGGCGACGGCGACCGGAACATGATTTACGGTGCAGGTGCATTTGTGACGCCTTCGGACTCCGTCGCAATCATCGCAGATTGGGCGGAAGTGATTCCCTACTTCAAGAAGGGAGGTGTCAAAGGCCTTGCCCGTAGTATGCCCACCAGCGCCGCCATCGATCTCGTTGCGAAAGCGAAAGGCTTGGAATATTTTGAGGTGCCAACAGGTATGGTGGTTTGATCCTTCCGATACTCGTATCTGAGAGAATCCCAGGCTGGAAGTTCTTCGGGAATCTGATGGACGCGGGTCGCCTGTCTATCTGCGGTGAAGAATCATTTGGCACTGGTTCGGACCACATCCGTGAGAAGGATGGCCTTTGGGCGGTCATTGGTGTGTTTCCCATAATCTGTGCTCGTCCTTCGATTGACGCTCTTACCCCACGATAAAGCGTGGCTTAACATTATTGCTGCCGCCAATGAACAAGATAAGTCTGGGAAGCTATGGGGCATTCGCGAGATTCTCAATAGGCACTACGCGAAGTACGGTCGGTCATTCTTCTCGCGATACGACTACGAGGAAGTACCGTCCGAAGGGGCACAGAAGCTTGTTGACCACGTTAATGAACTCATCAATTCTTCGTCGTTCTCTGGGAAGGAGTATACATCGTCGGCAACGGGGGTATCCTTCACTGTCGCAAAGGCTTACAACTTTGACTACACGGACCCGATCGACAATAGCATCAGCAGAAACCAGGGCCAGGTTGTGACGTTCTCGGACGGTAGCCGTGTTGTTTGGCGTCTCAGCGGGACGGGGAGTCAAGGTGCGACTGTGCGCATGTATGTGGAACGCTACGTCGCGCCAGAAGCCGGCGAGAAGGAGCTCTCTCGGGACACGGGTGAGGGCTTGCAGGCGCTCATCGACGTCGCACTGGAGATTAGCGATTTGAAGCGATTCCTTGGTCGCGAGCAACCGACGGTTATCACCGTAAGCATCTTTCCCTTTCTCATGTGCGAAACAAATTGAGAGAACGCCGGCTTCAGTGATCGGGAGCGCGGACGGAACGAAAGACCGACAGGAAATCCGAGAAAAGGGACGAAATATGACGGTTTTGATTTGCAAAGCGAGTGTGCCGGACTGTAACCATAGAAGAGTATGTACGAAATACAGAGGTCAGGATGTCCCCGACGATATGAAGGATGCGGGATGTTTTTCTGTTTTCTAACCATTTCATAGTTGCCGGGGTCATCACCCTCGCCTTGAGGTAGCACGGGATTTTCTTTCTTTCAATTGGGATACCCCCAGTTTATTCTTCGCATCTACGGCAGCGGCAAAGCGGGGCACGACGAGACGGGCTGCATCTGTCCTGCCCCCGGGTTCCTATACCACAGGACGTGCGTCTTCCTGTCCGAGTATCAGATGTAGACGTAAAAGGACGATGTGGAAAATAGGGGTGATGGTCCGCTCGCATCATATCGTAGACCACCTGCACAAAACTAAGTCGTGACGCCTCAGACCCATGTGGTCACTTCTTCCAGTCAACAAGACTTGAACTTATTGTATCGTACTAAAGTTGGTGCGACGGTACGACGTCGCTGACCGTGATCAAGGCTAGAGGAAGATGCGGGCACGTGTCGGATCAAGACTCGTATTCACCTATCGCTGGCAGTAACAGAACACGTTTCCGCCTCGCTCTCCTTTGTTTCCTTCTGTCCCCAATAGGAACCTGTCTACATCCGACTCGGAGTTTTATGGACATAGCAAAATGAAAGTATCAAATATCAGAGGAAGGATCATACGGACACCAAACGAGCAGCGTCAAACGGAGATCCGGGGATATTGTGAACGTCGTAAGTAGGGTTCATCGCATTGATCATAAAGTTGATTCCCATCCATGGATCCGCCCTGTTAATCAATGCTTCTCCACATTGTGGTGTTCCGTTCGACAGGAAGGAGAATGTTTGGATCGGTTCCTGCGCACTAGAAATCGTAGGATGTGAAAAGCGGCCCTTGGCCTTTGGCCGAGGGATGGCGCACCTTTTGATGCCGATTGATACGCCCGGCGAGTGACTCCTGGCACCTTGCTATGGAGCGCGAACACGATACATGGGAAATGTGCCGTCCACTCGGTCCGATTCGTGGGAGTAAACCGCATGCACAACGGTCGATTTCCTTTGAAACCCTTTATCTTGAGAATTCGCACTGACATCACTCTTCGTTACTCGGATGATGATCAGACCGACTTTCTCGACGTCCAGGGTATTGCCATACAAATACTAATAAACCGCATCGCAGCCATGCTGGCCATTAGTGCCCAGCGGCGCTGCGTGCCATGTAAAAGAGCAGACAGCCTGTTCAAGTTCTGTTATGGTTTGATGAAATGGTTAAAATGCATCCAAGCGTTGCAGATCACTTCACCAGGCTGTTGTGGATGAGGTCCTGGTTGACAGAGTGACGGCACGCTGTTTTTATGATAGAGTCGAACATTGATTCCGAAAAAAGGGACTTGGGAGGTCGTATACCGTAAGGTGAGATGTGATTCGTCCTTGAGGAATGGATTTCGTCTTGATTACTTTGTCACGAGACGGAGACACTGCTTATGTTTCGATCCCTTCTCCAGCCGACTTCGGATTTCCGATGCCCTGTGAGAGAAAGATTGGGAGAGAGGGACGTGCAGAGTAGCTTCTCAACAAGATAGAGGAGCAAGCCTTCACGTATACCGTGGTCACCAAAATTATACATGGTCACCCACCTGATGGAACAGAGGATATAGTACACGAAAAAAAATAGCTTACGGTCCGTTGAAGTGACTTCCTCCAGGACACAACGCGCCTCAGAGCGCAGCACAAGCCTTCTTTATCTCTTCCACCATGCTCAAGAATCTTCTCTCTCCTTCATCGTCGAGAATGTCACAATCCCAGCGTTCCTGCGGCGCTGCGTTGGTCTGGAGGTCGGGATGTGCAGGAATAAAGGGGGGTTCAACGGGCCCCTCACGATACTTCTTATAGAAGCAGAGCCTAGTACCAATTGCGCTGACCTCATAAAGAATGGGAAGAGGGCACTCGGCTATATTGTTGAATGCAGTCAGTACTATACCCCCCAAAAAAAAGTGGTGACCAACTCCGTAGGTCATAGAGACGTCGTCGGATCTGTCGGTCGGCGTCCCCACGTGTAGAGTCGTATCTAAGATCTTGTGGTGGCTTTAACTCTAATACGAAGACCGGTTTATCTTGGAGCAAGACCTCATGCAAGAGAATGAAGTTGGTTGCTTCGTGTGAGTTCGGCGTGTAATGCCAGGTGATCGTATAATCGGTGTCCGCCGGAAAGAGCGTGTACAGAAGCTTGTTATAGGGACCACGAAAGTCGGCCGCCGAGGGGTTGACAGGGACCTTCTGGAATGAACAGACAATTTTATCTGGCCAAGCCATAGTCGG
>Ga0307510_10011737_pt1 | contig 10396 bp, 3 predicted proteins | sample 12_EM_MG_FD_207224 | JGI IMG/M metagenome (GOLD analysis project Ga0307510, IMG submission 207224) | Populus trichocarpa ectomycorrhiza microbial communities from riparian zone in the Pacific Northwest, United States - 12_EM | ecosystem: Host-associated > Plants > Roots > Unclassified | place...
GGGAGGGGGTAGGGATTGGCGCGCGTGGAGCATTCTCAAGACGTGAGAGGAGAGGTCGTGGCGCCGCAGGAGATGGGTTGTTCCTATAGAGGTCGTCATCTCCCAGTGGCAGGAATGTGCCAGGTCGTGCCATGTCCATAGACTCCATAGTGTGATAGTATGTAGCGTGTTTTTAGAGCGTCCCGTAATCGGTGAAAGATGTGAGGCTATTTGGGCGCAGGGCCCATAACCTTTCAGTTGAGAGGGTGGTTATGCACGCACACACACAGGAATGGAGTGGGGATGCCCACTTGTACGCAATTATTGTACACATTCACGGCGGGTTCTGTTAGATATAACGCTACGGAAGTATCGTTTATCTTGGGGTGAGAACCCTTGTCTGAGGGCGGAAGCCCCTTATCTTATATGTCTCCGATCACTGTTCCGGGCCTGTCCTAAGGCGTTTCCCAACATGGATCGGTATTGCAGGATGCCATGGGCCAGTGTGTGACAGCGTAGAACGGTTCAGTCTGTTCTATGTACTCTGTAAGGCGTGCGTCCGCGCTGGGCTCGGAATCGACTACAGTACTTTCAGCCTTGCCCGACACCTCCGAACCCGAAACCTCCGACGCCACAGGACAGTGCATGCACGCGTTGCTGCCCTCTCCATTCCTAACTGTCACCCTTTTTCCTTGTTACTAGGGACACGTAGCTAGACTGTAATTAGATAGAAACAGAATATACAAACCCAGGCGCAGTACCGTGAACGGCAGGCAAGGTGAGCAGCGCCTCACCCGCGCTGCTGGTCTGCGTTCTTTTCCCCTCTCTCACGCTTACTCTCACACCTGGGGACATTTCTTCGAACTCAATCGTAGACCCCGTCTCTACTCTACAGCAGCACTGGCAGGACCCGTAAATTTTTGATGCCCGGTAAAAGACCCCAGTTACTATTTAATAGACCGTTGTAATCACCTACTGATAGTAGACACGTTAGGAAAAGGTTAGTAGTTTGAACTTTTGAGAATAGACGGAGTTTCAGTATCCGTAGAAGAGCTGAAGGAAGAGGAGTATATGGATGTATGCGCACTGGCTACAGCCCCCAACGCGTCGGTCATCCCGAATGTCGAGATATCATCGGTCATCCTGTTTTCCAGTTCCCATTCTTTGAAGTTACGGTGTGTTATATCTCCGTGATGTCAACTTGATATTCACGCAAGGTCATGGAACAAGGGAGAAACTAGGAGGCATTGAACGTGAACGCGTGAACGCGTAGTGACTGCAAGCTTGACTGCAAGTTAACGTGGCTCCGGTCCTATGGTCCGTACGGGACGCGGCTACAGTAATTCCAAAAAAAATAAGTTACAAGCTTGTGGGCGGCGCCAAAGGGCACGTGCGCCGCGGCAGGTCAGGTCAAGGGTTCAAACATTAGCGCTTATCTCATTCTTCAGTCCTAGCTTCATGCTCCAACCCTACTAGCGTCTCCTTAACTCGCGATCATGACACCGATCTTGCAAAGGTTTCTCACTTCTGGCAGGGTAACCGCTATTCGCATTCGCAAGAAGCGTGCCCGTGAAACTGGAGGCACTACATCTCATCCGAGTCCTCCAACCACTGATTCGCCAGAATCTCGACTTCTTTCCGAAGCTGGCGATGTCATCGAATTCGTCTCTCCCATGGTCCAGGCTGTCGCGGGGGTGATCCCAGTAGCAGGAACCTCACTCAAAGCTGCGATCGACGGTTTGCTCTATATCGTTCAGATAATCGACGTAGGGCCGCTTTCTCTGTTTGGCAGCATTCCTTCTGATTGCATTCTAGAAAACTAAACGAAACAAGGCAGATCTTGATGACCTAGCCTCGCGAGTTAATCGACTGTTAGAGTTCTTATTGCTGGAACCGCAGGCGCGGGATGAGGTGGAAGCCAGGCGGAGAACGGCCTTAGCACAGTGTGTTGTCATGCTCAAGTCATTTTCGATATCCAATCACATAGGCCGTTCAGACGTCTCAAAGCCACCTCGTGCAAATTGATGAAGATGCAAGGACGTCGCGGTTTCACGCTCGCATTCAAGTCTACGACGCAAGATATTGCTGAATGCAACGCGGATATCGACCGTTTTCTTTCGGAATACGCGGTAGTCCTTTCTTTCACAAAAGATGCCTCGCGTTTCCTGACCGTGCAAGTTGGCTCAGTTGTACGATCTAGCATTCCTCAAGAGACAGTTCAGGCAAATGCTAGGGTCTCCACGTGACTGCGCGGTACTCATTGATGCTGTGGGTCATGAACACAAAGTACCCCTGGAATACTGCACATCTTTTCAGGTGAGATTCAACTGCTCCATATCTGTTCATCGAATCGTCGACTAGCTAAATGGGCTGTGTAGCAACTTAAGGATATGCTCCCAGTGCTGATACCGATTGAACGAAGCGGAGCATCCGTTCAAAGACGTTATATTACATCAGGAAATTTTGACTTCTGTATAGATGACGGCCAAAGAGTTATGCTACTGACTAGTGACTCAAATGTATGGCAGACGATAGGAGCAGGCACAAGGATAGTCATGAGGGCTGTCTTCGAACGACTGGCATTCTGTTTCGCTATCTATGAATGTCATCTCTGTGGGGCACAGAACAAGCTCGTATTCAGCAAGTCGTCGGGATGGGGCATGGATGGTTCTCTTGACTGGTTCGTAGTTTGTATTCGTTCATAAAAATCTATCTCACATGGAAAAGTCATGCGTGCAAAGCAAGATTTCAGATCTCGTTAGATCGAGACCAGAAGCAGCCAGGCGAGAACGACCGTATTGACACGGAAACTCGGCACTGTATACGCAACTTCCATGTGACGCAAATGGTGTGTATCAGCTAACTCGAGCATTGTCATCCGTTGACAAGCCTATATTGTGTGTTACATGTGAAATGACTAGGAGGTGTGTGCTTTCTTATCGAGACATGCACCGCACGAGGCTGATGACAACTCACGGTACCCTATACATAGCCCGTGCGTGATCTCATGGGATGAGCTTCCTGCTGCAACGCTGATCATGACGACTTTGCCATGTCCCCTTCTCAGCAAGTGCGTGATCTCGTGGCATGAGCTTCCTGCTGCAACGCTGATCGTGACGACTTTGCCATGTCCCCTTCTCAGGCAGTGCGTGATCTAGTGGCATGAGCTTCCTGCTGTAACGCTGATCGTGATGACTTTGCCATGTCCCCTTCTCAGTTTGTGCGTGATCTCGTGGCATGAGCTTCCTGCTGCAACGCTGATCATGACGACTTTGCCATGTCCCCTTCTCAGGCAGTGCGTGATCTCGTGGCATGAGCTTCCTGCTGTAACGCTGATCGTGATGACTTTGCCATGTCCCCTTCTCAGCCAGTGCGTGATCTCGTGGCATGAAATTCCTGCTGCAACACTGATCGTGATGACTTTGCCATGTCCCCTTCTCAGCTTGTGCGTGAGCTCGTGGCATGAGCTTCCTGCTGTAACGCTGATCGTGATGACTTTGCCATGTCCCCTTCTCAGATTGTGCGTGATCTCGTGGCATGAGGTTCCTGCTGCAACACTGATCATGACGACTTTGCCATGTCCCCTTCTCAGCAAGTGCGTGATCTCGTGGCATGAGCTTCCTGCTGCAATGCTGATCATGATGACTTTGCCATGTCCCCTTCTCAGCTTGTGCGTGACCTCGTGGCATGAGCTTCCTGCTGCAACGCTGATCATGATGACTCTGCCATGTCCCCTTTTCAGGGAGTGCGTGATCTCGTGGCATGAGCTTCCTGCTGCAACGCTGATCGTGATGACTTTGCCATGTCCCCTTCTCAGTTTGTGCGTGATCTCGTGGCATGAGCTTCCTGCTGCAACACTGATCATGACGACTTTGCCATGTCCCCTTCTCAGCAAGTGCGTGATCTCGTGGCATGAGCTTCCTGCTGCAACGCTGATCGTGGCGACTTTGCCATGTCCCCTTCTCAGATTGTGCGTGATCTCGTGGCATGAGCTTCCTGCTGCAACGCTGATCATGACGACTTTGCCATGTCCCCTTCTCAGGAAGTGCGTGATCTCGTGGCATGAGCTTCCTGCTGCAACGCTGATCGTGACGACTTTGCCATGTCCCCTTCTCAGGCAGTGCGTGATCTCGTGGCATGAGCTTCCTGCTGCAACGCTGATCGTGACGACTTTGCCATGTCCCCTTCTCAGGGAGTGCGTGATCTCGTGGCATGAGCTTCCTGCTGTAACGCTGATCGTGATGACTTTGCCATGTCCCCTTCTCAGATTGTGCGTGATCTCGTGGCATGAGGTTCCTGCTGCAACACTGATCGTGACGACTTTGCCATGTCCCCTTCTCAGCAAGTGCGTGACCTCGTGGCATGAGCTTCCAGCTGCAATGCTGATCATGATGACTTTGCCATGTCCCCTTCTCAGTTTGTGCGTGATTTCGTGGCATGAGCTTCCTGCTGCAACGCTGATCGTGACGACTTTGCCATGTCCCCTTCTCAGCAAGTGCGTGATCTCGTGGCATGAGCTTCCTGCTGCAACGCTGATCGTGACGACTTTGCCATGTCCCCTTCTCAGGCAGTGCGTGATCTCGTGGCATGAGCTTCCTGCTGTAACGCCGATCGTGATGACTTTGCCATGTCCCCTTCTCAGATTGTGCGTGATCTCGTGGCATGAGCTTCCTGCTGCAACACTGATCATGACGACTTTGCCATGTCCCCTCCTCAGGAAGTGCGTGATCTCGTGGCATGAGCTTCCTGCTGCAACGCTGATCATGACGACTTTGCCATGTCCCCTTCTCAGCAAGTGCGTGATCTCGTGGCATGAGCTTCCTGCTGCAACACTGATCATGACGACTTTGCCATGTCCCTTTCTCAGCACGTGCGTGATCTCGTGGCATGGTCTTCTTGCTGCAACACTGATCATGACGACTTTGCCATGACCCCTTCTCAGGACGTGCGTGATCTCGTGGCATGAGCTTCCTGCTGCAACGCTGATCGTGACGATTTTGCCATGTCCCCTTCTCAGGGAGTGCGTGATCTCGTGGCATGAGCTTCCTGCTGTAACGCTGATCGTGATGACTTTGCCATGCCCCCTTCTCAGCGGGTGCGTGATCTCGTGGCATGAGCTTCCTGCTGTAACGCTGATCATGATGACTTTGCCATGTCCCCTTCTCAGTTTGTGCGTGATTTCGTGGCATGAGCTTCCTGCTGCAACGCTGATCGTGACGACTTTGCCATGTCCCCTTCTCAGGCAGTGCGTGATCTAGTGGCATGAGCTTCCTGCTGTAACGCCGATCGTGATGACTTTGCCATGTCCCCTTCTCAGATTGTGCGTGATCTCGTGGCATGAGCTTCCTGCTGCAACACTGATCATGACGACTTTGCCATGTCCCCTCCTCAGCAAGTGCGTGATCTCGTGGCATGAGCTTCCTGCTGCAACACTGATCATGACGACTTTGCCATGACCCCTTCTCAGGACGTGCGTGATCTCGTGGCATGAGCTTCCTGCTACAACGCTGATCATGACGACTTTGCCATGCCCTTTTCTCATTGCAGGACGAGTCTGATCGCATAGCTACAACTTCCTGTCATGATCCTAATGATGGCTTTGCTATGTCTCATTCTCAGTTTGTGCGTGATCTTGCTATATGCTGCCTGCCGCGACGCTGAAGGACAGCTCTGCCTTTCTCTGGCCGTTTTCAGGAGGTGTGTAATTTCTTCGCAAGAAGGCCCCCTTCATTTCGCTGATAGCAATCCTGTCTTTTCTTCTTATTTCGGAAAGTATGTCATCCTCTGTGGCCCTTACATGATACTTACTGCGATGTTCCCCGGAGTCCGTCACACGGTGGGCTGTTGCGTACGTGGTACTGTACTGGTACACCGTCACAGATCTAACGGTCTTATGACCCCTCCCTCTATTCAGGGTCTGGGCCTATAGCTCAGCGACTTGCAACATCGTCACGACCTTTTTCGGATTATACGAGTTCGTATTCTATTTCCTCGTCTTCAAGATGACTCATATTATTCTGACATGTGCCAATGGAATAGGCGAAGATGACCGTTTTGAAGAGTGTGAAGATGAATTGGAAGAGGTTGGGTCGTTCTGAGGACAAGTGACAAAGCAGCCAGGGGCGAGGAATCGGTGCGGGGTCAGACCGTGGAATATGATCTGGACCTGGAGTGGAATGAGTAAATGGAGCCTATAAGGCGTTTTAGTGGAAAAGATGGGGTAGCCGTCTATATAAGCAGTCTTGTACGGTTGGATATGTTTTGGCCATGGGACGTTAAAGAAGGATGACGGGAATGAGAATGAATGAGAATACCCAATCCCCTAGCACAAAGCCGCGTACCGACTAGTTGACCATTGACGCAATATTGACGACCAATACTTGATCCCGTCACTGGCATGAGTGGAAAAGGATGATGACGATAACACGATGCTGTTGACCGTGCACCATTTTGGAGCCATCAAATGCTTTTTTCACCTTCTGACTGTTTCAACCAGGAAGTCGGTATATTATTATTCGTCTCATGGTCTCCACTCTTATACTCACACATCTAACGACAAGAACTTCGGCCCTTCTCTATGAAAAAAAAAAAAAGGAAAAAGAAAACCAAAGAAACTTTGCGTGCCAGTGTTCCCTACGGGATCCCCACGTCGCCATCCAGCTCTGGCCCGCCACCGACGACCTGGATCTCATGTACAATCTCGCAAGCGACGCCCTTGGGGACATTGGCGGGGCCCTCGGCCACAACAGCCTCGAGTTCTGCGGGACTCTTGACGAGCAAGAATTCCGCAAACCCGAGCGCATTGACGCCCAGCCGCTCGCCCGACACGGCGAGTACGTGCGTGTCGTGCCGTCGCGGGAAGACATATATGTGCCCCATGGTGAGCAGCACGTTATACCATGGCGCGCCGGATGAGTAGTCCGCCGCGTGGCGCACGGTCGAGGTGCACAGCTCGAGCAGATCCAGGAATGCGGCGCCCAGTGCTGTCTCTAGCTCTTCACGTCTCGCCGTTGCGGACGAGGGCAGCGCCAGTCGCCGAACGTGGTTCGCAAAGGGAAGACCCGACAACGCGAACAACTTGTCTGTAATAGTTTTCCCCGGCGTAGAATTATTCATGTTCTGAGGGGTGTGCATGTGAAGGGGGAGGAGAGTTGGTTGGGCGCTTCTAACTCACGAAAGTGCCACGATGAGGATACCGACCATCTTTGTCAATGCGAGCGGCCCTGGCAAGACGCTCAATGGGCGGGCCATCCTCGTTTTGCGTGGGAAAGAACTGCAAGTCCTTGTGCGGCTAACTCGCACCGTAAGGTCGCCACCTTCCAAAGAGGGGAGAGGAAGAAGGCATCAGGTTTGATGTTTGGAGGAGGTGCGGACACCATGGGTACAGCTGCGTCGTTACGCACAATTGTAGAATGCGAACAGATGCTGTCCTGCGTCGCGCGCTGCATGCAACAAAAGATACGCCTAGACGAGGTCGCTTGGCTTCAACGACGACGTCTGGCTTTGGAATTCTAGAAGTCGAATGAGGCGGGCGGACGCAAAAAATGCGTCAGAAAAGCGAATAAATTACGCCATAACCCCCTTGTCGCTGCTTTATGACGTAAAGTGGCGCCATGATAACGCACCTTTGGTGACCAGGAGGAAATGCTCCTCGGCGACAGAGTACGTGTTGAGCTGGGAACAGTGCAAGAGTCGGTTCATATTCTCACAAAGGTACAGGGATCATGACGGCGATGAACGAGATCATCCACTGACCGGGACGACGTATCTGGTACTTTGTTCCTCGTCCTGCAACTCGCCGACGTAAAGGTTCGGGTTGTATGGCGGCTTCAAGCTGAACACGTCCGCCCGCTTCTCCTTCTGGTGGTCAGCAGAGCCGGACTCAAAGTGCGGGATTGTGGGATTTTCCCTGTCGTACCACTACTGTATTTAGGCAAAGTAAATCAGCTAGTCTAAGTTTGCGGGGCACAGACTTTCCGCATGCGTGCGCAAAGAGGTTTGACCTTTGGAACAGCTTGAGCCTTGTCCAGTTCTCATGTGATGTGTCGTATTTGGTTCGGTTTGGTATGTATAGAAACAAATAACGCGTGTGGTCACACATTGTCACTGTCACACCGTGTCTGAAACGCTGGCAACAGCACAGTTTCAGGATATGACAACCCACATCGGCGTCCTCCCAGTTGGTCAGTCTCACTGCTCTTTGCGTCAGTTTCGGGAACGATCTCAGTGCCTCTCCGATTCGCAGATCTTCTAGATGTTGTCGCGCGAAGAGTGAATCATGAGTCTGTATCAGGGCTTGAAAGTCCAGATGGCAGCCTGGCGTCGACGACATCGTTTCTACGATTGCCGCATCCCAGAACAGGTCCCTTTCTTTCTCTTCATGAGAAAACTTGTTTCGCTCAACAGAAGCCTTCGATGTAGCGCTCCCTTCACTGTTTCTGCCCTATCGTCGCGCCGCGGCGCAACCAGCAAGCCCAAACGGCTCGGAGAATGCGTGGGGGATTCTGGAGGTGCAAAGCGTGTCGCCACCAAACCAACGGTCTTGGTTCTTCACAGAGGGTGAAGTTATTTCGGGTAAACCCTGCCAGTCTCTCTGTCGTGAGACTGATGCGAACTACGTAGGTGGACAGACGGGAAACTCCTTGTAATGACCCCGATCGACCCTGCCTTCCTTCTCATACCCATACTCCAGGCGATCAAGCCTGTAAGTAAACAGCTTGGGCTCTACCCCTCGGGACTGCGCTTACCGTTTACTCCAGAATGACGGTTCTGCTGGGATATTTCAACCCTTGGACGATATATTCGACGAAGCTGTACCAAATATCGTCCGAGCTGTCAATGGGACAGCTTCGGACGGCGCATTTCCTCATATCACCCAGGAAGACATGTTGTTCCTGACGAGATGCGACTGCGTTGTCAGCGCTTTGAAAGGGTTATGCGACTTTCAAAGTGCGCGCCATATTTCGGCTCTCTAGGAGACGGTCCTCACACGATGAATGCGCAGACGTCACCACGGAGCTCACGGTATACCGTCACTCTGAAGATAAAATGATGGAGTACCTCCAGGCGAAAGTCTCTCGGCTGTCGAAAGCCGCAGTAGCGGAGAAATCACGCACCATAATTCGTAGCCTTGCTAAAGAAGGGATGATGGACGACGGAAAAGAAGACCTCCTCGAGCGTAGGAACCCAGTTTGAACACCATGTCGTCGACATCCCAAGCTGACGGCTTGCTTTCTCGCAGTTGGACGGATCAGGGCCGCGTGTAATCTCGTCTCACAATATATCACGCAAGCCTTGTACTCTGCGTTGATCGCGAAATATGAGTACGTGTGATCAGGGCTTTGGCTCTGTTCTTTAACTTACCAACGTGCATGGGGTCGCAGCTTCACCCCTCTTGACGCGTATGTAAAGGCGTTGAAGGACGAAGAGAGCGCAATTGCACTTGCAGCCGCACCAGGGAAAAGGCCACGAGTCGCTGATATGGTGGAGGACGGTGGCAAGAAGCGCAAGGCAAAGTCAAAGGCGTCGCAAGGTGTAGAGAGGCTGAAGAAAGCAAATATATCCGGGATGGCAAAACTCTCGTCTTTTTTCCAAAAGAAATAAGCCAGAGCAACAGTACATCTTTCTCATCTAGATGTAAGGACATGTATCTCAGCTGAAGTATACAGTGTGGTGCATTTTGAGGTGACTTATGGTTGTTCCGCCGCGAGACGAGATGGAGAACAAGATCCGGGAAACGTAACGTAAAGCGGTTGCCTAATCAAATTGAGCGTTTAATGTGCCGCGGCTTTTGACAGCGAGCAAGCTTGTCTCTCGACTTTGTACTATTTGTTTCTACCGTATAATGTTGCGCGCACAAGCGAGAGCATCGTTACGCGTCTTGGAGCAGCGGGGTTCTCTCGCTGCCACAGGTCGAGTCCAGGCCGCCTCTATCTCATCGTCATCAGCAAAGTTAATCTCGTCATCACGTCGTCGGAACCCAACCCCTTCGCCACTTTCGTCCTCCACCACCGCCTTGCCCATCCGCGCCATGTCCACTCACTACGGAGAGTCTACCGTCCGTCCGGAGCCCGACAAAGTCGTCCAAGCCATCGCGGACTACGTGCACAACTACAAGGTCGAGTCGGACCTTGCGTGGGAGACCGCACGTCTGTGTTTGCTTGACACCCTCGGCTGTGGTCTCGAAGGCCTGCGAGTTTCCCCCGAGTGTCAGAACCTGCTTGGCCCCGTCGTCGAGGGCACCACAGTCCCCAACGGTGAGCGCAACCTCCCTCCTCCTAAAGCCACCCGCTCTACCATCCCTCTCCTCACCAAACTGACCCACTCGTTCGCCGCATCAGGAACCAAGGTCCCTGGGACCAACTACCAGCTCGACCCAATCCGGGGCGCGTTCAACATCGGCACCATCGTTCGTTGG
>Ga0307510_10011738_pt1 | contig 10395 bp, 9 predicted proteins | sample 12_EM_MG_FD_207224 | JGI IMG/M metagenome (GOLD analysis project Ga0307510, IMG submission 207224) | Populus trichocarpa ectomycorrhiza microbial communities from riparian zone in the Pacific Northwest, United States - 12_EM | ecosystem: Host-associated > Plants > Roots > Unclassified | place...
CCTGAGCCAGGACACGCTGCTGACGCACTTCTACGCCTACGAGCGCCATCTGCGCGTCGCCGATGGGCCGGACGAGGTTCACCGCAACGCGATCGCGAAGCAGGAGCTGGCCGCGTATCTGTAGAGAGCGTCGTCGTCGCGCGCGGCCGGCGCCGGGCCGCCCCAAGGCGGCCGCGACCCGCTCGGCGGGTGGGCGGTACACCGCCCGGGTGCCTTGTCAGCCCTCAGTTGTGATGCGCTTGACCAGCGCGGCGAGCGTCACATCGGCCACGTCGTTCGCGACCTGGCAGGTGCCGGCGGCCATGTGGCCACCACCGCCGTAGGTCAGCATCAGCTCGCCCACATTGGTCTGGCTGCTGCGGTCGAGGATGGACTTGCCGCAGGCCATCACCGTGTTCTGCTTCTGCATGCCCCACATCACGTGGATCGAGATGTTGGCCTGCGGGAACAGCGCATAGATCATGAAGCGGTTGGTCGCGTAAATGGTTTCTTCGCCGCGCAGGTCGAGCACCACGAGGTTGCCGTGCACGGTGGCGCATCGCAGGATCTGCTCGCGCGCCGGCTCGCCGTGCGCGAAGTACAGGTCGACACGCTCCTGCACGTCGGGCAGCTCCAAGATCTCGTCGATGTCGTGGTCGCGGCAGTACTCGATCAGGTCCATCATCAGCGCGTAGTTGCTGATGCGGAAATCGCGAAAACGGCCGAGCCCGGTGCGCGCGTCCATCAGGTAGTTCAGCAGCACCCAGCCGTTGGGGTCGAGGATGTCGTCGCGCTCGTACTGCGCCGAGTCGGCCTTGTCGACGGCCTCCATCATCTCGTCGGTGATGCGCGGGAACGCAGTGCGCGCGCCGTAGTGGTTGTAGACCACGCGCGCAGCCGACGGCGCATCGACCTCGATGATGTGGTTGCGGTGCTTGCCGTTGCGGATCGATTCCGACAGGTGGTGGTCGAACGCCAGGTAGGCGCCGGGCACGTACGGCAGGTTGGTCGTGATGTCGTTCGGGCCGACGTCGATCTTGCCGTCCTGCATGTCCTTGGGGTGCACGAACTTGATCTCGTCGATCAGCTTCATCTCGTTGAGCAGCACGGCACAGACCAGGCCGTCGAAGTCGCTGCGGGTGATGAGGCGGTATTTCTGCGGGTGCGTGTGCGTGTGCGAGTTCATGGGTGCGTGTCCTTCGCGGTTCCAGGTTCGGGCCATGCGGCGGCGCACGCGGGCGCAGCGCAGCCGAGGTGTCTCAGGGAGATAACGGCAGGCCGGCGCGGAACTGAAGGGTGTCGAGAGGCCGCGTCCGCGGCTTTACGCAGCGCCGATCGTGGCCAGGTAGCGCGGCGCGCGGCGCGCCCGCGTCGCCTGCTCGAACGCATGTGCCAGCGACAGCAGACGCGCCTCGCTGTTCGCTTCGCCGAAGAAGTTCAACCCGACCGGCAAGCCGTGCACCTCGCCGGCCGGTACCGTGATGCTGGGCGTGCCGGCCACGGCCGCCGGCGTCGTGCTGCCACCGCCGACGAAGTGGTCGCCGAGCACGAGGTCGGTGCGCCACGCGGGGCTGCCGGTGGGCGCGATCAGCGCGTCGAGCCGATGCGCGCGCATCTGCGCCTGGATGCCGTCGGTCAGCGCCACGCGCAGGCACAGCGCGCGGGCATCGAGGTATTCGGCGTCGGTCAGTGGGCCCTTGGCCTGGGCCTTGATGAACAGCTCCTGGTTGAACCACGGCAGCTCGCGCGCGGCGTTCTTCTCGTTGAACGCGATCACGTCGGCGAGGGTCTTCACGCCGGCGCCCGCGGTCGCGAGGTAGGCGTTCAGATCGGCCTTCAGTTCGTAGAGCAGCACGGTCAGTTCGGGATCGCCCAGCGTGTCGATGGCCGGCAGCGTGACCGGGTCGACCAGCGTCGCACCCGCGGCCTCGAGCGCCTTGAGCACGCCGGCGAAGACGCGGTCCGTCGGCTCGTGGAAGCCGAAGAACTGGCGCGCCACGCCCAGGCGCCCGCCCTTCAGCGCACCCGCATCCAGCGCGGCGGCGTAGTCGAAGGGCTTGTCGACCATCGCGCTCAGCAGCAGCGCGCAGTCGCGCACGCTGCGCGCCATCGGGCCGGCAGTGTCCTGGCTGTGCGCGATCGGCACGATGCCCGCGCCGCCGATCAGGCCGAGCGTGGGCTTCAGGCCGACCAGCCCGCACACCGACGACGGACTCAGGATGGACCCGTCGGTCTCGGTGCCCACGGCCGCGGCGCACAGGCTCGCCGCCGCAGCGGCGGCCGACCCCGAACTCGACCCCGACGCGCTGCGGTCCAGCGCGTACGGGTTGCGCGTGAGCCCGCCGCGCGCGCTCCAGCCGCTGCTGCTGGAGGTGCTGCGGATGTTGGCCCACTCGCTCAGGTTGGTCTTGCCCAGGATCACCGCGCCGGCCGCGCGCAGGCGCTGCACCACGGCGGCGTCTTGCTTCGGCTGGCTGCCGACCAGCGCGAGCGAGCCGGCGGTGGTCTGCATGCGGTCGCGCGTCGCGATGTTGTCCTTGATCAGGATCGGCAGGCCGTGCAGCGGGCTGCGCGGGCCTTTCGCCTTGAGCTCGGCATCGAGCGCCTGCGCGATCGCATCGGCGTCCGGGTTGAGTTCGATCACGCTGGCCAGCGCGGGGCCACCGCGGTCGATGCGCGTGATGCGTTCGGTGTAGGCGGCGACGAGCTGCCGCGCGCTGGTGCGGCCCGCGGCCATGTCGGCCTGCAGGTCGGCGAGGGAGCGCTCTTCGATGTCGATGGCGGGCAGGGCAGTCATGGCGGGCGGCTTGTTGTTGTCGGATTGGGCGAGCACGGCGCGCGGCAGCAGCAGCGCTGCGCTGGCGGCGAGGAGGGTTCGGCGGTCGGTGGTCATGGGGTCTCGCGTGGGGTGTCGGCTGGAGTGTCGGCTGCGGTGTCGTGCAGGCAGGCGCGCATCTGTTCGCGCAGCCAGCGGCTGCCCGGTTCGGCGTCGGCGTTGGCGTGCCAGTACAGGTAGAGGTCGTTCGCGGCGGCGTCGACGGGGAAGGGCAGCAGGCGGTTGCCGAGCGCCGCGTTCGCGCTGCCGGCATAGCGCTCCGGCAGCGTCAGCAGGAGGTCGGAGGTGGCGACGAGCTGGCACGCCGTCCAGTGGTGCTGGCAGCGCACGACGACGCGGCGCTCGTGGCCGAGGCGTTGCAGCGCCATGTCTTCCAGGCCGGGGCCGCTGCGGCGCGAGCTGGCCATCACGTGGTCCAGTGCGAGGTAGGTCGCGAGGTCGAGCGCATCGCCCACGCGCGGATGGTTGGCCCGTACCGCGACCACCATCTTGCCGCCCGCCAGCCGCTCGTACGACACCTGCGGCACGCGCGGCAGCAGCACGTCGATGACGGCGTCGAGTTCGCCGGTGGCGAGCGCGCCGTGCATCGCGTCGCGGTCATGGTGCACGGCCGCGAGCTGCACGCCCGGCGCCTGCGCGCGCACGCGGCGCACCAGCTCGGGCAGCGTCGCCGACTCGACGATGTGACGCATGCCGATGCGGAACGAGCGCGTCGACGTGGCCGGGTCGAACTGCTGCAGCTGGTTCAGCGAGCCCTCGATCTCCTTCAGCGCGCGCCGCACCGGGCCGATCAGCGCGTGCGCGGCCGCGGTCGGCATCATCGTGTGGCCATCGCGCACGAAGAGCGGGTCGCCGACCAGTTCGCGCAGGCGTGCCAGCGCGTGGCTGATCGCGGGCTGCGTGAGGTTGAGCCGCTCGCTGGCGCGCGTGATGCCGCCTTCGGTGTAGATGGCGTCGAGCACGACGAACAGGTTCAGATCGACTCGGCTGACGTTGACCACGGTGCGCCTGCGGGCATGTGGGCGAATGCGCCCGGTGCATGACGATAGCGCGCAATCTTCATTGGCAGCGCGCGGCGTGGCAGCATACGCTGGTCGACCGCCGCCAGAGCGGGCTACAGGAGACAGCATTCGATGAGCGGCCAGTTCAGCGGGACCGGTGCGGTGCAGGAGCGGCACCGCTTCGACGAGGCGCGGCTGAGCGCATGGCTGCACGAGCACGTGAGCGGCTTCGACGGCCCGCTGCGGGTCGAGCAGTTCAAGGGCGGCCAGTCGAACCCGACCTTCCTGCTGATCACGCCCGCGCAGAGCTATGTGCTGCGCCGCAAGCCGCCCGGCAAGCTGCTGCCCTCGGCGCATGCGGTCGACCGCGAGTACCGCGTGATGACCGCGCTCGCGACCACCGGCGTGCCGGTGCCGCGCACCTACGCGCTGTGCGAGGACGACGCGGTGATCGGCACCGCGTTCTACGTGATGGAGCATGTGCAGGGCCGCATCCTCTGGGACCCGCGCTTGCCCGGCATGACCCCGGCCGAGCGCGCGGCGATCTTCGACGAGATGAACCGCGGCATCGCGGCGCTGCACCGTGTCGACATCGCTGCCGCAGGCCTGGCCGACTACGGCAAGCCCGGCAACTTCTTCGCGCGCCAGATCGGCCGCTGGACCGCGCAGTACCGCGCGTCCGAGACCGAGGTGATCGCCGCGATGGACCGGCTGATCGAGTGGTTGCCGCAGAACATACCCGCCGGCGACGCGGCTGCGCTGGTGCATGGCGACTACCGTCTCGACAACCTCGTGTTCCACGCCACCGAGCCGCGCCTGATCGCGGTGCTCGATTGGGAGCTGTCGACGCTGGGCCACCCGATGGCCGATTTCGCCTACCACGCGATGGCCTGGGACATGCCGGAAGGCGACATGCGCGGCCTGGCCGGCGCGGACCTCGCGTCGCTCGGCATCCCGAGTGCGCGAGCGTATGTGGCGCGCTACTGCGAACGCGTCGGAGTTGCCGCGCCCACGCCCGCGGAGTGGAATTTTTACGTGGCCTACAACCTGTTTCGCGGCGCCGCGATCTCGCAGGGCATCATGCGCCGCGCGCTCGACGGTTCGGCCAGCAGCCCGCATGCGCTGGAGGCGGGCCGCAAGGCGCGCGTGGTGGCCGAGGCCGGCTGGCAGCGCGTCTCGAACGCGACACCCGGCACCGGGCAAACCCCCAACTGAGGCGGCGCCCCGCCACGCGATAGTCACGACAACTTCGTTGGAGATTCCCCTTGGCCGACCATCCCTGGATCAAGTCCTACCCCAAAGGCGTTCGCTGGGACGCCGACCTCCCGCTGATGCCGGTGCAGCAGCTGCTCGACGACGCGGTGCGCCGCTGGCCCGACAACCCCGCGATCGAGTTCATGGGCCGCACGCTGAACTACCGCGAGTTCGGCGAGCTGGTGAACCGCGCCGCCAAGGGCTTCCAGGACCTGGGCGTGGGCCCGGGCGTGCACGTCGGCCTGTTCCTGCCGAACACGCCGCACTATCCGATCGCGTTCTTCGGCGTGCTCAAGGCTGGCGGCACGGTGGTTAACTACTCGCCGCTGGACGCAGAGCGCGTGCTCGCGCACAAGATCGAAGACAGCGAGACCGACATCCTCGTCACGCTCGACCTCGCGGTGCTGTACCCGCAGATGGCGCGCCAGCTCGGCAGCTCGCGCCTGAAGAAGCTCATCGTCGGCAACCTCGCCGACTTCTCCGGCAACCCCACCGCAGTGCGCGCGCATCTGCAGGGCGCGGGCCAGCTGAGCGACGTGGCGTGGGACGCGCGCCATCTGTCGTTCGACGATCTGCTGAAGACCGACGGCGCCTACGAACCGCACGCGCTCGGTGATCTGACGCAGGCCATCGTCGTGCTGCAGTACACCGGCGGCACCACCGGGCTGCCCAAGGGCGCGATGCTCACGCACGCTAACCTCACGGCGGCCTGCGCGCAGTATTTCGAGACCTCGCAAGGCGATCCGCGCGTGCTCACCGAAGGCCAGGAGCGCGTGCTGGTCGTGCTGCCGCTGTTCCACATCTACGCGCTCACCGTGAACCTGCTGTACGGCGTGCGGCTCGGCGCGCTGATGGTGCTGCACGCGCGCTTCGATCTCGACGCTGCGATCAACGACCTGATCGCGAAGAAGATCACCGTCTTCGCCGGCGTGCCGACGATGTACATGGCGATGGCCAATCATCCCAAGGTCAAGGAAGGCGGGCTGCGTTCGCTGCAGTTCTGCGGCTCGGGCGGCGCGCCGTTGCCGGTGGAGGTGGCGCAGCGCTTCTACGACCTGACGGGCTCGCAGCTCTGCGAAGGCTGGGGCATGACCGAGACCTCGCCGACCGGCACCTTCACGCCCGCGCACGGCATGCGCAAGGCGGGCTCGTGCGGCATGCCCATTCCGAACATCGAGCTCAAGTTCGAGAGCCTCACGGAACCCGGCACCTATGTGCCGCTGGGCGAGCCGGGCGAGCTGTGCATACGCGGCCCGAACGTGATGAAGGGCTACTGGAAGAACCCGGACGCCACCGCGAAGTCGATGACCAGGGACGGCTTCTTCCGCAGCGGCGACGTGGCGCGCATGGACTCGGACGGCTTCGTCTACATCGTCGACCGCACCAAGGACATGCTGCTGTGCGGCGGCTACAACGTCTACCCGCGCGTGATCGAGGAAGCGATCTACGAGCATCCGTCGGTCGAGGAGGTGTGCGTGATCGGCATCCCCGACGAGTACCGCGGCCAGTCGCCCAAGGCCTTCATCAAGCTGAAGAAGGACGCACCCGTGTTCACGCTCGAGGAGCTCAAGGCGTTCCTGAAAGAACGCATCGGCAAGCACGAGATGGTCGCGGCGATGGAGCTGCGCGACGCGCTGCCGAAATCGCCGGTGGGCAAGCTGCTGAAGAAGGACCTGGTCGACGAAGAGGCCCGCAAGCGCACCGCGTCTGCCGCCTGACATTCACCTCGCCATTCGCGAAAGGATCGCTGCCATGAACCACCTCAGCGGCATGGACGCCTCGTTCCTGCACCTCGAAACCCCCGAGATGCCGATGCACGTGGGCAGCCTGCAGATCGCCGATCTGCCCGAGGGCTACGCGGGCGACTACTACGAGGACGTGAAGGCGTGGATGATCTCGCGCATGCACCTGGCCTCGGTGTTCCAGCGCAAGCTCGCGCTGATGCCTTTCGACCTGGCGAACCCGGTGTGGGTGGACGATGAGGATGTCGACATCGACTACCACGTGCGCCATGTGATCCTGCCACGGCCGGGCACGCTGGAGCAGCTCGAGAAGTACGTGGCGCGGCTGCACTCGTCGCTGCTCGACCGCAGCCGCCCGCTGTGGGAGATCTACGTGATCGAGGGCCTCAACACCGGGCAGGTCGCGATCTACAACAAGATGCACCACGCGGCGATCGACGGGCAGGCCGGCGTCGCGATCGCGAAGGCGCTGCTGAGTGGGTCGGCGGTGCCGGCGCCGATCAAGCCGCCGCGGCCGCGCGCGCGCACCAACCGCTACCAGCTCGGCGTGGCCGAACTCGCGGGCGCCGCGGTGAGCAATGCGGTGACGCAGTACGTGAAGCTGTTCAAGTCGCTGCCCGCGGTGGGGCGTGCGCTCGGCAGCATCTTCTATCCGACCTCCGAGGTCGACGGCAAACGCCACCTTGCGATGCCCGCGGGCCTGCAACTCGCGCCGCGCACGCCGCTGAACGTGGCCATCACGAACCAGCGCTCGTTCGCCGCGCGCTCGCTGCCGCTGGCCGAGGTCAAGGCCATGGCCAAGCGCAGCGGCGCGAGCCTGAACGACGTGGTGATGGCGATCTGCGCCGGCGCGCTCAAGCGCTACCTGGCCGACTACGACTGCGTGCCCGACAAGCCGCTGGTGGCCGGCGTGCCGGTGTCGCTGCGCGAGGCGGGCAACACCGACCCGAACAACCAGGTCTCGATGATGATGGTGAGCCTGGCGACCACGATCGAGGACCCCATCGAACGCCTGATGGCGATCAACGTCTCGGCCAACGCCGGCAAGAAGCTGCAGGGCAGCGTGAAGGGCGCGATGCCCACCGACTTCCCGTCGCTCGGCGTGCCGTGGCTGATGAGCGGGCTGGTGTCGCTGTACGGGCGCTCACGGCTTGCCAACCGCTTGCCGCCAGTCGTGAACGTGGCGATCTCCAACGTGCCGGGCCCGCAGTTCCCGCTCTACTTCGCAGGGGCCAAGCTCGCGGGCTTCTTCCCGGTCTCTATCCCCGGCCACGGCATCGCGCTGAACATGACGGTGCAGAGCTACAACGGCCTGCTCGAAGTCGGTCTCACCGCCTGCCGGCGCGCGATGCCCGATGTGGCCGACCTGGCGGACTACGTGGTCGAAGAGCACGAGAAGCTGCGTGACCTGATCGCTGCGTTGCCGATACCCGATGTGGTGGCCGCCGCCGCAGCGGCCGCAGTGGCGCACGCGACGCCGCCTGCGCCCGCAGCGAAGAAGCGCGCGCCGGCCAAGAAGGCGGCTGCTCGCGCGCCCACACGCGCACCCGCCCGCGCGCGCGCCGCGCCCAAGCCACCGCCGGTGGTGGCGACCAAGCGTGTCCGCAAGTCGGCCACCGCTTCGGCGCGACGCGCATGAGCACGTCGCCCGCCGCGAAGAAGCGCAAGCCGGCGGCGGGCAAGTCGCTCGTGCCGGTCAAGAAACTGCCGGCGCGCGCTGCCTCGCCCGCGCTGCCGGCGAACGACAACAAGGGCTTGCTCAACCTCGCGCGCGATCTGCGCTCGTGGACCGACTTCGTGCTCGGCATCGCGAACACCGCGGCCGACCTGTCGTTTCGCGTCGCGTCGTCGCGCCTGACGAATCCGTCGCACAAGGCCGCGGTCGAAAAGGCGGGCGGCTTGTTTCGCAACCTGCGCGAAGGCGCGGGCCTGACGCTGGCCGACCTCGGCCGCGCGATCAACCTGAAGGACGTGACGCTGCTGGAGCAGGTCGAGGGCGGCAAGGTCGGGCTGCCGTTCGAGATCATCCTGCGGCTGGCCGGCGTACTCGGCCGCAACGACCCGATCCCGGTGGCGATGAAACTCACGCGCACCTACAACCCCAAGCTGTGGGCCACGCTCGAAGGCCTGGGCGTGGGTCGCCTCGCGGTGCAGGCCGGCCGCGAGCGCGAGTTCGCGAACATCTACCGCGGCAGCGACGCCGCGCGCCAGCTGAGCGATGAGGAATTCGCCGCGGCGCTGAAGTTCGTGCGCGCCTCCTTCGAGGCCGCGCTGGTGTTTCGCGCCGAGACCGCGAAGGGTGTCGGCGCCGAAAAGGCGTCCGGCACGTGACAGCGCGCGTCTGAATCAGCGGCTAGAGTGGCTGCATGGCCAGACCTCTGATCGCACTCGACGCCGACGGCGTGCTGCTCGACTTCCACCTCGGCTACGCCTCGGCGTGGCAGCGCGCTTTCGGGCAGCCGCCGGCCGAGCGCGATCCGCTTGCCTACTGGCCGATGGACAGATGGGCCGTCGAACGGCTGGACGCCATCAAGCGCGTGCAGTTCAGGGCCGCGTTCGACGAGCAGTTCTGGGCCACGGTGCCGGCGATCGCAGGCGCGATCGACGCCTGCCATCGCCTGCACGACGCCGGCTTCGAGCTGATCTGCGTGTCGGCGCTCGAACTCGAATTCGAAGCCGCGCGGCTGCGCAATCTGCGCGATCTGGGCTTCCCGATCGAGCGCGTGATCGCGACCGGCAATGCCGCCGGCGAGCGCAGCCCGAAGGCCGACACGATAGAGGCCCTGCAGCCCATCGCCTTCGTCGACGACTACATCCCCTACATGCGCGGCGTGCCCGCGCACGTGCACACCGCGCTGATCACCCGCGCGCCCAACGGCAGCCCGAACACGGGGGCCGAGATGGCGCTGGCGAAATCGATCCACGACGACCTCGCGGGATTCGCGGACCACTGGCTCGCGCGTTGACCGGCTGGCGGGCCGGCGACGCGGCGGGCTAGTGCGGCAGGGTCACGTCGGGCGGTGCGTCGGGGTCTTCGGGATCGGGTTGCGCCGCGACGCTGTAGCCCTCGCTCGCCCACGCGCCGAAGTCGTTGTTCTTGCAGCGCGCGCTGCAGAACGGGCGGTAGGCGTTGGCGCTCGAGTACACGCTGGGCCCGCCGCAGCCCGGGCAGCGGATCACGCGCGCGGGGACGGGCTCGCCACTCATGCGCAGAGCGTCAGCTCGAAGCTCGTGTCGACCGGATGCGGTTTGAGCCGGCCTTCGGCGTCCTGCTTCATCAGCCGCACCGACAGCATCAGCCGGTGGCCGGTGATCTCGGGGACGATGTCTTCGCCGACATCGAGCCGCACGCGCATCAGCAGGTAGCTCTTGCCCTGCGACAGGCTTTGCTGGTACTGCCCGCCGATCGCGACGACCTTGTGCGGCACGCCCGCGTCGCGCAGCAGGCCGAGCAGCACCTGCAGCGCTTCGGCGAGCGGCATCATCGAGGCGATCCATTGCACGAGATCGGCGCGCCGGCGTTGCGGCGGGAGTTGCTGCCAGGTGTAGTAGGCCGGCAGATCGAACTCGCAGGTGCCGCCCG
>Ga0307510_10011739_pt1 | contig 10395 bp, 3 predicted proteins | sample 12_EM_MG_FD_207224 | JGI IMG/M metagenome (GOLD analysis project Ga0307510, IMG submission 207224) | Populus trichocarpa ectomycorrhiza microbial communities from riparian zone in the Pacific Northwest, United States - 12_EM | ecosystem: Host-associated > Plants > Roots > Unclassified | place...
AAGTTTTACCGCTTGATTCTACTTTGAATTATCTTTATCTTTATTTTGATCCTTACTTCTACTTTGAGTCTTCGGTGCGGTCGCAATCTTAGGATCCGTCTTCCTACAGAGTGCCCCAGTTACAGGGACGCGTATTGTTTGGCACCCGCAGTAATCCTTCTAAGGTGGAATCTCCTGTATGCGATACGGCTGAACTAGATTGTTGACTATCAATAGATGATGCCCGTGAACTGCCAGATAAATCACGCAAGCTTAATCCATCCTCATCTAACTGTTCCTTTTCCAAAAGCTTAAGATACTCCTCATTAGACAGTGTAACAATCCTATTGTGGAGCACGTATGCAACAGGCAACGACTGTCGTCTTCTGCGTAAGCGAGTCTCGCTTTTCTACACCAAGGCGTAGGGATGTACTATCTCTTCAGATAGTACGGAACTGGCTTGCTTGTCGTGGGTGGTCCGTGAGAGGTACTATCTCTTCAGATAGTAAGATGGGTGGATTGTCGTGCTTGATAGAACTATCACAATAGTCCTATGTTTGGGCAACCTGTCGAGACTATCACAATAGTCTCCAGGTTCTTAGAGCGTAGGCTCTCGTATAGGAGGAGTGTATGTAAAGAAAGTAAAGCGTAATCGTATTGCAATATCTTGAGTATAGAAAAGTACTTAGATGGTTGCGTGAAGATCCTATCTCTTCGTCGGAACCAAGCGCCTTATATAGGCATCTTCCCACAACCCTAACATTGGTGACGCGTCACCATTACATAACATAGCCCCATGACTCATGATTGGTCATGGTGCGAAATCCCTCAGCTGATTGTTACGAATCCACTGCGCACGTCCTCTTTCCTCGATCTCAACCCATAAACCCGATCATGCGCTCAAATGAGTCGCACGCATGAAACTCATAACTCGTAATCGGAGTCATGTGCGAAATCATTACATCGTACTACGTCACGATCGTGACGTCATAAAATCATTAACCAATCATAATCCACCAATGACTCGCAAGTGCGCAGTCATGTGAAAGCTATGAGTCTAATGACGTCATAGTGTAAAAGCCAACATACCTTTATGACTAATAATTATTAGTCATGTGAAATCTGCCTTGCTTAGTCACGATTTGTGTCTGACAGCTTAGTTGGTCCACAGTCGATCATAAGATATTGTTGACAGTTCTCTACCCGTCCACCTTTTACCTCTTCACCACACAACTTAGACACTGTAATATACCTCCAAGACCGTCCACTCGTCTGCTCTCCTCTAGTAAAGTAAGCTGAATATCGCCACTCTGGAGGCATTGTGGACGTTGCTGGCCAGGTATTAATCATGCTGGAGCCTTGAAGCGAGCAAAAGTGGTAGAGTTAATACGATTCTTTCCGTGCGGGGTATCAGTCGGGACCATTATTTCTCACTTTTTTTTTACAATTACATTGTGCTGTTGTGCCGTTGTGCCATCAGCTACTCTCACTACACTCTGGCATTTCGTTGTGCCATGCCGGGCACATTGGCACGGCACGAGGCACATCAAGTGCCAACAACACTACTTACATTGCAAATACTCGAGTACAAGTACAGTTTGTTCGTGACACACTCCACTCACCATTGTGGGGAGAATAAAATTATCCTCCTCTATGGTGTCGCGCCGCCGATGGGGAGGGCGAAGGGGATGATGCAGTTGACCCAATTCAGATGAAGGTAGTCGTGATCTCAAAAGGCCTTTGAGAAGGGTGTGGCTGATGTGAACTTCATTCAAGTAGCAACAGCTACCTGGTCAGTGATGCAGCTTGTCTATCCGATGACGTCTCTATCGGAGGTCCTCCCTGCTCCAGTATGTCATCAGGTACACGGACCATCACGGGGATAATAATAACGGAACCGAACGTGGGAGGAAGGGTCACTCGCATGTACCTGGGTTAAGGGTAAGTAAGGCAAACCTGGTCTGATTGTTTCGTTGGCCGATTAACCAATCATGGGGTTGAGTTGTGGTGAAGTGTTTCGTGCTATAGTGCAAGAATGTATAAGTGTCAACCTTATTTAGACGGGTTTACAACCAAACATAACCCACCCTACAGTGGTTCAAATAATATAAAAAACTGTACATCTCTAAATCAAGTGAAGCAGAATAAAATTACGGTTTTTTAATTTAGTAGAGGCAAGTAGAGAGAGGGGCATGTGGGTTTCAAAACTTGAGTATTTGGTGTGAATCTCAGGTCTTGGCATCAAAATGCAATGTAAAATTGCGGAGTAATCATATAATTTAGAGGTAAGATGGAAAAGACAAAAACAAAGTATGCCTTTATAGAGGTACCTTTAATGTTCAAAAAAGTTACTTGAAGAAAAGACTGAATTAAAAGGATACCCAGTTTGTTTTTTCTATATTTATTATTGTAAACTCAATTTTATTGGGAACTATTGGAGGGTTTCAAAGTGCTATACTTATTGAATAATATGTAGATACAATATTCAAGCATTGTACAAAATGGTGTGTGCATGCTTGAATTCAGTAAAACCAATATTGATTTGAAAGTTGTTGACACATACTAAGAGAATGATAAGAGTATCGTAGAAACTTGAATAATTGAACTATGTGCTATGTCGTTGGACTTTCCTCTCTCAGTAAGGTTAAGAAATTTTTGTTTTTTTTTCTGTCTCGGAAGGGGGAAAGGGGCTGTGTTTTTGCTGTGTTTTTTTTCCCCATTCCAGAGAAGGAAATTCTGGACTTCATAGCACACGGTTCAATTATTCAAGTTTTTACGGTCTACCATAAAGGTATTGCTTATAGTACTCTAGACTTTAAAGAGAAGATTACAAAAACACACAGAAACCATTGTAGAGTCTTAGACTCTCAAACTATTGTATTTAATTAATTACCATCATCAGATTCTTATTTCTTATGATGGTTTAAACTTGTTCATTGCCAATCACTAACAGTCTTGACAATTATTTTGCACAGCAACTGTTGCATTTCACTGTGCCACATACCGTATCTTCTTGTATGAGTCGGAATGGTGCTAGTAAGGATTTTCCTGAACCTGCCCAATAGTCTCTCTTTATAAGTTTAAACTGTGGCGACTTGGCGTTCTTCCTGTCTTCCTGTTGGCTCGGTTGCCTTAGTTTCACCTTAGTTCTCTTTAGCGCCATTCCGACTCATACAAGAACTTACGGTAGTTGACAGTCTTCCCTTCTTGAACCAATAAGAGTTCGCCAGGGTTTTTTCCGCCTTGGAAATTGATCCAGGATTGGCCATCCCTGCAGCCACACCTAATTTTTGTGTGTACCAAACGGGGTCATGCTCCTGCCCGCCCCCTCGTTCTGTACTTGTCCAGTAGTCGGGTTCGGAGGTGGTGATCGGACAGACATGGATTAAAAATCTATGAGGATACATAGATTTTTAATCCCTGTCTGTCCGATAATCCTCGTCCATACCTGAGTCATGGTGTCGTGAAACGGACCGGGCTTGCATTGAGGCGCACAGGAACGGAAAATAGCCTCAAAAGAACCCCAAAAGCAGTTAGTCTAGAATCAACAGCAGCGTGACAAGGGTGATCTAGGCCCGGTCCATTTCACAAACGTCACGACACGACGAGTACTGTACTCGAGTACAAGCCGACCATCAACCCAAAACCCCCGAGGGGGGTCTAGAGTGGAGTCTGCATTATGGCATCATATATCTTACAGCCTACCGTACCGGTACCGTATCAGCTTGGATAAGATAGCGGTGTCTTATCCCTTAACCTGTACGATCGTTCACTCGCTTTTAGCGTGGCACTAATAGGACGCTTGATACAGGAGAAGTAATGATAGACAGCACCCCAAGATAAATTAGAAGTACTCAGACATGTACCATAGTTGGGAGCAAATCTATGCAGACAACCTGCTTTCCATCATGGCCATGCTGAGCAGTACTCATTTAGCACTATTCTGAGCCCTACACCACACAGTTTTTCATATCACAATTATCCAAATAGGCTAGTGTTTAAAAGGGGCTGAATAGAGACTTTGCGGTGGACACATCCAGAGTCTTTTGGCACGGCTTGGTGTGCATACGACAAGCATTCTATCATCCGGACCTTGATTTGACTCTGCGACAGGAGCAAATTCAGCGAATTTGACCTCAACAACTTTGACCTATCCCAATACCCCCAATACCACTTCATTTTAAAAGAATTCTGGGATTCCTGAAACCCAAGGAGCTTTTATTCTCAACACTAGGAAATATTAATTCCAAAAACCATGGTTGCTACAGAATGAGCTGTGCTGACTTCACAACCTAACTTTGAGTTACTTGATTACATGGCCGGGCATCATGGTTTCTTTAACCACATCCACCGCAAAGTCAAACGTGCATCCAGCTGCACATCCCCTACTCTTGGCATACAAGGATGCTGGATACATCCACCTCAAAGTCTCTATTATCTTAGCATCCTTTACGTCCATCATAATACTTACATCATAGCTGTCACAATTATTCCTAACTTTGCTCTCTTCAGTTAGTTCACCACCGATCGCTTCCACAACCAGGTGTATCCGCACTTAGAGCGAGTGCTTGAAAACGGTTTAAGGGATGGGAACCGGATCATATTCAGTGTCGGCACCCTCCTGGGTCATTATGGAAAAAATATATCTCCAAGGAGCCGAGGAACTAGGGACCGCCACCCCACAGCTCATCGTATCCATACATGTGGGAATGTTAGAGACCTGGTCCGAAGCTGCAAAAGGGCGTCAGAAATTTGGTTCAAGCGCATAGTTCACCGGTGTGGGAGGTTATATTCGCTTTCCCGTATTGTCGGTGGACGGTGTGCTGCCCGGGCCAAAGTTCGTAGGTAGAATTGCACCTGTGACCCGCTCGCTATTGGGAGGTTGTGAGAATAGAATTGACCCCAGATAGGTAAGCTACGGTGTACTCGAGTAAGTAGTCGATATTGAAAGAGCAAATCACGGATAAAACTAAGCCCAATAGAGATGAAGTGGTGATCCAATTGAATCGTGGAAAAGTTCAATAATTTTATTTATAACTAAGTTCAGGGACTACCCACCCAGGCTTGCGAAGCCCTACAGCAGTATGTTTCAAGGAGTACGCCGGTCCCAACTGGCCTCATTCGCAGTACAAGTACATCTGGAAACCACCTGCGCGACTGGTAAACCGAAGTCCGACAGCGTGACCAACTCACGACAATCTACCGAAATAAACAAAACACTACGATCGGCAAACCCATCTTGCGCCCCTCCATCCAAACATAAATCCAAAATTACACTACCATAGGCTTATCCCATCTTGCATCACATCCATTGTTCCAACTCATAAACTCGTTGGAAGCATGTAAATCCGGCTCTCCCCCGGACATGGTCAGTCGTGTCGCGATTCCTCTTCAATGTCCGTCCACATCCGCATGTCAACGTCCGCCGGTTATTCAGCCACCATCGGACTACTGTCGTCCTGCGCCATGCATCAACGTGTGAATCCCATCCATCCCGAGTTTCCGGCTAAAACCTAGACCACATCAAATGAGCACAAAAGGAAGGTGTGGTTGTATGATACTTATATAAACTGGGATATGTGAGAGGCGGCTTTTATGTGAAAGTGCGCGCGTAAAGCTATGAGATCTAACAAACAGAATTTTTCTGTGGGTCCCAATTGGGACACACGACTGCTCCGACTACCCCAACGTCCCAGGGCACACCAGTACCGTAGGAACCCAAACAATTAAACCTCACTCTAAGACGTCCGGACTTCCTCCTCCTGTGTGGGGGCGCACAGCGGAAACTAACCCCCTCAGCCAGAGCGTAAGACCGGAAAAGGAAAGAAAAGAAAAAAGAGCCAGACCTTACCGGCAAGGGCAACTCCAACGCCCTGGCGTGAGATTCAATTATTCGAGTTCTTACGGTGTACCCAGGTTAAAATCAGGGCTTTTTTTTTCACCCCACCAGCGCATATAATCATCATTACTATAAAGGGGAGTCTGGACAATGTTCTATCATAACTCATAATGCTTGGGGATGTGTAGGGGATGTGTTCCTTCGTTTCTAGGCTTTGTGAGCACCTCTGTTTACCATACCCCCCTCCCTGATTCCATACGGGCAAAAAAAATAAATAAATAGGCCAGAGCTATTAGTGTTCTAGTATTACTCAAGAGTAGCAGTGCTCAGAAATCTTAGAAAATTATAAGTAGTATGCGCGTCAGGGAACCGGAAAAGAGAAAGAAAAAGCATTTCTTCTAGGAAACCCTGCTCTATACTATCCAACCCTAGGCTCTCCCTATGGAACACCTGTGAAGTCTTTTATATGATACTAGGGAAACACAATGTTGCATCCACGGCCAAGAAAACAGTAGCTCAACTCCCAAGTAAGAAAACACGATTAACGGATTGGGCCTGAAAGTGGGTTAGGGAAACTAGCTAACTGGTAAGATGCACTGAAGAAGCATAAATCCGGAAATCTCAATTGGCGCACAACACTAGGCAGAGGAGGTCCGGAAGGCCAGGAGATATTCGCGATAGCGCCCGGTTAATATCTTAGATTTTCCCGCTCTTGAGCTGAAGCCGGAGGATGTGTATTGTCGAATTTTCTACAGTGAGGATTTACGCGAAATTCAGGAGTGAACAGATCCACCCTTGAGTTTGATACATTCCGTAGCCCAGTACGTTACAATAAATATAAAAGATCTAGGTGCTTCTTTAAGGGCAACCAGAGCTGCGTATCCACTCATACCTCTTCCTATTCCTTCTTTCATCTTTTGAACAGCTCTGGGCGCATATTGGTCAAAGGATACTTAATTTAGGTGACCGAGCAGTTTCTCATATGATGATTGCACAGGGTCAAAAACAGCTAGAAAAAATCCACAAAATCAGAAGGGGTTTTTAGAAGCTGGGTCAGTTTAGTGGAACGGCTCTTGTCTCGACAGACTCCAGAAAACAGGATCGCAAGAGCAGGTATCTTGGCACTCGACCACCCAGATCATAGTGAAATCGCCCGTATTCAATTCAATCTATTCATATAATAATATCATGATATATTATAATATGAGATCTCAGAAGAATTGTCCCCGAAGCCCTAATTCACTCTGATTTTTCTTTTGTCCTGCCCTATCTAACCTTAATAGAATTAGTAGATGCATGGATAATTACCTATTTCAACTACCGGCAATATATGGGATCCTGTATCATAGCATGCGTATATTTCCACTCATGCCAATCGAGCGGCAGTACTGATCCTTATCTTAATTACCACCAACGTTTTTCTGCCCTTTTCGACCTCGCGCAAGTAGTGCTAAACAAGGTACGACGGTACAATACTTGAATGTAGTACTAAGCGTGCGCTTAATACAGCTTAGCAGGTATGGTATAATAAATCAACTAAGGCGTGTACCCTATTTATGATCGATGCGCCCATGTACATGTTGCGGGCATATAGTATGATATCATACCCGAACACTAGCTACATTTGGCGGGAGTTGACCCAAGGGCATTGCCAACCCTAGACCTACCCCCCAGCGAAAAAGTGGTCCGCCAAGCATTATTTTAATGCTCGACTACTCCACTGCCCCCGGATTTGAACTCATGATAGTCCCTGCTTCAAATTAGCCGACAAGTCTCCTAAGCCAGTAGACCAGACCATAGGAACTAGCTGACAATACTTTTTCTTCTTGATCTTTTAACCGCTTCTCCAGAAAATAGACAGTTCAGGTGCCTGATAATTTATCTTTTGTAAAAATTGACATCGGTCTCTCATGTTTCAATAGAACGAGGAATGGAGGGGGTTCCGGTATATATCTATACTCTACCTCCGAAACACTAACCTTTTTTGTCAGAGGACTAATGTTCCCCAAATGCTATGCCTAGTATTCCGGATCTAACTATTCTTTGGTACAGGAAAGGGCAGGGATGAAGCTTTTGTATGCCAAATTATCTATACGTATCTGACCGCATATACAAAATTCGGACTCTAGTGTTCGGGTCCCACATGCCCGCCACTTGTAATGAAGTCGGAGGCGCCCGGTTCTAATCGAGCAGAGCACTCCCGCGAGAGTTTTTGCAATCTCTAAGAAGCCCACAATAATATGCAGCGTATCAATTTGCCACATCGTGAGGCCCCGTTCAGCCTCTTTTTCAAAGTTTTTAGGGAAAGAGGGCCATCGGGATGTTTTCTTGGCCATGGCAGGAGTACTTTAATATTTAGTATCATATAAATATTTTGCCTGGATCTAACAATAACACCCCCACCCCCAGTCTTCGCGAGAGATCTATGAGAAACCCATGTAAGCTTCTAGTTACCACTTAATATGAGCATCCTGTACCCCAATCATATCTGCCAACCACTCCAGCATACTATCTATAAGTCAATCTAAAGTGTATTCTATATAACTAAACTATACTCGAGTACAGTACATATTCTCCACAGTCTTGTTTGGTATTATACCTTAATTACCGCCAAGACATTGCCACAGTGCTCATGCTCAGGTTTAAGGGTATTTGGGGACCGGTGGCACAAACACACTCTCCCGGCGTATTGCTCGCAAACGCAGCAAAATGCTTGTGTCACGGGCCCCGACTTCTTGCCACCACCAAACATCCTCACTGGATATCACTCGAACTCCATAATCAGGCTTATTCCACATACAAATCCCGCGCCTCGTAATGGAGGCGGACATAGCCTTTGTCAAACCCCTAATACAGTACCTCTCCTTCCACCAAAACTTTGCGAAAGGGGGGTTCTATAGTACTAGTAGCACGGCAATACATAGCAAATGCCGGCCTTGCTTACTTCTTCTGAAAGATCCTACGTCCCGTCAGCTCTCGGCGCTTACAAAATCCTCGATGTTTGAGGGACACCGTATGCCCGTGACCAGCTTGTGTAGGTGCTGGTGCCTATACCAATCATCCCGGCACTAACAGTGTAGATTGGCTGCAGTTAAGTGTGGTTATAACGCAAATACTGGGGCTATTCTTGTTGATAGAAACTGTGGATTGATATTGCGTTTCGGCTGCATATTTAATTTTTCCATGGTAAGCTAAGAATAAAGGGGGTCTATATGGAAGCGCACATAATACAAGCACCAGTGCCCAGATCCTAGTTCCTGCCCCTAAAAGCTTCGGGGTATTATCAGGACTGGGATATATATTTTAGTATCTTATTTTCTCTTTTTTTCAAAAAGCAAAAACAGAAGAAAGCCTTTGCACTGGGAATGGTACAGAGATTTATCACGACCCCATATATAAAATGCGGTGAATACGCTCCAGGAATGACCCAGTCTATCATATTTGACATATTTTGCCCTCCTTGTAGTCCAGAATACTCTACCTCGGGAATGGATGAGGTTAGTCGTGCTTCTCGTATACGATATGATACTTGTGGCTTGGCCGTCAAGTACCTCTCTGTTCTTGATGTCTTCCGGCCTACGATATGTTGTTGGAGGTATGTGATATAAATATCCGAATGAGAAGCGAAACCCTGGGCTCTTTCTACAAGGTCCCTCTGCCAGTCTAGGAGGCCTGAGCAGATTTTGGGCGGATAGGAGAAGCAGGTCTAGATCGAGCCCCCCCCTGCGCCGGGGCGTTGGTAGGATACTCTCACAGTTTTCTCTTTCATGGTTATGCACTCGGGTTGGCTACGGTTGGTAAGTATAAGAGGTTAAGATTCTAGGGAAATGGGGCAGGAAAATAGAGAATAATATCGTGCCAGAAAGATAATTTATAAGCCTGGAGAGGTAAATACTCCGAAGTGGTAGCATATTAAGCAATGACCTAGAGCATCCCAACACACCAGGATCTGCCAAAACAAGAGTATAGAACAGCCAAGAAAATTAAACACACATATTAGAATACAGAATAAAATGCTTTCGCGGGGCGTGCACTGGGGCGAGAGAGGTTCAAAGATTGGAGAGTCGGGGGGCGGAAAAGAAAGAAAAAGGGAGGGGAGTCTGTCCACAAGTAGCAGCGGGTATATCAGATGGTTGTGCAGGGGTTTCGAGAGAGGGCGGGAACCGTGTTAATAAGGGGTATGTATATGGCAACTGCTGTGAAAGGGATAAACCAAGTTGGGCGGAAGGGGGGTGCAGGAAAATCGCGTATGTAGACAGACCGGGAAAGGCTAGTGGAGTGCTGCAATGGGGTAACGCTGGGGGGTAGAGGTGAGTGGGAGTTGTGTTAGGCCCAATAGTCTGGCTCGTCGGACTAAAATCGTTCGGCGCGAGCACCCTCATATGCGCTAAAAGAAGCGGTCGGGAATGGGGTTAGGCCATCTCTGGTTGGCTTGTCGGGATTAACATCGTTCCGTGCGAGCAATAGTTTCACCACCCCCTCATGCCCACCGTAAGAAGCCCTCCAGAGTGGGGTTTGACCCTCGCTGTCTGCCTTGTGAGGATTGACATCGTTCCGTGCGAGCAATAGTTTCACCA
>Ga0307510_10011741_pt1 | contig 10393 bp, 8 predicted proteins | sample 12_EM_MG_FD_207224 | JGI IMG/M metagenome (GOLD analysis project Ga0307510, IMG submission 207224) | Populus trichocarpa ectomycorrhiza microbial communities from riparian zone in the Pacific Northwest, United States - 12_EM | ecosystem: Host-associated > Plants > Roots > Unclassified | place...
TCGAGATTCAAAACCAAATAGATTACTTTTATCTTAATTGAAGTCTAAGATGGTAAAGATATCACAAATCCTACATAAAACCCAAAACAAATCAAAACCTAAAATAAAAAACATAAGCTAATATAAAAAGGTTCAGCTGTAAAAAAAAGATTGGAACTTTACTCACAAAATGTGAGAAAAACATGGAGTTGTATGTGCGTATGTGTGTGGAGAGGGAGAGAGATAGCGGTTTGGAAGCTTGTTTGTTTTTGTGTTTTAAAAATATATTTGAAAACAATTACATTTTTTTTTTATTTTTTTATTTTAAATTCATTTAAGATCATTTTAATATACTAATGTTAAAAATAATTTTTAAAAAATAATAAATACTATTTTAATATATTTCTAAATAAAAATATATTTTTAAAAATAATTATTATACATTCCTAAACATACCCTTGATAAAGATAAGATTACGAGGGTTTTAGGGCAGCGATAAGATGTGTGTGTATAAAAGATACAAATGTCATTATAAGAAAACAACAAGGTTATTGTCGTAAACAACAATAATTTACTGGAAAATAGATGGAGAGAACCTTTTCCATTATGCTTATAGTGGGTGGAAAAATTTGGGGGAGATCTTTTAGATGTTTTCCAAACCAAGCTTTATAAGGGAAAATGAAAAAGTCTTTTTCTGATTTCTAATTTGTAAAAATAATGCATTTTTATATTTTTCTTGGAAAAATAGAGACACCCTTAGGCTTTTCCTTGTGTTCTGCATGAAAACTAAAAATAAAACAACAACAAACTCTGATATAATCTACAGTACTAATTATCCCTACTCCTTTTATTTTTATACATTTTGATTTTCATTCTCTCTGGTGTGAGACATAATAACCTCATCTTTGTATTTTTAATTTTCCTACGCTTTCCTCACGAAGGGAAAATTTTCCCAGGAAAAAAACGAAAAGAAAAATGAGATGGGAAAGGGTGCTGCAGCAGCAGCAGCAAGGAGTTCAAATAGAAGAGTTAAATGGGCCAGGGAAGAGGTGGGGACACACTTGTAATTCAATTAAAGGAGGAAGATTTCTATATGTTTTTGGTGGCTATGGCAAAGATAACTGCCAGACCAACCAAGTTCATGTCTTTGATACCGGTGGGTCTTCACTTCTTCTTCTTCTTTTTTTGTCTTTAATTGTTGGGCCTCTTTCTTTTATAGTCTTTTGCAATTTTGGGTGGTTTTGTTTGGTGCTTATATAAGTTCGATTTTTTTTTCTTTTTCTTTTTTTTTTTGTTATAATGGGAAGTCATTAAAATTGTTTTTTGGGGATTTTGTGGATTTATTTTTTGTGTTGCTTGGCATTAATTTTGTCAGTTAATGTTTGGTGCTTAGAGGAAGTGTGATTATTGGAGTTATTTCACTCCTTTTTTGCTGTAACTTGTTGATTTGCTTTTTTATTGGAGTGTTGTTAGACTTGTTTGGTATTTGAAATTACTTGAAAGTTGATTAATGTCCTATTTTAGAGTCAATGTACTATATGGGACCATGAAAGTTTCTATCCCGCCTAATGGGATTTGATCATATCGTACTCTATAGTGCAAGTTGCTTTTGCTACTTGTGAGTATGGGTTGCCTTCTGAGTTATTGAATTTTCATCTGCAGTTTCGTTTCCTCTAAATGTTTTTATGCTCTCATATTGAGTTGCTGACTTGCAGTTAACCAGACCTGGAGCCAGCCAGTGTTAAATGGCACGCCACCAGTTCCGAGAGATAGCCACACTTGTACAACTGTTGGTGACAATCTGTATGTGTTTGGAGGTACTGATGGGAAGAACCCTCTCAATGATCTGCATATCTTAGATACTTGTGAGTGATCCTGTCCTTAATTTCTTTTCCATTTGATTTTCCTTGTATGTCATGCCCTAGTCTTTTACGTGGCCATTGATTTACATAGCTTAAGTGTCAGAAAGCAATATTTTTTATGCTGAAATAGACTGATCATGAAAGAGTATCTAAGAAATGAGATTTAACATGTATGTTTATATTGGTTTGTATTGAATCATATGACTTACACTTCCTTCATTGGTTATCATATTATAGCATCTCATACTTGGATAACTCCAAATGTGAGAGGTGATGGGCCAGAGGCACGGGAGGGTCATGGTGCTGCCCTAGTTGGCAAACGACTTTTTATATATGGTGGATGTGGGAAATCTTCAGATAATTATCACGAAGTCTATTATGAGGATCTTTACATCTTGAATACAGGTAACTTTCTCCATCAGCAAGTATTGGTTATGATCATGCTCTAGTTTAGTTTACAATTTATGCATATATCAATTTCCTATGCTATACAGGACTACCACCCTGGGCTAAAGGGTTTTTTTGTGTGTGTGCGTGGTGGGGGTTGTGGATTTGGGGTTAAGGGGGGCTGAATTGGTTTTTCTAATATGTGTTAACTTTTCATAGACTCTTTGGGATGGTCTTTGAAAGTGGACAAGTTTTCCATTATTCTAGTCGATTATCAATTTCTTGCAATTTGTTATGCTCTGCAGTACCACCCTAGGTTAACTAGGACAAAGGATTTTTTTTTTGTGCGCTCGCGTGCACGCATGGTGGGGGTTGTGGATGCGGGGTTAAGGGGGGCTGAATCAATTTTTCTAATGTGTTTACTTTTCATAGACTCTTTGGGGGTGGCCTTTGAAAGTGGACAAGTCTTCCACTATTTTAGTCAATTATCATTTTCTTGCAATTTGTTATGCGCTGCGGCACGTTGAAGACATTATGTCATTCATGTTCTACTTTTGTAGAGACTTTTGTATGGAAACAAGCAATAACAACAGGCACTCCACCTTCTGCCCGTGATAGCCATACTTGCTCATCTTGGAGGGACAAAATCATTGTGATTGGTGGTGAAGATGGGCATGATTATTATTTGTCAGATGTCCACATCCTAGATACAGGTTTTGCTCATTATTTTACATATTATACATTTGCATGCACTTACACAACATGTGCCTATGTGTGTATTTGTCATGTATTTGCTTTCAAACACATGCACGTGATTAATTTCAATTATAATTTGAATTATTAATTCATGCAAGAATGTGTTGCCTAATCTTAAGCTTTCTTGTGTTTTGTTAGAAACTCTTGTTTGGAAGGAGCTGAACACATTGGGTCAGAAGTTGCCACCTCGAGCTGGTCATTCCACTGTTGCTTTTGGCAAGAATTTATTTGTTTTTGGTGGATTTACAGATGCCCAAAATCTATATGATGATTTTTATATGCTTGATGTTGGTAAGTATCATGCTATTGTTGATAAAATTTTAGTTGCATAGAAAAATGCACTCCCCTCTCCCTGTAAATCCACCAAATTTTCAATAATTTTCTTGTCTTTTCTGTAGCTTTGAAAGTCCGAGTGTATTATACATCAACTTGTTATAGTTATCGTTACTTGTAGTTCTAAACATCCACATTTGTTATCGGGGCAGTTGCCACCTCGAGCTGGTCATTCCATTGTTGCTTTTGGCAAGAATTATTTGTTTTGGTGGATTTACAGATGCCCAAAATCTATGTGATGATTTTTATATGCTTGATGTAGGTAAGTATCATGCTATTGTTGATAAAATTTTAGTTGCATAGGAAAATGCACTCCCCTCTCCCTGTAAATCCACCCAATTTTCAATAATTTACTTGTCTGTCCTGTGGCTTTGAAAGTGTGAGCAGATTATACATAAACTTGTTATAGTTATCTTTATTTGTAGTTCTAAACATCCACATTTGTTATTGGGGCAGAAACTGGTGTTTGGACTAAGGTGATGACAACTGGAGATGGACCTTCTGCAAGATTCTCTGTGGCTGGGGACTGCTTGGATCCACTGAAGGGTGGTGTGCTTGTCTTCATTGGTGGCTGCAATAAGAGTCTTGAGGCGCTGGAAGACATGTACTACTTACACACAGGTTTGGTACAGTTTTAAATGTTTTCTTAACTAAAATTTCTTGCATGCTTTTGAGTTGCAATTTTCTTACTCTGTAAACCCTTGTATTTGTCTAGATCACTGTTTATTTTGGCAATCTCATCCATTTTTTTCATTGCAGGACATACAAGAGTGCAAGATGAATGGCGTCTAGAAAAGTTATCTCTGAAGAAGCAATTGAAACTAAAATGCCAAGAACAAAATCTTAATTCTTCTGTGCGTGATAAAGTTTTAGTCCAAATTGACACAAATGCTGACATTCACCACACCTTGCCGAGTTATGCCCAACCAGGTAAGAAGTGGATTATTTGCTCCCTTTCTATTATTCATCACAGTTTCCTTTCATGAAATCAATCCGGTAGTTTTTCATATCTGAACCAGGGAGAATTGAGGTTGCCTTATGCAATATCACTAAATATTGACTTGAGAGTGCCTTGGTAGTGTCACTCATTTGACAATTATTTCATATCACAAATAGATTTGTTTTTATCAATCTACAATGAGTTTATATCAGTCTACAATGAGTTTTTGTACGAGTAGCTTTTGGTTTGGAAGCTCGTCAAAACATCTTTCAGTGGCAGTTTTTTCTTCAGGAAAATGGTAAATTCTCTATCTGGAATTAGTGGTCTTCTAGGCATCTATCTGCGTATGCAGAAAATATTCTGTATTGTTCCTTGCAATGCAATGTCCTAATGCCCTATAAGTTCAGTGGATGTTCTTTGTTGGGTCAGAATGTGCAATTTCTTTTATCCGAATTTACTACTGGCGTAGGCATTTTTTTCTTCAGGCAAATGGTAAATTCTCTATCTGGAATTAGTGGTCTTCTAGGCATCTATCTGCGTATGCGGAAAATATTCTATATTGTTCCTTGGAATGCAATGTCTTAATGTCCTATAAGTTCAGTGGATGTTCTTTGTTGGGTCAGAATGTGCAATTTCTTCTATCCATATTTACTACTGGCATAATGTCCAAAAGCACAATTGAGGATTTATTCACCATGCAAATGGATGATATGTTTCCTTTTCTTTTGTGAAATGGAGTGGGGACAAGCTCAAAAACACAACTGGGGATAACAAGATTATGTTTCTTTTTATGTGAAAGTGGTTGGGGATAAGATGAAATAATCTTCCTGCAGGAAATGTAAGTTATGAAATATGCTCTTATCAATTTGGGGATGGACCAGGACGAAGGGCTCATCGTGATTTTCTAGTTCCAATGGAAAATGCAACTTCTATGCTATTTATACAGAGGATAAGAATATGGTTGAACTTTATAGTTTTTATCCCTCCTGGTAGTCTTGTTTAATTAAGATGTGCACAATTGGATTGAGATAATTTTTTACTTTACATCCTTCTTGTCTTTCTCCCAGTCATCATAACCATTTCTCGTATCCATTGCCTAGTATTTAAGCATGTCCAGTTACTCAGAGACTGCTGTTCTGTAATAAGACGTGATACATTTTTTCTTATCATTATGTATTGGGCTGCACTGACCGTTTAAGTAGTATGTTCATGGTGGGCTAAACTTTAAGCACTTAAGAGGGGTTATAATGCTTTAAGATTCACGGTATTGGCAAGGAAGAGTTTTATGAAAGTGAAATCAGTTATAATGCCATTGCCCTAGGAGGCTAGGACAATTTCTAACCGGTAGCTCTCACCCCCTGTGGCCAAATGAGAATGAAGAACAAGTTTATTTGTCTTGATTTGGAAGGTAGTTGAGATATAGTCAACCTAAGGTTTGGTACTGTACAGATAAAGAATGTCTACTGTTGCTTGGCTGGTTAATCATGGAATTCTGATGACTTTGTCTTCTTGCAGTGAAGAAAGGTTTAGGGCATGTTATTGATTGGGGTTAAACTGTGTACAAGTCAAAGGCATTTGATGGCAGGGATTATTCAGAACAAGTTAGTGACATTTTTGGACAGCTACAAGCATATAAAGGTCCCTGAATGCCATTGTGTTTTCTGGGATCAGATAGTCTTTTGGCATCAACAAAACAATCAGGCTGCAGTTACATGACCTGAGTTGAAATCTCCTTTCTGAGATTGGAGTCTTTTGGCATCAACAAAAATGTTCAGACTGATTGAAATTTGTTTGGGATTTGTACACTTAATATGCTTCTTAAGAAAAGGGGAGCTTTTGCGAACTAGTTGTAGATCTGAAATGAATTTTAATTTTAATATGAAAGGTCATGGAAAAAGGTGAGAAAATTATATCCTGTAATTTTCCAGAGTTGCTAAACTTTCAAGAATAATCTGCGCAATACTGCATTGTTAAATTATGGAAAAAAGCTTTGGCATCTTTCCTGGATCTTGAAAAGTTCTAGATTGTGGTTTCCGGAATTACCACATAATATTCCAACAGTGGCAAAAAGGAATTTTGTGCATTGAAATTTATAAATGCTTCCAATTTCCAACATTTATATTTCTGCATGATTCCCTTTATTGCAACTTTATTATTTACTTTCCTGGCGATAAGTATACTGATGCTTTTTGAGTCATTCTGTTCGTGATTTAACTTCTTTAAGCATGCAAATCAAGTTAGGTGTGAACCTTTTCCTGGTTACTAATTCTTTTTATTAGCGTGACAGTATGTTGTTTAAGACCTCAATAATAATGTTATATCAGCTGAAAACAAAGAGAAGCCAATTATGACTTACCTTGATGGTAACATGATAAGACTAGCACTTGGGCCAGTGTGGCCAAGGTTTCATGATGATGTTAATGGTCATGGTATGAACTGTTCTTTAAAAGGGCATGCGAGTTGAATACTTAACAAAATTTGTGCTTTTATTTGCAGGCAGAGAAAATTTCCCATTGAATCAAAGACAACTTCATCAAGGGAAGAAGTCATTTCAAGCCAAAGTTACTGAAAGCCTTCCACATGGATATACCATCGAGACCACTGTAGATGGAAAGCCTCTACGTGGAATATTATTTTCCAACAAGCCAAGTTCTCCCCAGATAGTTAACCACAATAACAGCAGGTGAGAATATGGTGTTTTTGTATTTGCTTAATTGGCAGTTATTGCTATCACTGCATTTCCCATGAAACTTGTGCTTATTTTCGCTACATGCCCATATCAGGAAAAGGGCAAGTGCAGAAATTGGTGTGGTATTGAATGGTGACTACAACAGCAAACCAAAAACTTCTAAAAACCTCAAGCAGGATGCAGTAGAAAACATGCAGCCAGACAATGCTCATGAGAAGGAGTCCACAGCACAGGAACCCAAGACAGAAGCTTCTGCTGTCCCTGATTTGAAGAATCTGGCTTCTTCTAATGTTCATCAGTCCCATGAGGTTGAGACCTATTTGCCTTTTTTCTTTGTTCAGTATCCTGCCTGTTCATTGAGTACTCTGAATTTTGTTCTTTTTAGGCTAGTGCCTGCTTCAAATGCTATGCTCAGAATTGCATAGGTTCAAGCATGGTGCCCTGTATTGAATTTGCAGAGAGTTTTTTTTTTTTTTTTTTTCGGTGATAAACATTGCACAAGATTGATGGAGTGATTGTGAATGAAGTGTGGAATAATATTCGTAGCTTGTTTTTCTTATTAAATATGACTTGTTAACAAAGTTGGACTCTTTACATTAATGAAATGTTTTATTGATAATTTGCTTAATGTAAATACACACGCACACATATCTATGTGTTTGCGTGCACTGTTATATTCTCAATAACAGCCAATAATGCTATATAATGGCATTATAGTCATTATTGTTGTGAGCACTGTTAATGGCACCACAATACTGAATAACAGTAATGGGTCCTCCGATACTGTTAAATAACAGGTGTTATTTAAAACCTTTCTCATATGCATTGTAATAGCCAGCTCTGTTAGCTAAAAATCATGGGATGTCTGGTTTAATCATGCATCTCCTTGTGCTCCTGGAGCTTCAAAGAGCTTTTGCTTGTATACCAATTTTTATCATGAGATTGTCCAGACATACATTATCATGACATTCGTTCAAATGTCGAGTGCATAACCAATTCTTCATGTTCGCTAGTCTAAATGTGAATTCACCATCATTTTTTTTTTTCCTGGATTTTCTACAGGCTCCTCAAAATGCAGAACCACCAGTGGTCCCTACCCTGAATTTGAATGATGATATGATCTCTGATGCACCAAACTCTGATACAGAATTTTCAAAAGAGAAGTGTACCCCGGGAGAGGACTCTACGACTTGGTTGCTAAACCAAGGTATGAAATCTAGGAAGCATTTAATTTTATAGCCAATTGAGGTTGGCAAAGCTGAATCCTTCCCTGGTTTATCACATTATATTTCTAGATTGGGTTACAATTAGAAAATTGAAAACCATTTGTCGGTGAGTTGGATTTAGGGTTTAGGGTTTGGAACGATGAAGTTATAGTTGTTTCTGATCTGTACTGCACATATATTTGATAAAGATAAAACCTCATTCAAAATTTTAAGAATTTTATCATGGGTGGCAATTTATGCAACGAATGATATCAAAATGACTTTCTTATTTGGTACTGAAATCTGACAGGATGGGGTGGTTTAGAATCTTACTCAAAATAAGCCATTACTAGTGCCTTTTTAACCGTTGTCAGTTTTTCTGCTATAAAATAGTAAGCTATGGTTTGTGTAAATATGAGCTCTGATTTACTTAGATTATTACAATTTTCTCTTATGAGAAAAAATAAAATAAAATTTGTTACGATTATCTTCAGCTTGTCTGTTGTATTAGGAGTCTACAAACATTTTGTGTTGTGTTAGGGTTTCTATTCACCAACCATCAAGATAAATGAGTTAGTTGATTCAGACCTTGTTGAACAAACAGTACCTCTATCCTCATCCCAATGTATGCAACCTTAAATCTGCAATTTTTTTTCCGCTTGGAATTGCATTTCAAATCACCCACCTGATGAAATGCCTTTGCTATATTGACAATTGCTTCCAAATTCAATCTTGTATGATCTTGATACGATCAATACCTCATATACATGAGCTGCTGCCTGATTGCTATTTGTCGTGATATGATGCAATGCAAGGAGGATAGACTATTTTCAAATAACAATACAAGTCTTACAAGTATATTGAAAATAATCCCTGCTCTTGGATTGCATCAAGTGATTTCTATGCCGACCAACCAAAGCCAAATTTGTGACTACTAGTATCTGGCAAACCAGGCTCGTATCTTGAATGCTGAATGGGACGGTGAGTCCAGCTGGTAAAAATCTCTTGTGATCATTACATTCACACAGAATGAAAGTTCTTGTTTGAAGAAAATGCTATAAACATCACGTCTCAAATTTGAGGGAAACTTCAGTTTTAGGCCAAGATTGTTTTTAACTTGATGAGTCTTCCATGCAGAACTCTTTTATGTCATGTGCTTTGTGGAGTTTTTAACGTGAACTAATTGCTGTTGACAGATGGCCAGACAGACACCAAGTGCTGAAGTATAAATGATCCATGGATGTCAATTTGTTAACCCTTTGATATGACTTGATACAGACAACCTGCCTCTGTACATTATGACTTGAAGGTGGTCGTAGATGTATTGGACTGGTGATATACAGAATCTGCTCTCCGATCGGTGTAATCTACCACCTACCAGTACTTACCTTTTCCTTTATTTATCAAGTACTATTTATCCTGATTCACTCTAGTTACATGTGGTTTTTGTTTACCTACAGTAATATCTTGATTAGCTACTACTTAAAGTTCCATCGTCTTAGTTCTTACTATAGCTTTTTGATGCAGCTCTGCGTCATAGGTTGAAGTTTTTTTTTTTAAAAAAAAGAAAGTGATATGCAGGCTTTATCGACGGTTTTTTAAACATTTTTTTCTTAAGTGCAAATCTAAAAGCTAATTAAATATAAGTTGATCAAATATTTGTGTAAATAAATGAAAAGAAAAGTAAAAAAATCAAGAGATATTAATCAAGATTTTTGACCCTGTAACATGAAATATTTATTTTGTTGTGTTCACTAAATTTTTTTATTCAACCAAATAATATTGAAAATAGATATATATGATTGAATAAAATATAAGCCTTGAATAAAATATAATACAAGCTTGCACATAAGATATTTGATTTTATAATATGAGATATTTATTTGGTTGTGTTTACCCAATTTTTTTATTAAAATAAATTTTTTATTTAATCAAACAATAAAAATAGATACACATAAAATTGATCGAATAAAATATAAGGATGGAATAAAATATAATGTAAGCTTGCACATTAAATTAGTTTTTTTTTTAAATGAAGTTCATTTATGTAAAACATAAAAAAAACTATAAATGAATTAAAATAATATCTTCAAGAATTAAATACATTCAAAACATTAAAAAAAAACTCTCAATTCTAAAAGGTTAAATAAACAAAACAAAATAAAAAATTATAGAGGAAGGATATTAACTGAAAATAAGAAAAAGCGAGTTATAGTCTAGGTGATGCAATTGTATTTAAAAG
>Ga0307510_10011742_pt1 | contig 10391 bp, 5 predicted proteins | sample 12_EM_MG_FD_207224 | JGI IMG/M metagenome (GOLD analysis project Ga0307510, IMG submission 207224) | Populus trichocarpa ectomycorrhiza microbial communities from riparian zone in the Pacific Northwest, United States - 12_EM | ecosystem: Host-associated > Plants > Roots > Unclassified | place...
CTCAAGCGTCTTTGTGCGACCGATGAACGGGAAAAGTTGTAGATCATCGAAGCCGACGGGATCGAAGAAGTGTATGTCGAAAACTTCGAGCAGAGGGGCGTCTACGTGGGTGAAAAGATGGCCCGGGTACTCCATTGCGCCCTCGAAGGTAAGTGAGGTGAGCACGGAAAGGACAGTGGGTGTCTTAGGAGGTGGACGCCGGCTTGCTCGGTAAGGATGACGTGGTGAGGACCGAAATTCAACTAGAAGGGTTTTGGGCGAAGTCAACGAGGACAGGCAATCGAACATCTCCTCGTACGTGGAACAGGTGATATACGAAGCCTGAAGGTGAAGGAGACACCCCGTGTTGCGCTTGCTGTTGAATTTTCATGGCCGAGGAAGGAAAACGAATGGGAGGATGTATTGGGGTTACAAACCCACACCAGTGCGTCCACACGGGTACGCAGTACTTGTACAGTACTAAGGCCGCAGGTGCGAATTTTAGTGTCGCTCCACTTCCGTATGTGGGCTAAGCGATCTCGATTCGGGCTTGCAACACTTTCCCTCCAGTTTCCCAAGCCAACGCTGGGGGTAGCTGGCACCTAATATGACCCATGACATTAAACAGTTGAAACTAGCAAGGGTGGGGAAGGTGCTGACGACGGTCACAACAATTGTTGGATCATTACAGCTGATACTGGCTCAAGAATGAGCTAGTTTTGATACCGGCACTGCCCAGGATGGTTCCATGGACTGACCAATAGAAGACATCGCCTACTACCTACTACTAGAAGCCGCGTCTATGGCGACAATATTGCGTTCATCAAAACCGTGATCGCATTAGGGAGAAATGACGGTGCGCACCGGCGTGTTGAAAGCATGTTTTTCGCCCTTCACCAGTGTGTGTATATACTTGACCACCTTCACCACGATGGCAGAGGGACATTTTGAAACCGAACTTGGACAGACGAACAGAAGCCCAGCGGCGCCGAATTGGTAGAAATGCACGCGCTCACTGCCAGTGGCACGGCCGACTCGGGCTCGGGGTGGGGGTAGTCACGTGTTTGCATCGCCAATCCCGTGAGTATCCCGTGACGTAAACTTTCCCATGTTCGAATTTTTTCCCACTTCTTTCTCCCACAGCCTTCTTTCTCCCACAGACCATACGGTCACCTCTGAGATCTGAGTTCTCACCTGTACGTGGAAAGAAGATTCATTGTGCCTATTTTTGAAGTAACGACGTTTCAGTGTGCTATTGGCAATTCCAAGCAACGACATCTCAGTCTTCAATTCTCCCAGTCAGATCCCACAACAACCAAGTCGCTGCTACTCCGTGCCGCCGTGATGCTGCCTCAGATAGATGGCCCTTCCGAATACCCGTCGATGGTAGACAATCGCCCATATCACCAGACGGAAGGGGCGTCAACCGGACAAGATCGAGGTACTGTATATCTTTTGCGCAGCTCCGCAAGGACCGCTGATCATTGCAACGTAGGCAAGGGTATAATCGAGATACTTCACGAAGATATTCTCCTTGAAATATTTGGCTTCTACGTGTTCGGATGCGACAGCAATTGGCAGACTCTTGTACACGTGTGCCGGAGGTGGAGATCCATCGTGTTTGCAGCACCACCCCGCCTGAACCTGCGACTTGTCTGCACAGGTAGAACGCCTGCGAGAAAGATGTGGGATATCTGGCCGGCATTGCCTATCGCCGTATGGGTGTATGGCACCCTTGACCCCTTCGATAGAATCAACGACAATATCCTTGACGCTCTCGAGGCATATGATCGCATCTGTGAGGTCCACGTCAACAACATTTCAGATAGTGAAATCAGCAGACTGGCGAGAGCGATGCGGGTCACATTTCCCAAACTGACGCATCTCGATATCGTCCCATATAACGACACAGGGCCCTTACCCAAAACATTTCTGCGTGGGTCCGCCCCAAAGTTACAATCACTCCGCTTGGAGTACATTACATTTCCGACATTGCCAAAGCTACTCTTGTCTTCTCCTGGCCTTGTTACTCTTTCCATTTTTGGTATTTCACATTCCGACTACATCCCCTCCGATGCAATGGCCGATTGCTTGTCCTCATTGACTCGGCTCGAACACCTTCAACTCGAATTTCTATCTCCTCCACCTCGTCCCGACAGTGCAAGCCGACGTCCACCCCCTCTCACACGCACTGTTTTTCCCGTTCTCGCCACACTTCTCCTCCAAGGAGTAACGGAGTACTTAGATCAACTTTTGGCCTGCGTAGAAGCGCCGCACATCAATGTCGTTCGTATCCAATTCTTGGATCCGCCCATTTTTGACATTTCACGAATTTCCCCATGCATTGGGCCCACGGAAACATTCGAAACCTTTGATGAAGCATACATGCTCTTTCATGGTTTCCACTTCAGGGTCGTGCTTTCTTCACGAAACGGAACTACCGGTAGCAAGACGGTCACATTGTCACTCAAATGGAAAGACTCGGGTTGGACGCTTGAGGAACTGTTCCAGAATGCCTTTGAATACTTTCACCGCTCTCCCCAGCCCTTCGATCTCTGCGACCTCAAGGGAAGTTTGCCACCAAGTTGGGCAGAAATCATGGGGAATCTTCCGTGGTTGCACCTTCTTCGCTTTTTTACCGCCACGGAGTACATGTACCTATTCCAGGGACTTGGGGAACGTGTCGCACCCGCTCTGCAAGAGCTCACCGGGGCGGGGGCAACAGAAGTATTACCTGTCCTGCGAAACATTTTCGTAGAACGTCTCGACTCATTGGGGGCTGTCCAGGAAGCCATTGGACAGTTTGTCGCTGCACGGCAGCTACTCTCTGGCCACCGCATAGATGTCCAATGTTGGAGAATGGGAGAGATCATCAACAGAACAGATCAGGACGTCGGTGACGATGTTTGATCGCTTTCTGTTTCGTGGTTACAACTGGTGTCTATTAACCATATCCTATTCTCCTTTTTTCTCACTGCGGACTCCTGAAATACTCGTTACTTTACTCTTGATACCATGACTACGCCTTGGTCTCCTCACGTGATCCCCTGGATACAACACGAACCTGTGCCATGCAATGTGTGCGGGACGGTCATCTCAATGATGGTGCTACAAAAACATGTCATGTCGAATGAAAGAAACCGTGTGATAGCTCCGGAATCGGATGAGTCGCTCATGACATGTGCCACATCCATTCACTAATAATCCCACGCTGTTATGCTGCACTCTGTACAAGGCGTAGTGCGCTGCTCTTCTTCTTGACGCAAAACCCACTGGCTATGTGTCAAGAAGAAGAGCAGCTCACTAAGCCAAGCGAGCTTGAACCCTCAACAAAGATGAGAGAGGGTGAGAAATCGAAAACGGGACCTCAGATGGACAACGGTTCAGTGGCTCGGCTTGTCGCTATGAAGGGTGTCAGGTTATCGACGGACGAAACCGACAGGAGACTAAGAGAAATCTTACAGCAAGACAGGAGAAAGAAGATAGTATACGGCCAACCTAGAGGAGGCCATGAGGACGTCTAGATTGATTCCATGTCACTAATATCTACGGTGCAGAGCCCGATGTCCAATCCGACTTACCACGAGGGAAAAAGTCGCTTGAATTGAGAGGTGGAGCTGCTACTAAGCAGCAGCATGCAGACCCAATTGCCCTCATCCGACTAGGCTATCCACCACCATGCGCTCGCTGTGATTGTTGAGACGTTGAGGACGCGTTCAGAAGTACTCCGATGTCGTAGAGGGAACATTGGTGTGGATGTGGTTTGAAGATTCGGTGGGAACCGCTCGCCGCGTACGAGACAGACGGAAAATGGGTGGACAGAGCCCGCAGTAAGCGGCTCTAGGCTGTGCCATCCCTTTAGTTTCTTCACTTGAGGGCGAGGCTACGCGGGGATGGCGCGAACATAGACCATGTGATGACTCCAAGGGTAGGGAAGGGAAGTGCAGAGGGCGATGCAACATGGAGGTTGAAATTTAGAATTGAGTTTGAGATAGGTTTGACGAGGATTCCCGCAAAGATGCTGCTTGCATTTGTCAAACTATTCATCGCATGAGGGCAGAACGAGGATACGCACCGTGTAGAAGACATTGTCTCGCCCTTCACCGATATGATTTTCACCATCTCCCCCGACCGCTCATTTCAAGAACCGCAGAATCCCACCACGAGCTTGTACTGCCCTGGGGATTATTATGACATCTTCGGCTTGATGTGCTTCACCGACGATAGATGGTGTACGGCTCGCTTGTAGCCCACTTCCTATGCTTACAGAATCCTATAGTAGGGTGATTCTCCTTACTGCAGTTGCACACACGATTCAAGAAGAAAGGAAAAGGGGGAAAGGCAGGGACAAGACAGGACGGGACAAACTTTAATTAAGTGGTAAATAATTCTAAGGGTTTTCTGAACAACAAGACCCTTAGAGTTATTTAACACTTAATTAAAATTTTCTCCAACTCTTTTTCGCTCGGTTGAATACCCTGATGTTCAAGGCAACTCTTCTCCCCTAGTAGATGCCAAATCCACACCTATGAGTTCTCACCCGTACGTCGAAATTTACTGTCCCCATTCCTGAAATAACAAAATTCCACGTGCTATGCATGTAGTAGCCGTGACCAACAGGGTGCCTGTTACCAAGTCTCCTCCATATTGAATCCCGCAACCAGCGAGTCGACACTTCCCAGCACCACCGGATTGTCACTTCACATAGATAGACCATCCGAAGGCTCACTGGTGACTAAGATCCGTGCACATCACTGGGCGGTGGGGGGATTAAGAAGAAGGGCTCATCGTACGCCCTTTACACGCAATATTATCCAACGACTGATCGTTGTATTGTAGGCTACGCTGCAATTGACATGCTTCCAGATGAGCTTCTCCTCGAAATATTTGATTCACGCTTGCGCACATTGGAAAACTGGGAGAAACCGGAATACTGGGAGAAACTGGTACACGTGTGCCAACGGTGGCGATCCATCGTGTTTTCAGCACCACTCCGACTGTGCCTACGACTCGTCTGCACAAGTAGGACACCTGTGAGAGAAAGGTTGTATATCTGGCCAAAATTGCCCATCATTCTACATGTGATTGGCGGTCTTTATGAGATCGCCGATAACATTATTGCAGCTCTCGAGCACCATGATCGCATCTACGAAATCGATGTCGACAATGTGTTGAATGATGAGTTAGAACCACTGGTGGAGGCGATGGAGGCCTCATTCCCCGCATTGACAAGGCTCTCTCTTGATTCTAACTCAGGCTGGAACGACAACACAGCACCATTCTTAACCGAATCGTTTCTGGGTGGTCCCGCCCCGAATCTACAATCACTCTGCTTGGGCAGCATTGAATTCCCCGCATTGCCGAACCTTCTATTGTCTGCCAAGCACCTTGTCTATCTTTGCCTCGTGGATATCACCAGTTCCGCGTACGAGTCGATGGTCGATTGCATGTCCTCGTTGACTTGGCTCGAAACGCTCATAGTTCAACTTCGGTCCTCTCAACTCCATCCTTACCGAGCAAGCCAGCGTCCGCCTCCTACTACACGCACTGTCCTTCCTGTGCTCACCTCACTCAACTTTCAAGGCTTAAAGGAGCACCTGGACCATCTTTTCACCCACATAGACGCCCCTCTGCTCGAGGTCTTCGATATCTCCTTCTTCAATCCAGTCGGCTTCGATCATCTACAACTTTTCCCATTCATCGGTCGCACAAAGACGTTTGAGGGGTTCAATCACGCATACATGGAGTTTGGCGATGACCTGCTCGATGTCACACTTTCTCCACGAAAATTGACCACCGGTGGCATGTCACTCTCGTTGTCAACCGCATGGACAGGCTTGGATTGGGACCTTTGGTCTCTGACCCAGGACTGTCGTCTCTCCCCACCTTCCTGGATTACCATCGTCTTTGAGGATCGACCTTCACCACCTTGGACAAAAGACATGGGAACTACCCCGTGGCTGGATTTCTTACGCGTTTTCACCGCTGTGGAGAACCTATACCTATCCACGGGACTTGTGCTATGTATTGCCCCCGCCTTAGGGGAGCTCGCTGGGGGAGGAGTAACAGAAGTGTTGCCTGCGCTACAAAACATTTTCATAGAAAGACCTCAGCCTTCCGAGGCGGGGATCATCCAGGAAGTCGTGGGGAGGTTTGTTGCCGCGAGGGAACTCTCCGGCCGCCCTGTAGGTGTCAATATTGGGTAGTGGTATTAAGGTAGTGAGACTGTCGGGAGGTCGGGGTGAATGATAGCTGATCTTCACTTCCGTGGAACTTGAATAAGCTTGAATCCCTGTTTCATTGGTGTAAACTACTTCTTAATGTACTTACTATTTACTGCGTAAGATTGCGTTTACACTTGTTGCTCTATTTCGCCGCCACAACCACGATCCTGTCTCCGGATATAGTCTCAAAAATGCGGTGTGAACTCGATACCCTTCCGCTCATCATATCGATAGTTGAGGTCAACTGGATGAGGGTGTCCTGTGTATGAGCATATTTACAAGCCGTAACGGCATAAAGTCAAGTTGCTAATACCTGAACTTGCTGCTGTTCAAGTTCCTGCGGTCGGCCATCATGCATCATGCATCATCTCCCCTGGACACCACATCCGGTGAGGATGTATTCAGGTCGCCGCTCGGGGAAGAGGTGTAGGTAAGGCGTCACCCCTTTTGTCCGGACACCCTCTAGGTTACTGACTGACACAATAATGAATCCTATTCCAAATGCCGTGACTACTGTAAGCAACAGCGCATCCGCCTTATATCTCCAGCACAGCAGATGTCTCCCACAATCAAATCCCCACTTCCCTTACGTTCATGCCGAATGTCGATGAGTTGCTCGGAGCCTGCAGCGACCTTGGAGAAGGTCATCAGCATGGAGGCATGGCAGTCGAGGATTGAAAAGTGAGAGAGAGATTTGTTAGCATCTCTGGGATGAAGCCTGAAGGTGAAGGAGGAGACACTCTGTGTTGCGCTTACTGTTGAAATTTCATGGTCGAGGAAGGAAAACAAATGGGCACATGTATTGGGGTTACAAACGCACACCGGAGCATCAACGTGGGTACACAGTACTTATACAGTACCAAAGGCCGCCGGTGAGAGGTCCGAATTTCAAAGAAATTCAGTGACCACTTCCGTATGTGGGCTAAGCGATCTCGATTCAGGCTTGCAACACTTTCCCTCCAGTTTCCCGAGGCAACGCTGGGGGTGGATGGCACCTAATATGACCCATGACATTAAACCAAACTAGCAAGGGTGGGGAAGGTACTGACGGCAATTGTTGGATCAGTAAGCTGATGCTGGCTCAAGAATGAGCTATCTTTGATGTCGGCACTGCCCAGAATGATTCCATGAATGGATCAATAAAAGACATCGCCTGCCACTAGAAGCCGCGTCTATGGCGAGTTGGCGACGACATTGCGTTCATCAACTTGAAAACCGTGACCGCACTAGGGCAAAATGACGGTGCGCACTATGTTGAAAACACGTGTTCTCCCTTCACCGGTGTATATACTTGACCAACTTCACCACGATGGGAGAGTACCATTTTGAAACGGAACTTGAAGAGATGAACAGACGCCCAGCGGCGTCGAAGTGCCAGTGGTAGAAATGCACGCGCTCACCGACGAGTGGGGATAGTCACGTGCCAGCGGCCGCGTCATTGTAACTTGCAATCCCGTGACGTAAAGTTCGTTTGGATTTGAAACTTTCCTACTGTTCAAATTTCCCACTTCCTTCTCCCCAGACGCCGTACGTCACCTCTGAGTACTTAGTTCTAACCTGTACGTGGAAAGAAATTTCATTGTGCCTATTTTTTCAAGTAACGAGATTTCAGTGTGCTATTGGCAATTCCGAGTCTGATCAACGACGTCTCCGCCTTCAAGCTTCAAGTCTCCCAATCAGATCCCGCAACAACCAAGTCGCTGCTTCTCCGTACCGCCGTGATGTTGCCTCAGATAGATGGCCCTTCCGAATACTCATCGATGGTAGACAATCGCGCATGTCACCAGATGGGGGGGAGGTCAACCAGACAAGATGGAGGTACCGTATATCCTTTGCGCAGCTCTGCAAGGACCGCTGATCATTGCAACGTAGGCAAAGTTACAATCGAGATGCTTCCTGAAGAGATCCTCCTTGAAACATTTGGCTTCTACGTGTGCGGGTCTTACAGCGATTGGGAAACTCTTGTACACGTGTGCCGGAGGTGGAGATCCATTGTATTTGCAGCACCACGCCGCCTGAACCTGCGACTTCTCTGCACAGGTAGAACGCCTGCGATGTTGGATATCTGGCCAGCATTGCCCATCGTCGTATGGGTGCGTCGCAAGGACTACGGAATCAACGACAATGTCCTTGCCACTCTCGGCGAGAAACATGATCGCATCTGTGAGGTCCGCGTCGACAATATTAATGTTTCAGATAGTGACTTCGAAGAACTGGCGGGAGCGATGCAGGTCACATTTCCCACACTGACAGATCTCGATATCCACTCGTTCGATCCCACAGCGTCCTTTCCCGAATCACTTTTGGGTGGATCCGCCCCAAAGCTACGATCACTCCGCTTGGTGTACATTGCGTTCCCGGCATTGCCAAAGCTACTTTCGTCTTCTCCTGGACTTGTTAGTCTTTCCTTTTTTGATATTTCAGATTCCGGGTACATCTCTTCCGATGCAATGGTCGATTGCTTGTCCTCATTGACTCGGCTCGAACACCTTCAAATCGAATTTGAATCTTCTCAACCTCGTCCTGACAGAGCAAGCCGACGTCCACCCACTCTCACACGCACTGTTTTTCCCGTTCTCAGGACACTTATCCTCAAAGGAGTAACGGGGTACTTAGATCAACTTTTGGCCCACATAGAAGCGCCACACCTCAATGATGCTCGTATTACATTCTTCGATCCGCGATCACTCCGCTTGATGCACATTACGTTCCCGGCATTGCCAAAGCTACTTTTGTCTTCTCCTGGCCTTGTCAGGCTTTCCCTTTTTGATATTCCTTGTCCCGGGTACATCTCCACCGATGCAATGATCGATTGCTTGTCCTCATTGACTCGGCTCGAACACCTTCAAATCGCATTTCCATCTTCTCAACCTCGTCCCGACAGTGCAAGCCCACGTCCACTCCCTCTCACATGCACCGTTTTCCCCGTCCTCAGAAAACTTCTCCTCAGTGGGGTAACGGCGTACTTAGATCAACTTTTGGCCCACATAGAAGCGCCGCCGCCGCACCTCAATGATGTTCACATCAGATTCTTGGATCCGCCCATTTTTGACATTTCGCGACTTTCACAATGTATTGGCCACACGGAAACATTTGAAGAATTCGATCAAGCATGGATGCGGTTTCGTGATGCCGGCTTCATCGTCGAGCTTTCTTCACGAAAGGAAACCACCGGTAACAAGACGCTCGCATTGTTACTCCTATGGATAGACTCAGGTTGGAAGCTTGAGACACTGTCCTGTAAACCATTATCACATCCCTCCCTTTTCCACTCTGATGATCTACCTTTACCACATTGGACAACACACATGGGACTCGGAATTACCTCGTCGCTGGAATTTTTACGCGTTTTCACCACTGTGGAGAACCTATATGTATCCACGGGAGTTGCGCTACATATCGCCCCCGCCTTGCGGGAGCTCGCCGGGGAAGGAGTAACAGAAGTGTTGCCTGCGCTACAAACTATTTTCGTAAACAGTCCCCAGTTTATCCAGGAAGTCATGGGGAAGTTTGTTGCCGCGAGGGAACTCTCCGGTCTCCCGGTAACTGTCAAATGTCTCAATAATGGGGGGTGGTATTACTAAGGTAGCGAGACTGTCGGGGGGTTGATGAATGATATATATGATAGCTGGTCCTCACTTCCGTGGAACTTGAATCACAGTTTCATTTGGTGTAACCCACTTCTTTGATCTAGTACTTACTATTTCCTGCGTACGATTGCATTTATACTTGTTGCTCTATTTTCGCTGCCACAACCATGATCCTGTCTCCTTGTAGAGTCTTGCAAATATGATGTCAACTCGATACCCTTCCGCCCATCGTATTGATAGGCGAGGTCTGTCGCAAAAATAGAGGTCGGGCCTTGGGCCCCAGGACAATCTTATCATACATTTCATAGTACAGTACATGCAAGCGCACGCTTTCGTAGTTAACAGCCCTTTTAGTGGGCTTTGCAGTATTTACCCTGATTTATTGCACATATCTGTTACAGTACGGTTACTTACATGTAGTGTTGCCGGAGAGTTGAGTCAACTCGGAGTTACCTGAGCTGAGTTAGCAGAGTTGCGAACTCAGCTCAGCTCTGGTGGGAAGAGTTGCAACGGAGTCAACTCCGGGAGTTGCTGCATTTGGCTCGCCATTACCATATTTGGTTCAAAGCCACACTAAACCAAACAATAGGGCACGTGT
>Ga0307510_10011743_pt1 | contig 10391 bp, 6 predicted proteins | sample 12_EM_MG_FD_207224 | JGI IMG/M metagenome (GOLD analysis project Ga0307510, IMG submission 207224) | Populus trichocarpa ectomycorrhiza microbial communities from riparian zone in the Pacific Northwest, United States - 12_EM | ecosystem: Host-associated > Plants > Roots > Unclassified | place...
TTAAACCATCAAACCTTGGATCCGTGTCATGAAAGTCTGATAATTAAACAGAAAAAATTTAATATTAAGAAACTATAGAAAAAAAAATAAACTAAAGACATAAGATTTTTCATTGTGGATTGTACCGTGCTATTCAAAGTAAAAGGCTTAAAAAGGAAGAAAAAAAAAACAAAGGCATACGCCACAGGTTAAATTTTTTTTCTTGCATAAAAAATATCAAAAAATGCTAAGATCTAAGATTGTTAGGTCTTTCTGCAAAGATATACCCAAAAGCCTTGGGTCTAGTTGCAACGTTTGACCCAAGAATACTATTTATAATATTAATAATAACATTAAACTTACATGATTTAAGTTTAAGTGAGTCTGGCTGCAACACCGGATCTTAGAGCATTGGATTTGGATCTGGCTATAAGGTCGTGTTATAAAAGTGTGATAATTAAATAGATTAATTAAAAAGAAAAAACAAAGGAAAAAAAACCAATAGGAAGAAGAAAACTAATAAAGAAAAAGAAAAAAAATCTGAATTAACTGGGTTAACCCTTCAAATCAGGTTAACCCGTCAAACATGGGATTCGCGTCATGAAAGTTTGATAACTAAATAGAAAAAAACAATTGACGGGTTTACCCAAAATTAACTGGGTTAACCCGTCAAACCAAGTTAACCCGTTAAGTCCGGGATACATGTCATGAAAGTCTGATAATTAAATATAAAAAAATTTAACATTAACAAACTAAACTAAATGAAATTTTTTTAAAAAAAAATATGGGTTAACTCGTCAAACCAGACTAACTCATCAAATCCGGGATCAAACAAAAAAATTCATTAAAATAAAAAAAATTAAAAAATACAATTTACCGTTTCATTTAATTTTTAGTATATAATATAATATAATAATATACAATAATTATAATAATATAATATATTAAGAATGGGAAAGTGATTAAAGATGGGAATGAGAAAGTGATTAAAGATGGGAAAGTGAAAGGCGTGGGAAAGCTACAGTAGTTTTCCCACGACTTTTAGAGTATTACTTAATAACAAAAACTAAATGATATAGGAAAATAACTGTAGATCAAGAGATACTTTGTTTGTGAATTGAAATAGTAGTTTTACTTTTAATTTCTCATCATTTTACAAGATGTTTTTTTAGCTTCTTTTTCCCCAATAAGTGAGTGGCCTTGCGCTATTAAGAAGGCGTGTGTGATGCTTTCTAGTGGACAAATCTAGTCTCCGTCATCTCATTGAATGTGTAGTCGTGCCTTTTTCCACATGGTGTGACGCGTGTAAACAAATAATGATTGGATTGCCGCCAATGATTGATTGTTTGCTTTTTTTCTTACTTTTCTCTTTCCTAACAATTAAAATGCACAATTGTTCTCTCTATTTGTTGTTTGTCAAATTAGGCATGTTTGTTATACCTAAGTTTTTTGGGTTTGACATGGTTGTCCACAATTGTTCTCTTTGTTTGTTGTTTGTCAAATTAAGCATGTTTGTTATGGCTGTCAGACCCAAAACTAAACCACCGCACCTTAGGTTTGGCATTGTTTGCAAGACCCGAGCGCTTGGGTCCATGCTAGACCTGGGCTCAGGTCTGGCAACCATACCAAACCCCGGAGCCTTGGGTTTGACGCTTACATCGACCCATGTGATTTTGGTCTGACGCTCATGTTGACCTAACCAAGTTTGGTCTGAGCAGATGATAATTAAAATGATTGAGATTTATAATTTTTTTTATTTTTTATTAAAAAAATATATAAATTATCCTTGAAGTATTTTAAATAAAAATCCAAATTTATAAATTATTTATAAACAATAAAACATCATAAAAATTTAATTTAACATTTTAGATCTAAAAATTTAAATTATATTTTTTTATTAAAATAGTTTATTTTTTATATTTATAAATATTTTATTTCTTCAATAGAAATTTTTTTTAATATAAAAGAGTAATAGAGGAATGACAATTAATGAGTTTAATGTGCATTAGAAGAGAGAATATAAGCTTCCTCTTCTTCTTCTTTCGTTTTTTTAAGAGTAATGAATGCTTCTTTAATCAACAATATTGAGAGGACCAGTTTCTGGCAGGACGTTAAAGAGGGCTGCTCCGTGGTCAAGAGAGAGGCCGACGACCTCTCCTTTCTACTATACTATCTGGCAAGAGAAAGAGGGGAATGATAGCTTTAACGTAAACTTGCAAGACAGTTAAGCATCCAGCATGCTTTATAGTGGCAATCGGGTGGTCTGTCGGTGTGGGTCTGTTTGAGATGGCATGGCTGACTTGGATCCACCTCACTTTTTGTCCCCTCTCTCTCTCTCTCTCTGAACAGTCGCAGTGGAACATGACGACACAGCAACAACTGGCTAGCCGAGCCACCCTTTGCTTTTGTTCGGGGATGGCAGCTAGAAATTTCCCTTACTTAAACAAGGGAGATAACATTCTCCCTCGGCTCCCATCCCCGTCAAGATTCTGATCGGAATCCGTTACCTCTTACCCGGAAGGGAAGAATAGTGTTTATATTGTTACAGCATTTTAAACCAATATTTTATGGCCATGGCAGTAATCTCCCAGCCCCTTTTAAAAACAAAACAAACCGAAACTCGGTTTCTTACCGAAATGTTTTTTTTTTTTTTTAAGGGGTTCCATTGAACAACTTAATTAAATTTACCCCAAAAAGCTGAAAAGAAAAGTTTTCTTTCAGAAAAAATTACACTTTATCTAGGTGGGCAAGCATAGGTTATCTTAGTGGGCAAGCATGGGTTTAGAGGTTAATAGGTAATTTCATATTTTTTTAACTACAATGTAATTACTAGAAGGCCCTTGAAGAATAAAACAAATCCTCTTGGATTAGAGGCTTTTCAGGCTTTATAATTTTTTTTTGTACCTTTTGTACCGGTAAATTACTTGAATGCCTATAAAAAATAATCTCTATTAACATCGGAGGTAGGGGCACTTTCAGTTTTCCTTCATGGTTTCTTTGTAATTCTTATATGAGGTGAGGTGTGATTGGGTAATTTCATAAATATAAATTAATATTTCAGGTGGATTTTTTTTTAAGCCATAAAAAACATTATCCCAGCTCCCGGCACAATTTATCTAGCGATAGACCAAATTAGAAGCAACAGTACAGTCAGAACTGTCAATTTGGCAACATTTTCACCCGCATCTAATTATAAACTAAGGAGTCAATCAAGGAGAAGGAGGTATGACGGTGGTAAGAACTAACTTCAAGAGATTTGTTTTTTTTATTATCTTATATTTGAATCCTCTAGTTGCTAATATAATGGTCACTGGAGTATTACATGGTCGTTAATTTTAGAATCCGTGAGATTAATCAAGGTACGCACAAGCTGACCCGAATACCCATGTTAATAAAAAAATAAAAAAAAGGCACCATGGTGGCACCACAGGCCTGAAAAGAACTTTAGATAGCAGCAACAAAAATAAAATTGTTTTACATTGCAACCTAATCAATCGCTTATATCTCAGTCAGGTAACAACTGCTCATATTCAATCGTAATATGCAATCAAAATTGATTGGTATCGGACACAAGAACTGAAAAGCTACAGAAAAGAACCAGGAAGAATATGACCTCACAGCACAAGCAATTTAAAATATCAAACAGGCTCAAAATATGTAATTCTCTATAGCATACATTTTGCACAGCATCAGGTTTACTTCTTTGCAGCACTTGCAGTTTCTGTGGGTGGCTTGACAATACTCAGCTGGCCGCCTTCCTTGTTGGCAGCAGTAGCTGCTTTGATCTCATTGCAGTTGTTGATGAACTTGCTTAGCTCCTGGCCAGCATCAGATAAGAAAGACAAGCAATGAGTGAAGCATAACAAGATTCAAATGCATCCAACAAAAGGTCATCATGCACATAACATACAGTTACACAATACTTTGACGGCAATAGTCGTGATTCTCCTCATGCAACTGTAAAACAAAACCAACTTGTACACATTTGAGGAGCAATAAAAGAATCTATTTTTACTGATTTACTATAAAATAAGCAGGTAGAGGCTAACTTCAGCCTACTTGCCATGTTACAAACTTTGAGGTTATCTTATATGATCCAAGCTCATATTAAAATCAAATGAAGTTGAATGATCGCCACCTTAGGGATCATGGAAATAACATACAACGGCCATTTCAATATTTCACAGTAGAATTTACTACTACATCCAAGAGAAAATCCTTGATTAAATAATTTGAATTCTTCAGCACAAGGCATTTCACCATAACAGAATGCAGGTTTCAAGGGAATACAAAGATGGAACAGACAACTGGCTTGGATTCTAAAAGAACAGTCGCATGGCACGATCTCAGTTAATCATATGGGAAATAATCATTCTTTACATCTCAGCAACAATCAGATTGGGCAGCAGGAAAAAACTAAATGCATGTCATAATGAAAATTCTTCGACGGCTGCATGAAGGGAATAGCTGAGCCAGCCACACTTACAACACTGGAGAAGTTATAGCGTCATACTCACCGCCTACTGTGATAATCAGTAATTGACGCATAATTATCACCCAAAGAACTAAGTTTATCTTGGGTTTACACTCTTCAGCAAATCAAAGTGCATTTTACGAAACCGGAAATTAGAGAAAAAAAAATGCAGAGTAAAATTTATTTATTTATTACAAATATTAAGCGGTAATGTTTTTACAAAATTGAGAAATCATACCCTATCAGCATCCATCTCCTCTGTGACCTTTGATGGCTTTACAAATCTCTTCCCTGAGAAAAAATCAAAACTTACTAATTTATTTATTGAAACTAAGAAATAAAAAGATAATAAAGATTGCGCGTAAGAAAAGCAGACCTTTGCGGATGTGAGGAGTTTTGCCATGTCGATTAGGAGGGACTGTTTTCCTCTTCTGTTGGCCTTTGAACAGACTGTTTTTCTGTGTCATCGCAAAAATTAGGGTTTTTCACTTCCTGCTCCTCCCGTGGCTTTTTAGGGTTTTATTCCTTTGCCACATCTGTTGCAAAACCGACGTGTAGTTTAACCGGCCCTTTTTCTGAAAAAAAATCAGATTTTTTCATGGAACTGTATTTTAAATATGAATTTAACTTGATAAAATATTAAATTAGTATTTTATTTTAATGCTCTTTAATATTTTAATATGTTGAAATTAAAATAAAAAAATATTTTAATTAGTTTTTATATAAAAAACACTTTTAAAAAATATTTTACATTAAAATAATAAACACACATTTAATTTAGCTAGCTCAACAATAAATTTTCCATACTTTCTATATCGCTTTTTCCTAAAAAATATATGAATCAATTATATATTAATAAATATTTGTATTTATCTCATCATATTATATTATAACATGATAAAAAATTGAAATGTTTTAACAAATTAATAAGATATACATACAGTACTTTTTTAAAAAAGTTGATGGCGAGATTCAAACATGTAGACAGATCTTAAGGTGAACAAGTGTTTTCTTTACCACCCAAACTAAATCATTTGAGAAATGTTTTCTTTGCTCATGTTTCTACTCTTACAGTATCTAATTGAAGCTGTTCTTCTTTTGTTCCATTCATTTAACGTATATTCATGGAGTGTCTGATATTTTGTCGGCTCGGAGGATTTTCTTCGTATCAGATTCAACCACCACGCAGCCTATTAACCTATAAAATAACCTCCACTCTCGATGAAGGTCCGGCAACTGGAAAAAATTCAACATTTAAGTGTGAATTGGGAATAGCTTGTGCAGAAGAAATCTGAAAATAATGCATAAAATTTCGAGACAACTTGGAATCTTATAGTGCTTCACTTCGGTAAATTACCCGAACACAATCGACCATGCTTCTTGATGGGATTTTTTTTTCTGTAATGCTTTCCATCTCTACAGCAATCACTTTCAATTTTGGTGTTCTTCAAGGCTAGGTGACCAAAGGTAGCAACAAGTTTTGCATGCATGTTTAAAACAAAGCATGCATCAAATCCCTAACTCAATGGCAGATGATTCTAAGCTGGGCTTAATCGATCAACACTACAAGATATTGTAGAAGTCCTATCTACAAAAAAAATTATACAGGTTCTGAAAAATACTGCCGCTTGGTAGAAAATATCAGAGAATCCATTCTATAGCTTAGCAAATGCATGATTTCAAGTGTATCGCATCATGCATATGAATGATTCGGATCAATCTCGTGCAAGCGCAGGTATAACGACGACTAGTGACCAGGTCAGGAGTAGGATTCCGCTAAGAAGCCCATCATCATTCAACTCAACACACAACAATCTTAATGTGTGGTGCACGACACCAAATATTCTACTAAAAATTCAAATGACAGGTCTAGCTTGAAGTTTAATTTCCCATCATAAGTTGCAAATCCAAAATGAAGTAAAATAAGGTGAAAATAGATAACTGATGTGAAAAGAAAATTCAAATAACAAAACTCTAGGCAGCCCCAGCTCCCTTGCCCTTCTTCCTCTGTATCTTCTTCATGTAAAACTCCAATTCTTTGCCCTCCAGGATGTATCTGTAACCAAAGGACATACATTATGATGAGATGAGAAATTAAACTTGAAACTTAACAAACATTCTTTTGCGATGTCTTATACAAACCATATCTGACAGACTAAAAGAACAACAGAAGTAACATACCCATCAGCTCGCCCACACTGACCAGGACGTGATGAAATAGAAGCTAGCAAACGACCACTACCAAATTGTTCTTCGATATGCGGGTCAAGCTTGCGAGTCTGTTGTCTCTTCTCCAGCTTTCTCTGGACATGCTTGCTCTTCTTCTCCTCCTCAACAGCAGCCTCACCATCCTATAAATCAATAGAGAAGTTTATGGACATTTCAAACTTAAATTACCAGCAAAACATACCAGTAGCATAAGTAATGCTCATACACTCAAAAGGCACAAAAGCATCAGATATAAATTTTCAGAATGAGTGAAAAATAATTATCAAAGCAGTTAAAATCTCCATATATGGACAATCGATTAACATTAAGCAGCATCACCTCTTCATGTTTCCAAATAGCATAAATATGATCCCTCTCACATTTACGTATTGAAGTGATAAGCACTTGAAAAAATCTAAAACCAACTCTAGACACCAAGCAAAAACTTGTTGAATTGCACACCAGATAAGAATCTCACATGAACAAAAGCTAGCCAATAGAAGTGGCAACTAACACATCAGCGTGGAAAAAACTTGCAATGGATTAAAATCTATTAAAAACTGCAAGTGGCGCGATTACCATTCCAAAATTTTGTTAAGTGACCAAACTAACCGTCTTGTAGTTTCTTTCTTTACATTTAAATTTCATATATTTTAAACATCATATTTTTTTTGAAAAGTCAATTTCAATCAAATAAAAATCATTAATATGCTAAATAAGAATGAGTGAACTAATAACATCTTATAAAAATAGTATTTGTATGACGAGACATTAGTTATAAATTAAATGAAAAAAAGAGTAACACTCCATTTTGTAATAAATGTCAATTCAAATGAAAAAAAAAATTCATTAAAAATGCCATGAATATACAATTTTAAATTTAGCATTTAATTTATTTTGTTTAGTTCTATGTTAGGAAGTCATTAGTTTTCATTTAGCCAAAAACTTCAATTTATGAAAATAAATAGAGGGTTAGTTTAGCCATTTCATAAGATCATGGAGTGAAAATAACAATGAGTGGGATTAGCACAGTGTTCCAGGTTTTAAAATCAACAGAGGAAAAATTAACTACCCATGCCCACAGCAATAGCAATACATGCGGCATTGCACGCAAAACAAAAAACCAGCATAGAAGAATACTATAAAATAGTATTAAAGGCAAAGATCCTACCTCTCCTTCCTTCTTGGCAGCTGGTGCGGTTTTCTTCTTGCGACCAATGTCCACACCATAGTGCTGGAGATACCACTGCTTGAAAGGTGCAGCATCAACCTGAACAATGGCACTCTTCACCAAAGTCTGAGTACGGACCAACTCATTGTTAGATGCATTGTACACCACATCAAGAATCCTGGTCTTTCGGGTCACAGCCTCACTCCCCCATGAGTAGTTTCCAGTATCAAGTCTCAGAGCACGCCACTTCACATTTCCTCCTCGAACCCGAATCCTCCTAACTGTCTTGTTGCTAGAGAGCTTAGTGCTTGCAGGTTGCCTTCCGAGCTCATACCTTCAAGAGGTAAACGACATGAATACAATTAGGTACACCAAAAAATATAAATCAACCAACATCTTGCACAATTTGTAACTTTTACAAATTAAATCGGTCTGGAATTCATCATTTAAGCAGAACACATGCCTGCTTTTGACACAGAGGATACTAAAACTAGTGGATGCAACAACAAACCTTATCAAGCTTAAAGCTTTATTTTTCAAAGGAACCCACCAGGAAAAAAATTAATATTAAATGAACTGCTTCCTTTCATTGAAGGGCCAGAACAGCATAGTTCCTTTCTGATGACCAATAATTAATTACAACAGAGGATACAAAATTCTCATTTTCTTGACCAAACAAAAAGTGCAAAAAGAAACACCAGCAAGGCGAGCTTGAGAAAAAGGGTCAGAGCATGTTTGTTTTTTAAAAAATTTGCTGATCCCAATTTTATATTAAGTGGAAAATTTGTTCAAAACTTTTTTTCTGAACTCCCAATGTCCAAGATAATAGTTTTAAATAAAAATAAGGATCGTGCTTCTCATATTTTAAGAGTACCGAATACAATGGGCTCTCAAAGCTTCTCTAATTTCTGTCATATGCAATGTTTGTAGACCTTTTTCTTTCTTAGATGACTTTTACCTAAGTAGTGGACAAACGGCTTCATACATAAAATATCAGGCAAACAAGATGCAAGACAGACTAGAAATAATCACCGGCAAGCGACTAGTTGACCCAAATCAGCGGGATTTCAACCCGCATGCACATCTAAGAAACAAAGTACAGAGCAAAAATTTCAAACACTTGGTGCACATTGATATAAGATCACCAAAAATTTTCCACGAATCAGAACGGAAAAAAAATACTTAAAAAAAGTGCGGTTTTTGCTATAAAAGATAGTGTTAGAGAACGTCTTACTTTCTCTTCTTTCTCCAGGCTTTCTTCTTTCCTCCAGTCGCCCTCCTCTTGTGCATAGAATCACGAGAAATCCCTAATCAATCCGTGCAAAGTTTTGAATTATTAACATCTCCAAGTTGGAAAAAAAAGTATATGAGAAAAGAGATTAGTTACCCATTTTTGCAGAGATAAGATTTTGAGGTTTCTCTGCACAGAGCTGCTGGTGCTACGGTTTGAGACGAGACGACTGGAAGGGACTGAGGCTTTGCTCCTAGAATATAAAACCCTAGTTCGTTTAAATTACTAGCTTGCCCTCACGTTGCTCGATAAACGACAGCGTCTTGGGTTGTTAAGCTGTCAATTACATTAAAAATATAAAATTAATTTAATTTTACTTTCATGTTACACTAAGGTTAAAAATATTTTTTTATCTAAAAATATATTAAAATAATATTTTTTTTAATTATTTTTTAAATATTTATATCTGAACTATTCAAAAAAGTTAAAAAAACTAATTTAAATCTAAAAAAAATCTAAAAACAGATTGAACCATAATAATAAATAGAGTCTAAATAAAAATGTAGGTGCTAGAACTGTATAATAATACGATTCAACTACGTTAGGTGACAGTAGTTTGTATTCTCATGTTATACTGCGGTTTTACTATAAATTCCTTAAGCCTAGAAAAAAATGTGTTAACTTTCATTGCATTATTTGTTATTATTATTAGATCTCAAAATATAATTATTTTAAATTTTATTTTTTATTGAGAAAAAAATTTTCTATCGAAATATGTATTGTTTGTTTCAATGAGTACAATGTTTTAACTAAAATTATTTTTTATTAAAAAAATATTATATAATTGTAAAAGCAAGCTAATAAAAATTTCAAAATAGTAACATGTGTGATTAAAAACTAAAAAAATTATAAATATAATAAAATTATGTTTAAAACATATTTAAAAAATAAAAAACAATTTTAATTGAAAGATTTATTATTTGTATTATTATTTCAATATCATAATTGAGAACAAATTATTAAAATTAAAAAATATATATAATAACATTTAAGAATATTATCAGAACTGAAAAGTAAGCGGAATTAGTAAATTTTTTCACGAGGGGCAAAAAAAAAATAAAAAAGATATAGTAAAGGGCCAGGCCCATTAAAGAAAATACCACGACACCTCTGCTTGAACTTATAGCTTTAAAATTGACCAAGGAAATAAAACACACTAAGACATATATTTGATTTAAAACAACGAAACATATATATTAAAATTGTTGTTAAACCGACTTTCAATTTTTTTTAGATTTCAATATAATAACTAGCTACTCCATGGGTAG
>Ga0307510_10011744_pt1 | contig 10390 bp, 6 predicted proteins | sample 12_EM_MG_FD_207224 | JGI IMG/M metagenome (GOLD analysis project Ga0307510, IMG submission 207224) | Populus trichocarpa ectomycorrhiza microbial communities from riparian zone in the Pacific Northwest, United States - 12_EM | ecosystem: Host-associated > Plants > Roots > Unclassified | place...
CCAGTTTCTGTCGCCATTGATGCTGGTGGATTTGAGTTCCAATTCTACTCGAGTGGCATCTTTACAGGAAGCTGCGGCACTCAACTAGACCATGGTGTTACGGCTGTTGGTTACGGGATCAGTGATGGAACAAAATATTGGCTAGTGAAGAACTCATGGGGTGCACAATGGGGCGAAGAGGGATACATCAGAATGCAGAAAGATATATCTGCAAAGGAGGGACTCTGTGGCATAGCAATGCAAGCCTCTTACCCTTCTGCCTGATCAGATGTTCCAATATCTGAAGACATGTCGGCTACTGCTGTCGACGGTTATTTCTATCATGCATTATAATGTACGTATGCTTAATGCTTTCTGTAATTTCTCCTTTGGCTATGTAATTATATCTCAGAAAGAACTCGTAAAAGTATCCCATGCTTTGTAACGAGTCTGTAATAATCTGTATATTATTACTTATTTCTATACGAGTAACAGTTACATTGAAGGCATCTAAATATTGAGGAAAAGCACTTAAAGAAGGATGGAGTTGCAAGAATTAGAATTATAAATAAAATAACAAAAAAATAATAATTTGGAAAGGCTGTAGAAAAGGAAATTTTGCTAATATTACATAAAATTATTATAATCTTAATTGAAAACAAACTAAAAACTAAAAGTATTTAATAGACTAAATTATTATAATCTTAATCTTAATAACTATTTAATTTATTTTAATGAATTATAAATATATATATATATATATATATATATATATATATTTTAAATCCCTTATAATTAAAAACATTCTAAGTGCTTGGACCTAATAATTTTATTTTAATATAATACATGATTTTTTTTATCTTATTATTCATGAAGGATTTTTATGGTTCTACATATTCATGGATGAAAATGTAATTTCCTTTTAAAATTTAAATTTTATTTTTCTTATATTGATTTTTTTAAAAAAATCAGGTCATTTCATGTACTTGTTGAGTGGAGAAACTCCTCCACCAAATCCAATTTTTCCTGATCATAGTAAAGATAAAAGATTTCCCATCCTTAAAAATTTAAGAAATCAAGTCGTTTATCCTTATATACAATCATGTATAGCAGTACCTTCTCAAGAAAATATATACTGTATATCAGCACCTTGAATAACCAATTTCTGAACATTTGAAAAAAATATATATATATATTGTGATCATTTGGAATTTAAAAATTGGGCGGACCTGGACCTACAACATCTATTGTTATGATTTCAAGCAATCAAATCTAAGCTATCATCATAACTATATCTTTCAATTATCGTTGTGGGTCAATGTGCTTTTGTTCTTGTTGATGAGGTAAAGGTGAGTACTAATGCAACAAGAAGCTAAAGGCTCGCCAATTCGTAGCCCCTTTATCCCTTCATGAATGTGTGTGCTTTCAGAATCCAAGTCCGATCAACCTACACCGATTCTGCATCTCTCAGAGCATACTCTGCAGGCAAGTACAGCCACAGAACAGAAAGGCAGCTGGAGATGTTAAGGACAGAAGTGAATAAATCTTCCCTGCTAATGGAGGGTTGATTACTTTAGAAACAAGTTATTGTTTATTCTTTCATTCTTCTTGGGGGGGAAGCAATTTATATTAATTGTTTTAGCATAATCCATATGATTCACCTTGGATCTATATGTGTAGTAGGACTAGAAAATCATAATCTTGTCCTTTCCCAACTGTTTGATTTCCAGTAAGAGCAATTTTCTACCCTTCTTCTCTCTTCCTTTTTTGATGCGGTCGGCTTTGTGCTGTGAGTAAAAGAAGATTTTTTTTATTCAAATAATGGATTGGCATGTGAGAAATGAAGCTGACGTGGATATGACATGTCAGTTTGCCTTTCCCTCAAACGTGAAAAGCTATACTTAACAGCAACTACTTCACAATCATGGGTTAATGTTGAGATAATCATTTAAATTGTAAGAAAAAATAGTTGAAGTATGCTTACCAGTATGGTGCTTGACCTGCTTGAAATCCAGTCACCAACACCTCAGCATTGAAGAGGAGTTTTAATCCATTTGAGCAAATGACTTTTCCTTTGCTGGTTTTTGTCGGGTCTGTCTTATCCTTGCATTTCAACAACTTCCACAATCTAAGAAAAAGCAGCAGCCCCTCTTGGAAGCTTGACGACACTTAATACAAAGGACACGTTATCAAACAACTTTTAAGGATGTAATGGCCACCTTAAAATGTGGTTGATACAACAGAGATGAAAAAAAAAAGGAGTGGGGTGGCATAGAAAGCTAAAGTGCCAGCACAAAAAGCTTTATGGACACACCCTCACAGAGTCAGCAAATTGAAGAAAAGAAGCCATGCGATGCTTGTTAGGATTTATGACTAAGAACTGTCCCAACTAATCAGAAAAAAATTCTTTATTTTCATGGCCCCATTTGGAAAACGGTTAGAGATTTTCCGAACTTTTCAAGGGAAAGTATTCCGAGGAAGCAAACTGAAAAAAACAGGATGGGATTTCTCACCTCCTAAGAACAGTCTTCTGGTCATCAATTAACATGCTCTGCCAGCGCTACTGTCATTCTTGATGATGCTAAAACAGAATGATCCCATTCCCAATTTCTTTTTTCTTTTTTCTTTTTTAATTCTGGAGCAAATGCCTTGACCTATCAGCTACCATGTTTGAAGTCAATGGCCAATCCCTGAAAAATGACTTTCAGGAAATTTTAAAATTTGACTGAGTTTTTTTTATAGTGATTCAAGAGAGATTAAAAATAAGAACACCAGGGCACAACAATATCTTTTCTTAAAGCAATAGAACATGCCATCATTTCTGGATCTGTCCTTAAAATATATCTTTATGAGTCATTATGCGTGCCTTTGTCCTTGTCGATGAGCCATGGGTGAGTCATGCAACCATAAAAAGTTAAAGAGATTCACCAACTATTCGTACCTCTTTATATAGACTTGCAGAATACAAGGTTTGATCAACCTAAGCAGCCTCTACATATCTCTCAAAGCAAAATACACTGGTCTGTTGACATTTGCAGCAGCACCGGAAAAACAGTTCGAGTCATTAATTCCAGGCGTTATCAAATCTTCCCTGCCCATCAAATATGAAGACTTCACAGAAACAAGTTATTGGAATTCCAATCAGATCAGCAGCATATTCTGTTGAGAAGATGCCAAGACTGTTACTTGAAAATGCTGAACAGCGCTATATTCCAACCCCTGCAAATAAATCTCTGACATGCAAGCAAAGTATATTTCTTTCCCCCATTTCCTCTTTTGATCTCCCCTAAAAATGAAGGGAGGCTTTTGTTTACTAATCAGCTAGTCTTATAATATCGCAGATAAAACAGATTCATTGCTTAAGAGGATGAACAAGCTAGGGAAAAAAGCTGACAAATTTGCTCATGGAATCCGAGAGCATGGTAAGTTATTGGAAATGTGATTCGTGATCAAGAATCATCAAGTTTCCTCTCATTCAACACCTTGCAGATGCTAAATTCATCTCAATTTTGTAACTGCAGTGAAACTGGGGACCAGGATCACTGAAACTCTTAAAGGGAAGCTGAGCTTGGGGGCTAGGATTATTCAAGTAGGAGGGGTGAAGAAAGTTTTCAGGCAGCTATTTGGTGTTAGTGAAGGAGAGAGATTGCTGAAGGTTTGCCAATGTTATTTGTCAACCACAGCTGGTCCTATTGCAGGCCTCCTCTTTACCTCTACTGAAAAGATTGCCTTCTGCAGTGAGAGATCGATTAAATTGTCTTCTCCAGAAGGAAAGTTGACCAGGATTCATTATAAGGTAACAAGAAAAATAACGTTACTTCTGTCCCTCCTTCATCTCGTCTCCCTCTCTAGCATCTCTGATCTCTAACATCCAGGAACAATATCAAATTATGCAGGTAGTTATCCCATTAAGAAAGGTAAAGACAGCCAACCAAAGTGAGAATGTGAAGAAGCCATCGGAGAAGTACATAGAAATAGTAACAGTAGATGATTTTGATTTCTGGTTTATGGGTTTCTTCAGCTGTCAGAAAGCTTTCAAGTCTCTTCAGCAGGCAATAACTCAAAAACAGATGAATACAAGCCATTCAACTCTGATGTAGACAGAAGTTTTTTCTCCCTTTTGTTTCATCAAATGTAACTAAATGACATGAGAGGGGTCAACACGATCAGTTGATCAAAGAAAATGTAAAAAGTTGTTCTAAACTATGGGAATTAATGGATCTTGATTTCTCAACCTTCTGGATTAAAACATTAAATGATCTTGGCCAAATGACAACATCTATAACAAGCTAGTTCTCATGTGGTAACAGTCACTCTTATTGCGCTATGATGTGTCTGCTGTCCGCATTAATAAGCACCACCAGTTTAACTCTGCAACTCTGTACATTACTGGATTGGTGCAAACCTTTCTTCCCTTTTTGTGGATTCACTGCTAGAGAATTGCATGGGAGGAAGGTCTTTTACCAAGACCTCCATGATGGCATTCCAGCAGCGCTAAGCTACTTGATGAAGATGGTTTTCTCAAGCCATGAATTAGTCCTAGATCCGCCAAGAGACTGTCGGGTAAAGTAATGCAATGAAAAGGCAGGTGGAGTATTCTGTAATCCTAAATGGACCCTAAATCTTGAGGTTTAGTGGAGCTGAAAGAATACTTTATGAATCACAGCCTAGCTACCACATGAGCCAACTGACAAAATGATTGCAACTTCTGTTGGCCGTTTCCACAATCAGGAGCAGACCATGACACCTTTCCATTCCTTAACATAGCAGGTAAGAACACTGGTGACATTGTATATCTCTAACAAACTCCAACATCAGGACCCACTCATTCCATCATGGCTGTAAATTACTATAAATCAGCAAACAACCAAAGCTCCTAAAAGATCCATGCACGTGGAAGCAGATTTCTATTCCAAGAAATAAATCAGATGGAATCTTGCATAAGAAGCAAGGTAACACCCCTGATACACATCATTGCCTCGAAACCATTTAGTTACTTGCACGCGCTGCGCTGCGCTGTAATGGGTTAGATTAATTTATTTATTTTTTGTTATAAATTTGAAATTTTAAAAAAAAATCAATTCAAAAACCTATTATAGTCAACTGATGAAACCTGTGATCAAAATTATGAGATCAAAATGACCTCATAGAATGCAAATCGAAACAAATTGTGAATTTTAATTTTTAATCAATCCAATATTAAAGGATGAAAAAAAAATAAACAAAAAAACCAACACAACAAGCTTAACCCGCGACCCGTGTCATAAGATCATGATAACCCTATAAAAAATTGAAACTCAATTCTCAATCAATCCAATATTAAATGATTAAATAAAAAATAAGATCAAATAAAAAAATAACTTGAGTCAACCGAAGTTAACCTATCAAACCCAGGTCAAAAGATTGAAATAACTCCATAAAAAGCAAATAAAAAAATATTATAAAGTTCAATTCTTAATCAATCCAATGTTGAAGGATGAAATTAAAATCAAATAATTAAAAAAATGACAAAAAAAAAATCAATCTGGTTAACCCGCAAAACTCGCAATCTGGGTCATAAAACCATGATAATCCCATAGAAAACAAATCAAAAAACAATTATGAAGATCAATTCTTAATCAACTCAATTTTGAATGAGGAAATTGAAAAAAAAATAACTTAATTAAAAAAAAACTCAAGTCAACATAGATAACTTGCAAAACTTATGACACGAATCATGAGATTGAGATAACTTCATATAAAGTAAATTAAAACAAATTATAAAGTCTAATACCTAGTAAAACCAATGTTAAGAATGAAAAAAAAAACCTAAGTTTGAAATTAAAAGGAAAAAAATTATATATAAAAAAAAACTAAAAGCCATTAGTAATACACTGTAGTCAAAGACACATTTCACTATTCATTGGAACAATAAAATGATGCTTATATCCTTGGACAAAAAACTTAAAAAGTAGTAATTAAGGGTAGAATCATCTTTTTCAGGGATCTATTAGTCATTGCAAATTTAATTAGGGACAAATTGGTCGTGACATCTTTTTTCATAGTAAAATGACTATTCTTTCCTAAAAAAAAATATTAAGCTTTTGGCCATGAGCTTTTTTATCTTTTCAAAAATCATTGTACAATAAAGTTACGGTCAAACCTTTGAGAGAAAAAAAAATGAATATGCACAAAAGGCTTTCTTCCTCTTTTCCATTTTTTAAACAGTTAAATTATGAAATTACCCTTGAATTAAAAATAAAAGGTTAGTTTCAAGGGTGTTTTAGTCTTTTTATTTTAGTTTTTTTTGCATTTTTTGGATTTTATTAGGGGTTGTTTGGTAATTTTAAGTAATTAAATATTATTAAAAAAATTGTTGACGCATCAACTAATGACAACCCCGTGCTTTTTAGATGGCGCGTGTAAAGCCATACGATTACCAAAATCATTCATTTACAAAGATGATGTGAGCAGCTAGTCATCCTTCTTTCATCAATATAGCATGCGCTCATAGATTGGGTTGCGATGAAGTTTTTTTATTTCCTTTCTCTATTTTCTCTCATGCCCTTGAAATTCATGTCAGCCCTTTCCAAAAACAATTGTGTTCTCCAGTTTATAATTTTATTAAATTTGGTTTTTATTTTTTTAATTACTATTTTATTTTGCTTTCAACGCTTTTTAAAGTTAAGCTTTTTTTCAATTTTTTCCCTGTGTATATTACTCCATTTGATTTTTATATACAATTTGTTTCCTCTACTTTTGATTGCTCTTTTTCTATGTTTTATAAACTTTTCTTGATTAACTTTTTTTTTTAATTTTTTTCCTGTGTATGTTACTCCATTTTATTGCATTTGTTTTTTTATTCAATTTTGATCCTCATTTTTTATTACTTTTTTCATATCATTTTCTTGATTTTTTTTTGTCCCTCAACATTTTATTTTATTTTGTTTTTTTATCCGATTTTGGTTCTCATTCTTTCAATTATATATTTTTTTAATCATTTTCTTAATTTATTTTGTTTTCCGATTTAGCTCCTAATTATTTTCTTTCATTTTGTTTTCACAGCATATTTGATAGTTTTATTTTTTTTTTGTTGGAAATTTTACCTTGTCATTTTTTCATGACTGTCTTCCTACATGATAATCCTTGTCTAATGACCCGGGTCCGATTAAGTTTGGCCTTTTTTGGAGGTTGTTTATTAAAAACTGATTTTTTTTTTCAAATCATCATTTGACATTTGGTTATTGGACCATTAACTTCATTGATTGTTCCACTTTCCTTTTGTTGAGGTATCTCGATATTATATCCCAAGTAATAAGTTAGTTGAGTTAACTTAGTTTGACTCAGATATCTTTCTTGTATTTTTTTATGAGGTTAATTTTTATTTTTAATTTTATCATTTGACATTAAATTATTAGCCCTCAAGCTTTGTGATTTTTTTTCAGTCTTCTTTTTATTAGGTTATCCTGAATGCAGGTTAGTCATGTTTGCCCAAGTTTTTTTTTCAATATTTTTTTATTTTAATTTGGGTTTTTTGCTAGGTCTTTCTTTTGGAAGTTTAATTTTTTTTTTATCACAATCTCATGTCATGGGTGAGGGATTAGTCGAGTTAGCTCGAGTTGACTCGGGTTTTTTTCCCTCAACTTTTTCTTTATGACATTGATTCTTTTTTTCAATTTTATCATTTGACATTAAATTATTGGCCCTTGACATTTGTTATTTTTAGCTTTTCTTTCTATTAGATTATCATGAGAACATGCAAGTAAAGTTAACCTGTTTTTTACTAGATCTTCTTTTGAAATTCAAATCTTTTTTTTATTTTAATCTCATATAGCAAGGTGTAGGCTAGTCAAGTAGTTCAGGTTGACTCAATTTTTCTTCTTCGATATTATATTTTTTAAAATTATTTTATTTTTTTATCCTTTAATATTTGATTATTAAACTTTATGTTTTGCAATTTTGTTTTGCTTTTCTTTTTGTGGTTTATTTAAATTTTATATCTTGGGTCACTTGTTGGTAAAATTATCCTGGATTTGGATTTGCTTGAATTGTTGTTGCCTAGACTCTCTTTTTTCACATTAAAAATAATTTAACTCGATCCATGACATAACACACATAATACAGGTCATCTATCTAATTCCTCACCAAAAAAAAAAAAATTAGCATTTTATTGTACCAAGGCATTTAAATATATGTTGATTAATAATAATTCTCTCGGTTGCAGAAATATTTCAAGGCATCATGTTTGTTATCAAAAACTAATATGAACTAGACATACCAATTGATCGATGTCATGCCTTCTATAACTTCCACAAAGTACACACCAAAAATCGAACTTCCAACATCTCAGCCTTCAGTTCATCTTAAAAAAGAAAAAGGAAAAAGCAAGATTCTCCAAAATTCCTACACAGCACATGTCAGACTTCATAATTGCAGTCAAGAAAAGAAATCTCCAATATGAAGCATCAGAAAGAGATAATTGCGGGATCAAAGCATACTAACATATCAGAATCCATAACTCTGAAGATGAAGGAAACATCTTTCAACAGCCATCTTACACAGCCGGAAGATGAAGAAAGAGAAAACAAGAGGATAAGAAAGATAGACGCACAAACAATAGAGGAAACAGTGTGCATGCATAATATGCATAACGATTCTGGCGTTGACCATACAAATGTCCTCATTCTGGTATCCTAACTGATCTGTGCAGGAGAGCATTATATAGGAGTTATTGCAGAAAGAATATCCCCAGAGTTCCAAACTATTGAAATCAATGGTCTCACGGTAGAACGTCTGGCTCATTTAAACTTCCATTGAAATTCACTTTACAGCAGTCAGGGAACTGCAATCCAACCTCATCACAACCTGACTTGGTAATGTGCGGGCAGGACCTTACATCAAGGTATTCCAAAGAGTTGCATTTATCCAAAAGCATGCCTATCCCAGTCACTGTGATCTTTGGGCAGCTACTGATTTTCAAAACTTTCAGCCTCATTTCGGTTTCCATAGCCCCTAAACCATGAAAGACAGCATCTGTAACCTCCCCGCAGCACCCAATATCAAGAGCCTCCAGGTTTCTGCACTTAGTGAGGATGAAGCTTATTGAAGAGTTTGAGATGTTTAAACACCAGTCCATGCGCAAGTTCTTCAAACTGCTTTGACAGGAAGTGGCCAAGGATTTTATAGACTCATCAGAGATGTCTCTACAGCCACCAATGATGAGGGTTTCCAGATTTTTGCAAAACTTGGCCAGAGATAAAATAGACTTGTTCCCAACTCTAAAACAATCCATCAGCTTTAGTGTCTTCATGAAAGATGAGCATGCCTCTGAAACAGTGGAAACCCCACTGTCCCCCACATTACTGCATTTATTGATATCTAAGAAATGAATCTGCCGACATCCACTGACAAGATCTGCAAGTCCACAGTCAGTTATGCTGGTACAACCTTGCAGGCCCAACTCTTCTAGATTTGGACAGTTCTTAGAAAGAGCTTTTAGTACTACATCAGTAACAAATTTGCATCCATCAAGATGCAGGCTTCGCAGACCTTGACTGCCCTCAGCAACAGCTGACAATCCCTTGTCTGTTAGCTTTCTGCAATAGGATACATTCAAGGATTGTAGAGATGAAAGACCACCTCCAATTGATGACATTCCCTTATCTGAGATACCTGTATCACATTGCTAAAACAGCTAAGCCAGTATGCAGAGTGAGCGTGTTCAAAACAAAAATTGTATAAAAATGAAGACGATTTAAAAAATGCACCAAATATTTCACCATGCAATGCTGATGTTTATGGACAAAAACTCTCATCCTTGTTCAATCAAAGCGAGTTGGAATGAAAAGAGAGCATCTTGTCATGCTTATTTGCAAGGGAATCCATGGCAATATTAGTATTGCATCATGGTGAAGGTTCAGCAAAGGACCAAAATAACACCATATGAGTAAGTACAAAACCTAAAAATACCTCTTTAATAGTATTAATCATTTTTTTTTTATGATTTCACAAACAGAAAATAGAGAAGACTCAGCAAACAGAAAATTTACTGGCTTTTCAGCTTCTCAATATTGTAAATCAATCTCCAATTGTTACATCAATCACAAATACATGAAAATGCAGAGCCATCAAGAGAAAAAGAAAAGACAACCATGTTTCGAATTCAGCAATATTGAGTCTTTATCAGTAAGCCTATTATAGGAATCTAATCGTTTTCAAAGAAGCTTAACCTATTTTCAATCAAATCACCATGTTAAAGACACAAAAGAATAACTTCGAAGTTTCTCCGATGATCATGTTTTCCATCAAATATTAAAAAAAAAAAAAGAAACTCCTAAACCCTCTAAATATACCATGAAGATCACCAAAACAGTTACCTTTACCCTCAAAATCATGCAGCTCAATCCAATTAAAAAAAAAAAAAACTCTTTTC
>Ga0307510_10011745_pt1 | contig 10389 bp, 13 predicted proteins | sample 12_EM_MG_FD_207224 | JGI IMG/M metagenome (GOLD analysis project Ga0307510, IMG submission 207224) | Populus trichocarpa ectomycorrhiza microbial communities from riparian zone in the Pacific Northwest, United States - 12_EM | ecosystem: Host-associated > Plants > Roots > Unclassified | place...
TAATGAGTCGCGTCTTCGTTGATCGAGTCGCGTCGCGTGTTCATTGATTGTTTAGTGGACGCGTCTTGTTGATCGTTCCCACGATCTGCCACGTGTTGATCAACGGGTTAGACGCGCGTCCAAAGCGTGTCTTGTCATGTGACATTGTTGATGACCAGTTCCTTGATAGGTCATGTACTATCTTCCCAGGGTCACAGGGTTGTAGGTTCCCAGGGTCACGTGCTGATAAGTCACGTGATGTGCGAGTGGCGAAGGGGTCACGTGATGAGTCACGTGTAGGGTCATGTGATATGTTCCCACGGTCACGTGGTCTTGAGGTTATGGGTTTGTAGCTGAGACTGGGGGGCGCGAGTACCGCTCGCGACAGTTCTGCCCCATGGGCAGCCGGAGCTTTGCCCACCTGATAACAGGTATCTCAACCCCTCTCTGAATAGCGGGGAAGAAGTCGCACAATGCCTCTGCTTCACATTCCCACAGAGGACTTGGGTTTCCTTCGTGTGCACGAAGTAAAATGAACCCACCCCCAAGATCTTTAGCACCACAGGAAAGTTGTCCCTCTGAAGGGCCATTAATGCAGAGGTCTGGAATCATTGCATTGATTGCGTTAACTTGGGCCCGCAGAATTCCATGCTAAGACAAGTTAGACCATGTGTTGGAATGTAATTTGATCTCCTTGGTGAGATTTCCAATAGTATGTTCGAGAGTCCACTGAGAAGAGCAGATAGGGGGACCGACGCAAATGACTTCCTGTGGCAGATGGACAAGGGAATGTAGGCAAGGTCGAATGAAGTGGATGCAAGTAGCAAGCCGTTGGCAATAGATCATCTCAAATTCTTGTGCAAACAACACCAGTGCCAGTTGTGCAATGCAAACACTAGTCCAAGTTAGTGTTGCGGCAGCTCCAGGAGCCGGAGCTAGCCAGGAGTCGAGCCACCTGAGCCGGCCCGGTTTTTTTTTCAAGCTGAGCCAAGCCATGGGTTTGGTTTCATGTAGCTGAGCTGAGCCAAGCCAATCAAAAAGCTGGCTTTCTCCGGCTAGATTACAGCTCAGCTTGAGTAGGCGACCCAGCTGCTGTCTGTGCGCACAGCATGTCATCTCTGAAATGCATCGCCATACCTACACTGGCTTCCAGCACTCCTGGTGCTCACCCAAGCATATCAGGAACCGTCTGGCTCATCCCTTATGGTCCCAACTCTCGAACCCTCAAGTACACCAGCTTATAACACCAACCCCCTCCCTATAGGCCTCTTCTACCATGACTAACACTGTCCCTCAACCCGGGCAGAATCAATGATAGCAGCGCAAGTACAACGTATAACATTGTGTGCACAAGGTTGGTTCATGGGTTTTTCACATGAGACTATCTTATCTTTGCCTCTCCTTGTGCCACCAGCTTATTGTCAATCCTGCTGATGACTATTGCACCTTCGTTATCGCTCTGCCATCATTCACTGAATCCAACTCTCTTTTCCAAATGCCGCACCTGCAGACACAAGAAGGCCCTGCTCTGACTTGTCGCTCCCCAACACCCTCATCCATCCAATGCTCGCACCACAAATCGGTCACCCTCCCCTCACAATCATCCATTCAACCCATCCCCTAGGATCCCATGTCTTCTGCATCCCAGCTGTCTGTCCAGCCCATCATGATCTGCCGTGACTTGGTCCTTGTGGTACCACCTTGCAGAAACTCTGTCCGCTTCAATCTCCTGTTCCATGCTTGTGCAGTACTTGCCGAGTTCTGAGAGTTTGCCTGATCTGGCATTACCCAAGGCCACGACTGCGTTATTGACGAAGGGGCCCAGGAGCATAGTGACTGGGAAGATGAAGACGCATACAAAATTGGAGAGGAGCAAGAGGACACCAGGACGAAAACCGACATGGATGAGAGCATCTCAAGGTGATGGGACGGCATGAGGTGGGACAGCTCATGGGCAAGCAGCATCTCAAGTTCGGCTGTCTGCTCTGGCGTCGGATGGTACATCCACGTTGGCATTGGCAGGGCAGTGAAAAAAAGGCTACCAAAGAGCCTGGACCAGAGCAACATGCCATGACCACTGTTGCCGCCATTAGGGGATCCCGCTGGCGCGGCCGATTTGTTCTTCAAGAGGATGTCGTCAAGGAAACCGGAAAAGATGACAATGCCTCCCGCACCGTCTCAGGTCCGTCTGGCCCAAAACTGTACAAAAACGCGTTGCAGGCGTCGGGGTCATTGACGACGATCAGAGAATATGGCAGGCTGGCGATGACATGCGATGGGGCGGACTGGTTGCTGTGTATTAGCTGGCGTACATATTTGGCCGCACAGGGTCACGGGGACAGGGAGTACTCTGTGGGAGGAGGCAGTGGGACGTCATTGTCACCTCGTTCAAGCCAACAGGTGCTAGGGACCTCACATCGCCCAGCTTCGGTATCACTGCCTTGAGGCTGCGGGGGTGTCCTTGGCCCAGGCATAGCGCCAGTCAGGGTGGTACGATCTTGGGGCACCGTGCTTGGAGATTATCTCAGCGACAGCTCGATACCAGGCTACACGCGGAGGCACTGTGGAGGCCTGCCTCAACCACCCCTGGCCATTCACCACCACAACTCCATAAACATTGCTTCCCAACCCCCCGCTCCTGTACCAAGGGCAATGGATCCACTGCCCATGGCAACCCCTCCCCCTCAAGTCCCGATCCCCATGCACAAACAGCGCAAAGGCTGGTACAACCGTTCCCTCGTTGTTGAGCATCCAGTCAAGCAAGGTGACTAGGGATACATTCCCCATCTGTGATGATCTGACTGATGCCAAGGATGATAATGTCTTTGCTCCATCCACCCCCACCCATCCTAAGGCTGGCCACATTACCTGGCAGCAGTCACCAGTCTATGATGATGGTCCCCACACTGCGCCATTGACCAGCACTTTCTTGAGCTTCCCATTCCACCCCAAACCGATATCCTCACCCACCTTGGAGCGCAAGCAGCAACATGTCCGTTCCCCAAGCGAGGGGGTTTTCAATCTCTCCATGGATGAGGATAACACATCCTCCGCTCTTTCTGATGGTTCCACCAAGCTCAAAGCCAACTATGATCTCCCTTGTCGCCACATCTCTTTGGCAGCCTCCATGCCTTTGGGCAGCAAGAGGGACTTTTGGGCTACTTCCAAGTTCCAGAACTTGCCTAGCCCAGATGTCCTGCCTGTTCCCGCCTCTAGGGCCAGGCTGCCTTGCATTGAGTTGCGGCATCCTCTAGGTAAGTTGTATAAGTGTTGTTAAAGCGCTCATCGTCTTACTGCCAGTATCCAGGTTGAAATTTCGTCGGTTGCCTTGAGTCCAACCCATTGGGATCTTCATTCAAAAACCCTGGACTTGCATCGATCAATTTATTTCCTTAATATCAACCTTGGCGTTGCTTTTTTCTTCCTGATATCATTATTTCCTCAATGTCTAGTTCTCGTGCCCTTGCCTCCCTGTGGTTATTGCGTTCACCCCCCGCCACCGCTCTCGCTCTCGATATGCGGCTCGATCGCAGATCATACACACTTGAGGGTGTCAATGATCTGCACATATCTGCATCGCTATTCAAACACTGGTTGCGTGAACTGGTTGACCTGCTCATACCTCCAGAGATATACAATGACTGCATCACATTCGCAAGTGACGCAGAGGTGTGCTGTGCTGCCATTGAGTGGCTGCCGACAGCCAACCGCTGCGTGGTGCTGTTCGTCATCAGCTTGCAACTGTTCCTTAATGGCTGCCATTAAGATGACAAGCGCGAATCTCGCCTTGGTCATGCATGACACCAAAGCTGCTGCGATGTGGGTCCGACTCGATTTCTGTCATACTCAACAATGCCCAGTGAGTGTTTGTTTGTCTGTCTCAAGATGACACAATTTCTGGAACACTTGCCACTGACTGACTGTATCCCGATACAGGTGCAAGCAGGCTTTTGTGCACAATCTCTTATTGCACCTCAAGTGTGGTAAGATTGACCCCCAGTATGCTCCCACGCATGGACACAGTGCTGTCTCTTCTACCGCTCTACCGCATATGTCCAGATCACGGAGCCACCATGCACATCCTTATCGCGCGATTTCCTTGCATCATGGATACCAACCCCGATTAGCAACAGAGATCATCAACCGCCATGGATATCATTTCATTTTTTCATGGCCTGTATTCTTAATATTGCTACTGTACTTTCATAAACACTATTTTCAACTTGGGCCCTTGGGGTCACTTCCTGATCACCGAGTACTCGGAGCACATCATCTCTTCTACATTTGCCCTTTCCTAGACGGAGGGCTAATCCTCCTGAGTTAAGCTGGACTTGCCCAAGTTACCAGCAAGGGAACAGGAACGCTTGAGGCATTCCTGTATGATGGAGACGGAGTGCATGGTGGGTATTTCGAGACCATTTATGGCTGCGTCCTTGCATAGAGGAAGGGACAAAAATGACGAAAAGGGAGAAAGGAGTGCCTACCTTCTGCACACAGGTAATCATGTATGGATGAGTGGATGACTGCAAGGCCATCGGCACATCACGATGGTGCGAAGAAGATGCAATTGGGGCCTCCAGTGGCCGCGGTGTGTTGACTTGGAAAGCCTACTTTCCACTTTGCCCGACACACATGTGATCTCCCCCCTCGGACCGCGTCTCAATGCGCACAAACTCACCACATCGCATTTTCCCCATGTGCCCCTCCTCTTCTCTGCTTGTGCCACCTCCTCTTCCTCATCCCTCTTGTGTTGCCCGTCTTTCACCCTTATCGTCAAGAGATCGAAGTCATGCCTCAAACAGCCAAGCCACCCTGCTCGCTGCGCCCCAGTCTGTTGGAACATGACCTATGATCACAACGCTCTGCTCAGTGTACACGTGACTCGAAACTACTTCACATCGTACGTGCTCCTTTCTCTCCTCTCAGTTCATGTGTCCCCACCATAACTGAGAGATTGTTCAGGTTTTAACAGGTTATGGGCTTCGTTCTTTAAGACCTTAACGATCCTCTTGGTCACCAGTCTCGTAACCCCTGCTTAGTCTCTGCCTGGCGCTTGTCTCTGGGCGTCTGTCAACCTCTCTGTTTTGTCCTTCGTCTCAGTCACCATAATGTCATCTGTCCCCACCCCAGTCCCCAACACGGCTGCCCCAAATGGCGCGGCCAGTCAACCAGCGACCACCCCTGCCCCAACAGTCAGAACAGGTCAAACGCTTCCCAATACAGTCGCCCCAACCATCGGGAGTGCCCAAGGTTCCCAAATTAGTCAATTGAATTCCAATCTGTCACCACCAGCTTGGCTGGCCAACCTCCCCATCACTGAAAAATTCATGAACGATCCGGCCTGGCTGGCGAATCTCCAACTTGATCTGGAAAAGGCAAACTGGAACGAATGGAGCTACCGCATGCGCAACACGGCCCAGCGGTGCGGCTTCCGCCACTGGCTAAACGCAACCTATTCCCCCCCCAACATCCATGCGGAAGCTGGTCGACACTACATTTGGCAACTAAATGATGATTCCCTACGTGGCTTCATTCTCAATGCCGTCACCCAATCCGAATGCAAAGTCATTGAAAATTGTCAGACATCCAATGAAATGTGGGAAGCACTATGCCAATGTCACGAAAAACGCGGAGTTTGGCATCAGCTTCTGCTTGTGAAACAACTTCTGGAGATGTGATTCACCGTAGGGACCCCTCTTAACCAAACCGTCGAAAAGATGGACAACTTAATCAACTGCGTGTCAAACATGGGTCCCCTTGACTGGCCCACCTTCAAAACTTATGCGCTTATCAATGCCCTGGGAGGCAAGTTTGAATACATGCAGTCACAAATCCACGCGTCCGCAAATGACCCCAGATTTTCTGCAAACACTGTTGTCGCACGCATCTTACAGGAGAATGATCTCATCAGAAACCGCACTCAGGGAGGTGAGGGGACCAGTGCATTAGTATCTCACACTGGTCGACATGAACGCTCACCTCTTACATGCTCGCACTGTAAGCGAACCGGCCATACTGCCGACTTTTGCATCTTGTGTGGTGGCAAGTTCTACGGCCACAGTCTTGAGGAGGCCCATATTGCTCAATGCGCCGCACTGGCAAATAACAAAACTCAAACCCAGAATGTGCCCTTGTCTGCAAACATCACAACAGGCGACCTCAAAGAAGCCTCAAGGCCTACTTCTCCTATACCGCAGACCATAACAACAACCATGCCACCCAATACATTTACGATAAATGGAATAACTTATGGCCCCATCGCTTCCATTCCTGCCAACCCTCCCCCCCTGTCCAGCGATTTGGCAAACATCGCCTTATTGCTGATTAAAGACCCCAATTTCCCGTTCTCCGCATTCCACACAGAAGGCCAAGCATCGTCCCATGTTTCCTTTGACTGGAGTGACTTTTGCCACCCGAATACCGATTACAATGACAACTTCCTTTCTGCATATTCGACTTTGCAACTCAATGATCATCATCATCCGCATGATTCTTCCTTTGTGCTCGATTCTGGGGCCTCCGTCCATATATCACCCGATCAAAGCGATTTCAAATCGTTGAATCCAATCGCACCGCATCTGATCACTGGTCTTGGGGGGTCATGCATATATGTGTCTGGAGTCGGCACCATTGAACTTTCTACCAAATCTGGCAAACAAATAACCCTCAACCATGTTCTATTTGTTCCCAATTCCACTGTCTGTCTAATCTCTGTCTTTTCACTCAACAATGATGGTCTGAACGCCTGTTATTTCAACGCCAAAACATGCTCTGTACTAGATTCAAATGGGCACATCCTACTCAAAGGACGTGCCTGGGTATAGCGCCGCCTTTACACTCTCGATTGTACTCCCCAGATCATTGCAACCAGTACAAGTGCAAACATTGCCGACAATACATCATCCTCAGCTCTCTATGCTGCAAGAACGCCAGACCTTGAAACTTGGCACCGCCGACTAGGCCACTGTTCCAACTGTACCATCATCAACATGGCATGCCAAGGTGTCATCGAAGGTATGCCAATCGACCTCTCCTCCGCACCGGCAGCCTGTGACCACTGCATCTTGGGGAAGCAGACAAGGTCACACGTACCGAAAATGCAGGAGGGGCGACGGGCGACTAAAAGGTTGGAGCAGGTCTTCGTCGACTTATGCGGGCCAATGCCCTGTGTTTCAAAATATGGACACTTGTACTCAATGAATGTTATTGATGACTTCAGCAGCTACGTCTGGAGCCTGCCCTTAAAGAGTAAGAGCAAAGCGATCAACATGCTTTGTGCATGGCATTGCGCAGTGGAAAACCAAACTGGAGAAAAATTGAAGACCCTCGTCACTGACAACAGCGAGCTTGTTTCCAAGACCACAACCGCCTGGTGTATTCTCTATGGGATCAACCACCAGGTCACGGCGCCATATATGTCCGCTCAAAATGGTCACGCTGAGCGACTCCATCGAACTGTCCTTGGGAAAGCACGCGCAATGCAACTTTCATGTAACGCCCCCATGTCACTATGGGATGAGTTCTGTGCAACATCTGCTTACCTTACCAACTTCACAGCTTCATCGTCCCTGAATGGGAAGACCCCTTATGAACTTTGGTTTGGTCACAAACCATCCCTATCACATCTCCGCGCAGTCAGATGCAGGGCGTTTGCCCTTGTTCAAACCCACAATCCGAAAATCTTCCAACGATCCACCCTGTGCATTCTCATTGGCTATGCCCCAAACGCAAAAGCCTACCGCCTTTGGGACACCACCACCGGATGCATATTCAATTCCTATCATGTCACATTTATTGAACACTTACAGTCTCAACCCACAGACCTTCTCCCGGGAACGACAATCAACCTGAATCCAGATGCCCCACCTAGTTGGGACTCAACACCCGTTCTAAGCTTCGCGCCGCCCCCTGTTGTCCCGGACCCTGATGACGACAAGGATCAAATTGATCTGATCCTTCCCTCTTTCCCCCCAATTGTACCCCAGAATCAAACAACGTCTCCACAAATCAATAGAACCAATAGTACGATACAACAAACAAATCAAACAACATCACATACCAGCAATACTATACCACCAATTATGATACAGTCAAATCAAACAACCTCACAGATCAATAGTACGATACAGCAGACAAATCAAACAACATCACCTAACCACAGTACGATACCTCCAATTACGATACCTACCATTACGATTACACCTCCCCATGACAACAATGACGCCCTGATTAACCCCGCTGTTGCACCACCACCTTTATGCCGGTCCCCACGTCTCCTGGCCTGCCAAATGAATGCAACGGACAAGATTCACTTCGTGTTCCTTTCCCAATTTTCTCCCCTTCGTGATACTCACGATTTACTACCACTTGATTTCAACCCCTCTCATTTTCCTTCCACAGACATTTTCCTCTCTTCTCTTTGCGATGGTTCTGTTGAACCTATCATAGACGCCGACGACGACCCGTGCTGGTCTACAGCCATGCACTCCCCAGAGCGCAAGTACTAGATTGCCGGCGCACGCGAGGAACTCTGCAACCTCACTGACTTGCAGGTATTTGTCCTTGTCAAATGTTCTGACGTCCCACAAGGCAGACGACCGCTAAAAGGCAAACTCATATGCAAGCGCAAGCGGGATGATATGGGCAAAATTGTGTGGTACAAAGTCCACTATGTCGCAAAAGGTTACACACAGCAGTATGGTCTGGACTACAACAAGATGACCGCGCCTACGGCCCAACTTGAGTCCTTCCGGACCATCCTACATTTTGCCGCGATGCAAGGCTGGGATATCCAGCAAATGGATATCAAGACAGCTTTCCTACATGGTATACTACTGGACGATGAGACAGCTTACCTTGAGCAACCAAAAGGCTTCGAAGAGCCTGGTAAGGAGACTTGGGTCATGAAGCTGATGAAGAGCATCTACGGCATGAAACAGGCAGGGCGTATCTGGAACCAAACATTTGACAGTGCTGTCACCGAATGGGGTTTCAAACGCATCCCCAGCGACTGGTGCGTGTACCGCCGCGACACTGAGACCGGTACCATCATTTTTGCGGTCCATGTCGATGACATTTTCAGCATTGCGCACCCACCTGAAGAAAACGCTCGCTTCAAGGAGCAACTTCGCTCCAAATCGGAAATCACCAACCTTGGACCTGCAAAATTCGCTCTGGGCATTGCCATAAATCACGACCTTGGCAACCACACCATTGGACTCTCCCAAATGGCCTTCATTGACCAGCTAATCAAGCAATTCAACCTGTCAGATGCACGTCTGGTCGATACGCCTATGATCCAAGGTCTACAAATTTGATGCCCCAACAAGTCCCTTCCTATTGCACCTGAGCTGAATGACTGGATAGAGGCAACTCCTTACCGAGAACTTGTTGGAAGTCTGAACTATATCACCATGGCCACCCGACCCGACATCTCCTTCGCTGTAGGCCGGCTCACCTCCGTACTCGACTGCTACTGACCAGAACATTGGTCTGCCACATTACATGTGTTACGGTATCTCAAGGGGACCCGCACCCTACGCCTCGTCCTTGGCAGCCTAACAACCAACATGCTCACCGGCTACTCGGACTCAGACTATGCCAACTGCCCGGACACGAGCTGCTCTATCAGCGGATACTGCTTTAGCTTGGGTTCTGGTGCTGTATCTTGGCGCTCCAAGAAACAGAATAATCCCATTGATTCCATGTGCTATGCCAAGTACACTGCGCTCCATGGAGCTTCAAAGGAGGCTATATTCTTGTGACAGTTACTTCAGGGACTGAAATTCCTACCCGAACAATGCCCACCAATGCCGTTGTACTGCGACAATGATGCAGCCGTCCGCATAGCGGAGGACAGTGTTTTGCACTCGAACACAAAACACTTCCGAGTAAAGCTCCACTACGTGTGCGATCAAGTACGAATGGGCGAACTGAACATCCTTCGGGTTCCCTCCGCAGACAACGTAGCAGACATCCTGACAAAGTCCTTAAATCGCACTGCCTTCGAAAGCCTCCGTCTGAGCCTCAGGTTACGCACCGCTGAAGTTACTCCTTGAGGAGGAGCAGCCCATTTCGGGTGAGGAGGAGCACCTCATGCGCCACTTCTCATGTGCCACTTCTCATGCACCACTTTTTCTTTTTCTTTCTCTATTCATTTTCTCTGAATGACACCTACGACACTTACAATACTATCTTCACACACTTCCCTGCATTTGCACTTCTTCACCTAGTGTTGCGGCAGCTCAAGCCGATAAGTTTGCGAAAATCAGCGATATAAAATCAAATAAAATGGATAAAAATATGAAAATAAAGATAAGAATAGAATAGGTCAGGAGCCAGGGGGTCACTTAAGACGACTTAGCGATTTGACCAGCCGTTCAGGCGTAATTTAACTGGCTACACTTTCAG
>Ga0307510_10011746_pt1 | contig 10389 bp, 17 predicted proteins | sample 12_EM_MG_FD_207224 | JGI IMG/M metagenome (GOLD analysis project Ga0307510, IMG submission 207224) | Populus trichocarpa ectomycorrhiza microbial communities from riparian zone in the Pacific Northwest, United States - 12_EM | ecosystem: Host-associated > Plants > Roots > Unclassified | place...
GCCGTGGTCAGTGGCTTGCAGGACTTTCTCGCTCTGGTGCTCGCGTCGCAACTGCCTGCGATCAGGAGAATACCATCACAATCATCGACATCCTTGCACAAACCCCTCCCCAATTCATCGACGTGGGTGCGAAGATAGAAGGACTGGTCATCACCGGCAATGTTCTCCTGGTACAAATTTTCTGGGAGATCGTAGCTTGGTTGCTCACCGAAGAAGGGCTGGTGGACGGTGTCATTGGTAGCAGAAGAGTTGACCGGGGTGACAGTATTTGGACCGTATCGCTGTTATACCGCTCATGCAGGTTCTGGGGCAAAGATCACGTTGGGGTTATCGAGCTGGATTGGAATTCCCTGCACGTCTACCACATAGAGACTGGGGAGGTTCTTCATCCCACTCAAACACCTCGACAATCTAGCCGCCGTTTTCACCATGTCACCGAGGCACACCGTGGCCGGGACTATCTCCACTACCACAATTTATCTCAGTGCGATATCCCCCCCGAAGAAACTTGGAAATTTTCACCGGCCACGTTGCGAGAGGGATGGGTAAAGGATCCGGAAGGGAAACGCCGGCTATGGGTGCCTCACGAATGGAGGACAGACTACTGGGATCCCGCGGATTGGCTCCACGATGTTACGATACAGTTCAGCCTCATAGGAGGCAAACCCGTTCTCATCAAGTTCTAGTTGCTCTGTTGCGGCCTCATTTTTTATGTTCCCCTCAGGTCAAATCGCTTTATTTCTCCCGAAATTGTATCGTACGACAGTGTTACTATGTTTATTTGTTTAGCACCTGAGCAAGACCACGAGAGATCCTGTCGCCGTGACCAATCCCTCTGGACAATGGTTTCGTGAGCGCCACTCCCCCATGACTTGCGAGTCGCACAGCGGAGGGCCCGGTTGTTCGCTCCAGCGAGATAAAGCAATGGCGTACGTTTTGACTCTTCCGGTTTGCACCAGGGGGCGTTTATTGCGGTCCCGGTCACAGCTGGAATACAAGGAATTTCCCCTATTCCAAACGATCAGCTTTCGACAAGTGACATTGACGTGTCGAACCTGCACCGTAAACGTGAGAGCAGAACATACAATCAGATTAGGTGACCCTGACACTACCAGGTGGTTCGCGTTTCCCGTTAATCGATAGTAAGGAAGGCTTCGTTGTGATAGTCTACATCGGACAGAGGGCATGCCAGCAGCAGTCGCCTCGTTCAAATCAGGTACTATTAAATAAGGATCGGTGACCAACCCAGAACGGAAGGCAGAGGTGAAACTGGCTGGCACACCTCGAGGTTCAGACCCAGTAAAAAGTTCGGACGATCGGGAACGACTCTGATCGACCCCGGAAATTGAATCGTCTGGAGTTGACCAGGATCGAAAAATGAGTCTAAGGAGCAACGCTGGTCGATTCTGGTCGATTTTTCAGAGATGAATGTCATTTGTATTCTCTATTAGTTAAATTTGAACGACTCTGGACGACTCGGAGCGACTTAGAGCGACTCTGATCAACCCATATCGATTGTCTTTACCGTATCGCACAAAACACAATATTTAATATTCATCGACCCAGAGCGATTCACAACGACTCGAATCTATTGGTATCAATCTACAACAACTCCTATCGAGTATGTGCGGCCCAACCCGACTTCCCAATTTCTTACAGCGGTACCAACAGGTCCATCGGGAGAAACGTGGAAACCAGCCTCTGCTCCGTTCCCCTGTCGTGTTCGCCAACAGTGGGAGATGGAAGCCTCTCTAGATCCGTGAATCTGGGCGGCCGGTGAGGAAGAATGATCTGCGATACAAACTGCATAAGGACAGCCAAGATCGCAGAAGTGTGTTCGTCGTCCTCACACTCATCCAAAACGTCGATAACAATCACGGTCGAAATGTCGGCCTTTTTGAGGGGTTGTACGATCAACTTGTCCATTTGGTGGTGTAGGGACTCGTAGGCGACTCCTGGGTCTGACTGCGCCAGAGGAACGAAGACCGATCGGAACCGGGTGTACTCGCACGCGAGCTGGACAGCGAGGGTGGGGAATATGAGATCGTTCCGGCGACGGGCGAGGAGCTTAATGGGCGGCCCGGTCGTTCGATTCACATTATCACCAAGTCTGGGTGTGGAACAGGAACCCTACGTTAAAAAATCGCTGAGAGTAAAATTCACTGATGGACGCACCAAAGCCCATTATGCCAGTGGCCAAACCTACAAAGGATATCCATTGGGCGCTGTGAATAAGAAAGAGCAGTCATCCCTGTAGCTTGTAGCTACATTCGGTCTTCAACACAGGTTCGGAGTCGGTGATGTAGGCATGGTGCTGGGGTAGGACGGCAGTGAGATGAATCTATAGTAAATGGCAGAAGTCCGAAGGAGCTCTGCGTGGTGGTAGTGACATATCCATCCCAAGGTCCACCGTGAAAAATTTCCTGACATCTATGATGGGGTATGGTCAGCATCATGGGCAAGCGCGCATGATCGTGAATGAAATACAATCCCGAAAGCACTGTGTTCCGTTCTGTACCTTGTCTGCGATAGTGTGACCGTGTTTATCTTCCAGAAGCAGGGAGGCAGTGGTGAATTGGGAGCAACTGGCCCACTGGTGTCGTACCTCGGCAGGAGATGTGCCGAGATGGAATCCGTGCCAGATCCGATAAGTCAGAAGGGCCGCCTCTATCAGGACCCGGATTACAACAAGGTTATCGCAGGGTGCATGCAGCGATTCGCCAGAGAGCCAGGGCACTACACTGGACGAGGAAAACTCCGAATGAACAGGTGGTGGTAAGAGAGGGAGAGAGGAGAGGCGAGAACTTCTGAGAAGCGTTTTTTTGGGGACATACCCCATGTCCTCGGCAGGACCCGATCGGGCTCATGCCATGCATGCGGCTGCAATTGATTCAACTCTGCTCCGAAATGTCCCCACGATTGTCCGCCTCGGTCGAGTCTCGAGTAAGTACACTCATCGGTGAGAACGGTGGACGGACACATAAGTGGCACCCGTCAGATTTTCCGACGGTCCTGTACCAGGTCTTTTCATTCTATCAAGATCTCGTGGAACAGAGTGAGGTGTCGACAGACTCTGGAATTCATGGTTCTTTTTCTTTTTCAGCGACACGAAATGTCGACGGGCTGACTTGGGTTTTTTTTCTTTTTTTACAACCACACAAAATCACTTTAATATCTATTGTGACAACTCGATCGCAATCAACCAGTCGTTCCGGATCGTTTGGAGTCGATTCAGTTGACCAGAATCGCAGTTGGTTGATTTCCGTCGTCGGACTTTTTACTGGGGTTCAGAGCGTTCAACGACAATAGTTTGAAGACTCGTAATGGAACTCGTGCAAGGCTTCATCAGATTCCCTCGTGTACTGCCGGGTGACCAGCGACTTCCTGGCAATAATACGTATGTTCAGTGCACGGGATTCCCGCTCTCAACGGGTAGAAGGATTCTTTCAGGGCGGGATGGAAGCCGTGGTGCGGGATTCTGGTTACTCCTCGCTTCGGCAGTCACCGGGCCTGAGATCTCTGAATCGAGAGGCAATCATGCCAACACCACCCAATCGACTCATCGAGCTGAAGCTCTTGTTCTCCAACTTTCCAGTAATCGTTCAGCGACTCACCGATCTCCCGGACGACCGAAGGAAAGCCAGTCTACAAGAATTTGGGGCGAGGGGACTTGAGCGATCTTTGGGTACTAGATTGTGTCTGCGACGAACTGGACGATGGAGAACATCAGCGCTAGCTCATCAGTATCTGTGGCGAAACGGAGGACCCAAGGGGCTTACGATGGGCGTAAATCCCCCAGTCCCGAACCGAGGCAGTAATCCCATGGTACGTGCTCTTCTTAGTCTCGTTCACCTGGGGTGGGGTTGTTAGGGGCTGCCCCCTCTGAATCCCAAAACCGCCTTTCGGCACAAGAAATAAATATGCAAGGTACGTCATTCTCGATGTACCAAAGATCTAGAAACAAGGTGGTGCAAACAACAGCATCTCCCTAGAACGGTAACCTCATACTATCCAGCACCTGGCGCTCACGAAAAAAGTTGGGCACTATCCTGCCCCTCCTAGAAATCCTCCTCGGGAGGAGCAAACTTGACCTTCAACGGCATCTGGACCCCCTTCTCCTCTTGTCTCCTAAACATAGCGACCATCACAAACGACGGCACTCTCTTGATATTGCTCGAGTCCTCGGTCATCTCGAACTCGAAGTGGTTGACGAGCTCGACGGGGAACGCTTGTATCTCCAATGTCCTGGATATCGATGTTGTGGTAAAAAGGGGGTGAAGATTTGTCAAGGTACGTACGCGAATCTGTGCCCGAGGCAGGCGCGATGTCCACCGCTGAAATTCAACCTGAGTGGGGATTAAGTGATGCCCCGGTGAAGGAGTGAGTGAACGATGCCTCACATATTCGCGAAGATTCAAACGTTTGGCCCCTTCCTTGGCTGAGCCTTCAGACACCTCTCAGGCTTAAGCTTGTGCGCGTCTTCACCCCAGAGGATCTTGTCCCTATCAAACCCAAACCAGCGGTTTCAGTGACCAGGGCAGGGGAATGGGATGTGGGGCTCACCGGTAACAGGCACAACGGAAACGATCACGGACAATCCCCTGGGAACCGGGACTTCGGTGAGAACCTTTCCGGAAACCGTCGTGATGGGGTTGAAGAGCAACAACACGTCATCGTTAACGACCTCCTTCAAGATGTTGAACGCGACCGGATGGAACTGCAAGTTTTCCTGCTCGCACGAACCACGCGTCAATTCGTATCAAGAGTCTGAGAGTGAGATTGACAAACCTTGATGAACACGGTGGGCCATTCCTTCGTAATCTGAATGCTCGAGATCGATCTTCCCCCTCGTGCGGGCGGCTGCGCGGGTAGCTCCGATCTCATCCCGAAGTTTCTTCTGGATCTCTGGGTGCTCGGCGAGCTCGAGGAAGGCGAAGATCAATGCGGGCACTGGTTTCATCTGAGGAAATCGACTGGTCAGGAAACGTGATGCGGGTTAGACTTGTGACCACTTACGTCCAGCAATGATAAAGGTCCTGCGAAACGAGCCAGTCAATATTTTGGAATGCGAGGTAACAGGGGGACTTGCCTCATCTGACCGACAAGCTCGACGTCACTCAATCTGTTTGTCTCGTCGGAAGACCTGCTAGCGTTGACTGTCGTACCAAAGGTCAGAGCTCACGCCGATAGGGAACCACGAGTCGGGCCCACCGAGCAGCGTCAAAATATCCCTGCCAGATTTCCCACCCCTAATCTCCCGAATCTTGGACTCGACCAAATCCTTGGCGGTCTTGACGGCGACCCTCCTGTTCTCCCTTGCAAGGGCAAGACCCTCACCAGGTAAATAGTCGTCCATGAAGTCGAGGACCGATAGGGGGAGGTATGGGGACAGGGCGATGATGAGAACCCGCAGTTTGGATGGAACTCCGAAGGCGCTTGTCACTGGAAAGTTGAGTGAGAGCTGACAGTCGCGAATGAAGGAGGAGAGTGAGGAATGCTAGTGCCGAGGTTATGGTAAGTCCGGACGAATTTGTTCTCTGCATTGTCCAAGGCTCCGAAATGGGTTCCAAAGCCGGCTGGATAACCAAACTTAGTAGATAGCGCGATGGTAAGTCCACTCTCACCTTCACCGATAGCATTAAGGCGACACGAGTCAACCAGTCGTTCACATTGGGGACCTCTTAGGATTCGGGGGCCCCGGCCAAGATATCGTTCCATTTCATCACGGTCTGCGGCACACTCAGTACGTCTCCGAGCACGGAGAGGTGGGGAGGTGGTACTGACGCGTTCGGTGCAACCTCTGAAGATGCTCTGGTCTCGGTGACCGAAGGCGGGCTGTATGAGTCTTTTTTGACGCTTGTGGGTTTCGCCTGGTGTTCTGTTAGCGCTCCGTTCGTTTCAATTGTTAGAAGGGCCTTACCGTTCGCCCATGTAACTGCTTGACCGCTGAACGTTTAAGAACTGAGTGCGCCTCTCATGAACACCATCGTGGGAAATAGACGGATGCCGGATATGGTGATCTGACCTTGGGTCCTTGGCTGGTGGCCCCACCTTAAATGCCGCGAACAGAATGAACGCAAAAACGCAACCTACCTCCCCCTTCATCCCCCACTCCACCCTCCTCAGTCATGACGGAGGCGCCGAGATCCAGCATATTAACACTCTGGCAAACCCTCGACGAAATCACGCGAATCAAGACAGCGGCCCTCAAGCGAGAGAAGGGAGAGAACAAAACCACTTCCTCGAGATTCGCGACGCCGTTTTGGTACCAGCTGAGGGTCGTGACGAGGAAATCTTCCGTTGGGTTGTGGAGGTCGCCGAATTGTGTGTGTACGAGAGTTTTCACCCATGCGGCGATCTCGTCGATCCTTTCCTTCAGGCTTTCGTATCTGCAATTGGGTCAGAGTATGAGGGATTTGTAATACGGGCTCATCGATGTGAGTCTTTGTGTCGGCGGTGGCTTTTTTTCCTTTGGGATGCTAACTTTCCTTCTCCCTCACAGTAGCTGGGTGTGTGCAATCCCCTCCATCATCCAAGTCCAGCTCGTCCCTCTTTGAATTTTCAACCGACGTAAGTGACCCATCCCCGTCCCCCCCTTGTCCGACGCCCCGCACTAAACATTGACCAATTCAACTAGGTACATTCATCCGGGAATCTCATGGTCTACCTGACTCCCCCGAAGTGTTCGCAACCTTTCAAATATTGTCGGAGATCCCGAGCTCGATCGTCTGCGCGGTCGTGTACTGGGCTTTGATGGTTTATTCGATCGGGTTTGGAGCTGGATCCGCTGGACTGAAGGGACCGGATTCCAATTGCTCGCGGTCATATTCACGGAGGTTCTTCGGTGTCACGTTCGCTCAGCTTATCGGTGCTCTTGCTCCGTCGATCCAGGTATGGACCCTTTCTTCCGCGTTTCGAATCCGCATGTTACCAGGTTTGCTAACCAATGTGAAAAATAACTCGCTCTCTGCGGTGTTCTTTTTTCTCGTAGGTCGAGGTGTTGTTCAACTCCGCCACTTCCATTCCGCTGTTCCTTCCTTCCGGTGTCGTCATTCCGTATCCTGACATTCAGGGCTGGCTGAAAGCGTGGTTGTACGAGTTGAACCCCTGGGTCAGGATCACCAACTCAATGTTCGCCACCGAACTACAGTACGCCCCTTCCTCCCCTTCCTTCTCCCTTTCTAAAAGAGACCTAACCACCAATATTTACAGCTGCCTCGAGGTCACATGCAACCCTAAGAAATTCACTGTTTCAACCCACCCCTGAACGAGACGTGCGCGACTTGGGCAGACGATTTCGTTCAGCACTTTTGGCGGATACTTGGATACCCGACAGAAACCGCGCTCTGCCGGTATTGTCCCGTCGCGGTCGGGGACGAGTACTACACCCCGCTGAATATGAGCTACGAGAATAGATGGAGAGACGTTTGGTTGGTTTTTGCCTCCTTTGGTGCGTCCCCCCCCTCCCTCCCTACCTCCCTACGATATATCTGTCGTGCTGACAAACCGCTTCTCGCAGTTTTCAACGGGGTCTTAGTCGTCCTCGCGTCCAGGTTCCTTCGTTACGCCAGACGGTAATCGGTAGATCGGTGACCCCTCCACGACCCACAGCGACATCCACGAGCCGTCGAACCAATAACCCACGGCCAATTATAGACATGGAAGATACCCCTTTATATTTCTAGCTACGATTGTTTTGATACCGTCCTGCAGTACTTAGCACACCTTTTTTTGCAATAATGTAGCCAAAATTAGATGGGATGCGCAGGTGTCCGACTGTAAACAATGCCCGAGGAAACGCGAAGAGCATTCGTTGCAAGTCGTATGGGCAAAGAAAGCCCTTACAATGATTGTGGGTGAACCTTCTGACGATGACGAAAGCCTACCGGAACGTGCAGAATTATGCCCCTGCCAGTCTCCTCGTCTCGCTCGCCGCCTTCGGTCATTTCCTAGAAATCCATCACTCCCAGTCGGACTCGTGGCTCACTTCCGTCGGATTTGACATTGCCAACCTCGTCACCTTCCTCCTCAACCTCATTTTTGGACAGAGCTGGATTGTTACGAGCTCTTGACCCCCCCCCCCACTAATCTCCCAAGGAAGTTGCGCCATCTCTGGAAATAGCGGGGGCGGGAACGCAGTGTTCGGCGCACCCGCCCCTCTCGTGTCTTGCTCTTTCCGTGAGAAAGCGCCTGCACTCAATCACAAAGATCAGGCTGGGGTCCAGCCTCAATTTCAGAAGCGAGGAGGGCGTGTTTAGGTACAGGGGTGGAGGACGCCCCTGAATTGACACAGAAATTAGGCAAACGTTCCATTGAAAGTTATGTCAATGACAGAACGAGGCGTTGTGTACCCGTGTATCCACCCCAGTTCTCATCGTAATTACACCTGTGCACAATGTCCGTCTCGATCCTATGGATAATCGCACGCCCACTCCGTGGACTGGGCCGGCATCACCGCAGACCGTCCCACCAGCACGTCCCTTTCCTCGTCCACTTCCTCGACCAAAACCGCTTCCCCCTCCTTCCATGTCAAGTGATCGCGCTCAAGCAGGTCATACAACCTCTGCAGCTGACAAACCTGAGATACACGAAGATCGGCAAGATACCCAGGTTCCAACTCCTCCAACTCCTCTGCGATCGGGACCGGACTTCGAGCACTTCCCACTCGACACGGAGGTCCTCTGTAATGCCTCAAAAAAAATTACGTGCTTGATTTCCATGTTCTTGTCAGTGTTAAGGATGTGTTGCCTCAACGTGGCAGGCAGGCGTCCTGTTCCATAGGTCTGATAGAACTCGAGTGTATTGCGTCTGATCAACTTCCAAGGCGAGGGGTGTGGTATCGAAGTGAGCGTGCGAAGATGGAGCTACCGTTTGTCAAGTACCTGATCAGCGCTCGGATGAGGGTGGAAGGTGGCGTCTAATAGGGACAGCTGTAGTGGAGAGTTGCAGCGAATGCGAAGATGTATGAGGTGAGCCCGAAGAGCGTGAAGGCACCGATGGCCCAGGCGATGGGGTGGCTGATGGTCCAGAGGTACAGTGACAGGGCAAGCCCTAGCAGCAGCAACGCAAGCTGAAGCATTACCGGAAGGTTTTCAACGGTGATTCGGAAGTGCCACTTCTCCAGTCCATCAAATTTCCGCTGCCGATCACGGCTCTTGTCGGCAGCGGAACCCCCACGGCTCCGGATGTATCGATTGACCCACTGCTTCCCAAGCATCGCGAGAAACGCGGCAAAGAGTGAAGTTGCGAGGCTTGCATATAGTAGGGCCTGGATGGCGATGATCTCTGCAGGAGGTCCGGTCCAGGTGATAGAGCTTGGATCTGCGTCAGGGAAGATTGAAGCGTTCACAGCGGGGATCAAGCTGCGCATGTAGGCGGCGGTCATCTCGTTGGGATCTGGCCCGAGCTTTGATTGGACATCGACGATGAATGCAGAACTGACTGCGGAGAACAGACCGGCCTGTGCATGTTCGGATTCAGTGTCGAGCACGACATATGGGATAGAGGACTCTCGAAGATGAGGGAAGTATTCAGGTCCTCGTCGTACTTGCCCGCATAATCCCTGTCAAACTCTCCGGATTCCCTCCGGTACGCGGTGAAAAAGTCGGTTCGCGAGTCATTGGTCCTCGGGGGATCGAATAATCCTTTGAGGGCGGAATGGAGGCTGTGGTGAGTGGTCACCGGTCATTTTCTACTCCTGCCGCTGTCGAACGAGTTGAGCGCACCATTGTGGATCAAATTGGATTTTCAAGGGTTCTTGATTCCCTCCCAGAGATTGCGGTGGAAGTTGTACCATCTCCAGCGATGATGAGGGGAGGAGCACAACGCTTGGTTGATCGACCAGCGTGCGAAGAGAGAGCCAACTCTGGTCGACCGTCAAAAATCCCCGGGCGAAAAAAAAAGTTGTCTCTTTTCACACGTAAATCGCCAGCGACGTTTGGTTATTACAAGTGTCTAATGGGGTGTTCGAATGCGTGACATGCGATAAAACACCACTGCTTCAGCGTCCCTGATTCCAACGTTCTTGCTTTGGATATTTTGCAATGCGCTGTAATTGGTTTGCAAGTAAGTCACGTACTGCACCAGCCACGAGGTATCGTGGGTGTCTAGCCTCATGGCCTTTGATTGCAGACGACATCTGCAACCACGAACCATCGCGACAAAATCATGTTTCGAAAGCGACGTTTGACGAATCTTGGGGCCACCGGGAGCAGCGCTGATACGAATCAATGTGAGTGGATTCAACGCCTTCGGCCAAATCGACTCTTTGACTGTTTGAACCCCCCAGCAAAGAAGCAGAGAGTCGCCGATGGCGCAAAGATCCTCCTCGACGTTGCAAAAGAGTCTGCCGATTGGTTCCCTCCCTTAAAATCCGCCCTCGGCGGAGTG